>OLFT01000371.1_pt1 | contig 60182 bp, 48 predicted proteins | sample 1604921 | NCBI WGS metagenome assembly OLFT01 (sample SAMEA3888897, study PRJEB22519) | human gut metagenome | biome: human gut; feature: human-associated habitat; material: faeces | place: Denmark | collected 2013 | reverse complement strand
GGCTTGCCGTGCCGGCAGGATGGCTTGCCAACTTTCTGGTTTCCTATGCGGCACTGAGAAAATCCTGGCCGGCTGAGAAAGTGGAGCCGTCTCGATAAATTTGGATGTACTGAAACGAAATACATACGTTTGTCTTGTTTGATTTATGAATATCGATTTTGTTAAAAATATGTAATGATACCAGGGGCAAAAGGTCAGAAGTTCGACGCAAGCTTGCTTGCGGGAGAATTTTTGACCCCAACATCATGTAATTGCTTTAGGAGGAAAAAACGAATATAATAACATAAACTGACAGAAGGAGAAATTTGTGATGAAGAGACAGAAAGGTTTTACACTGGTTGAGCTTTTGATAGCGGTTGTTATTATTGGAATACTGGTATCAATTTCAATCCCGATTTTTACGGCACAGATGCACAAGGCAGAGGTGGCGGCAGACTGGGCGAATCTCAGGGCATATTATGCGGAAATACAAGCAGATTATATGTCTACCCAGCAACAGAATCCGAAAGTTAAAACGGATTGGCATACAAATCCCAACTATGACTGGCATTCGGTGACTTTTTTAGATGGGCATAAGGCTGAGATAAAGGCTGGAACCTGTGCAGTTAGTTTTACTACGGATAAAGGATATTCAATTGCATATAATTGTAATAAAGGTCATGCAAAATGTGACTTAGGTTTAGGAGAGAAGTATACGAGTCAATGATATAGCTTGAGAATACATAAGGAATTTCCGGTTCTAATGCTGGACATCCACCCCAAAGTCAAGTATAATGAACTAGAACAGTTGTACGATTATAATAAACGGGTAATCAGAGCACAAGCGGACATCTGATTTCCCGTTTTTGTATTGCAATGTATCCGGAAGACAAACAGAAGGAGGTACCCTATCCGATGTCAAGAAAAAATCCGTTCGTCATGCCCATCCTCAAATGGGTAGGCGGCAAACGGCAGCTGCTGGACAGCATCAATCCGCTGATCCCGGAATGTTCGACCTATTATGAGCCGTTTATCGGGGGCGGTGCGGTGCTCTTTGGGAGACAGCCGAACAAGGCGGTGATCAATGACTCCAACGAAGAGCTGATCAATGTATACCGGATGATCAAGGAAGAGCCGGAAGAGCTGATTGCGGCGCTGAGCGCCCATAAGGAACAGAATTGCGAGGAGTATTATTATACGGTGCGGGCGTGGGATCGCGACAAGGAGACGTATCAGACGCGAACCAACGTCGAGCGGGCAGCGCGGATCATTTACCTGAACAAGACCTGCTACAACGGCCTGTTCCGCGTCAACAGCTCCGGCGAGTTCAATTCTCCGTGGGGCAGATATAAGAACCCGAATATCACGAACGAGGCGACGATCCATGCGCTGAATACGTATTTAAATAAAGCGAATATTACGATCAAATGCGGCGATTACCGCGAGGCGTTAAAGGGCATCCGGAAGGGCGCGTTCGTCTATTTTGATCCGCCTTATATGCCGATCAGCTCGTCGGCGTCGTTCACGGGCTACACCGCGGGCGGCTTCGGGGAGGAAGAGCAGATCGCATTAAAAGAGCAGTGCGACATGTTGAATGCAAAGGGCATCAAGTTCCTGCTTTCCAATTCGTCCTGCGAATTTATCGAGGATTTATATAAAGATTACATCATCGACCACGTGGATGCCAAGCGCGCGATCAACGTGAAACCGGAGAAGCGCGGAGAGATTCAGGAAGTTCTGGTACGCAATTATGAGCTTGATTGATGATAAATGGAGAATTTTATTTGATAAATACCGGATTGAGCGGGAAATTGAGAAACATGGGCGGTTTTACATCACCGCTGACCAGATCCGCGAGGTCAAGGAACCGCGTCTGATGACGAAATTTGACACGCGGGAATCTCTGCCGCGGGTGTTTGGAAAGAAGATTTCGATTCTTCCGGTGTCGCGCGGCGGCTATGTGCTGGGCGAGTTTGACTTGTATCAGGATTTTCCGGAGATTCCGTCCGATATCAAGCGGGTGACGAGCGCGAAGATACCCGATTACTTTGAGTCGATCGACCTTCATGACATCCGCTCGGAAGCCAGCGCGATCAACGTTATGAGCATCACGGGGATTCTGGATGATTTTCTGGGCGAGGATCGCATGGTGCAGACGGTTTCGGGGCGGATGGGGTCTGGAAATTTTGAGTTTTATGTCAGCGACTATCAAAAATCAGAGCCGATTGAAAAAAAGCCGCTTATCCAGGTACAGAATTCGCAGGTCGAGATCGACGGCGGATTTGAAAATGAGAATGTATTTACGCTGATCGAGGGAAAAAACGTCGTCCACAGCAATTTTCTGATCCGGCAGCTTTATTATCCGGCGAGACTCTGGGCGGAGAAGATACACAAGCCGATCCGTCCGGTGTTTATGGTGTATTCGAATAATATTTTCCGCCTGCTGGAATATGAATTTACGGACCTGCGCTACTACAATTCGCTGCGGCTGGTGCAGGAGCGAAATTACAGCTTAGAGGAAATCGAGATCACGCTGGATGATTTATACGATGTCTGGGCACGAACAAAGGTCAAGCCGGAACCGGCGGTTACCTTTATCCAGGCGGACAGCTTTTACAAGGTTATTTCACTGGTGGAACGGCTGAACGAGAATCCAATGACGGGCGGGGAGATCGCGCAGCTTTTTGGATTTAAGGAGCGACAGTCGGACTATTATTTCAACGCGTGCCGCTATCTGGGGCTGGCGGAGAAGCAGACGGATGAGGACGGCGTGAAAGTGCATATCACGGCGATAGGAAGACGGCTTTTGAAACTGCCGTATAGGGCGCGCCAGCTCGAATACGTCCGCCTGATTCTGGAACACCCGATTTTCCACGATTTATTTGAAGCTGCCCTTCAGATCGGAGATGTTCCGGACAAGGAGTATGTCGCAAAGAAAATGCGGGAATACCAGGTCTGCGGGGAGAATCTGATCGTGCGGAGGTCAAGTTCAGTGCGGGCATGGCTGTACTGGATTCTGACGCTGGTGAACGAAGGATAGGGAAATGGGAATTATTATATTTATCCGTTATCATGCTAAGGGGGTAATTTCGTCTCAGATGCGGCGGCGTCCGTGCATGTGATGCCTGACCGTTAGAAAAACAGACCATTTGGACAGAGAATAAAATATAGAAAGTTACAGGACAGCATATGGGCAGACAAGAGCAGACAAATCATCTTTTCAGCAATCGCGATCTGCGGATTCTTCTGGTTCCGCTGATCGTAGAGCAGATTTTAAACTCCCTGATGGGTACAGCGGACAGCATTATGGTCAGCAACGTGGGATCGGCGGCGATCTCGGCGGTTTCGTTGGTTGACTCCATCAATATTTTAGTGATACAGGCATTCTATGCGCTGGCGGCAGGCGGCACGATCGTCTGCTCCCAGTACATCGGACAGAAAGATAAGAAAAATGCGGAGGAATCCGCGAGACAGTTATCTTTTGTGGTGGCGTGCATCTCGTCGGCGGTCATGGCAGTCTGCCTTCTGACACGCGGACCGCTGCTGCGGCTGATTTTCGGCAGCGTCGAGGCGGATGTCATGGAGGCAGCGCAGATCTATTTCTTCTACACGGCGCTTTCGTTCCCATTTATCGCCCTCTATGATGCCGGTTCCTCGATCTACCGGGCGCAGGGAAATACAAGGCTTCCGATGACGATCGCGGTCGTCTCTAACGGGTTAAATATCGCCGGAAATGCGGTGCTTATCTGGGGCTTCCATCTTGGAGTTGCCGGTGCGGCGATTGCCACGCTCGGTTCCCGCGTTATCTCGGCAGTGGTGGTGTTCGCCTTTTTGCACAATCCCAGCCAGGAAATTGCGGTGCGTGACTATCTGCATATCCGTCCGGACGGACGCCGGATTATGCGGATTCTCTCATTGGGAATCCCAAACGGTATCGAAAATGCGATGTTCCAGTTTGGAAAGCTTGCGATTCAGTCAACCGTCTCGACCCTCGGGACGATCGCGATCGCAGCCCAGGCGATGACGAATATTCTGGAAAACTTAAACGGCATCGCGGCGATCGGTATCGGAATCGGCATGATGACGGTGGTCGGACAGTGTCTTGGCGCGGGGCGCAAGGATGAGGCGATCTATTATATCAAAAAATTGACGGCAGTGGTGGAGATCGTCATCATCGCAAGCTGTGCACTCGTATTTCTGGCGACGAGACCGGTCACGATTCTGGGCGGCATGGAGCCGGAGAGTGCGAAGATGTGTCTCTACATGGTCGGATGGATCACGGTGGTAAAGCCGATCGTCTGGACGCTCGCATTTATTCCGGCATATGGAATGCGGGCTGCCGGGGATGTGAGGTTTTCGATGATTCTCTCCTGCATCAGTATGTGGGCGTTCCGGGTGACGCTGTGCATTTATCTCTGCCGCGTCCACAGCTTCGGACCGATCGCGGTGTGGATCGGCATGTTTACAGACTGGACGATCCGGGGCATCGTATTCACATTCCGCTTTATGGGACGGAGATGGCTCGCGCATAAAGTTGTGTAAAAAACAGAGGGAGCAAAATGAAAATGGAGTTACAAATACTGGATTGGATTCAGCAGATGCGGACGCCGGTGGGCGATGTCTGGATGGTGTTTATTTCGCGGCTTGGAAATGCAGGAATGATTTGGATTCTGTTTACATGCCTGCTGCTTATGATTCCGCGGACGAGAAGATGGGGAGCTGCGCTGGCGGCAGCGCTCTGTCTGGATGCGATCATCTGTAATATCTTACTAAAGCCTATGGTTTGCCGGATCCGTCCGTGCGATGTGAATCAGACAATTCAGCTGCTCATTGCCCGCCCGGCGGACTATTCCTTCCCGTCGGGACATACGGCGGCTTCGTTTGCTGCGGTCGCGGCTCTGTACTTTGCCGGGGCGAAAAAATGGTGGAAAATCACGCTGCCTCTGGCGATCCTGATGGCGTTTTCAAGAATGTATTTATATGTGCATTACCCGACCGATGTTTTGGGCGGCATGATTGTGGGATGCGCGGCGGGGTATTTTGGAAACCGGCTGGCGGCGCATCTGATACAGTCCTGGAGACAGAAGATGAAAAAACCAGAGGACAGAAAAAATAGATAATTTTATGTAAGAGATGTCAGAAGTTACTGGGCACGTATGCGTGTACAGTAATGCCAGAACACCTGTAATTGCCCCGTTTTTCTCTTGATATCCTTTATTTCCGATGGTATAATCTATAATCGAAATAATTTCTTTTATGATAGAAAAGGGATGATTATGATGGGGTTAGACCAGAATCAGTAATTTTATTCATTGTTAAAAGGTACGGCGTGATCTATCGACTCCAAAGCTTAGGATGATAGGAACTGCGTTTTTTGATGATGAGGTACCTGGAACGAGACCAGGGGTAATGTGCTCTCGGAATCTTTCTGTGCTTGATTTTGTGAGATGATTTTTTTGTCAGTTGTGCCCAAATTTCTGAGGCGTACGTTGATGAAATTCGGGTGCGGCTGGCGGAAAATCAGCCACAAAAGCAGGTGCAGAAAAGACTCCGAGAGTACATTATAGAGTGATGGAGGAGAAAGACATGTTAAATTACAAGAAATATAAGAGAGTTCCGGTGGTAGATTACCCGGAGCGTGAGTGGCCGAATAAAGAGATTGAGAAAGCGCCGATCTGGTGCAGCGTTGACCTGCGCGACGGCAACCAGGCACTGGTTGAGCCGATGGTCGTAGAGGAGAAGATCGAGATGTTCAACCTCCTGGTAAAACTTGGATTTAAAGAGATCGAGATTGGCTTCCCGGCAGCTTCCCAGATCGAGTACGATTTCCTGCGCCAGTTAGTAGAACGCAAGCTTATCCCGGACGACGTAGTTGTACAGGTTCTGACCCAGTGCCGCGAGCACCTGATCAAGAGAACCTTCGATGCCATCCAGGGTATTCCGAAGGCGATCGTACATATTTACAATTCGACTTCTACCTTACAGCGTGAGGTTGTATTCCATGCAGACCGCGAGGAAGTAAAGCAGATCGCGATCGATGGTACCCGCATGGTAAAGAAATATATGAAAGATTACGACGGAAAAGTAATCCTTGAGTACTCTCCGGAGAGCTTTACCGGAACCGAGCTTGATTTTGCACTGGATATCTGCACCGCTGTACAGGAAGAGTGGGGCGCAACCCCGGACAATAAGATCATCATCAACCTTCCGGCAACGGTTGAGATGACGACTCCGAACGTATACGCAGACCAGATCGAGTGGATGAACAAGCATTTTAAGAACCGTGACAGCATTATTTTAAGTATCCATCCGCACAATGACCGTGGTACCGGCATTGCAGCGACTGAGCTGGCTCTCTTGGCAGGTGCAGACCGTGTCGAGGGTACACTGCTTGGAAACGGCGAGCGTACTGGTAATATCGACATATTAAATATCGCTTACAATATGTTCTCGCAGGGTATCAACCCGGAGTTGAATCTGGAAAATGTAAAGGAGATCACCGAGGTTTGCGAGCGCTGCACAAAGATGACCGTTGATCCGAGACATCCGTATGCAGGCAAGCTGGTATTTACCGCATTTTCCGGTTCCCATCAGGATGCGATCAGCAAGGGTATGCAGGCGCTTCAGAAGAGAACCGATGGCATCTGGGAGGTTCCGTACCTGCCGATCGATCCGAGCGATATTGGACGCGAGTACGAGCCGGTTGTCCGCATCAACAGCCAGTCCGGCAAGGGCGGCGTAGCCTTCGTTATGGATTCCTTCTACGGATTCCGTCTTCCGAAGGGAATGCACAAAGAGTTTGCTGACATTATCCAGAAGATTGCAGAAAAGCAGGGTGAGGTAGCTCCGGAGCAGATCATGGACGAGTTCCGTGCAAACTATCTGGACAGAAAAGAGCCGATGCACTTCAAAAAATGCCAGATCACAGACAAGGAGTACGAGGGCGGCGCATTCGCAACCGTTGCAATTCTTACCTTTACCGATCATGACACCGAGCGTACCGTTGAGGGCGTAGGTAACGGACCGATCGATGCGGTACAGAGAGCGATCGAGGAGGCACTTGGCATTGAGATCCGTGTTCTGGACTACAACGAGCATGCACTTCGTTCCGGTTCCGGCGCACAGGCAGCTTCCTACATCCACCTGATGGATGTAAAGAGCGGCCGGGCAACCTACGGTGTCGGCATCAGCTCCAACATTACGAGAGCATCGATCCGCGGTATCTTCAGTGCGGTAAACAGATTGTTCTACTAAGAATTAAAATGAATCAATTCAGGGTGACTGCTTGTGTACGTGTGGACAGTCGCTGGTTTGGGCGGTATGCAGAAATGTGTGCCGCTCTTTTTCTGCCTGCTCATCTTCTTGTTTCATAGGAAATTGCGTCCTATGAAACAAAAAACGCTCCGCGAGGATGCGCACTCGCGCGAAGCAGAAACATGTCGCAAGCGACCGCGCTCGGCGCGAGAATGTGCCAAGGCACATTCTTTTTTAAAACAGGTTTCACCGGATACTCCGCATTCCAATATTGACAAGAACAAAATCCCGGTGTTACGATATAGAAAACTGAAAAACTGCATGAAATGACGATATTCGACTGAAAATTTCATGCTTATGAAAAAGAGAAAGGAAGTCCGTGAAAATGATTCTAAGGGCAAAGTATTTAATTACCGGAGATGGCAGAACCTGCTTGCAGGATCAGGCGGTGTATCTGGATAAAGAGGGAAAAATCGGCTGGATAGGAGACGCAGCGGAAGCGGCGGGGCGCTACCTGGAAGAGATGGTAAAGGATTACGGCGAGGCGACGATCCTGCCGGGACTGTTTGATATGCATGTGCATTTTGGCTACTACTACAGCCAGCCGGATCTGGATAATTATGACGATTATATGGTGGCATACTATGCGCTGGAACAGGCGAAACAGTCGCTGCGGCTCGGCATTACGACGGTGCGCGATCTGTCCTGTCCGCCCAATCTGATGAAGCAGCTGCGTCTGGCAGGGCAGAAGGGGTATGTGACGGTTCCGCGAATCATCCATGCGGACGCAGGTATCTGCATGACCGGTGGACACGGACATCAGGATGGGGTCGAGGAGGCGGACAGCCCGTGGGGCGTGCGCGCAGCTATCCGAAGACAGCTGCGTGCGGGAGCTGACTGGGTCAAGATCCTGACGAGCAACCGTGGCGATATCCCGGAATTTACGCAGGAAGAGCTGGATGCAGCGGTCGATGAGGCGCACCGCCAGGGGGTGAAGATCGCGGTTCATTCGGGTACGCAGCCGTCGATTCAGATGTGTATTGACGCGGGATTTGACACGATCGAGCACGGAACCTTTTTAACAGAGGCGCAGGCGCGCCAGATGGCAGAAAAAGGAATCGCGTGGACGCCGACGATCACGGCGTACACGTATTTGTATGAGCAGACGAAGCAGATGATCGAGGCGGGGGTGGACATGGACAACCCGATCGCCGCCAGAGCCGTTCACGATCAGGCATTTTTCAAACCGGCGTTTGAGGCATACCGGGATAATTTTAAAAAGCTCTATGACACAGGGGTTACGGTGCTGGCAGGCAGCGATATGGTGCTTTACAAGGCACCGCCGCTTCCGATTCATCAGGAACTCGGCTATATGGTAGACTATGGAATCACGCCGATGGAGGCGATCCGCACGGCAACCTACAACGCGGCAAGCGTGCTTGGTATTGAGAACGAGACAGGCAGCCTGAAAGAAGGATTGGCTGGCGATTTGCTGATTGTAAAGGGTGATGTCTCAAAGAATATTCGTGCGCTGGATGATGTGCAGGAAGTGTATTTGGCAGGAAAAATAGTGTATACGGCGTAAAAGATGTGAAAAAGCTGTCTTTTTCAGAAATGCAGGAGTTTTTGTTTCCTGAGATGGGAAAAACCAAAAAGAAAATAAAAACATCTTGAAATTCTAAAAGAGACAGCTTTTATTATGTTTCTATACCGCGCAGATTATTTAAAATACGACTTCATTCCCATGAACAAACGGATTCGGCGTGTGTACGGTCAGAATCTTAACGACACGGTTTGTGTTGTTGACCCAGTCATGCGGGGTCTGGGAGTGGATCTGGATGCTGTCGCCCGGATTCAGGCAGTATTCGCTGCCATCCAGATATACGGTCAGGATACCCTCCAGAACGTAGATAAATTCTTCACCGTCGTGCTGATTCATCTCAAGCTGGTTTTCAGAGCTTGTGGTGGCAGACGGCATCAGGTGGAAAATACGCGGAAGACAGGCAAATCCCTGTGCATTTCCATTGACCAGGTACTGTACGATCTGGGGGTTGATCTGGGAACAGTGCATGGCAAAACTCCGGCTGACCGGGGATTTCTCCTGATCGGCGGAGGAGTCAAAGAACGAAGACAGACTGACTCCGAGAATCGTAGCAAGCTTTGCCAGAGAGTCGATTGCGATCGAAGAGAGACCGCGCTCCAACTGGGAAAGAAAGCCGATGGACAGACCGGACTCTTCGCTGAGCTGTTTCAGTGTGTATTTTTTTGCGGTACGGAAGGCTTTCACCTTGGCACCGATGGTAACATTATGATCCATAGATATATCCCCCTTGCGGCATCATTCTTTAATATAATATATCCACTATACAGGATTTTCAGTGGAACGTCAACCAAAGGGGGAGTTTTGGCGGGCAAATTTATTTCAAAATGGAACGTTTTTTTGGAAAAGGCTGAAATGGGCGGCAGATTTGGAGAAGTGAATCGGTGAGAGGATAGAAGGGGCAGGAGAATGGGATAGAGAAAACGGGTGGACAGAAAATAAAAAACAGGGGGAGAAACAGAATGAAGGAAATAGTACGCGCTTCGATCGAGGATTGTTCCCAGATCGAGCGCTTCCGTTTGGTGACCCGTCTGGGAAATGCGATTCTTTCCAACGGCGGGGAGGTATTCCGGGCGGAGCAGGCGATGGAGTATGCGGCGCGGGCGCTGCGTCTTGAAGCATTTAATGCGTATGTGATTGCGAATGGAATTTTTTCAAATGTGGTGATTGACGGGCGGTTTTATTCCAGCCGCATCTGTTATGTGCCGCTGGCACCTACGATTCTATGCCGGGTGGATGCCTTAAATGATCTGTCGAGAAAGATTGCGGCGGGTAAATGCGGTCCTTATGAGATGCGGATGCGCCTTGAGCAGATTGAACACATGAAAGTGCTCGAAAATCGGGGAAAGGTTCTGGCGGCAGGAATTGGAAGCGCTGGATTTTGTTACCTGTTCCAGGGCAGCCTGCGCGATACGGCGGCGGCATTTGTGGCGGGAGTGCTGCTGTATTTGTTCCTTTTATACGCAGCTCCGCGCTTTTCTTCGTCCCGGATGATGCAGACGATCATGACGAGCAGCGTGCTTGCATTGTGCTGTTGTTTGCTGTGCTGGATCGGGCTGGGAGAAAGCCTGGATCATGTCATGATCGGAGCTGTGTTCACGCTGGCGCCGGGTGTGCCGCTGACCAATTCGATCCGGAATTTTTTGGAAAATGATTATTTATCCGGTCTGATCCGTTTTGTAGACGCCTTTTTGACGGCGGGCTGTATTGCGATCGGAGTTGGTGTGGCACTGCGGTTCTGGATGTTTGCGATGGGAGGTATGCTCTGATGGAAATGGCAGGGGAAATTCTGGGGCAGCTTCTGGCGGCCTGTGTTGGAACTGCCGCCTTTTCGGCGCTGTTTGGAGTTCCGAAGAAGTATTGGCTGGACTGTGGTATCTGCGGGGCAGTCGGCTGGGGCGTGTATCTGGCGGTCATGGCAGCTTATCAGACGCCGATCATCGGGACCTTCGCGGCGAGCGCGGTTTTGACGATGCTGTCGCGCTGTCTGGCGATACAGCGGAAAGCGCCGACGATCCTCTTTCTGGTATGCGGCATCTTCCCGCTTGTGCCTGGAGCGGCGATCTACTATACCGCCTACAACTTCTTCATGGGGCAGGAAGCGCTGGCGCTCCAGTATGGCATGGATACAATCAAGATGGCGATCGCAATCGGGCTGGGGATCGGAGCGGCATATTCGCTTCCGGGACATCTGTTTGGATGGAAGCGGGAGATAGAGGTGTGGGAACCTGGGAAAGAAGGTAAAAAGTAGCTGCGGTTTACTTTTCCTTTAAAATATAGTAGAATACCCTCGTACTATTAAGGAAAATATGATCGGCTGCGGCAGGAGTGGGGTATTCTGCGGGCTTGGTGGAGGGGACAGACATCGATATGGACAGTAAATTTTATGAGCCAGAAGTTCTGAAACAGCTGCAGGGAGAGATTTTGTCGATTCTGGATGATTTTATCCGGATCTGTGAAGACTATCATCTGGAATATTTCGGGATAGCCGGAACGGGAATCGGTGCGCTGCGGCACAAGGGATTTATTCCCTGGGACGATGATATCGATATTGCGATGCCGCGGCGAGATTTTGAGCACCTGCTCCGGATCGTGGAAAAGAAGATGAGCGACCGGTATCTGGTTCTCAATGCGGAGCGATATCCCAATTATCCGCTGATGACAACCCGTCTGGTGAAGAAGGGGACGGTGTTTGTCGAGGAGGTTATGAAGGATGTGGACTGTCCGTTCGGTATCTTTCTGGATCTGTATGTGCTTGACAATGTGGCGGACAACCCGGTTCTATATCAGATTCAGTCGTGGACGGCATGGTTCTGGAGTAAGCTGATGATTCTGCGGGCGATTCCGCGCCCGACGCTGCAGCAGCGGGGCATCAAGGCGAAGCTTATCTGGGCGGTCTGCGGGATGGTCTACAAGGCGATGAAGCTGCTCCATATCTCGCCTCAGTGGCTGCGGATGCGCTGTGAGCGGGTCTGCCGTAAATACAATAAATACCGGACACGCCGGATGGCATTTCTGCCGGACACAAGCCCATACTGGAATGTCGTGGACCGGACACGCTGTTATCCGCTCCGGAAGCTGGAATTTGAGGGCAGACGCATGAATTTTCCGGGAAATATCGAGGAAATGCTGACAAATATGTACGGCGATTTCATGCAGCTTCCGCCGGTTGAGAAGCGCAAAACACACACACCGAGCCGGCTGGAATTTTCAAAGGAAGAGATACTGTAGTGATAAAATATTTAGCGAACGCTCTGATTGGTGGAGACGGGCAGATTGAAAAACGAAATATGAGCTGGAATATGATAGGGAGCTTTCTCTATGCGCTGGCGTCCATGGTGCTGACGATCGCGGTCATCCAGATTGTCGGCGAGGATGAGGGCGGTATCTTCTCCTTTGCGTATTCTACATTTGGTCAGCATATGTTTATGGTGGCCTATTTTGGCATCCGCCCGTTCCAGATCACGGATACGAGGCGGCGGTTTACGTTTGGCGAATATCTGCGGCTGCGCCTGATGACCTGTGGTGCGGCGCTGGTGGCCGGGCTTTTTTATGTGACGGTGATCAACCGGGACTATGCCTTTGTCAAGGCGGCGACGGTATTTTTGATGGTAGCGTACAAGGTGATCGACGGTTTCGCGGACGCTTATGAGGCAGAATTTCAGCGTGACGGACGCCTGTATCTGACGGGCAAATCAAACGCATTCCGGACGGTTTTATCAGTCGGTGTCTTTTTGGGCTGTTTGAATGCGACCCATAACCTGGTCGGCTCCTGCCTGGCGGCAGTACTGGCGCAGCTGGCGGGCGTGTGCCTGTTTGATTTTTCGGTAATCGGTCATCTGCCGCAGGTGGACTGGGAGGTCCGCTCCGGACGTGTCGGGCTGTTGTTTAAAGAAAATGTAGTCCTGTTTTTATCGGTTATCCTGGATTTTTATATTTTTTCTGCCGCGAAATATGCGATCGAGGGCAATATGGCGGACAAGTATCAGGCGGTATTCGGTGCGATCTTCATGCCGACCAGCGTCATCAATCTGGTGGCAGGCTTCGTCATCCGCCCGTATATCACGAAACTCTCGGATCAGTGGGAGCAGAATGCGCTCCCGGAATTTGCCGGGACGATAGGCCGGCTGGCGGCAATCATCGCGGCGCTTACGGTGCTGGCAGTCGGGGGTGCCTGGATTCTCGGAATTCCGGTTCTCTCAATATTATATCCGAAAATTGCATACATGCTGCGGGAATGCCGTCTGGCGCTGGTGTTTATCATTCTAGGCGGCGCGTTCAATGCGTATGTGAATCTGTTTTATTATGCACTCATCATTATGCAGGAGCAGAAACGTATTTTTCTGGGTTATGTTGGTGTGACGGCAGCGGCGCTCCTTATTTCTTCGCCCTGCGTACGCGCGGCAGGACTGCTGGGCGGATCGCTTTCGTATCTGCTTTTGATGGCGGCACTGACTGCCTGCTTTGGACTGACGTCGCTTGTGATATACCGGAGACGGGCACGTGGGATATAGAACTTGTTTGATAGATTTGGAGGAGACGTATGATTAATTTTGCGGTAGGACCGGTTCAGATGGACGAGGAAATCCGGGCGATCGGGGCGGAAGAAGTACCATATTTCCGCACACCGGAATTTTCTGCAATTATGAAGGAAAATGAGCGCCTGATGAAGCAGTTCACGGGGGCGCCTGAGGATGCGCGGGCGATTTTCCTGACAGGTTCGGGCACGGCGGCGATGGAAGCGGCAGTCATGAACCTTTTTACGGAGCGCGACCGCGTACTGGTCGTAAACGGCGGCAGTTTTGGCGCGCGGTTTGCGAAAATTTGTGAGATCCATGAAGTCCCTCATGAGGAGATCCAGCTGGAGAGCGGACGGGCGCTTCGGGCAGAAGACCTGGCACCATATGAGGGAAAAGGATTTACCGGATTTTTAGTCAATGTCCATGAGACTTCCACGGGCGTTCTCTATGATATGAAGCTGATTTCTGACTTTTGCAGACGAAACCAGCTGATTCTGGCGGTTGACGCGGTCAGCTCGTTTCTTGCCGATCCATTTTGGATGGGAAAATGGGGCGTAGATCTGGTGCTGACCGGTTCTCAGAAAGCGCTGGCACTTCCGCCGGGACTCTCAATTCTGGTGCTGGGGGCGCGTGCGATCGCGAGAGTGCAGGAGACGGCGGTCCGCTCGATGTATTTTGATCTGCGCGACTACCTGAAAAATGGCGAGCGGGGGCAGACGCCGTTTACACCAGCGGTCGGAGTGCTTTTACAGCTTCATAAACGGCTGACGATGATCGAGGAAAAAGGGCTTGCGGCAGAACAGGCACGGATCCGCTGTCAGGCGGAGGATTTCCGAAGCAAAATAAAAGATCTTCCGTTTGAGATCGTTTCCAATTCTCTCTCGGCGGCATTGACGCCGCTTCACCCGACGGGCGTGGACAAAGAGGGGAAAGCGGTCTCAGCGCATCGGATTTTTGAGATTTTGAAGGATGAATACGGCATCTGGATCTGCCCGAACGGCGGCGCGCTTGCCGACACGGTGTTCCGTGTCGGTCATATCGGCGCATTGACGCCGGAAGACAATGACAGCCTGATTGCGGCGTGGAAAGATATGCAAAGGAGGGGACTTCTGTGAAAGTATTGATTCTGGCAGCGGGACGGGGAACCCGGATCTCGCGTTATCTGTCGGGAAAACCAAAATGTACGGTGGATATCGGCGGCGGGCAGTGCCTGATCGAGTACACGATTGACCTGCTTCATTCCCGCGGCATCCAGGATATCGGCATCGTGCTGGGCTATGAGGCGCAGGTGATCCGCGAGGTCTTGGCAGACAAGGGAGTTTCCTTTTTCTACAACCCGTTTTACGATGTGACAAACAGCATCGCGTCTGCATGGTTTGCGAAGGAGTTCCTGACAGGAGACGATCTGCTGATCATGAACGGTGACGTATATCTGGAGGAAAAATTGCTTGACCGGATCCTCGCGCAGGGCAGGAGCCCGGTGATGTTTGCGGACGAGAGCCGCCGGGAGACAGCGGATTATAAGTTCTTCTATGAAGATGGAATTTTGAAAAAATATGGAAAAGAGCTGACCGGGGATGATGTGACGGGCGAGTACATCGGAATCGGACGGTTTTCAGCGGCATTTATGCCGGAATTTATCTGCCGGATGGAGGAGATGATCGACCGCCAGGAGCACGGCGTCTGGTGGGAAAATGTTGTTTACAGCATGACCGGGCAGCAGCCGGTCTATGTCGAGGACGTCAGCGGGCATTTCTGGGCGGAGGTTGATTATATTGAGGATTATGAGCGCATCCTGGAACACAGGGGCGTGGAGAAGATAGTGCGCTAGAGCGCTTGATTTGAAAGACAAAACACGGTTCACGGGTAGGCACTTTTGGAACCGAAAGTGCCGTAAGAAAACGTGGTGGCAGCAGAAATTTACCGAATTTAAACGGGAAAAATAAGGGAGAAGTACAGATGCAGTTTAACAGGCATTTTATCAATCGAATAGAGAAAAAAGATGTGCTGCGGCTGCTTCTGGCGCTTGTGGCAGTCTTTGTGATCGGTGTTCTGGGCGAGTTTGTCTGCAATTTCCCGGCGCTCCGGGCAAATGGATGGACGCGGCAGGCGACGCGGACGATCGCTCTGGACGAGGTGCAGGTGAGCGGATTTGAGCGGGTAGAGACAGAAAAGAACGGTTTGGGTGAAATCACCGGAGAGCCGGGTCAAACCATTGGAGAGAATAGGCGGCAGGTGGAAAATACAGAGGTGCTGCAGCTTTCGGATGCAAGCGGTTATCTTCACATTCCACTGGACGGCAGCTATGTCAGCCAGTTTCTCTACCACTATGATTACGATGGTCTGTTAAATGCCACCGTCCGCCTCGGTTACCGCAACATCTACGGCGAGCAGCGGGAGCACGACGCAAAGATGGTCATGGACCGCAACTGCCGGGTGCTGAAATTTTCTTCGGTTCCGGTGAATGGGAAGCTGGACTACGTGGATCTTCTGATCACGCGGGAGGATCTAGACGAAGAAGGGCTTTCCTACATGAATTTTGGCGGGATGCCGCTTGCACTGACCGGGTTTGCGACGGTGGCGCGGGCAGGTATCAACTGGTACCGGCTGGGACTTTTCTGGTGTGCGGCGGCGGTTTTGATCGCACTTCTCTGTTTCCGGGATTTCGTGGCAAAGCGCATCGAGGTTGGATTTCTGCTGATCTCCCTGACGTTTGGAACAATATTTTCACTGTCGCTCCCGGCAAATAAGGTGAGCTGGGATGAGGAAGTGCATTTCGCGCAGGCGTTCTGGATGGCAAATTACCGGACGCCGGTGCAGGCGGATCCGGCGCTTTTACAGGAGTTTACGGCGGGCGTAGATACCTGGCCGTACAATCAGCCGGAAAACCAGGACGAGCAGGCGGCGCTCACTTCGTATCTGAATCAGAATGCGGGTTACCGGCACGGTGAACATCTCTGGAGTACGGATCTCAACAAAACGACGATGACCGGATATGTGGGCTCGGCGCTGGTGCTGAAAGCGGGCGGGCTGCTTCATATCCCATTTGGAATCCTGTATAAGCTGGGGCGGCTGGGAAATCTCTATGTCTATGCGGCAGTTTTGTATTTTGCCATCAAAAAAACACCGGTCGGCAAGGCAATCCTGGCATTTCTGGCGCTGATGCCCGAGCCGATGATGCTGGCGGGGGCATATTCCTATGACCCGACCGTCACGGCGTTTTTGTGGCTGTCTTTTGCGGGCATTCTGGAAGCGGCGCTTGGCGGGCGGAAAATGGACTGGAAAGCGTATGCGCTCATCGTGCTTACCTTTGTCTGGGGCTGCCGCGTCAAGGCGGTATATGCGCCGCTCATTCTGCTGGGACTGATGATTCCGGCAGAAAAGTTCCGTTCTAAACGGGAAATGTACCTGATGAAGGGCGGATTTATCGTGATCTGCGGTCTGATGATGTTATCCTTCATCCTGCCGGTTCTGATCGCGCCGCGCGATATCGGGGATACGAGAGGCGACAGCACCAGCGAGAAAGGGCAGATGGCATACATTCTGGGACAGCCGCTTGCCTATGCATGGGTGCTGATGTGCAACCTGTTCCGGACGCTTCCGTCCTATGTGCTGGGCGAAAATTCCCTGGGGCTTCTGGGACACACGGGAACGATGTCATTTCCGTGGGCGCTGTATGCTGGTTCGGCGGTCGTTATCCTCACAGCCGGGCAGTCATCCTGTGGAAAACGTCTATCAAAAAAACAGAAGCTGTGGATATTTATACTCTGCGTGGGAACGGCGGTGCTGGTCTGGACTTCGATGTACATCGCATTTACCAGACCGGGTAATACCTATATCGACGGCGTACAGGGGCGCTATTACCTGCCATTTCTGCCGCTTGTCTGGCTGGTATTAAACCCGGAGCGGGTGATGGTGCGGATGGAGAATAAAAACTATCATGCGCTGGTGTTAGGGACGGCGGCGCTGATTCTGGCGGCAACGGTTTATCTGGATATCTGGATGAAGTTCTGCCGGTAAGCATAAGCAAGCTAGAAGAAGGCAAAGGTTACTGTATACGGGTAGGCACTTTTGGAACCGAAAGTGCCGTAAGAAAACGTGGTGGTAGCAGGAATTTGCCGTATTTAAATGCGAAGCCACGGCAAATTCCGTTACTGGGCACGTATGCGTGAACAGTAACAGGAAAAGATGTTTGAAACGTTAAAATCGATCATAAGTCTGGTAAAAATAAATTCAAGCAGGTACCGCTCTTGAAAAACGAGAAGGCAGAAGTGCGGCATGAAAGAGCGAGAGAGAAAGGGAAACGAGATGCAGCAGGAAATCATTCATACATTTGCGGTCTGTGCATATAAGGATTCGCCGTATCTGGAAGAATGTCTGCGTTCGGTGACGAGCCAGACGGTCAAATCGGAGGTGATCTGCTGTACCTCGACGCCGAGCAGCTATATCCGGGAGCTGACAGCGCGGTATCAGGTGCCGCTCTATGTGCGGGACGGGGCGAGCAATATCCGTGAGGACTGGATGTTTGCCTATGGAAAAGCGCAGGGGCGTTTCGTCACGATCGCGCATCAGGACGACCGATACCGCAGCGATTATGCCGAAAAGCTTTTAAAAGCATGGAAGAAATATCCGGATCTGCTGCTGTTTGCGAGCGATTATCTCACGATCCGCATGACGGAGAAGGAGGGGAAAATGAAAGCCATTCCGGAGCCATTTAACATGGTCTGGCTGGTAAAAAAGATACTGCGCCTGCCGCTGCGTTTCCATTTTCTGGCGGACCGCACCTGGATCAAGCGGAGCAGTGTCTGGTTTGGCAATTCGATCTGCTGTCCGTCCTGCACGTACAATAAAGAACAGATTGGGGACGATATGTTCCATTCGGAGTATGATTTTGCGCTGGACTGGGACAACCTTTACGAGCTGGCGGGCAAAAAAGGGCGTTTTATCTGTTCGGAAAAACCGCTGATTGCCTACCGCGTCCATGCGGCGGCGACGACGAAAGCCTGCATCGAGGACAACCGGCGCCCGGCGGATGAGATGGCGATGTTCCGGAAAATGTGGCCGGACTGGATGGTAAAGATTCTGATGCATTTTTACAGAAAAGCCTATAAGGAGTACGAAAAATGAGAAAAGCCGATGTGATTATACCTACGTTCAAACCGGGGGATAAGCTGGAAAAACTTCTGCGGCGGCTGTTGGAACAGAGTGTGCCGGTGGACCGTGTGATCATCATGAATACGGAAGAAAAGTACTGGGATGCTGAGCGGTTTGAGTCCTTATTTGAGGGGGAAGATACGAAGCTGACCGTGTGCCATATCCGCCAGTCGGAATTTGACCATGGAAGGACGCGCCATGAGGGAATTTTGAAATCAGATGCGGATGTCTGCATCTGCATGACGCATGACTGCGTGCCGTATGACCGGAATCTGGTGAAAGAGCTTCTGGAGGCGCTGGATGCTTCGGAACGTGTGGCGGCAGCATATGCGAGGCAGCTTCCGGCGGCGGACTGCGGTGTGATTGAACGGTATACGAGGGACTTTAATTATCCGGCGGTGAGCCGTCTGAAAGGGAAAGAGGACGAGGACGAGCTGGGAATCAAGACGTATTTCTGTTCCAATGTCTGCGCGGCATACCGGCGGGATATTTACCTGAAGCTTGGCGGATTTACGAAGAAAACCATTTTCAACGAGGATATGATTTTTGCCGGACACGCGGTGGAAGCGGGGTATCAGATTGCCTACGCGGCGGATGCGCAGGTCATCCATTCCCACAATTATACGGCGATGCAGCAGCTGCACCGGAATTTCGACCTTGGCGTATCGCAGGCGGATCACCCCGAGGTGTTTGGGCGCCTTCATTCGGAGGGCGAGGGAATCCGTCTGGTGAAGAAAACAGCGAAATGGCTGGTGGAAAACGGCCACGCGCTTCTTATGCCACAGCTTGTGATGGCGAGCGGAAGCAAATATGCCGGGTACTGGCTGGGAAAGCATTATAAAAAGCTGCCGGAGGGGCTGATTCGAAGCCTGACGATGAATCCGGCATACTGGGAAGGAGAAGCGGGCGATGGAAGATAAGGCGTTATTGTCCACAGAAGTAGCTTCTGGGGCGGAAAAAGCCGAACTTTTGATAGTCATACCGGCGTACAACGAAGCCGAAAATATAGAGCGGGTTGTGAACCATCTGACTGCCAATTTTCCGCAGTATGATTATGTGGTCGTCAATGACGGATCGCGCGATGAGACGGCGGCGATCTGCCAGAGAAATGGATATAATCTGTTGAACCTTCCGGTCAATCTAGGACTGGCGGGGGCATTTCAGGCGGGACTTAAATATGCCGACAAGTACGGATATCAATATGCGGTCCAGCTCGATGGAGACGGACAGCACCGTCCGGAGTATCTGGAATCCATGATCAAGAAAATGGAAGAAGGTTACGATATCGTCATCGGTTCCCGGTTTGTCGGGGAGAAAAAGCCATTTACGATGCGGATGCTTGGAAGTAATCTGATCGAGATGGCGATCCGCTTCACAACTGGTGTCAATATCAAGGATCCGACCTCGGGAATGCGGATGTTCAGCAAGCGCATGATCCGCGAATTTGCATCGGGGCTTAACTACGGTCCGGAGCCGGACACCGTTTCCTACCTGATCCGCCAGGGCGCGCGGGTGGCGGAGGTGCCGGTCATCATGGATGAACGGATTCTGGGAGTCAGTTACCTGACACCGGTCAATGCGATGCGGTATATGCTTAAAATGCTGATTTCGATTCTGTTAATCCAGAATTTCAGAAAGAGGAGGTAGCGCCATGACGCCAACACTCAGAGTTGTCCTGATCGTCGTGTCGATCCTGACAACCTTTATGATTATGCGGAAGATCCGGCAGTCAAAACTCCAGATCGAGGATTCGATTTTCTGGCTGGGATTCTCGTCCATTCTCATTGTGTTCAGTATCTTTCCGGGGCTGCCGGATCTTTTGGCGGAGCTGGCGGGAACGTACACGACTGCCAATTTTATCTATCTGGCGGTTATTTTCCTCCTGATTGTGAAAATGTTCCATATGTCGATCAAACAGTCGCAGCTGGAGACGAAGATCAAGGATCTGGCGCAGAAGATTGCGCTGGATGAAAATGAGCGGGAGAAAGAGGTACAAACATCTGTAAAAAAGGTTGTCAGCCAGAAAAACGAATGATATAGTTAAAGATGGCACAGCCGAAAAGGATGATGCCAGTTACGTATTGAAAAATGAATTGAAATACCTGCATAAGAAGGAGATAGAAAAATGGGAAAGATTAAAGTAACACCATGTGACATCAAGGGACTTTATGTAATTGAACCGACTGTTTTCAAGGACGAGCGCGGTTATTTTATGGAGACATACAATCAGAACGATTTCCATGAGGCGGGACTCGACATGGTATTTGTACAGGACAACCAGTCCATGTCTGTCAAGGGCGTTCTGCGCGGACTTCATTACCAGAAACAGTATCCACAGGGCAAGCTGGTGCGTGCAGTGCGCGGTACCGTATTTGATGTGGCGGTAGACCTTCGTACTGGTTCTGAGACCTACGGAAAATGGTTTGGCGTGGTTCTTTCCGCGGAGAACAAGAAGCAGTTCTACATTCCGGAAGGATTTGCACACGGCTTTCTGGTACTGTCCGATGAGGCAGAATTTGCATACAAATGTACCGATTTTTATCATCCTGGCGATGAGGGCGGTATGGCATGGAACGATCCGGAGATTGGCGTTGAGTGGCCGATCGAGGAAGGCATGGAGTTGATTATTTCGGAGAAAGACCAGAAATGGGGCGGCTTCCGGGATGCATTCAAATTTTAAGAATGGAGTTAGGATAGAATGCGGGAACTGATTTCCCTGTTTCGGGAACTGATAGGAAAAAGAAAATTGGTCACCGAGCTTGCCAAGGCGGATTTCCGCAAGCGCTTTGTCGGCTCATACTTTGGAATTGTCTGGATGTTTATCCAGCCGATGGTTACGATCGCGATCTATGCGTTCATCTTCGGTGAACATGGCATGAAAAATGCGCCGCCGGTTCCGGGGGCGACCTATGTCATCTGGCTGACGCCGGGTATCATCCCGTGGTTTTATTTCAGCGAGATTTTAAATACGGGCACAAACTGCCTGCAGGAGTACCATTATCTGGTTAAAAAGGTAGTATTCCAGGTGGAGATGCTTCCGGTTATCAAGCTTATCTCCTGTTTCCTGGTACATGCCTGCTTCCTGATCATTATGGCGGGGCTGTACCTGATTGACGGGCGCATGCCGTCTGCAACCTGGATTCAGGTGTTATACTATTCCTTTGCGGCGTCGATGCTTGGACTGGCGCTTACCTATTTTACCAGCGCCGTGCAGGTATTCTTTAAAGATATGGCGCAGATCGTTGGCATCTGCCTCCAGTTCGGCATGTGGCTGACCCCGATCATGTACGACGAGGCAATCTTCACCAGCCGCGCATCCTGGCTGGAGTGGGTATTCAAGCTTAACCCATTCTACTACATCGCCGCAGGCTACCGCGACAGCATGCTTACGGGAAGCTGGTTCTTCGAGCGGCCGACGATGACGATTTATTTCTGGGTGGTAACATTTATTTTGATGATAATAGGACTGAAGGTATTCAAAAAACTTCGTCCCCATTTCTCAGACGTACTGTAGATGGGAAGGGAGCTGCTGTAGATGGTGTTGACGGCTATTGGATTATCGAGATGCGAACAACGATAATCTGAGAAGCTGCCAGTGCCGCCTCCGGCAGCTCCCTTCTGCGACAACTTATCAATAGGAGTTTACATAAAATGGTTTTCAGCTCAATCATCTTCCTATGGGTTCTTCTCCCCTGCATCCTGCTCCTCTACTACGTGAGCCCCAAACCGTTCAAAAACGGCATCCTGACCGTATTCAGCCTCTTTTTCTATGCCTGGGGCGAACCGCGGTATGTGGTGCTCATGATTTTTTCGGTTCTGCTCAACTACGGTTTCGGGCGTCTGGTGGAGAAATTCGGGAAAAAGAGATGGCTTTTGGCGCTCTGCGTGACGCTCAATCTTCTGATCCTCGGCTATTTTAAATATTACAATTTTCTCGCCGAGGTGCTGAATCCGCTGCTTCGCAGGTTTGATATAGCGCTTCCGGCGATTCAGGTGACGCTGCCGATCGGAATTTCCTTCTATACCTTCCAGGCGCTTTCCTACGTGGTGGATGTGTACCGGGGCGAAAATCAGGCGCAGAAAAATCCGCTCAACATGATGCTTTATATTTCCTTCTTCCCGCAGCTCATAGCGGGACCGATCGTGAAATACCATGACATCGAGGAGCAGATCGAAAACCGGACCGTCACGCTGGAGGGCTTTTCTTACGGCGTGAAACGCTTTATTTTCGGTCTGGGAAAGAAGGTCATCCTGGCAAATACCTTTGCCGAGGTGGTGGACGCGGTCTACGCGTATCAGGCGGCAGATGTGAGCCAGGCGATGCTCTGGCTGACGGCGCTTCTCTATATGCTGCAGATTTATTTCGATTTTTCTGGCTATTCGGACATGGCGATTGGGCTTGGAAAAATGTTTGGCTTTACATTTATTGAAAACTTCCGGCTGCCGTACACAGCGACTTCGATCCAGGATTTCTGGCGGAAATGGCATATTTCCCTCTCCAGCTGGTTTAAAGAGTACGTGTACATTCCGCTCGGCGGAAACAGGAGGGGCACGGCGCGGACGTATGTCAACCTTTGGACGGTCTTTCTGCTGACCGGCATCTGGCACGGAGCGGGCTGGACGTTCATTTTCTGGGGCATTTACCATGGCTTTTTCAACGTGCTGGAGCGCTGTTTTCTGGGAAAATGGCTGAAGCAGGAGAAATTCCGGCCGTTGGCGCATATCTATGCGGTGTTTGTCGTGCTGATCGGCTGGATTTTCTTCCGCGCGGACACGATCGGGCAGGCATTTTCCTTTATCCGGTATATGTTTGTGCCGCACAGCGCAGTCGTTTTGATGGAACGCTACATGAACCGGAAACTCTGGATGTTTCTGGCGGCGGCGCTGCTGGCATGCGGTCCGGTGCAGTGGTTCTGGATGAAATGGAAAGGGCGTGTGCTGGCGCAGGATGGCTCGGTGACGGTCACAAGCTGGATCGGCTACATGGCGATCCTGTGGTTTTCCATTTTGCTGCTCGTCAACAATACATACAATCCATTTATTTATTTCCGTTTTTAAAAGCGGTGTAGAAAGCATGCTTGCCTGTGCAATGAGAACATAAAAATGAAAGCATGGGCGGCAGGGCGTGAAAGTACAGAAAGATGGATTCATGCAGGGAGAAGAAAACGAGAGATATGAATCGAGAGACAGGGACAAAAATACTTCTGATTGGTTCCTTTGCGGCGAGCCTGGTGCTGCCGACGCTTGTCTATCCGGCGGTCAGGAGCCATCTGGACCAGCAGAATTATGAAAACAGGGAATTGGCATCCTTTCCAGAACTGTCGGCTGCCAATTTTGACAATATTCCGACGGAATTTGAAGCGTATTACAACGACCATGTTCCGTTTAAAAATCTGTTTGTCAAGGCGAAGACAAAGCTGGATCTGGAGCTTTTAAATGAAAGCTCGATTTCGGATGTGACGGTCGGAAAAGAAAACTGGCTGTTTTACACCGTTTCGGAGGACGGCGAGGATGCGCTGGCGGATTATCAGCGGACAAATCTCTATACGGCGGATGAGAAAACAGCGCTGGCGGACGCGATTACCTCGGTAAACGAGAAAATGAAAGAGCGCGGCATCCGGTTTGTGATGTTTGAGGCACCCAACAAGGAAAGTGTCTATGCGGAATATATGCCGGATTCGGTCCGGGTATACGGAAGTGAGTCGCGTCTGGATGCGGCGCTCCCGGAGCTTGCGGCGCAGGGACTTCCGGTGTATGACATGAAGCCGGAGCTTCTGAAAGAGGCGGACACGTATCAGCTTTATTACAAATATGATACGCACTGGAACCAGATCGGCTCTTTTATCGGAAGCCAGCAGATTGCACAGACTTTGCTTGGAACCTCTACACCGCTCAGTGCAGTCTCGATTGAGGCGGCAGGATCGGCGTCCGGAGACCTGGCGCGGATGCTTAACATGGCAGCAGAGTACAGCGACGATACCGAATATGTGATTCAGAATTATCTGCCGGAGGTGACGGCTACGACGGTGGATATGAACGAGGACAACAGCTTTGCAGTGTTTGAGTCGGATTCGCCGAATGATAAAACACTTCTGGTAGTAGGCGATTCCTTTAGCCAGAATCTTAAATATTTTATGCCGAAGCTGTACCGGAAAACGGTGTTTGCGACCTTTGACACGTACACGGAGGCGCTTCTGGATGAATACCAGCCGGATGATTTTGTCTATCTGACGGTCGAGCGCAACCAGGAGCTGTTTGAGGATGTAGAGACGGTTGTTTGGCGGGATGAGGTGCCGGAGAAGGACGAATAAAGTGCCGGATGTCCGGGCGGAATGGGTATTTTCCTACAAAAGTTTTTTGATCTTAAAGATCCAGATGCATAAAATAATGACGAGGACTGAGAGGAAAATCACGCCGGGATATCCATTCTGGAGCTCCGGCATGTTTTGAAAATTCATCCCGTACCAGCTGGTGATGAGTGTCAGCGGAAGGAAAATGGTCGAAATGATGGTCAGAAACTGCATGCTCCGGTTCTGCCTTGCATCCAGGCGGGACTGGTAGGCATCCTTGACCTGTTCCGCATATTCCAGAAGCTGGGCGGTCTTATTCATCAGGCGGTCGGCGCGGTCCTCGATCGTGTCAAAATAAGAAATCTGTTTTTTCCGGAAATATCCATTTTCATTTTCTTCCAGATTCTTCGCAAAATCAACCATTTCATTATAATAACTTCTAAGAGTCAGAAGCTCGCGGCGCAGCGGCATCAGCTTTTCCTGGTAATTTTCTGTTTCACGCTGGCTGGCTTCCTCCTCCATCGACATCAAAGTATGTTCCATACTGTCCAGAATCTCATAATCCCGTTCTAAAAATTCTGTGACAAAATTAAATAAAAAACGTCCTTTATTCACACCCTGATGGACTTTCCGCATCCGGATATTTTGGAGGAGGCGGATACTGAAATCGGAATCATCGGCGATGACAATAAGCTGTCTGGTGATAAAAAGGCTCATCTGATAGCGGCTGCCGGTGATGTCTAAAAAGCGGGGGATTGCCAGTGTACCATACAGGTATTCCTGCTGCGTCTCGAGCTTGCAGAAATTAATTTTGGATAGACTTATCTCATTTTCCAGAAAAATTCCGAGTTTTGCCAGCGTCTCCTGGCATTCCCGCCCGGTTACCAGAATGACTGCCTGTTTTCCATTTTCTAAAACCGTTTCCAGAGAGGACTCCTGAAGTACGTCTTCCAGCTCATAGACCACGTTAAGCCTCTCCTTTCCCTGTCTGGGCACAGTCGTAGGCAATCTGAAACAGGACTTCCTGGGAATTGAGCTGCGTATCTCCGGTCGAGACTTTGCGGTAAGTGCCGTCGGCACCCAGTTCCCGCGCCTTGACGTTGTCGCTGAGCATCAGACCAAACATTTCTTTTAATTCTTCCCGCAGTTTTGAATTAAAAATCGGTACGGAAACCTCTACTCGGCGCAGCGTATTGCGCGTCATAAAGTCTGCGGAGGAGATATAGATTTCTTCTCGATCGCCGGTTCCGAAGATGTAGATGCGCGAATGTTCCAGATAGCGTCCTACGATGCTGATAATACGGATATGATCGGTATACCCGGGGATCCCCGGCTGTAGGCAGCAGATACCGCGCACAACCATATCGATCTGCACGCCTGCCTGGGAAGCCTCAATCAGTTTGTCGATGATCCGTTTATCGGTCAGCGAATTTAATTTGAATCCCAGATAGCCTTTTTTTCCCTCTTTTGTTAGTTTGATTTCCCGGTCAATCCGATCTAAAACCTTATTCTGGAGGCAATTTGGTGCGACAAACAGTACGTCTGTCTGTTCAACCGTTTCGCCCAGCGACAGCGCCTGAAAGACCTCGAACGCTTCAAGTCCAATCTCAGAATTACTGGTGATCAGGGATAAATCGGTATACAGGCGGGATGTTTTTTCATTGTAATTGCCTGTGCCGATCTGCGTGATATATTCAATCCGGGTTCCGGATTTGCGGGTGATCAGGCATAATTTGGAATGTACCTTATATCCGTCCAGCCCATAGATCACGTGGCAGCCGGCATCCTCCAGCATCCGGGACCAGGCGATATTGTTTTCTTCATCAAAGCGCGCTTTCAGTTCGACCAGTACATCAACCTGTTTTCCGTTTTCGGCGGCTTCGACCAGAGCCTCGACCACCTTGGAGTCCTTGGCGAGCCGGTACAGCGTCATTTTGATAGAAACAACCGTTGGATCGGCTGCCGCCTCATGCAGCATCCGTAAAAATGGTTTGATACTCTCAAATGGATAGGACAGCAAAAGATCTTTTTCCAGCACCTGATCCAGTACCGGGCGGTCTTTCTGGATGGCAGGAGAGTTTTGCGGGATCCGGCGCGGGTAAAACAGTTCGCTGTGTGTCCGCAGTGTATCCTGAATCTGAAATACAAAGGACAGATCCAGAGGCGACTGCGACATAAACACCTGGTTTTCGCTCAGTTCCAGCACCCGGCACAGGCGATCGATAATTCCCGTATCCAGGGTCCGCGTCATTTCCAGGCGGACCGGGCTCAATTTGCGGCGCTGGCGGACGACCTCCTCCATATGTTCCCGGTAATTCAGATCCTCATCGTAGATACTGTCCGCGTCGATATCGGCGTTTCTGGTGATCCGGATCAGGGATTTTTCCTGTACCCGGTATTTATCAAATACCATCGGGAGAAAATGCAGGATCAGCTCCTCTGCCAGCATATAGTAGCCGCTTCGGCCTGGCACCGGAACCAAACGGTCAAATACGCGGCTGGCGCATGGAATGATTCCGATTTTCGCTTTATCGCTGCGGGTTTCCAGCACTGCCACGGCATAGATTTCACGGTTTTGAAGAAATGGGAATGGCTGCTTCTTTCCGACGATGATCGTCGAGAGGAGTGGTTTGATTTCCTGTTCAAAATAGCGTTCCAGCTGTTTCTTTTCGATATCGTTTAACGCGGAAAAGCTGACGACCCGGATCCCCTGATCGGTCAGGAGCCCCATTAAATCCATGTAGACCTGATCCTTGCGGCGCGCCATCAGGGCGGTTGTCTGTAAAATCGCTTCGATCTGTTCCTGCGGCGTCATGCCGGTTTTATTGTCGCGGACTTCCTTCTTTAAGAATTGCATATCATGCAGGGAGCCAACCCGGACCATAAAAAATTCGTCCAGATTCGTCTGGAAAATGGAGAGGAACGACAGGCGCTCACAGAGTGGATTCTCCTCATCGGCAGCTTCCTCTAAAACTCTGTCATTAAATTTCAGCCAGGACAGTTCCCGGTTGATATAGCATTTATTTTTTTCATCTGTTTCGTTTTTCATGTTTATTTTTCACACCTTCTCTTTTGCTTTAAGTTTATCCTTTAATTATAAAAGAATAAAAAAAACCGGCTATCAGCTTTTTCTATGAAATGTGTAAAAGGTATGTAAAACATGAGGTGGCAGGTAACTATTTTGCTGGCAGGCGTATTTTTTCATGGGAAATTGCGCCCTATGAAAAAAACGCCCCGCGAGGATGTGCACTCGCGCGAAGCAGAAACATGTCGCAAGAGACCGCGCGAGACGCCCGAATGAGCCAAGGTACATTCTTTTTTAGGCGGGATGCACAAATCCGCAAATCGCCGCCGGACGTTTTTGTTTATATTTCAAATATTGATGTTTTTGTAACTTTTGTACATAGTCAGGGTGTCAAAATTGGTACTTATTACATATATTAATATATATTTATATAATTGCAAAACGCTTATAAGTTTATACCACTTCCGGGGATGGCGCTTTTTGTTTGACAGTGTTATATTATTGCCATCGAAAGAAACAAGAGATTTTCACAGACGGATATCGTAATAGTATCATAAGAATATTGCAATGGATTTCCGCCTATCATATGAAAAAATATAATTTTATTTGATGGAGGTAATTATCATGATGAAAGCAACAAGAACATTCAATAACGGTTTATATCAGGAGAATTTATATCAGGCATATTACAACACACCAGCAGAAAAGCATGTAGTTTCCGAGTCCTTAGAGCAGGAAGCAATGCCGGTACTGGTACATCGTTTAGCTGCACAGTTAGGTTATACCGAGTCTGAGGCAGAAGTAGAAAAAGAGTTTCTGTGCGAAATGTAATTGGTAATCTGCTCGCAAGCTTACAACCATCCGGCAGGACCGGATGAGTTACCACCAACCTAAAGCATTTACGACAGAACAAGGCTTCTGAAGCCAGAAAAAGAAAAACCGTCTGAGAGAGAACGAAAGGTTCTTTTACGGACGGTTTTCTTTTTTTGAACTGATGATCGTTTTTTACACCCGGATTGCATCCTTTATGGATTTTACATATTTTTCCACATACGGCACACAGTCTTTTCCATACTGTCCGCAGAGCTTCACAATCGCGCTTCCGACGATGACACCGTCGCATTTTTCCGCCATTCTGGCAGCCTGCTCAGGGGTGGAGATGCCGAAGCATTTTTTGCTAAAATTAATTTTTTTCAAAATTTCACGATTTTTTGGAAGTATGTCCCAGCTTTGCCAGCAGCAAAATAGCGAAGAAAGTGATCATTTCCGACGCCAGGAAAGACAGCCAGACACCGTTCAGCCCAAACAGGCGCGCCAGTATGACAGCGCAGGGGATGATAGCGACGGCCCCGCGCAGCAGAGAACCGGCGATGGCTGGTTTTGGCTGCGCGACGGCGGAAAAATAGGCAACCAGCAGGATGTTGATGCCAGCAAAGAGAAAGCCCAGGAAATAAAGCCGGAGCCCGCTGTGGGCGTAATGCAGAAGTTCGGCGTTCTGCTCCTGGTTGAAGATCTGGATCAGTGGATCGGTCATGCTCCAGGTCAGCACCAGAATGAGCGCTTCCACGATCAGGCAGGCGATGACGCCCCAGGTCAGGAACTGGCGGCTCTGCGTGTGATCGCCCTTTCCGTAGCTCTCGCTGATAAGCGGCTGCGTGCCCTGCGCGAGTCCGTTGAACAGGCACATGGCAACGACGGAGAGATTGGCAGTGACGCCGTAAGCGGCGACACCGACATTTCCGGCGAGCCCCAGAAGCAGGAAATTAAAGACGATCGCGATCACGGCGGAGGATATTTCGCCGACAAAGGCGGATACGCCGAGCTGGCAGCAGGCGATCAGGTGGCGCAGGGATGGAGCGCGGAAATGGAATCCGACCTGATTGTGTTTTCCCAGGTAGTGCGTGCTGCAGATGATCATCGTCACTAGCGGGCAGAATGCTGTCGCCAGCGCCGCGCCGGTCAGTCCCAGACCTGCCGGAAACATGAAGACGTAGTCAAACACGATGTTGAACATACTTCCGGCGATGGAGCCGAGCATCGCGATCGCCGGAGCGCTGTCATTGCGCGCAAACGCCGTGAACGCGTAGTTGGACATAAAAAACGGCGAGGCAGCCAGAATAATGCGGAGATACTGCTTTCCGAGCGCGGTCAGCCCCGCGTCTGCGCCGAGAAGCTGCAAGATTTTATCCGGGATGAAAATGCCTGCCAGCACCAGCGGAATGCTGATGAGAATATCCCAGGTTACGGCGGAGAGAAAATAGAAGCTGGTGCTTTTGCCCCGCGCGCGGTCGATTGCATAACGGGTTGCCGATCCGATCCCGATCATGGCTCCAATCGCATAGATCAGCCCGTAAACCGGTAAAATCAGGTTTAAAACCGCCAGACCATCTGCACCGGAGTAGACCGAGATAAAATAGGTGTCTGCGAGGATGTAGACGGAAATTCCCAGCATGCCCGCCATGCTTTGGAAAATGTATTTAAAAAATTTCTGTAACATAAAAAATCTCCCTTGTATCTGTTCTCATAAACGGTAACGACCATTGTACCGAAGAATGAGAATAAATACAAGGGAGAATATGTTTTTTACAGCGTCTTGGCCCGCTCTTTAATATTCTGGTGGAAGTTGATGATGTCATGCTCATACTCCTCATCCATCAGCGGCGAGGTAATCATAAAATCGGCAGTCGCTTTATTGTTGGCGATCGGGATATCGTAAACCTGGGCGATTCGAAGAAGCGCCTTGACATCCGGATCGTGCGGCTGGGCGGTCAGGGGATCGGAGAAGAAGATGATAAAATCAACCTGTCCCTCGACGACTTTTGCACCGATCTGCTGGTCGCCGCCCAGAGGACCGCTGTTATAGCCCTTGACCGGAAGCCCGGTATATTCCGTAATCATGCGGGCAGTTGTGCCGGTTCCGCATAAGAAATGTTTTTTGAGGATCTCTTTGTTCGACTCGCACCAGTCGATGAGTTCGCGTTTTTTATTGTCGTGTGCGATGAGTGCAATGTTTTTTTGTTTTCGAATGGTCATTGTTAAAAAATCCATAAAATCATCCTCCTTTGCCATGATTCTTGCATAGCATCTGGATATTGTCAAGAAAATACAAAACATTTCACAAAAAAATACGAATGTTTTTCGTGAGTACATAGAAAGAGGTGTGTTTTTCTGCGTACAGGAATTGCAAGAAACATAGAAAACATGCTATACTACGAGAATAGTGGAACAGGAGGAACGAAAAAGATATATGTCTGCTGAAAATACAACAAACACAGGGGCACAAGAGGCGGAGAACGCAGAGAAGTATGCGGTCGAAGTGAAAAATGTGACCAAGATATACAGGCTGTATGATAAACCGATCGACCGGCTGAAAGAATCGCTGAGCGTCAGCCATAAAGAATACCACAAGGATTTCTACGCGTTGAGCGATCTTTCCTTTACGGTTGAAAAAGGTCAGACGGTCGGCATCATCGGTACGAATGGTTCGGGGAAATCGACGATCCTTAAGATCATTACCGGCGTTCTCACGCCGACGACCGGCGAGGTGACGGTGCGCGGCAAAATTTCGGCGCTGCTGGAGCTGGGAGCCGGATTTAACCAGGACTACACCGGTATCGAAAATATCTATATGAACGGTACGATGATGGGATATACCAAAAAAGAGATGGATGCAAAGCTGCCGGAGATTCTCGATTTTGCCGAGATTGGCGATTTCGTCTATCAGCCGGTCAAGACGTACTCGAGCGGTATGTTCGTGCGTCTGGCATTTGCGCTTGCGATCAACGTCGAGCCGGAGATCCTGATCGTTGATGAGGCGCTCTCGGTCGGGGATGTCTTTTTCCAGTCCAAGTGCTACCGCCGCATGGAGGAGATCCGCAAAAACGGCACGACGATCATCATGGTAACCCACGATATGGGAAGTATCATCAAATACTGCGATAAGGTAGTGCTGCTCAATAAGGGAGAATTTATCGCACAGGGTTCGGCGGGCAAGATGGTCGATCTCTACAAAAAGATTCTGGCAGGACAGATGGACGCGCTGCGCGCCGAGCTGGAAGTGATGAACGATTTTTCCGGGGACAAGGTAGTAAAAGCGGAGAAATCAGGAGCCGGAAGTGCGGAGAAGGGTGCATCTGGAAATGAGGCTGGAAATAACGATGCTGGAGATGTAAACGGCTCCGGGGCAGTGGATGGCACCGCAGAAAATGGAGTTGGTTCAGCATCGGACGGCACCGGAAATCCGGCTGGTTTGAACGGAGAAACGGCGAAAAAGCCGGGCTTGATGCGCGACAAGCTGACGATCAACGCAAACCGCGAGGAGTACGGCGACGGCAGGGCGCAGATCTTCGATTTGGGACTGGTGGACGCGCGCGGCAATATTACTAACCTGCTCTTAAAAGGCGAAGAGTTTACCATCCGCGAGCGCATCCGTTTCAATGCACCGATTCAGGCACCGATCTTTACTTATACGATCAAGGATAAGAAGGGAACCGATCTGACCGGCACGAACACCCTGTTTGAGGGAACGGATGTCCATCCGGTCAAGGAGGGCGATATTTACGATGTCGCGTTTACGCAGAAGATGACCCTGCAGGGCGGCGAATACCTGCTGTCCATGAGCTGTACCGGATTTGAGGGCGGCGAGCACGTGGTGTACCACCGTCTCTACGATGTGGCCAATATTACCGTTATTTCCAATAAGAATACGGTCGGTGTCTACGACATGGAGCCGGATGTAGCAGTCAGGTTATCGCCAGCCGGGGAGGCGGCGAAACAGGCGGAGTCGCTTAGTGCGGATGAGGCGGCACAGGAAGATCTGCAGGTATGATAAAAGGAGATTAATGATGAAAAAAATCAATCAGGAGCTGATCGCTCTGTTTGATAAATACGGCAGTGACCGGCGTCGGGCGCTGCGGGAAAATAAGAAGCTTTCCTATCTGTACGCACTGGCAGATCTGCGGGAAAACCTGTTGGACTGGTACCAATTTGACCCGGAACAGCAGGCGCTGCAGATCGGGGCGGACGCGGGCGCGCTGACAGGGCTGCTTGCCAGACGTCTATCATCGGTAACGGTGCTGGATGTTTCCGAAGAAAATCTGGAGGTAGTACGCCGTCGTTTCAAGACAGAGCCGGAGCTGGCGGCGAAGATCCGCTATGTCTGTGCGGATGTGGAGACGTATGCGAGGGAAGCGGAAAAGCGCGGCGGGACATATGGATATGTAGTGCTGATCGGGGATTTGAAGGCGGCAGATAGGGCTGGACGCGCGGCGCAGATGACAGCCGCAAAACAGCTTCTTTCTGCTCATGGAACCTTGATTGCGGCGGCGTCCAACTGGTTTGGCGTGAAATACATGGCAGGCGCAGAGCGGGAGAAAGGTGCACTTTCCTGGAACGAAATGAAGCAGCTGCTTCCGGGCGGGGAATTTTACTATCCGATGCCGGATTACCGGACGGCGGGAGAGATTTTTTCAGATGCCTATCTGCCGAAAAAAGGCGATCTGACCGGTGTGTTACCGGTCTATGACTGTCCGCAGTATATGCTGATGGATATGGGGGCGGCGCTCGATGCAGCCTGCGAGGACGGACGGTTCCCGGAATTTGCGAATGCATTTCTAGTTTTTTGGCAGAGACAGGCTGCGCCGGAAGCTGAGAATGCTTCACAGGACGTTATCTATGTGAAATACAACCGCACCCGCGAAGACTGCTTCCAGATCCGGACAGAGATCCGTGAAAAGAATGGAACCTGCGAGGTCTGGAAGACGGCGCTCTATCCGGAGGGAAAGGCGCACATCCAGTCCTTCGAAGAAAAATATCAGGTGCTTGACCGTCAGAATCCGTCCCTGAAACTGGCAAAACCGGAGCTTCGGGACGAGGGAATGACAGCGGTATTTCCGTATTTAGAGGGAAAAACGCGGGCGGAACTTCTGGGAGAAATTCTGACTGCCCAGGGCGCGGATGCGGAGGTTTCCGCGATCCGGGCTGCGATGGATGAGATCTACAACATCCGCCCGGAGGAACGCAAACCATTTGCGGTGACACCGGAATTTATCAAGGTATTTAATGCGCTGGGCGAGCTGGATTCCTATCGGGATAAAGAGACAGAAAATGGCGGCGGATGGGCTTCTTTAGGGGCAGTTCTTGCGGACGAGAGCTACAGCGCCTCCAACATTGACGCCCTTTTTGAAAATATGCTGGTGACGGCGGACGGAACCTATGCGATCGACTATGAGTGGGTCTTCTTATTCCCGGTTCCGGCTGGCTTTGTGAAATACAGGACACTGGTTTATTTCTACCGCCGTTATAAGAGTCTGTTGGGCGGTCAGGCCGAGCGGGAATTTATCGGACAGTTCCCGGAGTATGTGAAGGCGGATGAGAAGCTGCTTTCGCTTTATGAGGCAATGGAACGCGGCTTCCAGGAGTACGTGCACGGGGAAAACCAGCGCACCTACCAGGAAGATTACATGGTAAAGACGAAGACATTAGCCGATCTTTCCCATGTGGACGGAGAACTTGCAAGGGCAAACGAACGTCTGGATGCGCTCCGGGCAGAAAATTCGGAAAAAGATACGGCACTCCGCAAAGTGCAGGAGGTACAGCGCCTGACGAATAACCACGTGGCGAATCTGGACGTTATCATTTCGGATCTGCGCCATGAAAATGCAGAGCTTGGCAAGACGCTGACCTACTTAAATGGTCATGAGGCGGTCATTTTCAAGGTGCGCCGCAAGCTCGGACAGGCATTTAACCGGTGCTATCCAAAGGGCACGGTACGCCGCAAGAAGCTCGGCTACTGGAAACGCACAATTCTTCATCCGGGCAAAATGATGAAGATGTACACCACCGAGGAAGGAAAGAACCTTATCAAAGGTGATTTTGAGATCGGTGAGGAGTATCTGATCTACGGAAAAATTCACCTTCCGAAGGAAGAAAATCCGACGGTTTCCATCGTAATTCCGGTATACAACCAGATTCACTATACCTATCTATGCCTGCAGTCGATTCTGGAGCATACGAAGGACGTGAGCTACGAGGTTATCATCGCGGACGATGTTTCGACCGATGCCACCGAGCATCTGGCAGAGTTTGCCGATAACCTGGTGATCTGCCGTAACCAGACGAACCAGGGCTTCTTGCGCAACTGCAACCAGGCGGCGAAGGCGGCGCGCGGCAAATACGTGATGTTTTTAAACAACGATACCCAGGTAACAGAAGGCTGGCTAAGCTCCCTGGTAAATCTTATTGAATCTGACTCCACCATCGGTATGGTAGGGTCTAAGCTGGTATATCCGGATGGACGTTTACAGGAGGCAGGCGGCATCATCTGGAGCGATGGTTCCGGCTGGAATTACGGCCGCCTCGACGATCCGGACAAGGCAGAATATAACTACGTCAAGGATGTAGACTATATTTCCGGCGCAGCGATCCTTTTATCCACCGCACTCTGGAAGCAGATCGGTGGTTTCGACGAGCGGTTTGCCCCGGCGTACTGCGAAGATTCGGATCTGGCATTTGAGGTGCGGAAAGCGGGCTACCGCGTCGTTTACCAGCCAAAATCCAAGGTCATCCATTTCGAAGGCATTTCCAACGGAACGGATGTCAACGGAACCGGTCTGAAACGGTATCAGGTGGAAAACAGCGAGAAGCTCAAAGAAAAATGGAAAGAAGAGTTTAAGAACCAGTGCGTCAACAACGGCAATCCGAATCCATTCCGCGCACGCGAGCGCAGCATGGGCAAAAAGATCATTGTCGTGATCGATCACTATGTGCCGACCTTTGACAAAGACGCTGGTTCCAAGACAACGTTCCAGTACCTGAAAATGTTCCTGAAAAAGGGGTATGTTGTTAAGTTTATCGGAGATAATTACCTCCATGAGGAACCGTATACGTCTACGCTGCAGCAGATGGGAATCGAGGTCCTCTACGGACAGGAATACCTGACCGGTATCTGGGACTGGCTGGTAAAAAATGGAAAAGATATCCACGTGGCATATCTGAACCGTCCGCATATCGCGACGAAATATGTGGATTTTATCAAAGAACACACGGATATCAAGATGATTTATTACGGTCACGACCTTCATTTTATGCGTGAGTTCCGCGAGTATGAGCTGACCGGCGATGTGAAGAAGCGTCAGGAATCCGAATATTGGAAATCGATCGAGTTTTCACTCTTCCACAAAGTGGCGGTGTCTTATTATCCGTCCTACGTCGAAGAAGAGGCGATCCACGCCGTTGATGAGACGATTCCGGTCAAGGCGATCACGGCATATGTCTATGAGGAGTTTTTACAGAATCTGAACAAAGACTTCGCCAAACGGGAAGGACTCCTGTTTGTCGGCGGCTTTGCGCATCCGCCGAACGCAGACGCGGTGCTCTGGTTCGCGAAAGAAGTATTCCCGAAGATCCGGGAACAGATCAAGGTCAACTTCTACATCGTAGGTTCCAAAGTAACCGACGAGATCAAAGCACTGGAACAGCCTGGAAACGGCATCATCGTCAAAGGTTTTGTAAGTGAAGAAGAACTGGCAGACCTGTACCGGAACTGCCGGATTGTAGTGGTACCGCTCCGCTACGGCGCAGGTGTTAAGGGCAAGGTGGTAGAAGCTATCTATAACGGTGCCCCCATCGTCACCACCTCCGTCGGCAGCGAGGGAATCCCGGATGTAGAAAAAGTTCTCCTCGTCAAGGATCAGCCGGACGAATTTGCCGAGACAGTCGTAGAGCTCTACAAAGACGAAAAACGCCTAGAAGACCTGGCAGAGAAAACGCAGGTTTATATCCGCGAGCATTTCAGTATTGATGCGGCTTGGGATGTGATTAAGGAAGATTTTGAATAAAAAATAGTAAAAGATAGAAAATTATATATAATAAAGAAAACGATCAGGGGGATGTGCTTCTGATCGTTTTCTTGCGTAAGGATAATTTAAAGTTATCCAAGGAAGGAAAGAGCATTCTATATTACCGATCGTTCTTCCGCAGCGCTTCCACACGTCCATACCTCCGATACATCAAAAGCTCAAATACCACCATACAAGCCCATCCAATCGTCGTACCAATCGCTACAGCCTGAATTCCCAGCCGTCCAAACAGCGCATAACTGATCACAACGCGGATCGGAATCTGCACCAGAGTCGCGAACAGGGTGATCATCAGGTGCCCGATTCCCCGGTAATATCCCTGAAAGGTATTGGTGATACCACTGATGAAGTAAAAACTAGCCATCGGCACCAGATAGGACATGCCTTGACGCAGCGCCTCCGTTTCATTCGGCTTCAAGAAAATGCCGAGCAGCGGGTGACGGCAGAACAGCACGACCACCGCTGTCAAAATAATATAAATTTCTGCAATCACCAGCATTTTCCGAAGCCCTTTCGGAATCCGGTCATACTCTTTCGCGCCGAGGTTCTGTGCGGAGAACGTCGTGATAGATGCCGCGAGGCTGTCGCCCGGGGCGAGCACGTAGCTGTCGATGATGGAGACGGCATTAAAAGCGGCAACTGCATCGACACCGAGTGCATTGACGCCGGACTGGACGAGCAGGCGGCCGATGTAGAGAATCGTCTGCTGGACGGCGGAAATGGAGCTGAAATCGATCGTTTTTTTGAGCATCGAGGTTTTCAGTTTCAGATCCCGGATGCCGAGCCGTAAGAGCGGCACTTTCGACCAGATATAGACAAAGAGGGCGAGCGCAGAGACTGCCTGCGAGATGATTGTAGCGATTGCCGCACCGGGAACACCGAGGCGGCAGATGCCAACCAGGAATACATCCAGAAATACATTGACAATGGTCGTCAGGATCAGGACATAGAGCGGCGCTCTGGAATCTCCGATCGCGCGCAGGGCGGCGGAGAAAATATTGTAAAAAAAGGTAAAAATAAGACCCAGCGAGATAATCTGCAAATACAAGGACGCCTGCGCCGATATCTCTTCCGGCGTCTGCGTCAGGCGGATAAACAGGCGGCTTCCGGCCAGTGAGATTCCGGAGAGCACGATGGTCAAAAGCAGTCCGGAGAGTACAGAGGTCGCAAATTCATCTTTCAAATGCTGGTAATCTTTTGCTCCAAAGTAGCTTGCCATCAAAATCGATGCGCCGAGTGACAGTCCCACAATCAGAAAAGTCAGGATATTCATGATCGGACCTGCCGCGCCGACCGCCGCCAATGCTTCTTTTCCGTAAAATTGTCCGACAACCACCGAATCGACCGTATGGTAGAGCTGCTGAAATAAATTTCCAAAAACAAGCGGAACCGCGTAGGCAATCAGGTGTCCGGTTATATTTCCTTTTGTCATATCACGTGCCATATGCATTTCCTCCAAATCCCAATTTATAACTAAGATTGTAGCACGGAACAGAGTGTCTGCCAAATAAAAAAATCTGTCGAATCATGCCGATTTGGAATGCGAAGCATCGACAAGCTCCCGTTACTGGGCACACATGTGTGAACAGTAACAGGAGTTGGAGCAGCATAAAACCGCCCTATCTAGTGGAAATCACTAAGGAAATGTGGTAAGATATATAAGTTAAACTGGACTTAATAGCGGTTGACAGATTGACAAAAGTAAAAATTGTATCTTTCAGTATAAAAACAGTAAAAATTGAGTTGGAAACAACAGACAGAAAGGAAGTACAGTATGCAGGCAATCATTCTGGCTGGCGGACTGGGGACGCGGCTTCGCAGTGTGGTAAGCGATCGTCCGAAACCGATGGCGCTGGTTGAAGGTAAGCCGTTTCTGGAGTATGTGCTTCAGGGGCTGAAAAAAAGCGGAATTGATGATATTATTTTTGCCGTCGGTTATAAGGGCGGCATGGTGGAAGAATATTTTGGAGACGGATCGCGGTTTGGCATCCGGGCGCGGTATGCGTATGAGGAAGAGCTGCTCGGCACGGCGGGCGCGATCAAGAATGCCGGGAAATATGTGACGGACGAGCAGTTTTTTGTCCTGAATGGCGATACATTTTATCAGATGGATTTCGGTGATTTGAGTCGGATTCAGCAGGAAAAAAATCTGGAGATGGCGCTGGTTCTGCGCGGTGTGCCGGATATTTCCCGTTATGGGGCGGCGCGCCTGACCGACGGGCTGCTGACCGCCTTTAATGAGAAAAACGGCAATACTGGGGCGGGCACGATCAACGGCGGTGTGTACCTGATGAAGCGGGCGCTGCTGGACGAGATTCCGGAGGGAAAAGTTTCGCTGGAAAATGAGTGCATCCCCAGGTGGATGCAGGAGGGAAGACGTCTCGGCGGCATCGTAAATGACGGCTATTTTATTGATATCGGTGTGCCGGAGGATTATTTCCGGTTTCAGAAGGACGTAAGAAAAGGAGACATTACATGGTAATCAGAGGAAGAGCGCCGCTGCGCGTGAGCTTTGGCGGCGGCGGCACGGATGTAGAACCATTCTGTGTAGAACAGGGCGGTGCCATTATCGGAAGTACTATCAATAAATATGCATATTGTTCGATCATTCCGAGGGATGATGACCAGATCACGGTTCATTCCCTGGATTTTGATATGACAGTCAAGTACAATGCGAAGGAAAATTACGTCTGCGATGGACGGCTGGATCTTGTCACGGCATCGCTGCGGGCGATGGATATCAAGCAGGGATGCGAGGTTTATTTACAGTGTGATGCTCCGGCTGGTTCGGGACTTGGAACTTCCTCGACCGTCATGGTAAGTCTTCTGACCGCGATGGCGCGCTGGAAAGGAATTACGCTGGATAATTATGCGATGGCGGATCTGGCTTACGGCGTGGAGCGGATCGATCTGGGGATTTCCGGCGGTTATCAGGATCAGTATGCGGCGACCTTCGGCGGCTTTAACTTTATCGAATTTCACGGACGCAACAACGTCGTGGTAAACCCGCTCCGCATCCGCCGCGATATTATCAATGAGCTGCAGTATAACCTGTTGTTATGCTACACGGGCAATATCCATGTATCCGCGAATATTATCAAGGATCAGGTAAGCAACTATAAGAAACCGGACGCATTTCAGGCGATGTGCGAGGTAAAGGCGCTTTCCTATGCGATGAAGGATGAGCTTTTAAAGGGAAATCTCCACAATTTTGGCCGCCTCCTGGATTACGGCTGGGAGAGCAAGAAGCGGATGAGCAGCAAGATCACAAATCCGCAGATTGATATGCTCTATGACGAGGCGAAAAAAGCGGGCGCCCTCGGCGGAAAGCTTTTAGGTGCTGGCGGCGGCGGCTTCCTTCTTGTGTACTGCCCATACAACGTTAAACATCAGGTGGCGCGCCGTCTGGAAGCGGCAGGCGGACAGCTGATGGATTGGAATTTCGAACTGCGCGGCGCTCAGAGCTGGATCTGCGATGAGGACCGCTGGGACTACCGCGATATTCAGGTGCAGATGCCGAATAAGGAGTATACATTCCATGTGTAAAAATAGCTGTAAAGTAGTATTCCTCGACCGTGATGGCACGATGAACGTGGAGGTCAATTATCTTCACCGAAAAGAAGATTTGAAGCTGATTGACGGTACCGCAGAGGCGGTCCGTCTCCTGAACGAGGCCGGATATAAGGTGATCGTCATTACCAACCAGGCGGGCGTGGCGAGAGGTTACTATACCGAGGCGGATGTAAAAATCCTTCATGATTATATGAATGAGGTGCTGGAGCGTGACGGAGCACACGTAGATGCGTTCTACTATTGCCCGCACCACCCGGAGCATGGGATCGGACTTTATAAGAAAAAATGCCATTGCCGCAAGCCGGAGACGGGAATGTTTGAGATGGCAGAGCGCGATCTGCCGGAGGGCATTGATAAGGTGCATTCCTATATGATCGGGGACAAGCGCATCGACGCGCAGGCAGGAAAAAACTTTGGCGTGACCGGAGTCCTTGTCGGAACCGGCTATGGGGCAAAAGAACACGCGGAAGATAGGGCGGCTGGACTTATAAAAGAGGACGGAAGCTGCCCGGCGGGCGGTTATGATGCGTATGCGGAGACGCTGCTGGATGCGGTGCGCGGGATTTTAGGCGGGCGTATATAGAATGCTGCTCACAAAAAGATTCCGGGAGTACATAAACTAGAAAGAGAGGAACCATCGACATGCAGAATCAGAGACAAAACGGACGACCAGACGCAGCCGTGCGCATGGCTGGTCTTTTTCTGGTGCTGTTCTGCGTGGCGGCGGTTCTGATTCCGGCGAAAACGCTGTTTACGGGAAATGGTTTTTTTGCGGATTACATTCATTTCACGGAATCGAAACGGATGTATGTGGAGATTGCGATTCTGGCAGTCTTGATCTTTGGGGGGCTGGCGCTTTTGAAGCGCGGACGCAGCCGGATGTACTGGCTGACGGCGGTTGTGCTGGTGTTTTCCTGGATTCATGTGGTATTTCTGCCGATGGTGGTGTCGGCGGTGTATCTGATTAGCCTGCTGGCGATCGGGCGGTTTTTGAGAAAACGGGTGTTTTTCAGGGGAACGGTCTGGGAGCGACCTTATTTTTCTTTTTATATGGACTTCCTTTTTGGCGCCTCCTTTGCAATCGTTGTGTATTGCCTCCTTTCTGCCCTTGGCGTTGGAAAAATCGCCTGGATGCGCCTGAGCGTCTATGCTCTGGGTGTGGCGGCGCTGGGCTTTGATTTTTCCTCGATTTCCTGCCAGTGCATCATGGGATGGCAGACGCTTTCCTGGATGCTGGATGGCAGGGACAAGGTGTCGGTTCATGTGATTGAGGCAGGGAAACAGGCGTTACTGTTCACAGGTAGGCACTTTTGGAACCGAAAGTGCCGTAAGAAAACGTGGTGGCAGCAGGAATTTGCCGTATTTAAATGCGAAGCCACGGCAAATTCCGTTACTGGGCACGTATGCGTGAACAGTAACAAACCGGCTGGTAGCGGGGCATCGCGGGAAATACCGCGCCGGGTGCGCCGGGCATGGACGCTGGCGGCTGGCTGGTGTGTCCTGATGTTCCTGATTCAGGTGGGACGCCTGAATATCGCACTCGACTTTGATACACTCTGGTATGGTGTGCGTTCCCAGTATATTGTGGCAGGCGGAACCGGGCTGTATGAGAATCCGGGGCTGGTCGGCATGGTCTATGTGTATTCGAAGGGCTTTGAGGTGCTGACTCTGCCGCTCTGTGATCTGGCGAGTCACAGCTACCAGACGTTCTTTAACCTCTGGCTGGCAGTTCTGGGAATCGGGGCGATGGTCTGGAATGCGGTGCTGCTGACGGGCAATCGAAAGCAGGAGACAGAGAAGAAACTAACGTATCACAGCGTCTTGCCGGGAATTATGGCAGCTGTTTTGACGGTTTCGGTGCCGGGCATCATGAATATGGCGCTCACAGCCAAGGCGGATTTGATTACGTGGCTGCTGCAGCTTATTATGCTGGGATGTTTCTTTCAGTATATTCATGTGTATGAAAATCATTGGATATTCCTCTCCGGGGCAGCCGGTTCCTATTTCCTGTCCCTCACGATGAAGCCGACCTCCCTGGTCTTTTCCACTGCCGTATTTGGCATGATGGGGCTGTACCTTCTGTGGTTCTGGTTTCATGAGCGCGTGGCGGCGGCTGACCTGTTTCACCATATGGTCCGCCTGATTGGCTCCTTATGCCTGCCGTTTGGGGCATTGGCCGGTATCTGGGCGCGGACGATGAAGATCACGGGAATGCCGGTCACTTCGGTGTTTACTTCGATTTTTGCATGGTTTGGTTTTAAAATGAAATACCCATTTGCTACCTCGGAGCTGCCGCAGAATTATCAGGAGGAATCAACGCTTCATGTGCTGGCGCGGCGCATCTGGCAGATGCTGATGCAGCCGCAGGGTGAAGATATGGGGCATGTAATTCTGGCGTGGGGAACCTCGCTGATGGCGGTGCTGATTGTGATGCTGGTGCTTTATGGGATTTTCTCCAAAAAGGGAGATGAGCAGTCCCATATCTGGAACGCGGCATTGGTAATTTTCTTCCCATTTGTGATCGTCAGCCTGATCAGTCTGTCGATGCTTTACCAGATCGACGGAAATTATTTCATGCTTCTGTATTCTATGCTGATTCTGGGGGCATGCCGGGCGATGGTGTATTTTAAGAAAATCGGCTTTTATCCGCTCGCGTCGAAGTGCCTGGCGCCGTTGCTGGTATTAAATCTGATTGTCACGGCGATCAGCAGCTGGGCGTGGACGGCTGGATTTTCGGAGATTCATCTTCTGAATAAAGGGCGTGTCAACCACCGGGCGCAGGAACAGGCGCGGATGGAGGAAAAGGGAAACACGCTGATCTGGCAGGAAGTGTCGCAGGATCCGGAAAACCGGGTGATCGCATTTGGAACGCATCCGTACTGTTTGCAGTTCCCGTGCAATGTGGAGTCGTATAAGGATATTACATCGCCGTGGGGCAACGTCGAACTCGTCAACTCGCCGGAGGCGTTTGAAACCTATATGGCGTATGCGAAGACAGATTATGTCTACGCGGAAGCAGGCTATCTGGGACCGGGAAGCTGGGAGTGGAGTCTGGATCTTCTGCGGGAGCAGATCCGCAGAGGCAGCCTGACCGATCTGTTTTTTGAAAATGGAAATATGCTTGCGCGGGTATCCGACACAGCGGTGCCGGAGGAAGAAGCGCAGAACAATCTGGAAATGTTTGAGCAGGAGTATTTATTTTATGATGCAGAAGCTCAATAGACATCGAAAAACCTGACAGGAGGAAATAGAAATCATGAAGGAATACGAGTACCTAGACGAGCTGATCAGCCGCTATCCGGTTCTTGCACCGGTGAAAGCGGATATTCGCACTGCGTATGAGACGCTGAAAGAGTGCTATGAGCGCGGCGGAAAACTTCTGATTGCCGGAAATGGCGGAAGCTGTGCGGATTCGGAGCACATCGTGGGCGAGCTGATGAAGGGGTTTGTGAAGAAACGCCCAGTTTCGGAAGAGATAGAAAAGGCACTGAAAACGGTGGATCCGCAGATGGGAGCGGAACTTTCCGAAAAGCTGCAGCAGGGACTTCCGGCGATCGCGCTGACTGGTCATGCGGGGCTGACCACCGCATTTATGAATGATGTGGACGGCAGCATGATTTACGCGGAACAGGTGCTTGGATATGGAAAAGAGGGGGATGTGTTCCTCGGAATCTCAACCTCGGGCAATTCAAAAAATGTCCTGTATGCAGCCGTGACGGCAAAGGCAAAGGGGCTTAAGGTTATCGGGCTTCTGGGACGCGACGGCGGGCGGATCCGTGGGTACAGCGACACTGCGATTGTCGTGCCGGAGCAGGAGACATTTAAGATTCAGGAGCTGCATCTTCCGGTGTACCATGCACTGTGCCTGATGCTGGAGGAGTATTTCTTTTAGGATATATTTTGTTTCATGGAAAGGAAGTAATGATTCAGCAGGTTCATGAAGAAAACTGGATGATTACAAGGGAAAAGTATGTTATTTGGAAACAGGCCGGCAGACAAAACGGCGAAATGGAGAGTCACTACCCGCAGCTTTGCAGTGCTGCTTGCCTATACGCTTTTTATCTGGTGGCTGGAAGTGCTGGATCTTCTGGCATGGCTTTTACATGTACCACAGGGAACAGTTTTGTCGCGGGCGGCAGCGCTCGTTTTATGCGGCGCTGTCATGGCGGCAATCGGAAGATTTGAATGGGACCATGCGGGAGTGAGTCCGCTTTTTATAGCGGGAAGCTTGTTCATCCTGGCGTTCTTTTCGGTCAAAGGATTTGCCCCGGATCAGAGCTATGATACGCAGAACTATCACCTGCTGTCGCAGATTCCCGGATTTGTGGACAACCTTCATTACCATGTGATACCGGGACGGTTCCAGATGTTCGGTTTCCGGCTGGGCGACCGGATGTTTTATCCATTCAGGGCGCTTTTTGGGCTTCGGATGGGGACAATGTTAAACGCACTGGCGATGCTTGTGATTTATCGGCAGGTAACGGTGTTCCTGAGCATGGAGGCAGACCGGCTGGAAAGAAAATGCAGCTGGTCGAAGCATCTTGCGCCGGTACTGGCATTTCTGATTGTCAGCCGCCTGGAGTTGATTCAGGAGAGCGGCAGCTACATGGTCGAGCTTCTGGCGCTGCCGTTTCTGCTGGAAATGGTATTTCTGCTTCTGCGCGGGCTGGATGAGGCGAAGCGGGAGCGCGAGGCGGTTTTATTCTGCCTGTTTGGTGGAATCCTGTTCTGCCTCAAGATGACGAATATCGTGTATCTGGTGCCGCTGGTGCTTCTGTATCTGTGGAAAATCCGGAAGTATCTGACACCGAAGCTGTTTCTGGGGTGTCTGGTGACGGGGATGATTCCCGTCAGCGTGTACCTGATTTACAATGGGATAGCGATGAAAAATCCAGTTTATCCTTATTATAACAGCCTGTTTCATTCGCCGTATTTTGGGGAAACGGACTTTAAGGACCCGAGATGGGGACCCAGCAATATAAAAGAGTTTCTTTTGTGGGCATATTCGATGATACGGCATCCAGATTACCGTCTGAGTGAGATTCCGGCGAAATACAATCTGGATCTGGCGCTGATGTATCTGGGAGCGGCGGGAGCCGGGCTCTGCTGGATTTGGAAGCGGGTCAGAAGCAGGACGGGAACCCTATTTCTGCTGTATGCCGCATCCTTTATTCTCTGGGCGGCAACGACGGGACACAGCCGCTATTTTATGGGCGGAATCTTATTTGCCGGAATGCTTTGCGGGTGCCTGGTGCTGCAGGGAATGACTTCCATTTCTCCCAGGCTGACAGGCGGCGTTGTATTTGCAATTATGTTTATAGTTGTTTACGCTGGGCGCGCTTACGATGCTTACACCTGTGTCTGGAACGGCGGGGAATGGGCGATGCGGGCGGTGAGCCGTGAGAGTATCCGCAGCAATCTGCCTTACGTATTTCACGATCATCAGCTGTTTACACCGGAAGAACGTTCCAAGATTGACCGCATTTTCCTGACCTGGTCGGATGTGGGAAGTTATGCGCGTCTTGCAGGCGAAGATGTGCCGGTCTGGAACTGGTATTCGATCGTCAATGAGTTGTCGGAGCAGAAAGATGCCTATATCGATGAAATCGAGGCGGCGATGGAGGCAGGCGAGGGCGTCTATGACATGATCCCGCAGGGACTTGAGACGTTGGAACGCTATCTGGAATGGATGAATGAGGCGGGATGGTACGTGCATGATATGGAGTATCAGGAAACAATCCTGCAGGGCAGCCAGTCCTTTACGCTGGCAGGGCTTGAGATGGCGCATGGACGCGAAAACTGCTGGTATCGCACGCAGGAGACTTTCATGGATGCACAGGAGCCGGAAAAAGAAGTGCCAGAATGGCGCTGGGAGAATACCAGCGGGGACGATCATCCGACGATCCGGACGGTTCTGTGTGATCCGGACTACTGGGTGCTGAAGCAGCCATTTGAAGTGGAAATCATCGCCTCGGATGGGACAAACAGCCGGACGGCTGCTGTGATCCAGGCGGGACAGAAGGAATATGAACCGATGGAAGTACAGCTTGATCTGACAGGGCTTCAGAGAGAGATAAAATTGGAATTGGTAAGTACAGCTGAGACAAAACGGGCTGTTGTGATCAATCCGGAATGGTCCGCCAAAACGGTGGAAGAGTGAAAACGGGAGGAGAAAAATGGACAAGATAGCGGTATTAATTCCGTGTTATAATGAAGGTCAGACGATTGCCAAGGTGGTCAAGGACTACCGCGAGGCATTGCCGGAGGCAACGATCTATGTATATGACAATAATTCATCGGATCACACGGATGAGATTGCCAGGGAGGCAGGCGCGGTTGTGCGCTATGAATACCAGCAGGGCAAGGGAAATGTCATCCGCAGCATGTTCCGCGACATTGACGCGGAGTGCTATGTCATGACGGACGGCGATGACACCTACCCGGCGGAGGACGCGAGAAAGCTGGCAGACCAGATTTTACAGGGAAAAGCGGATATGGTCATCGGCGACCGCCTTTCTTCGACGTATTTTACCGAAAATAAGCGTCCGTTCCACAATACGGGAAATCGTCTGGTGCGTGGGCTTATCAACCTGATTTTCAAGAGCAATATCAAGGACATCATGACAGGCGCGCGCGCATTTAACTATGAATTTGTCAAGAGCTTCCCGATTCTTTCGACCGGATTTGAGATTGAGACGGAGATGAGCATCCATGCGCTGGACAAGAACTTTAAGCTGGTGGAGATCCCGGTTGGATACCGTGACCGTCCGGAGGGAAGTGTGTCAAAGTTAAATACGTTTTCGGATGGATTTAAGGTGCTACGCACGATCGCGAGACTCTTCCGGGATTACAAGCCATTTGCGTTCTTTGGATGGCTGGGACTCATTTGTTTTGCGATTGCAACGGCATTTTTCGCGCCGGTGCTCAGCGGCTATCTGGCAACCGGCATGGTGCCGAAGTTCCCGACCCTGATCGCGTGTTCCGGGCTCTATGTGATTTCGTTCCTGTTGTGGATCAGTGGTGTGATTCTGGAGGTTATTACGAAGAAACACCGTCAGTTATTTGAACTTTACTTGAACCAGCTGAGCATTTTAAAGAGGAGAAACGGATGAAACGCCGTGTATTTTTAGGGCTTCCGGTTATTTTGGGGATTTTGTTTTATATCTGGTATATATTTCATGCCTCGGACAATGTGGCGTATTCGGATTATATCCGGCTGGTCAATTCGTATCTGCCGGATGTGACAAATCCGGCGAAATTCTTTGTACCGGATATCCTGACGCGCGTTCCGATCACGTATCTGGGGCGCATCATCAATGTGAAACTATTTGGTTATAATACGTATTTTGACATGATTCTGGGTGTTTTGAGCCTGGGTGCGGGCGCGGCGGTGCTGGCGCTCTACGCAGAGCGGAACCGCTCGGTCGGCTATCTTTCCTTCCTGTTGATTCAGTTTGTATATTTCAGCCTGAATAAATGGGAAATGATGACGAACGGGACCGGCTGGGTCTGCACTTTGTCGATCTCCGGATTTTTATTCCATTTTGCAGTCCTCGACCATGCAGCGGCGACCCGGTGCCGGAATATGTCTGACCGGGTGCTTCTGGCAATTCTGCCGATCCTGCTGGTCGTGCTGGTGGCAGGACCGTACAGCGGCGGCTATGCGGTGATTCTGCTGCTGGCATACGGCGCACTGTGGCTGGCGGATCGGCGCGGGGGTGCTGAAACAAGCAGCCGCTCCTGGAGCCGAAAGTGCCGGAGAACCTGGTGCATCGGGGCATTGACAACGGTTCTTGCGATGGTATTATATCTTTGGAGCAATTCACAGGCAGTTTACGTGCACCGTGGAGCAGTGACTGATGTTTCAATCGCTCAGGAATTTGCCGCCCAGCCGCTCTTTTTCCTGCGGTTTCTGCTGAAAGCGGTGGCATCGTCGGTGATTGGCGTGGCGCAGATTCAGGATCTGGAGGCAGGAAGCCCCTGGTTTGTCCGGCTGCATCTGGTGTATCTGCTGGGGCTGGCAGTGTTTGTTTCGTATCTGCTGGCACTGTATCTGAATGTGCGGTTTCAGCTTTATAAAAAGACTATTTTTCCGCTTCTGCTGGTTCTCAGCGGCGGCTGTAACCATCTGCTGGTGCTGGCGGCGCGGTGGATTTTCCTGAAGGACGAGTACGGGATGTCCTCGCGGTACGAGATACAGTATCAGATGGGAATTGTAGGAATTCTGCTTACGTTTGCACTCGTCTGGAGTGTGTGCCGGGAAAAGGCGCAGGAAACAGAGGCAGATAAGGCGAAAACACGCGTGCCGGAGAAACGGGCAGCCCGCACACTTTTAAAGGTCTGTATGCTGGCATTTACCGTGCTGACGGTCTTTGGAAATGCATGGACAACCCGGGCAGAAATCCGGACAGCACCGTACCGGAAAGCATATTTACAGGTATCAAGGGAGCTGGGACTGAATTACCGGACGGCGAGCGATGAGGATCTGGAAACCTACCTGCATAACGACCCGGATGCAGTGCGGGATGCGATGAGAATTTTGGAAGAAAACCATTTGAATATATTTCGATAAAAACGATGGACAGAAGGAGAAGTGCAATGAAAGTTGTAATATTAGCGGGTGGATTCGGCACACGAATCAGCGAGGAAAGCCATTTAAAACCAAAGCCAATGATCGAGATCGGAGAACAGCCGATTCTCTGGCATATCATGAAGCACTATTCCCAGTATGGATTCAATGATTTTGTGATCTGCCTGGGCTACAAACAGTATGTAGTAAAAGAGTATTTTGCTGATTATTTCCTGCATACGTCGGATGTGACCTTCGATTTGGCGAAGAACGAGATGCAGGTGCATAACAACTATTCCGAGCCGTGGCGCGTGACGCTGGTCGATACCGGACTGCACACGATGACGGGCGGTCGTATCAAACGTATCCGCGATTACATTGGGGAAGAGACGTTCATGCTGACCTACGGCGACGGCGTTTCCAACGTGGATCTGGACGCGCTGGTGGCATTCCACAAGCAGCACGGCAAGATCGCGACCCTGACCGGCGTCAACATCGGACAGCGTTTCGGTGTCATGGATGTTGACAGCGACGGACACATCCGCGAGTTCCGTGAGAAGAACGATGATGACGGCAAGATCGTCAACGGCGGCTTCATGGTACTCGAACCGGGCGTCTTTGACTATATCGAGGGCGATGATACCGTCTTTGAGAAAGCGCCGTTGGAGCAGCTTGCCAAGGACGGACAGCTGATGGTATACCGCCACGACGGTTTCTGGAAATGTATGGATACCCAGCGTGACAAGATGCAGCTGGAACAGATGTGGCAGGAAGGCAATGCGCCCTGGAAGCTGTGGAAATAATGTACTGTAAGGGAAAATTCAAGGAATAGACACAAATCCTGTAAGAAAGTATGATATAATGAGCGCAGAAGGAAAGAATGCGGCTGCGAAGCAGACATATTCTTTTCTTGCGCCATTAACGAACGAACAGCCATGCGAAGCAGGGCGGTAGAGCGCGATAGCGCGGGTTCGTGAGTGGACGGGTGAGAAATATAATAAGAGCACTCAGCAAAGATAATGGAGTGATGAAATCACGAAATTAATTAAAAAGAGGAAAACCATGGAACTTCTTGATTTTTATAAAGGAAAACGGGTCCTTGTGACCGGTGACACAGGCTTTAAGGGAAGCTGGCTGGTCCGCATTCTCCATCTGGCGGGGGCGGAGGTGACCGGCTATGCGCTGAAAGCGCCGACCGAGCCGTCGATGTTTGAGATCCTGCATCTGGGAGAGACGATTCACCATGTGGATGGGGATGTGCGCGATTTTGCCCATTTAAAACAGGTGTTTGATGAGACGAAGCCAGAGATTGTACTCCATCTGGCAGCGCAGCCGATCGTGCGCGAGTCGTACCGGGATCCGGTCGGCACGTATGCGGCGAATGTCATGGGTACGGTTCATGTGCTGGAATGCGCCAGACAGTGTGAATCCGTCCGCTCTCTCGTCAATGTGACGACGGACAAGGTTTACGAAAATAAGGAATGGGAGTACGGTTACCGCGAAAATGACCCGCTGGACGGCTATGATCCGTATTCCAATAGCAAATCCTGTTCGGAGCTGGTGACACACAGCTATAAGCAGTCGTTCTTCACGGACGGTCGCTGCGCCGTCTCAACCTGTCGTGCTGGCAATGTGATCGGCGGCGGTGATTTTGCGGCGGACCGGATCGTGCCGGACTGCGTGCGTGCAGCGGAAAAGAAAGAGCCGATCATCGTGCGGAATCCGCATTCGACGCGCCCGTTCCAGCATGTGTTAGAGCCACTGTTTTTGTATCTGACGGTGGCAAAGGCGCAGTGGGAAAATGCGGAGCTGGCGGGCTGCTACAACGTCGGACCGGATGACTGTGACTGCGTCAATACAGGACGTCTGGCGGATCTGTTCTGTGAAACATGGGGCGGCGGGATGCATTGGATCAACCGCTATGACGGAGGTCCGCATGAGGCGAATTTTCTGAAACTGGATTGTTCCAAAGTGAAAAAGGTATTTGGCTGGAAGCCGCACTTCCATGTAGAAGAGGCGATGGCTGCGACGGTGGAATGGTCGAAGAAGTGGCTTGCCGGAGCGGATATGCGTGAGGTGACGGATGAGCAGATCCGGGCGTATGCGGCTCGGTTTGAAGAAAAATAGATAGATGCAGGCGGCTGCACGAAAGGTGTGTCTGGCAGCAGGCAGAGCTGATACGGCTGCGGCAGAGAACGGTAGCAAAAGCAGGAGGAGAAACATGGCAGAAGAAAAAGTAACCCTGTCGGACGGAAAAGAGGCTGCGCGTCAGCAGATTCTCGATCTGGTGGCAGAGTATTGTGATAAATATCATAATCAGAAAAAAGAATTTACCGAGGGACAGCGGATTCCGTATGCGTCCCGTGTTTACGATAACCATGAGATGGTCAATCTGGTAGACAGTGCGCTGGAGTTCTGGCTGACCTCCGGACGTTACACCGATCAGTTTGAGGCGGGGCTTGCGAACTACCTGGGCGTCAAATACTGTTCCCTTGTAAACTCCGGTTCCTCCGCGAACCTGATCGCATTTATGGCGCTGACTTCCCCATTGCTAGGAGAGCGCCGGGTGTGCCGCGGCGATGAGATTATCACGGTTGCGGCAGGTTTCCCGACGACGGTAACCCCGGCGATCCAGTATGGCGCAGTTCCAGTGTTTGTGGATGTGACGATTCCACAATACAACATCGACGCCGATAAGCTGGAGGCGGCGCTTTCAGAGAAGACGAAAGCGGTTATGATCGCCCACACACTGGGAAATCCGTTTGATTTACAGAAGGTAAAAGAATTCTGTGACCGTCATAACCTGTGGCTGGTGGAGGACAACTGTGATGCCCTCGGAAGCCGCTATGAGCTGAACGGCGAGTGGCATTTTACCGGTACGATCGGAGATATCGGAACGTCCAGCTTTTATCCGCCGCACCACATGACGATGGGCGAGGGCGGCGCCGTGTACACGGACAATCCGCTTTTAAACAAGATTATCCGTTCTTTCCGCGACTGGGGACGCGACTGTGTCTGCCCGTCCGGCTGCGATAACCTCTGCGGTCACCGATTTGACCGCCAGTATGGTGAGCTGCCGCTTGGCTACGACCATAAATATGTATACTCCCATTTTGGATATAATTTAAAGGCGACCGACCTGCAGGCGTCGATCGGCTGCGCGCAGCTTGAAAAGTTTCCATCCTTCGTGGAGCGCAGAAAACACAATTTCGCCCGTCTGAAAGCGGGACTTGCCGGAACCGAGGACGCATATATCCTGCCGGTTGCCTGTGAGCATTCCGATCCGAGCTGGTTTGGTTTCCTTCTGACCTGCCAAGAGGGCGTGGATCGGAACAAGGTAGTCAAATATGTCGAGGAAAAGGGCGTGCAGACGCGTATGCTCTTTGCCGGAAACCTGATCAAGCATCCGTGCTTTGATGAGATGCGGAAAGAAAACTGCGGCTACCGCGTAGCCGGAACTCTGGAAAATACCGACCGTATCATGCGCGATACCTTCTGGGTCGGCGTTTATCCGGGCATGACAGATGAAATGATTGATTATATGGCAAAGACACTTCGTGAGGCATGCCGTCAGTAGGGACGGGGACCGCGGCAATTCACAGGCGGGGAGATACTCTGCCTGTAAGAAAATGCCTGTGAAAATGAGCAGCTGTGACAGAGAATGAACCGTTACAGGAGAAAATGAGGGGACAACCATCATGAATGAGGAAAAATCAGAGAGCCGCAGGGCGGTCAAACTGCCGCCGTATCCGGGGCTTGAGAAGGTTCACCGGGCGAATCTGCGCCTTTTGAAGGAGATAGACCGGATCTGCCGGAAATACAAGATTTCCTATATGCTGGATTCCGGGACACTTTTGGGCGCGGTGCGTCATGAGGGATTTATCCCGTGGGATGATGATGTCGATCTGGCATTTACACGTGCCAATTATGAGATGTTTTTGAAGGTAGCGCCGCGGGAGCTGCCGGAGGGAATGTCCCTGCTGCGTCCGGAGGAGATCCGGGGCGGCAAGGTGTTTTATGATTTTACAACGCGCGTCATCTATGACAACAGCCGCGTCCATGAGGACAATGAGCAGATGCAGTTTTATGAGGGAAAATTAAACCATCTCTGGGTGGATCTGTTCGTCCTTGACCGCCTGCCGGATAGTAAGGTAGGCGCGTGGAGCGCAAAATTTCTTCAGAAGGTTATTTATGGAATGGCGATCGCACACCGTGATCAGATTGATTTCAGCAAATACAGCCTGATGGATAAGCTGCGGGTTGGTGTGCTGGCAGGTGTGGGACACCTTGTCCCGATGCCGGTTTTATTTAAGCTTCAGAGACTTGCAGCGGCGAAGGATCGCAAAAAGAAAACGAAACACTGGTATTACAGCAATTACCAGCCGGATTATCTCTATGTAACGCTGGAGGGCGCATGGTGCGAGCACGCGGTGGATTTGCCGTTTGAGGACACAAAGCTGATGGTGCCGGTGGGCTATGAGCATGTGCTGGAGTGGATTTACGGCGACTATATGACGCTGCCGCCGGTGGAAAAACGGGTTCCGGCACATTCTTCGATAGCGATCGAAATTTTGGATGACCCGGATGCTTAATTGAAAGATGAAATATGAGTAAGAAAGATAAGAAAAAACGGACAGACAGCATGGAAGATAAGAAGAAAAATGAAACCAGACAGTCAACCATGCAGAACAGGATGGAAAATATGAACGGACAGAAACCAAAGACGATCTCGATCGTGATTTCTGTTTACAACGAGGAAAAGGCGCTGCATGAGTTCTATCGGGAGGCAACTCCGGTTTTTGAGGCGCTGCCATGGAATTACGAACTGATTTTTGTCAACGACGGAAGTGCGGACGCCTCGGGTCAGATTCTGGCAGAACTGGCAGCAGCGGATCCGCGGGTACGTGTGATCAACTTTTCCCGTAACTTTGGCCATGAGGCGGCGATGCTTGCGGGGCTGGACCACAGCAGCGGGGAGGGCATCGTGTGTATGGATGCCGATCTGCAGCATCCGCCGGAATGTGTGGCGCAGATAATCGAAAAATTCGAAGAGGGCTATGAGGTTATCAACATGGTCCGGACGAAAAATAAATCGGCTGGATTCATCAAAAACCTGACGTCTTCTGCTTTTTATAAATTTTTGAACAAGATTTCAGATGTGAAGCTGGAAAATAACGCATCCGATTTCTTTGCGCTGACTGCCAATGCGGCGCAGGTGTTAAAGACCAATTACCGGGAAAAAGTGCGTTTCCTGCGCGGCTATGTGCAGAATATCGGATTTAACCGGACGACCATCGAGTATGAGGCGAGAGCCAGGGTGGCGGGCGAGAGCAAGTACAGCATCCGGAAATTATTTAAATTTTCGATCAATACGATTCTCTGCTTTTCGGATCTGCCGCTAAAGCTCGGCATTTACTCGGGAATTATCGTGGGCTTTCTGGGGCTGCTCGTGATGCTGGAAACGATTTATGAGTGGGCGGTCAAGGGAACGCCCAATGGTTACGCGACGATCGTAGTGCTTTTATGCTTTATGTTCGCGATGCTGTTCGTGATTGTGGGAATTATCGGGGAGTATATCGCGATCCTGTTTACAGAATTGAAGGATCGTCCAATTTATATCGTTCATGATACAAAAGGATTTCCAGAAAAGGAAAGCTGACAGGAAGGAATCGTATGAAGAGATTAAGACGTTTACTGATAAGTTTGATGATCACGGCACTGATGGCTGCCGGAATGCCGATGACGGCATTTGCAAAGCCGGACTGGCCCTCGGATACGGGGATCGAGTCGGAGGCAGGCATTGTCATGGATGCGGACTCCGGGGCGGTTTTATTCGGGCAGAACATCCATGTGCAGAAGGCGCCGGCAAGTATCACGAAAATATTGACGGCGCTCGTAGTCATAGAGAACAGCAGTCTGGATGATACGATCACATTTTCCCACGATGCTGTTTACAACGTGGAAGATGGCAGCGGAAACAAGAACTCCATCGAGGAGGGCGACACGCTTTCGGTGCGCGATTGTCTCTACCTGCTGCTGATGCGTTCTTCCAACCAGGCGGCGAATGCGCTGGCGGAGCATGTGGGCGGAAGCCGCGACGGTTTTGTGAAGATGATGAACGAGAAGACGGCGGAGCTTGGCTGTGAGAACAGCCATTTTGCGAATCCGTCCGGTCTGAATGACGACACACAGCTCACCTCGGTGTATGATATGGCGCTGATCGCATCGGCGGCGTATAAAAATGACACGCTTTTAACGATCAGTAAGGATAAGAGCTACCGCTTACCGGCGACGAAGAACAATCCGGACGGTGTGACCATCCAGCCGGAGCACAAGCTTCTTATCACGACTGACACAGAGAGTCCGAACTATTATCCATATGCGGTAGCCGGAAAGACCGGTTACACATCGATTGCCGGGCAGACGCTTGTTACCTATGCGATCAAGGATGACAGACGCCAGATCGCGGTCACGATGAAGAGTACGCAGGCGACCCATTATCAGGATACGATTGCATTGATGGATTTCGGCTTTCTACGATTTAAAAATGTAAATATTTCGGAAAATGAGACGGCATACACAAGCGGCGATCAGCCGGTGCAGATCGGAGATAATAGCTATCAGCCGTCCGATTTATCGATGGATACGTTGGCAGTCATCACGCTCCCGAAGGATGCTTCGTTTGCGGATGCGGAGAAGACGGTGGTAACAGATCTGCCGGAGGATGCGCCGCAGGGTGCGGTGGCACTGCTTTCTTACAAATACAATGACCGCAAGATTGGACAGGTGTATCTGATCAGCGCATCGGCGGCAGAAGCGGAAGCAAACGGGGAGACGGCTTCGGATGACGGAAATGCGGCATCGGATTCGGCAGCATCCAATACAGGTGCGTCCGGAAAATCGAAGCAGGCGAAATCTTCGTTTCACCTGACCCTGCCGAAACTTCCGAAAGTATCGGTGAGAACGGTGCTGATTGTGGTCGTCAGTGTGCTTCTGGCAGCGGCGTGTGCGGCGCTTGTATGGCTGTTCTACCGGCGTCACCAGGAAGAAAAGAGACGTCAGGAGGACCGGAGAAAACGGAGAAGACAGCGTCTGCAGGAGATCGGCTGTTCGCAGGAAGAGTTTGAAAAACTGCTTGAAAAGCGGATGGGCGCGTCCTACTGGGCGTCTGGCACAGCGGAGGCAGATGAGAGCACAGAGCAGGCGGAGTCTGACATGGATGTGCGATCTGGTTCAGGACAGGTTCCGGCGGCAGATGCAGCCGCGTCCCGGCTGGCAGAGAGTGGGAAAGCAAGAACTGGTTCCACGGAAAAGAAGCCGCTGAAAGAAAAACTTGCACAGAAAGAGGCAGAGGATGCCAAAACACAGGAGGATGACACAGAGCTTACGGTTGAGGATCTGGATTGACAACCTGGATGCGCTAAATGGCGGTAAAATGGTCCGGATGGATTGTTTACGGGAGATTTTGGAAAGTATGAAGATTTTTTGAATTTTTCTAAAATGACTACAAAAACAAAAGGCGATATTATATAATAGCCATGCGGTTCGGACTGGTTCTGGCTGTGAATGAGTGAATGAAGGGATAGAAGAACACGATGAAAAAACTTCTGATAATGATGGTTGCGTGTATGGCGCTGCTCAGCGGATGCACGGAGAGTACGATTGTAAAACCGACTTCTGAGACGGTAGTCGGAGATCCGAATTTTGAGACACAGGAAAATGTTGAGATTGACTGGACACAGGTCAGCACGGACGCGGAAGACATGTTCAAGGATACAAGTACCTACGAGTACGGCCGCGATTTCCATTTCTATATGGAGCCGAACAAGAAACAGATCATGCTGATATGGGTAGTTGCGGATGATCTGCCGGATGATCAGATAGGAACTTATGCGGAAGATCTAATCAAGGGATTCAACGACATTGTCCACACCCAGGACTTCTCGATTGAGATGTCCGGTGAAGATTCCTACGGCGGACTGTGGAAACAGTATGCACTGTCCTACAGCATCGTTCCGGAGAGCGACCAGGATAACGAGGACGCATGGTTTATCAGCGGTTCCTATGAGGCTGGCGCGGATTTCAAACTTCCGGATACCAAAGAGCTGATTTCCAAGGTGAAAGAGAAGGAAGCAGCAGGCGAGTACGATACGACTGAGGCGGAGGAAGAGACAGAGAACGCAGAATAAGAGGTTGTCTGCACAGACACGGGATATTTTCTGTGTATAATTAAGAGAAAAGTGATCACAAAAGCTGTCATATGAGAAACAGATGAGTGTTTCTCATATGACAGCTTTTATTTACCAGGAACCGAAGTACGTGTTTTTAATCAACGGGTAGTCCGCTGTGATAAGACTCATTCCCCAGTTCAGCCAGAAGCGGCGATAAATCCTGTTTATCTAACGGCACATTGTCTGTGACGGCGCTGTTTAAAAGCGCATAGACACGGCTGCATTTGTCCAATGTTTCATGGAAGAGATCAACAAACGAGGCGGTTGAGACGCGGGTCGGATCCCACGGGTTGCCCCATGCTTCGTGGTTTAGGTTACAGCTGCTCCGGTAGTCGGTTACGGAGTCTGTTACCATTTTCGCGGAAGCAACTGGGTGGTTGACGAAGATGGATTCGACCTGTGCAATGCCGAATTTTTTCTTGCCGTTCTTGTCCGAGAGTGTCCGGCAGCCGAAGCGCAGCGCCCAGATGGAGCGGTGCACCATCGCCGGAGTAACCTGGAAGTTGTTGCGGTAGGTGATCGGATAATAGGTTTCGTTGATGCAGGAAGCCAGGAAATGGGAAATAAACTGGATTTCCTGTCCATTTAGACAGATCGTGGCGGTCTGATTAAATTCGGACGGCTTCTTTTTTTTATATTTCCAGAGCAGGATCGCGTCGATCTCATTTTCCAGATGTGCGTGCATTCCGTGATGCATGGAGGTCGGGGCATCCACCGGATAGCCGATGCGCCCGTACACGTAAGGATGACAGATCGAATCGGCAATGTAATGGTTTATAAATCCGGCCAGATAGGAGATGGCTTCCTCTTGCTGCTGGCGCGAGCGGATGGTTCCAATACGGCGCAGACAGCACTCAAAAAAGGCGTTTACCTTGTGTTCGTGCATATAGGAACCGACGTTGCGGTAATCGCGATGGCGCAGGATCGGGATATTATAGAAAAACATATCCGGTCCCTGCAGACCGAGCTGGTAGAGCCAGCGGTATTTGGCGATCGTGTGTTTTAAGGGCGTGAACGGCATATCGTTGTATGCTTTCATGCCGAATATATAGTGCGTGGTAAAACCTGGCATATTGTTTTCATCCTTTCCAGAAGGACAGAGATTTGGAAATTTGTCCGCCTGTCCGATATGCTTATTGTAGCACTGCCGGTCTGGTTTGTCATGGGGTTTGCGGATGTTTACAGAAAGTGTAAGAAAACGTGGTTACTGGACACGTATGCGTGTACAGTAACAAAACGTGGATGGAAAGAGAGTTCTCGGAAGGCAATATCACGGCTTGGAGAATGAAATATCATAGTAAATCATAAGATTGGTTTGATAGAGTGAAAATAGATATAGAAAGGTGCTCGGATGGAAGCGCTCAGAATCGTACAGAAAATGGTGTGGGGACCGTGGCTTCTGGGACTGTTTCTGGCGGTTGGAGTCCTCTGCATGGTGCGTCTGCGGGGATTTCCGATCCGTCATATCAGAGTCTGGTGGGGAGAGACGGTTGGGAGCGGCGGGAAAGGACAGCTTTTGACGACCTGCACCGCGCTGGCGGCGACGGTCGGAACGGGAAATATCACGGGCGTGGCAACCGCGTTGGCGATCGGTGGTCCGGGTGCTGTGTTCTGGATGTGGGCGGCGGCATTTCTGGGGATGGCTCTGGCATATACGGAGGTTTATCTGGGAATTTTGTATGGGGGCGGACCTTATGTCTATCTGGAAAATGGGGCTGGAAGCTGTTTCGCTGGAAAATGCTATGCCCTGTTTTGCGTGCTGGCGTCGCTTGGAATGGGATGTATGGTACAGGCGGGGGCTCTGGCGGATAGCCTGCGCTATGCAGCGTCCCTGCCGCCGCTTGGAACCGGTATCATACTGGCAGTTTTGACTGCCGTGGTGCTCTTTGGCGGGGCAAAACGCATCGGATGGACGGCTTCGGTGCTGGTACCGGTATCGGCGGGGCTGTATCTGCTGGCAGGTGGAATCGCCGTGTTCAGCTTTTACGATCAGATACCGGAAGTATTGGGGAAAATTGTGGGCGGGGCATTTGGACTGGCAGATAATGCAGGACAGACGGATGGAAGCAGTATTTTGAATTTTTCAGGAATTTCGGGCGGGATGACCGGGTACGGAATGGCAGCGGCGATCCGGAGCGGGGTATCGCGCGGTGTGTTTTCCAATGAGGCGGGCCTGGGGAGTCTGGCGGTGCTGCATGGGATGAGTGAGGGAAAGGGGAGGCTAAGGCAGAGGCAGGAAGCGCAGAAACAGGGAATGTGGGCGATTTTCGAGGTGTTTTTCGATACGATCATAGGGTGCAGCCTGACCGCTTTTTTACTGCTCTGTGTATTTCCACACAATCTGACCGAGAAGATCGATTCCCTGGGCGGCAGCGGCGCGGTGGCGGCGGCTCTGGCAGCCCGTTTTGGAAATGCAGGCGGCATAGTGACGGCGGCGTGCATGGTGCTGTTTGCCTTTGCCACGATCCTTGCCTGGTTTTACATCGGCGATCAGGCACTTGGATGGCTGATGCGGGATGTCCCACAGAAGCGTGCCGACAAAATATGTATTTTGTATCACGGAGGTTATCTTGCCTCGGTCTTTCTCGGCTGCGTCAGCCGGATGGAAGCCGTCTGGGCGGTATCTGATATTTTCAATGGGCTGATGGCGGTGCCAAACCTTGCAGCGCTGGTGCTGCTTGGCAGGAAGGTACGAAGACCGGAACGGTGAGAGAGTTGAGGGATTCAGATACAACAAAAGACCTCTCCAGCAGTGAGAGGTCTTTTGGTATTGAAAAAGGGAGGAGAGCTGATATAAACTCAGCTCGGTATTATGAAAAAAATTTGTAAGCATTGCTTGTTGCTATGGTTATAGTATAGGGAAAAATCGTGAAGAAACCATGTTAATTGTGTAAAAGGTTTTTTAATGAAGTGTGAACGAAATATGAACGCGGAACATAGATTCCATGATTACGATAAATATATCTTATGTTCAGAGGATCGAAAATGGCAGCCTGGGCAGGAAACGCAGATATTTTGCGTGCTTCGTCTGTCAAGACTGCCATAAAAAATATGGGTATAAAGTGTGTCAGCAAGTTACTGTACACGGGTAGGCACTTTTGGAACCGAAAGTGCCGTAAGAAAACGTGG
>OLFT01000335.1_pt1 | contig 64270 bp, 46 predicted proteins | sample 1604921 | NCBI WGS metagenome assembly OLFT01 (sample SAMEA3888897, study PRJEB22519) | human gut metagenome | biome: human gut; feature: human-associated habitat; material: faeces | place: Denmark | collected 2013 | reverse complement strand
TTGACTTCGCTTTCAATGCTTCACTGGCCTCGGTAAACATCGCAAAGGTCATGCGCCAACGATACTATCCGTCGCTTTCCATCGGACTGCTAAAGGCCTATCTGAGTAATGTTTATATACTCAAAAGAATTTTTAGTAAGTCCGGTCTGAAACCGAACAGAACTTTTAATACTAAACTTATCAAAGAACTCTTTGGCTTTGTGGCGGAAGCCGCTTAGCCGATATGTTGAATTTTTAACGGACTATTATTACTTATAACCTGTCTCTAAATGTTTTTGACAACACAATATCTATTCCACACTACTATTAATCCAATCAACAACATCCTGAAGAACTTCCAGAGAGCACGTTTCTTCTATATTATAATAATCCAAAGAATTTCCAATTTGACAATGTTGAAACAAATGATTCAATCCCATATATTCTTTGAAAAAATTCTTTTTATTATTCCTACTCAACAATTTTTTTATCGCATTTAAATTACTAGCTGATATCACTTGCATATCATTACTGCCATTAATTGCCATTACTGGAATTTTTATGCTTGATATAACCAAAGTCGGATCATAATTTATAAAGTAATTCACCCAATTATCTTTAGATTGAGCCTTTATCTCATTTCTCACAGACTCAACTGTTCTATTGGCTGGTTGACCATAGATTTTTAATGCTGCATTTTGTTGTTCTGCAAGTAAAGTATCACCTTTTATCCCAGGCCCCGCCATACTAACTATAAAATCTGCCTTACCTTTAGCACCCAACATAAACGCAATTAAGCCACCTTCACTATGACCTAATATTCCAATTCTAGAAAACTTTCCACAAGTCTCCAACCACTGCAATCCACACTCGGCATCTTCTGCATAATCCTTTGAAGTACATCCACTGCGCTCTCCTGTCGATTTACCAACACCTCTGTCATCATAGCGCAATGAAGCAATACCATTTTTTGCCAAATAATCAGCAATAACCAAAAATGGTTTATGCTCAAAAACTTCTTCATTACGATCTTGTGGACCACTTCCGGTTACCATTAGAACAACCGGAATTCGTTTATTCGGAGTGTATCCAATAGGATATGTCAATGTTCCCGAAAAAATAGCATTCGCATTATCATTAGAAAAAGAAATTTCTTCTGTCCGGTAATCAAAAGGTGGCAATGGTTCTTGTGGACGTTTAGGTTTATCAATATCACCCGGCTCCAAATCCATGGGTAAGAATATACCATTTTGATTGAAAATACCTTTAATTTTATTATGACTCCGTTTGCCGTTATATGACATACCAATCGTCGGCAAATTCAAACTTATTGAATCTTGAGTAAGTAGGGAAAGATTAACGGGTACGCCCCTAACCCCTTGTTGTGGAATATCCATTGTTCCTCCATCTTTACTCACATGAAAAGCAATTCTGATTTTCTGACCATTAATATCTAAACTACCATGCCAAGTTCCATTAATTTCCTGTGCATACGATATTATCGAACATACCAAAACGACAAATACCAATAATAAATTTGTTCTCATTGCTGCTTTTTTATAATATTTCTTTTTATAAGGATCGTACCAATTAAATATAGAATACACGAAATAATAATACCAATAGGTATGAACCAATATCCCAAAATATCAGGCATTGACAAATCCGTTTCGGAACAATACCCAACAAAAAAACTCTCGTTATTATAAAAAAAGCCGATACTATCTGGTATGAAAATTTTAAGAATCGACAATATAAAGAATGTCACACTAAAAAGATACAGAATACCTGAGACAAGGTATTTTCCAGTACAAAATATACAAACACATGTCTGTCTGATAATTTCAAAAGGATTGCCCTTTTTCAACACGCTTTTTAATTGAGATTCTGTCACGTACAATTGAGCAATTTTTGTTGGACTACCCAATTGGGTTAATACATTATTCAAACAGTCTTCATCTGATAATGCAGTTCCTTGCAACCTACACATACTTTCATAAACGTGTGAAGCCAATTCATTCAGTATGTCATTTTTAGTTTTTTCATCCAATACTTTGAGCTCACTTTCAAGCTTCTGCATATAATTCAAGTATTGTTTACTATACTGGTAATCTGTTTTCATTTGTACACTAAATTAAATGTTCTATCCGCTTCGTCATATCAAGATAATATTCAGTAAGGCTGGCAATATATTTTTTACCAGCCTCAGTTATTTTATAATATTTTCTTGGCATACCACTCTCCTTTTGCACCCAATATGGCTCGATTACTTCATCTTTGCACAATCGCATAAGGATAGGATAAATGGTACCATCGGCCACTTCAAATCCAAGAATTCTCTCTATTTCGGAAGAAATCTGATACCCATAACTATCTTGTTTACTTATAATTATCAGCACAACAAGCGGAAGTATCCCTTTCTTCATCTGTGTTATCAAATTATCTTGCAACATAATTATTACACATACATTGTATTACTACGTATATCGGTCACAAATATATATCGATTAATCGAAATCACAAAATAAATTAAACTAAATTTAAACACCCCGATATTCAAATTATAACCATATCATTTGGAAGCATAAATTGGGGCACTCTTCTTTTCAGAATATTATTGTCAAAAAATGAAATTTTCTTATATTTGTAAAATCTAGGAGGCGGCTCGGCATAGTCAAATTAAAAACCCCGTTTTCATTTGCCTCTGCCCTCGTCTTTCCGTATATTTGTAAAATAGGGCTTTAATCAAAAAACACAGACAAAAATGCTATGAAACAACTCCTGCTTTTTGCCATTTCCATACTGCTGCTTCCATTCGTTCTTGCAGCTTCGGGTAATGAATACCAAAACGCCGAAAAGGCTCTGACAAAAAAGCTGACCGGCAACCCGACAGAAGCCATTGACTCGGCCACAAGCTTAGTCATATTCAACGATGCGCTTTCTGCAGATGAAAAAGCACAACTGATGCAGAACAAGATTCTGCCCTATGCCAAAAAGAACCGGAAAAAACTGGACGCTGCCGACATCGCCTGGCTCTACCGCAACATTGCCATCTGCATGGGACAGCAGGAAAAGCTGGACGAAAAAATGATCATGCTTGATTCCGCACTGTACTATATCGAGCAAAGCACGGACACTGTTGTCAAAGCCTATCTCTATAAGGTAGCAGGCGACACGGAAATTGCAATCGGCAGTATCGAAAAGGGACACAAATATTTTTACACAGCCATACGCCTTTTCGAATCGCTCGACGGCTACGAAACGGAAATCTCTTCCTGCCTCTACCAACTGGCTGTCGGGTATCTGCAAATACTCGACACCGACGGCCTCGACCGTATTCTGACACAAATGAACAAACTGTGCCAAAAAACGCCGACACCTGCCTGCAAATATGACTATCTCTCGGTAGCCTCGGCCAAATACGCCACACTGCACGAGAAAAACCCCGACAACAAATCCTATCTCGACTCGGCAATCGTGTATTCCCGCCGAACAATCAGCATTATCGAACAATATCCGGACCAACTGCCGCCCAAAGCCATGCCATCGTGGAACTACTATAATATTGCCGTACTGTTCGACGACTGCACGCCGCCGATGTACGACAGCGTACGACATTATCTTCACAAAGCCATGGAAGCCCGTCCGGCTGCCGGACATTTCCGGAAAGAGGTGGAAATCAGCGTGTACGACCTGGAAGCCAACGTCTATTTCAAGCAAAAGAAATATGACCTGGCCGAAAAGCGCATTTTTGATGTCATGAAACTGCTCGACGAAACAGAATCCTACAATTCTCTCATCACCGAGCGAGGGGAAGCCTACAGCCTGCTGGTGGACATCTACGAAAAGACCGGACGCTATCAGGAAGCGTTGAAATACCAGAAACTGCTGAACGAAAACCACCGCAAACGCTTCGACAAAGAAAAGGCCGACGCCTTGAAAAAAATGGAAATAGCATTCGATGTCGAGAAAAAGGAAAACGAAATACTTAACCTGGAAAAACTGAACGAAGCCTCACGCATCCGCACATGGCTGCTCAGCATCTGTATCGGCATCCTTGTAATCGCCATTGCACTGCTCTACATCATCTCCCGACAGAAAAAGAAAAATCTGGAACAGAAATGGTATGAAACGGCCCTTCTTGCAGAACTACGTTCAAAAGAACTGCAGAGCACGCTCGAACGTCAGGAAGCCACACAGTCAAAACAGGACACAGCTCCTACCGACGGAATCTTTGCATCGGGAATCGTGAAAATCAGCGATATCCTCACCCACTCCGTATTGACCGAAGAACAAAAGAACGACTACCTGACAAAACTCAAGTCGCTCAACGCAGATGAACTGGAACGGAACTTTGCCCAAGTAAGTGCAAAGATGACGGTTATGGACGTAAAATACACGCTCTGCTTCTATATCAACATGGACGCACGCGACATTGCAAGCATATTCAACGTTGAGCCGGCCAGTGTCTACACCGTGCGCTATCGGTTGAGAAAAAAATTCCGCGACAGCGCCGCATTCCGGTTCCTGACATAGTTTTTTATCCTGTGATATCTTGAAAAGTTTGTTTATCTATATTTGTCTATATCCAATGTTAGCCTTAAACTTTATTTTTGCTATGAATAAAAAATTAACGAATGACCTCAAACCGAAGACATATTTCGAATCAAATTGTAAAAGCCATTGTCAACAAACTTGAAGACGTTATTTCCGGCTCGCAAATTGAGCCAGAAAACAAAAATTTCTACCAGGAAAAACTGACAAGACTCTGTGAGAATGACAACCTCCAAGAAATTCTGACACTGGCAGAAGACCGAATTACACCAACGGATATGAAATATCTATTATGCTTCTATATGAATATGGACGTGCAGCACATCAGCCAGCTGTTCAACATCGAAATTTCCAGTGTCTACACCGTACGCTACCGCCTTCGCAAAAAACTGAAAGACGAAAACGGTTCTGACCTCATATTGTTCTGACGCTCCACTTCCCGAGGGAAATCCGTAATCCGTATCAAAACATCATTTATAGAAAAACGCCGAAAGCGTATAACAAAAAAGCGAGACTGCCATGCAATCTCGCTTGTCTTTTGGGTGAAGAAAGGGGCTCGAACCCTCGACCCTCGGAACCACAATCCGATGCTCTAACCAACTGAGCTATCCTCACCATCTTTGTTTTATGTGTGCAAAGATATAGCGTTTTTTTGAACTGTGCAAATATTTTGGAATAAAATTTTTAAGAAAATTCGCAAAACGCTAATAACCAGCAGAATATTTTTTTACAATTTGTCATCAGCCGGAACCAACGGGCAAACGTCCTTCAATGGAACCTTCCAATCCTCGGGCACATTTACATTAAATTTATCGAAAATCCGATAGGCATTTTCTGTAAATTTACGGAAATATGGTTTCATATCGTCCCGCAACAACTCCGTTTTATCGGCAGGAATAAGTTCAAAATTACCGTTTCCGTTCGGTTGTTGCACAAAAACGAGCTTATATTCCGCTCCTTTCAAGTAAGGCCGTCCTTCACCGTCGCGACCGACAGCCACTTTTACCAACGCACCTCCGCGGGTATCAGTCGTACGCATGGCAGATATGAAATTACCCAACGAATAAACCACCAGCACATCCTTTCCCGTTTTCGCGTTACGACGAATTTCCATCGGCTGAATAACGTGCGGATGGCCGCCGATAACCATGTCTACCCCTTCACCCACGAGAAAATCGGCCAACTGTTCCTGTTCGCGGTTCTGGATAAGTTTGTATTCCACTCCCCAATGAATGCACACCACCACCATTTCTGCACCCTGCTTGCGGGCAGCAGCAATGTCGGCACGCATTTGCGGCTTGTCAATATAGTTGACAACCGCACCGTTAGGCTGTATTCCGTTTGTTCCGTAAGTATAATTAAGGAAGGCAAAACGAATGCCTTTAATCGTAGTCAGGAACACTTGACGCTGTTTCCGGTTGTCTGCATTGCGGAAAGTTCCCGTATGCGGTATTCCCATTTCATCAAGACGGTCGAGCGTGCGTCGCAAACCTTTGTCCCTGCGGTCAAGGCAATGGTTGTTGGCTTGAAGAAACAAGTCAAAACCCGCATCACGCAAAGCCTCGGCAAATTCGTCGGGGGCACTAAAACAAGGATAGCCCGCATAGGGCTTTCCCCCCAGCGGGCATTCCAAGTTGACCACGGCATAATCCGCACTGCCGACATAATCGGCCACATGGCGGAAACACGCCTTATAATCATGACCACCGCCACTGACGGCGGCCGCCTTTATCTGTCGCTCATGCTGCATGGCATCGCCGGCAAAAACCAGCGACACATCGTCCGTCCCCGTCAGGAACTGCAACAGCGAAATCAGATAGACAAGCAGTGTCATCCGTTAGTAGATTTTGTGTTGAGCTGCAAGCAAAGTATTCTTCATCAAAGAAACGATAGTCATCGGACCTACACCACCCGGAACCGGAGTAATGTAAGAACACTTCGGCGCTACCTTTTCAAAATCAACGTCACCTTTCAAGCGGAAACCGCTCTTTGTTTCAGTTGACGGAACACGTGTTGTTCCTACGTCGATAACCACCGCGCCTTCTTTCACCATATCTTCAGTAAGGAAGCCCGGTGAACCCAAAGCAGCAATAATAATGTCGGCATTCAGACAGAAATCCTTGATATTTTTCGTGCGGCTGTGGCAAACGGTCACTGTTGCATCGCCCGGCACTGCCTTCTGCATCATCAATGAAGCAACCGGCTTGCCCACGATGTTGCTACGACCGAGCACAACGCAGTTGGCACCCTTCGTGTTGATGTTATAGCGTGCCAAAAGTTCCATAATGCCCTGCGGAGTGGCAGAAAGGAAACAAGGCAGACCGATGGACATGCGTCCAACGTTAATCGGGTGGAAACCGTCGACATCCTTCTTGAAATCGATGGCTTCGATGATTTTCTGTTCGTCGATGTGTTTCGGCAACGGAAGTTGCACGATAAATCCGTCCACATCGTCGTCAGCGTTAAGTTTAGCAATAGCTTCGAGCAATTCAGCTTCAGTCACCGTATCCTCATAGCGGATAACCGTAGAATTAAAGCCGCACTGTTCGCAAGCCTTCACTTTGTGAGCCACATACGTTTCGCTACCACCGTCGTGTCCAACAAGAATAGCAGCCAAATGCGGCTTTTTCTTACCTTCAGCAACCATCTGTGCCACTTCTGCAGCAATCTCCTGCTTGATGGTATCAGCAATCTTTTTTCCGTCAATTAACTCCATATATAAATTCTTACTTAAGTAGTTTCCGATATTCTACAAATATACAAATTTTCGTTCAAAAGCCAATATCGTTAAAGCTCGGAACAAAAAACGGACGAAAACCGCACAGCTTTCGTCCGTTTGTATATATCATTTGCATCCCATTAGCGGCGACGCATATTTTTCATAATGTTTGACGGCTTCATTGTAGTGGCCATCTTCATCATCTTGCGCGTACCTTCGAATTGCTTCAACAGGCGGTTCACCTCCTGAATGGAAGTACCACTACCCTTTGCAATACGCTGACGGCGGCTTCCGTTGATGATTTCCGGATTCTTGCGTTCTTCCGGTGTCATTGAATAGATAATCGCTTCAATGCCCTTGAATGCATTGTCGTCGATATCAATATCCTTGATAGCCTTACCTACGCCCGGAATCATTGATGCAAGTTCCTTCAGGTTACCCATCTTCTTGATTTGGGCAATCTGTGCAAGGAAGTCATTGAAGTCAAACTGGTTCTTTGCAATCTTCTTCTGCAAGCGGCGAGCCTCTTCTTCGTCGTACTGCTGTTGGGCACGTTCAACAAGTGAAACGATATCACCCATACCGAGAATACGGTCAGCCATACGTGCCGGGTGGAACAAGTCGACAGCTTCCATCTTCTCGCCCGTACCCACAAACTTGATAGGTTTCTTCACCACCGTACGGATTGACAAGGCAGCACCACCACGGGTATCACCGTCGAGCTTCGTCAGAACAACACCGTCGAAATCCAAACGCTCGTTGAATTCCTTTGCCGTGTTCACAGCATCCTGACCGGTCATTGAGTCGACAACGAACAATGTTTCCTGAGGATTGATAGCCTTCTTGATGGCTTCAATCTCGTTCATCATTTCCTCGTCGACAGCCAGACGTCCGGCAGTATCGACAATCACAAGGTCGTTGTTGTGAGCCTTGGCATATTGGATAGCATTCTTAGCAATTTCAACCGGGTTCTTTGAATCAGGTTCTGTATAGACAGGAACATTGATCTGTTCGCCCAATACCTTCAACTGGTCAATAGCCGCCGGACGATAAACGTCGCAGGCCACCAGCAAAGGGCGTTTTCCCTTTTCACTTTTGAATTTCTTAGCCAGTTTACCGGAGAACGTAGTCTTACCTGAACCCTGCAAACCCGACATCAAAATGACAGCCGGATTTCCCGAAAGATTCACTTCGGCAGTTTCTCCGCCCATGAGTGATGCGAGTTCGTCGTGAACAATCTTCACCATCAACTCGCTCGGCTTGATGGCATTAATCACATTCTGACCCAACGCCTTCTGCTTGACAGTGTCGGTGAACTGCTTTGCCACGTTATAGTTGACGTCGGCATCAAGCAATGCACGGCGAACATCCTTCAATGTTTCCGCTACGTTGATTTCAGTGATTTTGCCTTGTCCTTTAAGAAGCTTAAAGGATCTCTCGAGTCTCTCACTTAAATTTTCAAACATTGGAATTATCTTCTATATTTTTATCGTTCTTACTTTGTCAGTTTATTCGTACCCGGTTCCGGGAACACGACTTTCGGTTGGAAAGTCTTGGCTTCCTCGAAATCCATCGTAGCATAAGCCATGATTATCACGACATCGCCCGGATAAACCCTGCGTGCAGCCGCACCGTTCAGACAGATGTCGCCGGCACCGCGTTTGCCGGGAATCACATAAGTGTCAATACGTTCGCCATTGTTGTTGTCTACAATATAGACACGTTCGTTGGCAATTATGCCTGCCGCATCCATCAAATCCTCGTCAATCGTAATGCTGCCGATATAGTTCAGGTCGGCATTCGTCACCGTCGCACGATGAATCTTGGATTTCAAAACTTCAATCTGCATCTTCTTTTTGAATCGTTTTGTAATTTATTTTTTGTACGCAATATTGTCTATCAGACGGACATCACCGCAATACACGGTAATGCAACCCACCACATAGTCGGCATCCGTCCAATCATTGATTGCCTGCAAAGTATAGCCGTCAACGATTTCGTAGTATTCCACTTCCATGAACGGGAAGCGGTTTACATTGCTGACCACATATTGGATTGTTTCTGCAACAGTATGCGATTGTGCAAAGATACAACTTTCGGCCATAACTTTTGCAATGTTTGGCGCAATCTTTCTCTGTTCCGGTGTAAGACGTACGTTACGGCTGCTCAAAGCCAGGCCGTCGTCCTCGCGCTTGATTGGGCAGGCCACGATTTCCAACTTAAAGCCTTCCAGTTCCACCATACGGCGGATAACCGCAATCTGCTGAAAGTCCTTTTCGCCGAAATAGGCACGGTCGGGAGTCACGAAGCTAAACAGCTTGCTTACAATCTGAGCCACTCCGTTGAAATGTCCCGGGCGGAACTTTCCTTCCATCACTTCGGCCACCGGACCCAAGTCGAACACCCGATTGTCAGGTTCTGGATAGATTTCTTCAACCGTCGGCATAAACACGATGTCGCAACCGGCTGCTTCCAGCATTCGGCAATCCTGTTCTTCCGTACGGGGATATGTGCGCAAATCCTCTTTATTGTTAAACTGTGTCGGATTGACAAACACGCTCACTACAACAACGTCGTTCTCACGACGAGCTCTGTCGACAAGTGACATGTGACCTGCGTGCAGCGCCCCCATAGTCGGAACCAGACCGACTACCTTACCAGCCTGCTTCAACTCTGAAACAGCCTGCTTCAATTCTCTTACCGTTTTAATAACTTTCATACGATTCAAATAAAACGGTGCAAAGGAAATAAATATTTATCACATAGAAAAACCATAGGCTTGCAAAATTACATTTTATTGTTTTTTATTTCTTTTAAGCCCTTTTGAACAGACACTTAACCGAAACATTTTTATAATTTGAAAGTTTTTACTATCTTTGCACCAATAATCAGATAAATTATGAGTAACGACAAGGTATTATTTATAAGTCAAGAGATCAAACCTTATCTCCCCGATTCAGAAATGTCAATAATGGGACACGACATGCCGCACGGCATGCAGGAACGAGGCTACGAAGTGAGAACATTCATGCCAAAATACGGAAGCATCAACGAACGACGCAACCAATTGCATGAAGTTATCCGTCTCTCGGGTATGAACTTGATTATTGATGACACCGACCACCCTCTGATTATCAAAGTTGCCACACTGCAACCCGCCAGAATGCAGGTGTACTTCATTTATAACGACGACTATTTCCAACGCAATCCGGACAAAGGTCTGGAAACAGAACTTACGCCCGAACTGAACGACGAGCGCTGCATCTTCTTCGTGCGCGGTACCATTGAAACCGTCAAGAAGCTGCGTTGGGAAGCCAACATCGTACACTGCCAGGGCTGGATATCCGCATTGGCACCGCTTTACATTAAGAAAGTTTACGCCGACGACCCGTCGTTCCGCAACTCAAAAATCGTATATTCGCTGTTCGGTTCGTCGTTCGACGGATGTCTTGACCCGCGTTTCGAAGAGAAGTTGAGAATGGAAGGCTTCAATGACGAAGACCTCAAATCCATTTCAGGCAAGCCGGTCGATTTCCCGACATTGGCAAAACTGGCTCTCCAGCACTCCGACGGTGTAATCCAACAATGTAAAGAAGTTAACCCGGAAATTTTAGAATTTATCAAAGAACACAACATTCCGTTCTTGCCTTACGATGAAAACGCAGACAATAACATTGAACGTTGTGCCGAATTTTACAAAACACTATAGCACTCACATCTACAATCATGAAATTTTTTCATTTTATGCTTGGAGCCGCAGCCCTGTTTGCTGCGACTACAGCTTGCGATGACAACAACATCGGAAGTTCCATTCTGGAGACAGAAATGTCGTTGGTTGTTGACTCGTCATTTACAATAAGCGGTGAATCCGTTGCTACCAATAAAATTCAGGCACGGACCGTCACTAAGTTGCTTGGAAATCTCCGCACCCAAGAGTATGGAACACTAAGTTCCGACTTTGTCACTGAATTCATGCCGTCGGCAGTTATCGACACGTCCAATGTGACAGTCGACAACATCGACTCTTTGAAGCTTGTCATGACAGTGCCGTTTGAAAGCATTGTCGGCGATACGCTTGCTCCTATGCGCGTAAATGTCTACAGACTTAACAAACGTCTGCCCTACCCAATCTACAGCGACTTCAATCCGGCAGAATACTATTCCGAATCAGACCTGTTGGGCAGCACCTCCTACACGATGTCGAACAGTATCTATACAAGCGACTACTACAACAACGTATATCACTATTGCGTTGTAGAGGTTGACCTTCCGAAACAACTGGGCAAAGACCTGTATTCTTTATATAAAGAATCACCGGCAACCTTTGCCGACCCCGACCGTTTTGCAGATGCTTTCAAAGGCATTTACGCAACAACATCATACGGTAGCGGCTGCGTTATCCCTATCGAGACAACCTACCTGAACCTCTTCTACAGCAAACACGAAAAGACAGAAGAAGGAAACGACACCATCATCAAGTATTCCGGACAATATTTCGGAGTGTCGCCTGAAGTTGTCACCAACAACAATATCCAGTCAGTATCTTCCGACGAGATCAAACAACGTGTTGCAAAAGGCGAAGTTGTCGTTCAATCGCCGGTAGGATATGATGCAAAAATCACATTCCCGACACAGGCACTTCTCGATGCCTACTACGGACACTACAAACAAGGAATCACAGTGCTCAGCAGCCTGACATTGAAAATTCCGGTAACAGAAACTACCAACGACAAGAACATCACGCCTCCTAAGAACCTGCTAATGGTCCGCGCATCAGAAAAGGATGAGTTCTTCACCAAAAACAAAGTGGTGGACAACACAAATTCCTTCTATGCTACATACGACAGCTCTAAAAAGTGCTACACCTTCTCGGGCATGCGTACGTTCCTGAAAGAATTCATTTCCGACAACAAAACGGAAGTCACTGCTGAAGACGAAGAGTTTGTCCTCATTCCTGTCGACATTACAACGGAGACAGTCAGCAACTACTACGAACAACAGGAAGTGATCACTTCTGTCACACCACAGGTTTCAACCCTTTCAATGGCCGTACTCGATATAAAAAATGCAAAAGTTACGGCAGCATTCAGCAAAAAAAGCGTGAATTAATAGTGCAGATTTAAAAATTAAGTATAACTTTGTGCCGTCAAAAAAATGACGGCACATTTTTCGCCTCGATAGCTCAGTCGGTAGAGCATTTCATTCGTAACGAAAAGGTCATGGGTTCGAGTCCCATTCGAGGCTCAAAGAAAAGGAAATTCAACAAATTGGATTTCCTTTTTTATTTAGACAACGAGAAGCAAAAAAATGGTTAAGAATTATAAAAACTCACTTGTTCCACCTATTTATAAATGTTTTTTGAGTAACTTTACAAGGTCAAGTTAAAGATTTGACATTATAGTTACCATCATTTTAAAAACCGAGCTTGCATCGGACAGCAACCAGCTTTTGACCGAGAATGCAACGCCCACACATAAAAATTAACAGAATGGACAAAAACACAAACAAAACGCCCATTTCAGCAAGATGGCTTTTTGGCATACTTATGATTCTTATATACTTAGGTATGGGAGTACTGATGCTGATGAACTTCTTCCAATGGGACACACCGGCAGTCTATTATTCGCTCGGCGCCCTGTTCGTGGTTTACGGCATCTACAGAGGTTATCGCCAATTCAAAGGAATGGACTACAACTAACAAAAAAATAAAACCTATCGCATGAAACTGAAGAAACTATTCTTATTTGCCACTGTCGCAGCAATATCATTCTGCTCATGCAATAAACACCAGACAACCGAAACAAGCACCAGCGGTGTGACATCCATCATGTGTGATCAAAGTTTCGAGAACATCATGAATCAGGAAATCGATGTCTTCGAATACACTTACCCCGAAGCCAGCATTGTGCCTTACTACGTAAGTGAAGCGGAAGCAGTTGATTCGTTGTTGGCAACAAGCACACGACTCATTGTCATTCCTCACAAATTGTCACAGGACAAAATAGACTATCTGGAAAGCAAAAAGAAAAACGTAAAGACCCAACAGATTGCCGTTGACGCAATCGCACTCATCGTCAACAATGAGAACCCGGTTGAAGAACTGTCACTGAGTGAAATCGGCGACATTCTGCTTGGAAAAGTAACGAACTGGAACGAAATCTCACCGAACAAATCCGGCGAAATAATGATGGTGTTCGACCATCAGAACTCCAGCACGGTAAAATACATGCGCGACTCTCTGACCAACGGTCAGTTCTTTGCAAAAAATGTATTTGCCCAAGGTAGCAACCAGGCAGTAATCGACGTGGTGAAGAAACGCAAGAATGCCATAGGCGTCATTGGCGTTACATGGTTGAACACAAATCTTGACGGAATGGCCAACGGAACTGATACCACTGCCATGAAGATAAAAATGGAACGTCTGCAACGCAACGACACAACCGAACTCTCCTACGAAGGCAACAACATGCTTTCGAAAGACATCAAAGTGCTGGGCGTTCGCCGCAACGACAATCCGGTGGCATACAAGCCATACCAATACTATATTTACACCGGAGAATATCCGCTCTACAGAAGCATCTATGCCATCTGCATTGGAGCAAACGGCACTCTGCCTCACGGATTCTACTCCTTCCTGACTGGTGTCATCAGCCAAAAAATCATCCTCAACACAGGAATTCTTCCGGCTATCATGCCCCAGCGACAAGTGACCTTATATTGACAATAATGTAAAATCGATAAATATTAATCACAATGAAATTAAAATTTGTTTTAGCATTAGCCTTATTTGGCAGCTCTGTATTTGCGAGCTATGCCGACGGTTACAAAGACGGCGTTGAATATTTTCAAGCCGGACAAGAAGAAAACGCTGAAATCGTGTTGTTGCAGACATTGGACGAAGCAGCAACCGACAAGGCAGAAGCTTACTACTATCTCGGATGGATTGAACTTAACAAAGGCAATTTGGACAAAGCCAGCGAATATTTCGAACTTGGCGTAAAGGCCAATCCGGAATACGCCTACAACTATGTCGGCAAAGGTGCTGTAGCTTTGAAGAAGGGAAATGTAGATGCTGCTAAGGACTTTTTCAAAGAAGCAGAAAAAATCAACAAGAAAGATGCAAAAATCCGTGTTGACATTGCACGTGCATACTACAATGCAGACAAGGTAAAATACAACAAACAATGGAACGATGCATTGAAAGATGCCAAGAAAAAAGACAAAAAGGAATCTGCCATCTACATCTTCGAAGGTGACGTATTCGCTGACGAACAAAAATACGGCGACTCTGCAGGTTACTATGAAATGGCCATCACTTTCGACGCTGAACGTCCTATCGCATATGTAAAATATGCCAACACTTATTTCCGCATCAACCCGACAGTGGCTATCCAAAAATTGGAAGAAATCGTAGCTAAGAACCCGAATTCAGCACTTGCACAACGTGAATTGGCTGAAAAATACTACGAAAACAACCAATGGACAAAGGCTGCAGAACAATACAAGAACGTTATCGACAATCCGAACCACTTCGCATCTGACGACGAACGTTATGTTGTTCTCCTTTACTTCGGTAAGAACTATCAGGAATCACTCAGCCGCGCTCAGGCTCAATTGCAGAAGACACCGACTTCATTCCTTATGAAACGTATGGTATTCTTGAACCAGGCTGCTTTGGAACAATATGCTGAGGCTGAAAAATCCGCAATCGACTTCTTCGGCTCTGCATCTGCCGACAACTTGTTATCTTCTAACGACTACACAACTTACGGTGATGTTCTTAAGAAACTCGGTAAAGAAGAAGAAGCTCTTGGCGAATATGAAAAAGCTGTTGAAATCAACCCTGACAAAGTTGAATTGCTGAAAGACTTGAGTAGCGCATACAGCACAGCTGCTACAGCAACAACTGATAGCGTAAAAGCTGCAAACTATCACCTCAAATCAGCTGAACTTTACAAGAAATTCATTGATAAGGGCGACTACTCAACAAACGACCTCTTCGTATTGGCCGGCCGTTACCAAAACGTTATCGCAACTGCTTTGAACGACACTTTGAAATCAAAAGCATTCGAAAAAGCAAACAAAGTTATTGACGAAGTACTCGAACGCGTACCTGATGACTATCGTATCGCACAACGTAAGGCTCGTATCGCTCTTACATACGAAGGAAATGACCGCTCAAAAGGTCTTGCCGTTGCTCCATACAACCAAATGATGGAAATCCTCAATAACGACACGACTATTGACGAAAGCAAGAAAAAAGAAGCCTTCATGGAAGCTTACATGTATATTGCAGCTCACTACCTTGCTATCAAAGATTCAGCTACTGCAAAATCATACTACTTGAAATACCTCGAACTCGACCCGACTAACGAGGCTTTGAAGAAGTATATCGAAAACATGAAATAACGAAACAAGGTTATAACATTAAGCGGGGCATGCCAATCGGTATGCCCCGCTTCTTTATTGTATCTCATGATTAAGCAATGAGGACAAAGTACCATTACATCCGAGCTTGACAGAAGAGCCCGTCAGGCAGCGAAATAAAAAAAGGCGAATTCAAAAGAACCCGCCTTTTCATCTATTATCAGATTAGTTTATTAATCCACGTTATGCAATTCATGTCCCATACGGTCTTTTTTCGTATGCAGATAGAAACGGTTGTATTCGTTCGGCTGAACTTCCACCGGAACATTCTCTACAATCGTCAGGCCATAGCCTTCCAAGCCTACACGCTTCAACGGATTGTTGGACATCAGACGCATTTTTGTAACGCCCAGGTCATGCAGAATGCTTGCACCAACACCGTAATCACGCTCATCGGCCTTGAAGCCCAGACACAAATTAGCCTCTACCGTATCCATGCCGTTTTCCTGCAACTTGTATGCCTTCATTTTGTTCATCAAGCCAATACCTCTGCCCTCTTGATTAAGGTAGACAATCACGCCACGTCCTTCCTTCTCAATCATCTCCATTGCCTTGTGAAGCTGAGAGCCGCAATCGCAACGGTAAGAGCCGAAGATATCGCCAGTAGCACATGAAGAATGTACACGAACCAGAATCGGTTCATCCTTCTGCCATTCACCTTTCACCAACGCTACATGTTCGAGGCCTGTCGACTTCTGGCGGAAAGGAATCAGTTTGAAATGACCATATGCAGTCGGCATATCCACCATTTCACCCTTTTCTACAATAGATTCCTGTTTCAGACGATAGGCAATCAGGTCGTTGATGGAAATGAGTTTCAAGCCATATTCGTCAGCCATTTTACGCAACTCCGGCAGACGAGCCATTGTTCCGTCCTCGTTCATGATTTCCATCAAGGCACCTACCGGATTCAATCCGGCCAAACGGGCCATGTCGACAGTCGCCTCAGTATGTCCGGCACGACGCAAAACGCCCTTGTCCTGAGCATACAGCGGATTGATGTGACCCGGACGACCGAAGTCCGAAGGTTTGGCATTAGGATCAGCCAATGCCTTGATTGTTTCGGCACGGTCATGTGCAGAAACGCCCGTAGTACAGCCTTCCAGCTTGTCAACAGTAATCGTAAACGGAGTACCCAAAATTGAAGTGTTGCTTGACACCTGCACATCCAATTCCAATTCCTTACAACGGGAAATAGGCAGTGGCACACACAGCACACCACGCGCATTCTTCAACATAAAATTGACTTTCTCCGGAGTGATTTTTTCGGCTGCAATAATAAGGTCACCTTCATTTTCGCGGTCCTCATCATCCACCACTATCACAAATTTTCCATCTCTGAAATCTTCAATCGCATCTTCGATGCGGTCCAGTTGTATCTTGTCCATAATAATTCAGTTATTCTTTCACTAATGCAATCAGTTCCCTGCTTACGGAAGCCACTGTCTGAAGGTCATGCTTCAGACCTCGCTGGACACGCAAGCCGATAAAATAGCAGGCAAGCCCGACAGGGAACACTACCATCATAACATTTCCAACCTTCGAATTGTTCGCAGGATGATAAAGCCAAAGCGAACGCAAAACAGGATAGTCCATCAACTTATTGATGACCAACTGTTTGTCGGAGTTGGACATATATTCCACCGTTGCTTCCAGCTTAGCTGAAATTTCATGCAGCCATTTGCTGTCATATCCCTTCCGCCAATACTCATGATATAGCTGAGGTTTGCTATAATGCTGTAAAAAGTTCTTACAGTCGGCTTCGAGGTCTTCCAAACGGCGGACAGCTTCCTGCGGGTCAACATCATCCATAATAACCTCCTTCAGTTCCACTTTCCGCAACATGCTGCGGCCAAACAGACGTTTGAAGAAGTCGGTATAAACCTCTATCTTGAACACGTCGGAATCGTTCACGGCCTTATACGTAAGGAATATGCCAAGCGGAAGAAGCACCACCGTACTTGCCCACATGCCTTCCCACACTTCCACACGGCCTTCACGCGCCATTTTGTATCCTGCCGTATCAATAATGTAATAGAAAATAAACAGGAATACGGAAATGACAATCGGCATACCGATACCTCCCTTTCGGATAATGGCACCCAACGGAGCACCGATAAAGAAGAATATCAGACAGGCTATGGAAAGTGTAAACTTTTTCTGCATTTCTATCTGATGGCGGCGAATTGTCCGCTTGTCGTCGCTGATAGTAAAGCTCTTGAACTCATACTCGTTCTTGGTCTGACGGGCACGTTCCAAGGCCGCCGATACATAACGCTGCTTTTCACGCAACGATTTTCCGGCAAACACCGAATCCACGTTGAAATGCACAGAAGCTGCGGCCACAGGCGCATTCTTCACCTGCGTATATTTTCCATCTACCATCTTGTTTTCGTAGGGAACAATTCCCACATAATTTATTTCCTGAAGCTGTCGGCCGTAAACATTTCCCACGCTGTCTATCCGAAGATTGACGGAATCAATCGTCTGCTGGAGTTCCGCTATATCCTTACCGATATACTGGTTTCGCATATTGCTGTCGTCCATACGGTTGAAGTTGGCATCGAACGGAATCAAGATTTCTTTCAGCGAAAAGGACTCTCGGCGATAAGGCACCCCCGTACGGGACACCTGCTGGTCCTTCAAGTTTTCAAATGACTCGCCTTGCCACAACCGCAAAAACAAATGCCGTTTGTCCTGCGAAAAACTCATTTTTCCGGAATCGGCAAGAATAATGCTTGCATTGTTGAAGCCTGACGACATGTCGTAAATCATCAAATCGTAGAGCACACCCGTTTCGCGGCTCTTTTGCTGAACAAACAGGTTGTATCCGGTAATCTGGTCATAGAACACACCTTCCGGAATATCCAGTTCCGGAGATTTCTGGCGCATGGAATAAAGAAGTGTCCACATCTTCACCTGAGCCTTCGGCAACACGTTGTTCTGGAAAAAGAATGCACCGACGGCAATAAACATCAACAGCACAATCAGCGGACTCATCACCTTAATCAGCGACACTCCCGACGCCTTCATGGCCGTCAGTTCAAACCGCTCGCCCAAATTTCCGAACAACATAAGCGACGCCAACAGAATTGCCAGCGGTAAAGCCATCGGCACCATTGTCAGTGCCGCATAGAAGAAAAGTTCTGCAATTACGCTTGTTTCCAGACCCTTACCTACCAAATCGTCGATAAAGCGCCATAGAAACTGCATCATGACAATAAAAAGGCATATACAGAAAGTCATCATGAACAAGGGCACAAACCCCTGCAGCATAAACAAATATAGCCTTTTAATTTTTAGCATATGTCCACTTTTTTTGAAACGTCTGCAAAATTAACGATTTTAATTCAATTAACTGTACGGATTTGCACCAATTTATCAAAATGCCTCATTGATATTGAACAGGAAGCCAACGCCATGCTTGGTTACACCCAAATCGAGACGGACATTCACATTCTGCTTGAACGCCCAACGATAACCGACACCGCCGTTTAGCAATGTCTGGCGAAACTTGAACTGGTCAAAATCAGGAAAAACATTTGCCGCGCCAAACCATACAACCATACCGTGACGTTTCCAAAGATGCTGACGGAGTTCTATCTGCGCCTCCATAATGTTACGATCGCGATAGCGTCCTTCATAATAACCGCGCATACGGTTCGGACCTCCCACAAGCGCCATCATCGGCCAGGGCACATCTTTATAGTTGAACAGTGAGTGATACTCACCGGCAATAACAGCACCTTTCCATGCTTTATGATAGGTCGACACAGTCAAATCAGTGTAAAAAAACTCGTGGTCGTTGCCAAAGAACGACGGATAGAACATCTGATCCAACTGCACAAACCAACCGCGGGTGGCATTGACAATCACGTCGCGGGAATCATACATCAGCGAAACGCCAGCTCCCTGAGCGTTGAATTTCAAATCCTGTCCGCCCAACAAGGCCAAACCCTGTTCACTGAATTTCGAATTGTTGATATACTGGAAATTCAACATCGGTCCCAGAAAAAGATTGTCGTACAGGCGGAACAGAAACCGAGGTTTTGCCTCAAACTTCAACCGCGAATAAGACGTCTTGTTCTCATCCTTCGAACCGTTTTCGTAACCTATGCCCCAGAAATTGGACGGGAATGTATAGACATACACGCCATAGTCCAGACGGTACTTCTTATGGGCAAACACATTGTTACCTCGCACACCAATCATCAGGAATCCCGTAGTGGTAACATCGCCGAAAAGCGACAAATTGGACAACGGCAATGTCGGGTCGCTTTTGTCGAGGGAATAAATTCCGGAAGCGACGATACCCAGACCGAAACCAACCGTCGAGCTATAGTGAGGACCGGCAATGATGCCAAAATCCATTTTCTTTGTCGGGTCATACTGATTGGAAGTGGCAAAATAGTCGGCTATCTTTCTGAAAAAGTTTTTCTTGACAGCCACAGAATCGCCTGCCACCGTATCAGCCGCCAACACCACACTGTCAGCCAACACCTCCAACTTCAAAGAATCCGCCTTCACGACTTGTGCATCATCCGCAGCTTTGGCCTGCACAGCAAAAGCCGCCGCAGCACAAACAGCAACCCAACAAGCAACTAAAATTTTCTTCATACAATTATTTTTGATTTTCCGGCAGAGCACTCTGTATAGCCTCATAGCTTTGCGACATGATGCTCTCCATATATTCCTTGTTCTTCACCTTGTCCATTTCATGAACAATCGGCTTATGAATAGTCAGAACAATTTTTCCGGGATTAATACTTTTTGCGCTCTTGTTCATTACGGTAAATGAACCGTCGATTGTCAGAGGCACAATAGGCAGACCAAATTCTCCCGCCAACATAAAGGCACCGCGCTTGAACGGACGCATCTTGCCGTCGGGCGTACGTGAGCCCTCGGGAAAAACGACCAGCGACATCCCGTCGCTAAGCACTTTCTTGGCCTTTGCCAACGTTTCCGGCAATGAAGCCGTATTGGCACGGTCCACCATGATATGCTTTGAAATCTTGCAGGCATAACCTACAAATGGTATTTTTTCAAGACTCTTCTTCATCATCCACTTGAAGTTGTGGTTCAGATAGCCGTACACCAGAAAAATATCGTATGCACCCTGGTGGTTGGCAACAAACACATAGGAAGTACGCTTGTCAATATTCTCGCGTCCCCTCACCTCCACTTTCACGAACATGAGGATACACCAAAGTTTCGCCCAGAAATGTGCCGGATAGTATCCCCAAGAACGGCTCATTCCCAACATACTTCCAAAAATGGTAATCAATGCTGTCAACAGCGTTGCCACCAACAAGATAGGCATCGCTATCACCCACTGATAAACACGCAATAAAATTCTCATATCGGATATGTATTGATTTCATTCAACAAAAGACAGCACAAACGCACTGACCAACTTCAGCGACCGCACATACAGGGAGAAAAAAGCCGCCCCACGCCATGCCGCAGTCTTATTCACAAGATACAAAGATAGGGCAACCGCACGGTATATCAAAACATTTTTCTAATTTTCAACCGACTACGGCGAGAATTCGGATTTTTCGAATAGTTTCCGTTCCCATCAGACTGTAAAAACGAAAAAGCGGTATGCCGGACACTACCGGTCACACCGCTTCTCCATACCTTCAACAGTGAATATTATTTTGCCTTCACTTCCACATCGGGAGCGATCAGCTTATAACCCTTACCATGGATATTGATAATTTCAATTGACGGGTCATCCTTCAAGTGCTTACGCAATTTTGTGATATACACATCCATGCTTCGTGCATTGAAATAGTTGTCATCAATCCAAATTGTCTTCAAAGCAAAGTTACGTTCGAGGATTTCGTTCACATGTGCGCACAACAGGCTCAACAATTCTGATTCCTTAGTTGTCAGCTTAGTGATTTTATCTTCAAACATCAACACCTGTTTCTGTGTGTCGAATGTAAATTTGCCAATCTTATACATTGTAATTTCCTTGCCCTTCTTGCCTTTCACGCGGCGCAGGATAGCTTCAATTCTGAATACAAGCTCTTCCATGCTGAACGGCTTGGTAATATAATCGTCGGCACCCAATTTGAAGCCTTCCAGAATATCTTCTTTCAATGACTTTGCTGTCAAGAAAATAATAGGCACCTCGCTGTTCACGGTACGTACTTCCTGAGCCAGTGCAAATCCGTCTTTCTTTGGCATCATCACGTCGAACACGCACAAATCATACTTGCCCTTCAAAAATGCCTTGTAGCCGGCTTCTCCGTCAGGAAACAAATCTGCGTTAAAACCTTTCGCCTGAAGATATTCTCTCAACAACATACCGAGATTTTCATCATCTTCACATAACAAAATACGCAATCTTTCTTCCATAATACTAACTGTTTATTATTGGTAATGTAATTATAAATTTCGAACCCTTGTTCAACTCGCTTTCAGCGCGGATATCACCTTTCAACTCTGTCACCATTTTGTGGACATAGGCCAATCCGAGTCCAAAACCCTTGACATCGTGACGGTTTCCGGTAGAAACGCGGTAGAACTTTTCAAATATTTTTTTCAAATCATCTTTCTTCATTCCGATACCGTTGTCCTGAATGGATATTTCGATGCGGCCGTTCGGCAAATTGCGAGTCACCACATTCAGTTCCAAAGGAGTATCCTCCCGACGGTATTTCACTGCATTATCGAGCAGATTGAATATCACGTTCGTAAAATGCATTTCATCGACATTGACAATCGGGTCTTCCGCATCCAACGAAGCATTGATACATCCGCCATACTTTTCCACTTTCAGCTTAAAGGTGTTGACAATGTTATAGATAGCTGAATTGGCATCCACCTCCTGCAGCTTGAGCGTAGCTTTCTGACGGTCGAACATCGACATTTGCAGCACCTTCTCCACCTGAAAACGGAGACGCTTCGTTTCATCGTTGATGACAGTAGAAATATGCTGCATCATGTTCGGACTCTTTCTCACGGAATCATCGTTGAGCATCTGCGCCGCCAGCGAAATCGTGGAAATAGGCGTCTTGAACTCATGTGTCATGTTGTTGATAAAGTCGTTCTTCATCTCCGACAGTTTCTTTTGGCGGAATGCCATGATGATAGTCAGCAGGAATATCAGCAACAGGATTACCGTAAAGGCAAAAGCCGGAATCATGAATGTCACCGACGAGAAAATGAACTTATCCTTGTCCGGGAAATACACGTTCATATAGTGGCGGCGGGCATCCGGGTCATTCGGGAAGAGCGTCTGTGTAAATATCTCTTCCTTATTGGCCGACGAATCGTAGTTTTCCGACTCATACACCATACGGCCGTGGCGGTCAATAATGGCATATTCAAACGGAAGGTTGATGCCGTTGTTGTCCAACTCCGTACGCAGATAAGTCTTGACGATTGCCGAGTCCGCACGTTCTGTAATCGGTCGTGTACTCGACTGGTTCAGAATCGTAAGAATCACCTCGTTGAGCAATCCTTTCTGATAGAGATACTGCCCTTTCAGTGCTTCCTGAAACTCGCCGAACTTGTCCGACATTTCCTCTTGCTTGGGTTTCGACAGCTTATAGTCGTTTTCCAAACCATACTTGCCTTTTTTGTCAAGTCCCAACGGATCGGAAGATGCAAAAAGGTTCGGGTCAACCAGCATCAGGTCCTCTTCCAGGTACTTTTTTGTTTCGTTCTGCTCCAGAGCAGTCGACAGCGCATACAAACTACGCTTCACCCCTTCCGAGAAATGCTGCTCGCGCATCTTTATCATCTCCTCCATATACATAATCTGCACATAGAGCAGACCGACAAAAGTCAGCGCCATTACTATCGTAAGAATCCAAATTGTCGATTTTTTCATCGTGTCAACATTTTCTAAGCTTAACAAATTGACTTCCAACGCCACCATGGCATCAGTCCGTCTGTGATAGCTTTCGCAAATTTAAGAAAGAATTCTTAAAATCAAAACTGATTTTATATAAAATTTTGCGATTTATTTAAACAACACACAAAAATACTTATTTTAACATATTTATCGCTTACTTCTTTATTTTTAGCGCATAAAAGCAAAACGAAAACCACTGATTTACCATAAAAATATATACCTTTGCATTAAGAATGCGGCACTGCCACAAGAGAGCAACACTCAAAGCGGCACTCAACCGCCCTACCCGTTTTTCGGAGGAAAGATTTCGGCGTTCTCCATGAATGCCCAACACTACAACAAAGAAATGAAAAAAACTGTTTTCGTTCTATATAAAATAATTCGCAGCCTCCTGGTCACTACGCTATTGTTGCTCGTAGTGATTTATTCCGGCATTTACATATTCCTTTCTTTGCCTTCGGCACAGAACCGAATCCGCCAGATAGCGGAAAAGGAACTGACTGCTTTGCTCGACGCCCCCGTGACCATCGGAAAAGTGTCGTTCAGCCCTATCAGCGAAGTAGTAATCTACGACGTATGTCTTCCGGACAAATCCGGGAAACACCTTGCGGGCATTGACAAACTTGGCGCACGAATCAGCTTAAAGTCACTTATCATCGACAGGTCCATTGTTTTCGATTATGCGGAAATCATCGGACTCAATGCGCATATTTCAAAAGCAACACCCGACAGCCCTACCAACATACAGTTTCTCATAGACGCTTTCAAGCCCAAAAAGCCGAACCAGGAGCCGAAAAAATTCCAATTGGCATTTGAGGCAGTAGTACTGCGCCAATGCCAGGCATCGTTCGACATCGAAAGCGAACCGGCAAAAGCCGACAGCTGCCTGTTTGACAAGAACCACATAGCCGTCAGCCAAATCAATGCCGACATACTGATTCCGAATATCAGCAACGACAATTACGAATTCAACATCAAACGCTTTGCCGCCAAAGAGAAAAGCGGCCTCGAAATATCCAACCTGAGCCTGACGGCCGGCATTCACCCGACCGAGTTGGTACTCAGCAACCTCAAACTGGAGTTACCCAACTCTATCCTGACACCGGAAGACATCCGCGTGCAATATGCCGACCTGAAAAAAATCGGACAGGAACTCGACCGTCTGAACCTGTCGTTCCGCATGGGTAACAGCTACATTACCCCGGCCGACTTCCAAGCCTTCGTACCGGCACTGAAACTGCTTGATTCGCCGTTCTACATTACCTGTGCCATCAGCGGCAACACCAGCCAACTTGAGTTGGAAACGTTCGATCTTCAATCTGAAAAATCATTGCTCACCCTGCAGACATCCGGAACCGTCTACCACCTGACGGAAGCCGATTCGATGAGAATCGACGTACCCAACATCAATCTGACTGCCAATTTGCACGAAATAGCCACCCTACTCCGGAAAAACGGAACAACCAAAGCAGGTGTCACCAAACTGATTGGCGACATTCAGTACCTTACGTTAAACGGCACACTCAAAACCGACCTAAAAAAATTCAACTATATCGGTAACATCAATTCCGGACTCGGCCTGATATACCTCAACGGCGTATATTCGTTCGACAAGGAAAAGATTTTCCGCCAATACAGCGGACAAATCAAATCAAACCGCTTGAACCTGAACAAAATCGCAGCCAACAACCTCCTGGGAGAAGCCGCCTTTAACATTCAGTTGAAATGTTCTGCCTACGGGAAGAAGCTGAGGGGAAAAATGGAAGGCGACATCCGCCATCTGGATTTCAAAGGCTACCGCTATAAGAAAATCGAAACTGACGTGGTTTTCGACAACAACTCTGTGGAAGGCGTCGTAGCTCTCAACGACCCGAACGGACAACTTTCCGTATCCGGTCTGGCAAAACTTGACGGCGTAAACACGGTGATGGACATAGATGTCCTGGTTGCCGATGCCTGTCTCGACAAGTTGAACCTTGACTCCAAGCATCCAGACCACAAACTCAACGCCCGTCTCGAAGCCTCCTTTACGGGCAACAATCCGGACAACATGGAAGGCGATATCATCATTTCCGACATCCGCTACACTGACGCCGACAACAACGGACTCCACCTTGACCATTTCGACATTTCCTCCCGTGAAAAAGACGGAGGCAAATATATGACAGTCAACACTGACTTCCTGAACGGACACATTGACGGACATATCAATTTTGCACGAATTGTTCCGACAATGAAAAACATCCTGTCAACAGCCTTCCCTTCACTAATGGCGGAGCTGCCCGACGAAAATACAACAAACAAGCACAAGAAGTCAGCAGAACCGGAACCCGCACAAGGAGAAAACGTGTTCAACTTCTCCTTTACAGCTTCCGAAAACAACGAACTGACTGAGTTTTTCCGTCTTCCTATACGGGTGGTTCATCCTATTAATATCAACGGCTCCGTTAATGAAGCACAGAAAAAAGCCAACCTCGGCGTGGCCGCACGCTATATCATGCAGGGCAATAAGGTAATCGAGCGCACAAGCCTTTCCGTCAACATCGACGGCATCAGCGACCTGTGTACAATGACTGCTACAACACAACTCGACCACAAGAACGGCAACATCACCCTTATCCTTAACGGTAACGCTGCCAACGACCGACTGGACACCGACATTGCCTGGCACTACGACCGGAAAAAGAAATTTTCCGGAGAAATCAGCCTGTCGACACTGGTGAAAAAGACCGCACCCGACAGCATAACCGCCAGCATTGATGTCAACCCCACCCAATTCTTCGTAAACGATACGGCATGGCAAATCGAAAAGGCAAAAATCAATATTTGCGACAAGCGCATTGAACTGCGCGACATCAACGTCAACCGGGAAAATCAGTTCATAAAGGCGAACGGATTCGTCTCGGCAAGCCACGAGGATGAAGTGAAACTCAATTTGCAGGACATTGACCTCGGTTATATTTTCGAGACACTGAAAATCAATCACGTGACATTCAGTGGAAATGCCACCGGCGATTTCTATGCTTCCGGCGCACTTTCCGGCTCACCACGTTTGAATACTGACAATCTTTTCGTCAGCCGTTTTTCCTACAATCAGGCAGTATTGGGCGATGCCGACCTGAAGAGCTATTGGGATCATGAAAACAAAGGTATTGTCATCAACGCCGATATCCATCAGTACAACGGTCGGGAAACGTATGTTCGCGGTATTGTCTACCCGACACGCGACTCCCTGTCGTTCCATTTCCGCCCTGACCGCATGAACGTAAAGATTCTGCAACCGTTCATGTCCGCCTTCTCGTCTGATATCAGCGGAGTAGCTTCCGGAGAAGCGTTGCTGTACGGAACATTCAAGGACATCAACATGCGCGGCAGGCTCTATGCCGAAGACTTCCGCATGAAACTGGACTTTACAAATGTCTACTATACCGTTTCCGATTCTGTGCTGCTTGACCCGGACATCATCGTTCTGCCTAAGGCGACGGTGCGCGACGACTATGGCAACACGGCCACCCTTAACGGCAAGATTACCCATAAGAATTTCAAGGAAGCCAGCTTCGACTTCTCGTTTACGGACATACACAATCTGTTGGGCTTCAATACCACCGAACGCCAGAACCCCATCTGGTATGGTAAAGTGTTTGCCAGCGGTTCCGCGTTCGTAAGAGGACGTCCTGGATTTGTCAATCTGGACATCAACGTAGCCGCTTCTCCTTCCTCGAGTTTCACGTTTACGCTGTCCGACCAACAGGAAGCCAGCGAGTACACCTTTATAACCTTTACCGACAAACGGAAAGAAAAGGAAGAGGCGGAATTGGAGAAAGCCACCCCCGAATTCCTGAAAAAACTGAATCGCGAACAGGCACAGGCCGCCAACCCTTCCATCTTCAGCATGAACCTTCAGGCTGACATCAATCCTGGCATTGCCATCACATTGGTAATGGATCCGAACGGAGGCGACAAAATCCGCGCTACGGGCAACGGCAACCTCCGTCTGGAATACGCTTCCGACCGCGACATGAAGATGTTCGGAAGCTACACGGTGGAAGAAGGGCACTACAACTTCACGCTGCAGGACATCATCATGCGCGACTTCACTATCAAGCAAGGAGGTTCGATTTCGTTCCACGGCGACCCGATGAGCGCCAACGTGGACCTGTCGGCTGCCTACTCGCTGAATGCGAACTTGCAGGATTTGGACGAATCGTTTGCACAGGACAAGGAACTGAACCGTACAGTAGTTCCGGTCAACGCCCTGTTGAACCTGTCAGGCATCATCTCTCAACCGAGCATTACGTTCGACCTGGAATTCCCGACACTGACACAGGACGTATACCGCAAGGTTCGAAGCATCATCAGCACTGACGATATGATGAACCGACAAATCATCTATCTGCTTGCATTGAGCCGCTTCTACACACCGGAGTACATGGGCAACACCAATAAGAACAGCGAACTTGCGTCGGTTGCCTCCTCCACCATATCCAACCAATTGTCGAACATATTGGGACAACTCAGCGACAAATGGACCATCGCGCCGAACTTCCACAGCGACAAAGGCGACTTCTCGGACATGGAAGTGGAACTTGCCCTTTCCAGCCGATTGCTGAACAACCGCTTGCTGCTGAACGGCAACTTCGGCTACCGCGACAACGCCATGAACAGCAACAACTTTATCGGCGACTTCGACATAGAGTACCTGCTGACAAAAAACGGCAATATCCGCCTGAAGGCATACAACCGCTACAACGACGAAAACTATTATGTGCGCAACGCCCTGACAACACAAGGCGTTGGTGTCGTTTTCAAGTACGACTTCGAACGGCTGTTCAGAAAACCGAAAAGAGAAAAAGCTACTGCACCAGCTGACTCGCTTCCGGTAACCACAGTGCCCGAGCGCAGCGACTCGACACCACCGGACAACAAACGCAAACCGGTCATACCGCAATAAAAAAGAAAACCGGCGGCAGCCTCATGGGGGACTGCCGCCGGCCTGTTATAAGAAAAAAGTGTTGCTGTCAGTGTTCAAAACTACTTCGGCTTTGCAGCTATGCGTTATAATCTTTCAAAATTTCCTGCAAACGCTTCCGTGCGAAGAAAATTCGGCTCTTCACCGTTCCCAACGGAATGTTCATTTCCTCGGCTATTTCATTGTATTTATAGCCGGCAAGAAACATGGAAAACGGCTGACGAAGCTCTTCGCTGAACGAATTGATGACTTCCGTTATTTCTGAAACGCCATAGGATTCGTCTGGAGAAACATAGCCGGAATCCTGCGGAAGATTCAGATGGAACAAATCGTCCGTCGTGTCAATCAGTGTCCGGCTGCGTACCACACGCCGGTAATTGTTGATGAAGATATTCCGCATGATAGTCATCACCCACCCCTTCAAATTCGTATTGTCCACAAACTTGTTCTGGTTGTCAAGCACCTTGAGATAGGTTTCCTGAAGCAAATCATCGGCATCGTCCTGATTGGCAGTCAAGGACAGTGCAAAATTCTTCATGTTGCTTTGAAGACCGATTAACCTGTTGTAGAAATTGTCTTTATTCATAGTTTTTTGATTAGGGTTTTACGACTATTGTTGTCCCGTTCCAAGTACCCGGAAAAAGTCTCTTCCGTCTTACTTGTTCTGTGACACTGCAAATATAAAAGGAATATTTTTGAGAAACAAATTTAAAATTGAAATAATTACAATTTTATAACTAATTCACCATTTTGTCCGAAATTTTAGCCAATATAAGGCCAATGACACAAGATTGACGAAAAAAGACTACCTTTGCATTAAAGATATGGCTTGCGGCGAATCCCACAATTCCAAAGCCCGCAATGCCCCGAAAAACGAACATTTATGGAAAAATTTATTGGTATCATACCGGCACGTTACGCTTCATCGCGTTTCCCGGGTAAGCCGTTGGCAAAAATTGGAGAAATGACAATGATTGAACGCGTTTGGCGACAGGCGCGTAAAGCGCTCGACCATGCGGTGGTGGCAACCGACGACCTCCGCATCTACGAAGCTGTAAAAGCATTCGGCGGCGATGTTGTCATGACTGGCGAACACCACCGCAGCGGAACTGACCGCTGCTACGAAGCCTACTGCAACATTGGCAGCGACGCAAGTGTCATCATCAATATCCAGGGCGACGAACCGTTTATCCACCCGGACCAGATTGAAGAAATCAAACAATGCTTCGTAGACCCGGAAACACAAATCGCCACTCTTGTCCGCCGCTTTGACCCAGCTAAGGGGTTCGAAGCATTAGCCGACAATACAAAGCCGAAAGTAGTGTTCGACAACCGCAGCTTTGCCCTTTATTTCTCCCGCTCGGTCATTCCGTTCGTCCGCGGAGCGGAAACTGACGACTGGGCAAGCAAGCATACCTATTATCAGCACGTGGGCATGTACGCCTATCGTGCGGAAACACTGAAGGAAATCACCCGACTTCCACAATCGTCACTCGAACTGGCTGAATCGCTGGAACAACTGCGCTGGCTGGAAAACGGCTATAAAATTAAGGTTGGCATCACCGAACACGAAACCATCGGCATCGATACGCCGGAAGACCTTGCCAAAGCACTTACCCTTCTTAACGACTGACCGATATGCCAATAGACAGAAGTAAAGAACCTGCCATCAAGCAAATAGGAAGTTTTTCGCTACCAAAGCTAAAACAAATCCGGCTGGACAATGGCATTCCCGTATATGTGCTGAATACCGGCGACCAGCAGGTGACGAAACTTGACCTCATCATGAAAGGCGGACGCTGCGACGAAACGGCGTTTATGGAGAGCAACGTCACCGCTTCGCTTCTTTCGGAAGGCGCAGCCGGACGCAGCGGCAAGGAAATAGCCGAGAATTTGGACTACTACGGAGCCTGGTTCGGAGCCAATGCTTCGCTCCACCACGTATCAGCCAAGCTGTTTTCCACCAACCGCCATTTCCGGGAAGTGATACCCGTTTTCCGCGACATGATATGGCAGCCCACATTTCCGGAAAAGGAACTGGGCAACATCAAGACACTGTCGGCACAACGACTGGCTACCAATCTTGAGAAGGTGGACTATATGGCCAATGCAGAATTTTCACGACAATTCTACGGCGACAGCCACCCGCTGGGCGACATGCCAGATGTCAGCAAAATAGAAGGAATCACCCGGGAATCGGTAAAAGAGTTCCACGACAAATGGTTTGGAGCAGACAACGCTACCCTCTTGATTTCGGGTATCGTCACCGATGAAATTCTGCACGAGCTCAACCGTTATTGGGGGCAGCCGTGGAGAAATGCGGCCGCACACGACAGTGCATCCGACAGCCCGCACGCCGAATATCGGCCGGCTACAACCGTAGTCCACAAACAGGGAGCCATGCAAAGTGCCGTCAAAATGACACTGCCGGCAATACTACGCACCCATCCCGACTATCTGCCGCTACGCATCCTTGTCACTGCATTCGGCGGATATTTCGGCAGCCGCCTGATGACCAACATCCGGGAAGACAAAGGATATACCTACGGCATTTCCGCCTCTTTGTTAGGAATGCTCGACCACTCGTTCATCACGGTATCCAGCCAGTGCGACAACAGCTATACCCGCGCGGTTGTGGACGAAATCGGAAAAGAAATGGAACTGCTGCGACAGGAACCGATAGGCACGGAAGAACTCGAACGACTGAAATCCTATATGCTGTGCGACCTGGCACGCACCCTCGACACGCCGTTTTCCATTGCCGAATACTACACGACAATGATAGCCTACCGCTTTCCGGAAAGCTATTTCGACGACCAGGTCAAAACCTTACAGCAAATCACGCCGGAGAAACTGTTGGAAATGGCTCAAAAATACCTTGACCCCGAACAGGCACTCACCGTGCTGGCCGGTGACAAGGATATCATCGGCTGAACCATCTATGCGTGGCGCTTCGGAAACTGAAACAGGATGGAAAGCGCCACCATCAGCCCGAGGGCAAACGGATAATAAAGATAAGGAACGATGGCAACCGGAGAAACCGACGCCAGTGAAGCCGCCATCAGCACCTGTGCCCCATAAGGCAGCAAACACTGCACAACACAGGAACAAGTGTCAAGCAAACTGGCCGTCTTGCGGTTGTCCAGTCCATATTTTTCAGAAATTTCTCTCGCAAGTCCGCCTACTGTGATAATGGCAATCGTATTGTTGGCCGTACACACATTCACGATACCGACCAAAAACGAAATGGCGGCCTGTGCTCCACGCTTTCCACGAATACCCGACGAAAGCCGCTCTATGATAAAAACAATACCGCCGTTGTGCTTGATGACTCCAAGCATGCCGGAAGCCAACAGCGTGACAATTATCAGATTGCCTACCGAGTCGACCCCTTCGCCCATAAAACCGAGCATGTCAAGCAGCGAAACATCGGTAAACATACAGCCGAAAAACACCGACGAAACAATGCCGAGCAGCAATACCAGGAGCACGTTCAGCCCCGCGATTGCAGTAACAATCACCAGCATATAGGGTACTACCAATATCCAGTTGGCATCCGGCACATTAAGAGGCACCTGCAAGTCGCTTCCCATCAAGGCATATACGCACAGTATTACCAAGGCAGCCGGAAGCGTCAGCCAAATATTCACTTTAAACTTGTCACTCATATTGCAACCCTGCGAACGGGTGGAAGTGATTGTCGTGTCGGATATAAACGACAGATTGTCGCCGAAGAATGCACCACCGACTACAATTGCCACAAAAAGCGGAACATCGGCACCGATTTCACCCGCCACACCTACTGCAACGGGCGTGAGGGCAACCACCGTACCCACCGACGTACCGATAGCCATCGAAATGAAACAGGCGGCCATAAACAGACCAGGCATCAGAAAACCGGCAGGAAGCACATTCAACGTCAGGTTGACCGTCGCTTCCGTCGCACCAATTTTCTGGGCAAGAATGGCAAAGGCCCCCGCCAGAATGAAAATCCACACCATGTAGATAATGTCCTTGTTGGCTGCTCCTCCCGAAAAAATGTCAATCCGCCGGCGCAAAGGCACACCGCGCATGGTAGCCACTCCCCAAAGAGAAGCGACAATGAATGCCACCGAGAGCGGCACCTTGTAGAAATCGCCCAAGATGACAGACAGCACAAGATACATCAGCAGGAACACAAACAACGGGCTCAACGCCAGCAAACCCTGCGCAACCGACACCCCTCCATTCTCTTTTTTATTCATTGATTTTCTTTACAAATTTGTTATAACGGGCACAAAGTTAGCATTTTCACGGCAAACATCAGCTACGACTGACGCATTGTCGGCATTGAACAATTAAAAAAAACATAATGAAGCTAATATATTCAATTAATATCACAAAAATTATGAGAATACTTCGGCATTTTTTCACTATCTTTGCACAAGAAATTTAACAATACAAATTAACTATATAGATATGACAAAGAAAAGCCCATTACAAGTTGCACGGGCGGCATATAAGCCGAAATTACCTTCTGCTTTGTGCGGAGCTGTAAAAGTTATCGAGGGAGAACCGACTCAATCAGTTGCTAACCAAGAGGAAATCAAAGAGTTGTTTCCTTGCACTTACGGTCTCCCAGTATTGAAATTCGACGTTGATTCAACAGCTAAGGCTAAGTCTAAGGAACCTATCAACGTAGGTGTTATCCTTTCAGGCGGTCAGGCTCCTGGCGGACACAACGTAATCAGCGGTCTTTTTGACGGTATCAAATCCATCAACAAAGAAAGCCGTCTTTATGGCTTCCTTCTCGGTCCTGGCGGTTTCGTTGACCACAAATACATGGAACTTACCGGCGAAATCATCGACGAATACCGTAACACTGGCGGTTTCGACATCATCGGTTCAGGCCGTACTAAATTGGAAAAGGTTGAACAATTCGACAAAGGTCTTGAAATCTTGAAAGAACTCAACATCAAGGCTCTTGTTATCATCGGCGGTGACGACTCAAACACAAATGCAGCCGTTCTTGCTGAATACTACAAGAAAATCAACGCTGGCGTACAGGTTATCGGCTGTCCGAAAACTATCGACGGTGACTTGAAGAATGACGTTATCGAAGTTTCTTTCGGTTTCGACACAGCTTGTAAAGTTTACTCAGAAGTTATCGGTAACATCCAACGTGACTGTAACTCAGCTAAAAAATACTGGCACTTCATCAAATTGATGGGCCGTTCTGCTTCTCACATCGCATTGGAATGTGCTTTGCAGGTTCAACCGAACGTATGTATCGTTTCTGAAGAAGTTGAAGCAAAGAACATGACTTTGAACGATGTAGTTGACTATATCGCTAAAATCGTTGCTGCACGTGCAGCCGACGGCAACAACTTCGGTACAGTTCTTATCCCGGAAGGTTTGATCGAATTCATCCCGGCTATGAAGGCTTTGATCGCTGAATTGAACGACCTTCTCGCTGCTAAGGGTGCTGAATTTGCAGGTGTTGCTAAAGACGCACAACGTCAATGGGTAATCGACCAGTTGTCAGCTGACAATGCTAAGGTTTACGCTTCTCTTCCGGAAGGCGTTGCCCGTCAGCTCACTTTGGACCGCGACCCTCACGGAAACGTTCAGGTTTCATTGATCGAAACAGAAAAACTGTTGAGCGAAATGGTTGCTGTACGTTTGCAGGAAATGGCTGCTGCCGGCGAATACAACGGAAAGTTCTCTGCTTTGCACCACTTCTTCGGTTACGAAGGACGTTGCGCAGACCCGACAAACTTCGATGCTGACTACTGCTACGCTCTTGGCTACAACGCAGCTCAATTGGTTAAGGCTGGTGTGACAGGTTACATGTCATCTATCCGCAACCTTACTAAACCTTCTGTTCAATGGATTGCAGGCGGTATTCCTATCACAATGATGATGAACATGGAACGTCGTCACGGTGAAATGAAACCGGTTATCCAAAAGGCATTGGTTAAATTGGATGGTGGTCCGTTCAAGAAATTCGCTGAAAAACGCGAAAAATGGGCTAAGGAAACAAGCTATATTTATCCGGGTCCAATCCAATACTTCGGTCCTGCTGAAGTTTGCGACCTTCCGCCGAAAACTTTGGTTTACGAACAAATGGGTAAATAATCCCAACCAACTTATAACACGCAGGCTGTCCCTCTCGGACAGCCTGTTTTATTTTACTGACAACTCTTCCATCATAGCTATTATATCAAAACCTAACATCGGGCATGCATGTGGATACAATGAGACAGCTGTAACCATGAGAATTTCTCGGACACACCTGGGGTGTGTCCCTACAGATATTTGAAACGCACTACGAGATTCATTCACATAAGACAAGGTTGGAGTAGCCTAAAGGAGTATAAGTGCAAGCAAAAGGATAGAGAATAGAGCTTATAAACCGCAAGCTCTTTTCTCGATAAAAAGGAATAAAAAAATGCCGGACTCTCGCCCGGCATTTTCATATTATTTGTATTGTCTATTAATAGCCACGTTCCAAAGCGTTCAACTTTTCTTCGTCGCCCAACTGATAGTAGATGTTGCGGAGAATGTTCTTAGCGGCATCGTTTTCAGCATCCAATTGGTAAGCCTTTTCCATGTAAGGAAGAGCCTTGTTCAAAAGCGGAAGATATTCATTGTCGCGAGCTGCAGCATAGTCAGCACCCTTCAAAGTTTCCATCTTCTTTTGAACGGCAACAGCCTGCTTCATGATGCAACGGCCAACATTGAACTGACCTTGAGCATGGTTAGCATCCAATTCTACAGCCTTCAAGAAGCATTCCATAGCCTTGTTGTCGTCTTTCTTCTGTTCGTACATGATACCCATGACATTGTAAAGCTCTGCGCTATCCGGTTGTTTTGCAATAGCCTGTTCGATCATCTTCTGAGCTTCGTCATAGTTACCCTTGTTGATGTTATCGTTGATAAGGATGTTCAGATATTGGCTGTCCTTGTCACCGTGGATTGGAAGAGCTTCTTTCGCAAGAGCAACAACACCGTCGTTATCCTTCAACTCTGCATAGCAGAACAAAGCGTAGTCGAAAGCATCCTTTGACAAGTTGCCGTGCTTACGGGCATTGGCAAATGCATTGACAGCACCTTTCAAGTCTTTAGACTGCCACAAAGCTACACCCTGATAGAATTCGATTTGACCGATGATAGTATCGTGAGCCATGAATTTGTCGCGGTCAGCAATGCCTGAATACGGAAGAGAAGCATAGATTTCCCAACATTTGGCAGCTTCAGCATATTTCTGACGTTCGTAAAGCATTGAACCGGCAAGCTGGAAATCATTGTGGTGACCTACCAAAGTATTCACCATGTCTTTTGAATATTTAGTTTTGATTTTCACTTTGCCTTTCTTGTTCACTTCCTTCACTGTGTCCAAAGGAAGACCTGTCATGAAGTAGTCGTAACCCTTTACAATAGAGTTTGCCATCAAAACTGTATCAACAGCCTGACCCAACTGCAATTTAGAATAAGAGTTGTCGTACAAACCGAAACAAGCCTTGCCGGCAACATACCAAGTCTTGGCCTGGCCCTTTGTTTCTTCATTTGAAAGAGCCGGAACGATTTTTTCGCAAGCAGCTTTATAATCTGAGTTGAAGCCGCCGATGGAGTGTTCCACCTCTTCTACCAAACTTTTTTGAGCAAAGGCTCCGAACGAAGTCAAAGCACAAAGCAATAAAATAGATGTTTTCTTCATTTTAAGTTAGATTTATTTGTAGTTATTAGTTCAATTCGTCAAACAATCCTCCAAGCGGCATGCTGTCGTCGGATGTCGGTTCTGCATCATCAGTTTCCACTTCCGGATTTTCTTCAATTGTTTCCGGAACTTCTACTGCTGTTGCTTCTGCACCTTCTTCCATTTCGAGAGCTTCTTCCTCAGAGTCCACCTTGCAGACAGATGCGATTTCGTCGTTACGCTTTTCAAGGTTAATCAAACGAACACCCTGAGTTGCACGACCCATCACACGGATATCAGCCACCTTCAGACGCAATGTGATACCCGACTTATTGATAATTACCAAGTCGTTCGAATCGTTCACATTCTTGATAGAAACAAGCTTACCGGTCTTTTCCGTTACGTTCAGCGTCTTCACACCCTTACCGCCACGGTTAGTGATACGGTAGTCATCGAGGTCTGAACGCTTGCCGTAACCCTGTTCCGATACCACCATCACTGTTTCGTCAGGCTTACCGGTCATTGTTATCATTCCTACCACTTCATCGTCGTCACCGTCGAGCGTCATACCCTTCACACCGGTAGACACACGGCCCATCACACGAACAGTGCTTTCGTGGAAGCGGATAGCACGGCCGTTGCGGTTAGCCATCAGCACTTCTGCATTACCGTCGGTCATACGAACTTGGATAACCTGGTCGTCTTCGCGGATAACGATAGCATTCACACCATTCTGACGCGGACGTGAATAGGCTTCAAGACAAGTCTTCTTGATGATACCCTTCTTCGTACAGAAAATCAGATAGTGAGAATTGATGAATTCCTCATCGTCCAAACGTTTCACACGGATAAACGCATTCACCTTGTCGCCGGCTTCAATGTTCAGCAAGTTCTGGATAGCACGACCCTTCGAATTCTTCGCACCTTCCGGAATTTCATACACTTTCAGCCAGTAGCAACGGCCCTTCTGAGTAAAGAAGAGCATATAGTTGTGCATGGAAGCCGGATAGATATATTCAATGAAGTCTTCTTCGCGTGTATCACTACCTTTCGCTCCGACACCGCCACGATGCTGTGCACGGAACTCGCTCAACGGCGTACGCTTGATATAGCCCAGGTGCGAAATTGTGATAATCATTGCATCATCGGCATAGAAGTCTTCAGCATTGAATTCTTCGGAAGCGTAAACGATTTCCGTCTTGCGCTCGTCGCCGAATTTATCACGGGTTTCAATCAATTCGTCTTCAATTACCTTGCGGCATACGCTGTCGTCAGTAAGCACCAGATTCAAGAAATCAATGCGCTTCATGAGTTCTTCATATTCCTCATGCAGTTTTGCCTGACTCATGCCAGTCAATGCAGCCAGACGCATTTCCACGATGGCTTTTGTCTGCACTTCGTCAAGACCGAAGCGTTCGCTCAAACGAGTGCGGGCTTCTTCCGTTGTCTTGGAACTACGGATAATGCTGATAACCTCGTCAATGTTGTCGCTGGCAATAATCAAGCCCTGAACGATATGGGCACGTTCTTCTGCCTTACGCAATTGGAAACGTGTACGGCGAATCACCACTTCATGACGGTGTTTCAAGAACGCTTCCAAAAGTTCCTTGAGGTTAAGCAACTTCGGCAGACCGTCGACCAATGCCACGTTGTTGACACTGAACGAAGACTGGAGCTGTGTCATCTTGAACAGTTTGTTCAAAATAACGCTGGCATTGGCATCGCGCTTGATGTCGATGACAATGCGCATACCCGTACGGTCGCTCTCGTCGTTGATGTTGGAAATACCGTCGAGTTTCTTGTCCTCCACCAATTCGGCAATCGATTCAATCAATTGAGCCTTGTTGACATTATACGGTATTTCGTTTACTATAATCTTGTCGTGGTCTTTTTCTGATTCGATTTCGCATTTTGCACGGACAACGATACGTCCCCGACCTGTTTCATAAGCATCCTTCACACCGGCGTAGCCGTAAATGATACCGCCTGTCGGGAAGTCAGGAGCCGTGATATGCTTCATCAGTTCAGGAATCGTGATATCCGGATTTTCAAGCAATGCGATGGAAGCGTTGATGGCTTCCGTCATGTTGTGGGGAGGCATGTTGGTTGCCATACCTACGGCGATACCCGACGCACCGTTGACAAGGAGGTTCGGGAAACGTGTAGGCAATACCACCGGTTCTTCCAGCGTGTTGTCGAAGTTCGGTGTAAAGTCAACCGTTTCTTCGTCAATGTCACGCATCATTTCCTCTCCCATCTTCTGCAAACGCGCTTCAGTATAACGCATAGCCGCAGGAGAGTCACCGTCGATAGAACCAAAGTTACCCTGTCCGTCGATAAGCGGATAGCGCAATGACCATTCCTGGGCCATACGCACCATTGCCAAATAGACAGAAGAGTCACCGTGAGGGTGATACTTACCCAATACTTCACCGACAATACGAGCCGATTTTTTGTATCCTTGCGTTGACGTGTTGCCCAGCTTTTCCATACCGAAAAGAACGCGGCGGTGTACAGGTTTGAAGCCGTCGCGCACATCAGGCAAAGCACGGGATACAATTACTGACATCGAATAGTCGATGTATGCTTTTTGCATTTCGCTTTCAATATCAATCTTTATAATACGATCATCTTGCATCATATCAATTTTCTTTTTCCAATGCTTCTTTTTTCATTACATAAATCATACAAAGATACAAATAATTCGCCAATCTACACCTTATATTATATATTGTTTTTATAAAAAAATAGTTAAGCAGACCGAGACGTTTCCATGCCAGTGGGTTTTCACAAAACGCCTCATTTGCGCTGCACATCCAAACACCACGACCGAACAAACAAAAGCGGCAGGAAACCATCGAGGATTCCTGCCGCCACACTATTAGTTGACTAAATCAAAAATAATAACCCAAAGTCACCGCCCAATAAGTGGCACGGTTATGAAGCTCATGCGTAATAGCATTTACATATTCGTCTTTATAATCTGTAAAATTGTTCAGACCATAGTTATAGCTTACGGCAACCTCTGTATTTTTCAGAATCATTGCACCAACGCCAACTCTCCAGTCCGTCTGCACAGTAGTAGGACTTAACGCATAAGAGTAACCGGACTGCAATCTCAGCCCAATCACAGGTCCAGTGAACACCATTGGAGAAACCACAGGCAAATCCAAACGATAGCGAAGCATAATTGGAATACTGATTGTAGTGACTTTATATTTATTGACATCATTACCGCTGATTTCAGTTACGGAACGCCGATAAATCTCTCCGGAAATTTGTTGGAACATTAATTCCGGGTCTATTCCAAAACCTTTATAAATATCTATTTTGGCAGCAAGACCACCAGTAAAGGAAACAACCGGCTCTCCGGTAAACGGATAGGCACATTGTGTCAAGTCCGTGCCATCAGCCGTTCCATTTGTATTCTCGACCGTCGACACAACCGCCCCTAACTTGATACCAAACTTTAAACCGACAGCATTCACAGACAAGGCTGAAAATGCCAACACTAATACTAAAAACAGTTTTTTCATATTTAACTTAAATTATATCAAACACTAAATTAGAAATAGTAGCCCAAAGCGACAATCCAATAGGTTGCCCTATTCTTCAAATCTGTATTTCTGTAATTATATTCTTCGTAATATTTCGCAAAGTTACGCAACCCATAGTTATAGCTGGCAGAGACTTCAATATTCTCATGAATCATTGCCCCTACACCAACCCGCCAATCAACGGAAACAAGCGACGGAGTGAAAGTAAAATACTTGGTTGACTGCAAACAAAATCCCACAACCGGCCCAGTGAAAATCATCGGAGAAACCACTGGAAGGTCATAACGATAGCGCAGCATAACCGGAATGCCTAATGTATATACATTACATTTCGCCTTTGAACGGCTTTCATTTGCCTCTTCTGGACGGACATATTTTCCAACAAATTGCTGAAACATAATTTCCGGATCAATGCCAAAGCCTTTATAGATATCAATTTTTGCCGACGCTCCTCCTGTAAATGTAACCGACCAATCGTCAATAAAAGGATAGTTCAAATTTGACAAATTAGTTCCATCGGAAACCCCATTGGTGTTTTCAACACTGGAAACAAGCGCGCCCAACTTAATACCGAATTTAAAACCGACAGCATTCACAGACAAGGCTGAAAACATCAACGCCAATACAATAAGCACATTTTTCATAGTTTTTTGATTTATTTTTATCAAAGATAACATATATATTTCAATTAAATCAAAAAGTGTCAAAAAAATCTTCTTATCTCCTAAATAAGAAAAGAAGCAGGTGGCCCAATAAAGAGTTGAACTTTTGGCATTATTTTTGATAGTCAAATTATAGATAATCTATAAAGCATAAACATGAACAGACCTGAAAAGAGGACAAAATATAGCCGAGAACTGACCACGATGCAGCTTTCCGGCAAATATGAAAACAACGATTTTGACGATGACGACGACGGTTTTCCCGAAGAGCCCCAGAAGGAGAACGAAGGAAACGCCACCGACCGCCAAAGCCAACAGCCGAAGAAATCCGGCCCTAACGACACGCCCGTACTGAACAAGTTCGGCAACGACATCACGCAGGCAGCCGAAGAAGGCAAACTGGACCCGGTTGTAGGCCGAGACCACGAAATAGAGCGACTGATACAAATTCTCAGCCGCCGCAAGAAAAACAATCCGGTACTGATCGGCGAGCCGGGTGTGGGAAAATCGGCCATTGTGGAAGGTCTTGCCCTGAGAATCAAGCAACGGCAAGTGTCACGCCTGCTCTACGACAAGCGTGTCATTTCGCTGGACATGGCCGCCGTAGTAGCCGGCACAAAGTACCGCGGACAGTTTGAGGAACGTATCAAGGCTATCCTCGACGAGCTGAAAAAGAACAAGGACATTATCCTGTTCATCGACGAGCTCCACAACATTGTGGGAGCCGGAAGTTCTACAGGGACAATGGATGCCGCCAACCTACTGAAACCGGCACTTGCCCGCGGCGACTTGCAATGTATCGGTGCCACTACCCTCGACGAATACCGCAAAAGTATCGAAAAGGACGGAGCTTTGGAACGCCGTTTCCAGAAAGTTATCGTCGAGCAGACATCGCCCGAAGAAACGCTGCAGATTTTGCAGAACATCAAAGCAAATTATGAAAACCATCATAACGTGACATTTACGGATGCCGCTCTGGCAGCGTGTGTCAAACTGACACAACGCTATGTCAGCGACCGCTCTTTCCCCGACAAGGCCATCGACGCCCTCGACGAAGCGGGTGCCCGTGTGCACATGGCCAACGTAAATGCTCCCCAATCGCTCATTGCTCTTGAAGAGAAAATCAGCGAAACCACTGTCCTTAAACTGAAAGCCGCACAGGCCCAGCAGTTTGAGGCTGCCGCCAAATACCGCGACGAAATCCACCAGATGGAAACGGCCCTTGTCCAGCAGAAGCACGACTGGGAAATCGAATTGCGGAATCATCGCGAAACCGTCGATGCTGACAAAATTGCGGAAGTGGTAGCCATGATGACAGGCGTGCCCGTCCAGCGTATCGCCCAGTCGGAAAGTGCCCGACTGCTCGACATGAAGGCGGAACTTCAGCGCGACATCGTCGGACAGGACGAAGCAATAGCGAAAATCGTAAAGGCAATACAGCGCAACCGCGTGGGCCTGAAGGATCCGAACCGCCCTATCGGCACATTCATGTTCCTCGGTCCGACGGGTGTAGGTAAAACCCATCTGGCCAAGAAACTGGCAGAATTTCTTTTTGACTCAAAAGATGCACTTATCCGCGTTGACATGAGCGAATACATGGAGAAATTCACGGTATCCCGCCTCACGGGAGCGCCTCCCGGATATGTGGGCTATGAAGAAGGCGGACAGTTGACAGAAAAAGTGCGCCGCCGTCCTTATAGCGTCATTCTTCTCGACGAAATCGAAAAGGCGCATCCCGATGTGTTCAACATGCTGTTACAGGTAATGGACGAAGGTCGTCTGACCGACAGCCTCGGCCGTTATGTGGACTTCAAGAACACGATTATCATCATGACATCGAACATCGGTACACGCCAATTGAAAGACTTCGGCAAGGGCATCGGCTTCGATACGGGCCGCGACATGAAAGAACATTCGCGCAGCGTCATCCAAAAAGCTCTGAACAAGGCGTTTGCGCCGGAATTCTTAAATCGTGTCGACGATATCGTGATGTTCAACTCGCTTGAGAAGGACGACCTGTTCAAGATTATCGACATCGAGCTGCGCGGTTTCATCAAGCGCGTGTCCGACCTCGGTTACGAGCTGACCATTACCGACGAAGCCAAGAATTTCATCGTTGAGAAAGGCTACGACCGCCAATACGGTGCACGTCCGCTGAAGCGTGCCATCCAGCAATACATCGAGGACGATTTGGCCGAAATGATGCTGCGTGCGGAACTGGAAAACAGCCGAAAACTGAAATTCGATGTCGACAAAGAGAACGACAAACTGAAATGCATTGTCGGCGAATAAACGGCCGACTGACAAATTCGTCATACAAAACGGATAAAATGTCATACTTTTCCAAGTATGGCATTTTTTTTGCTTATCATGGGACAGAACAAAAAATACAAACAATCATGCAAAAAGGAAAAATTGGAGTAACTACGGAAAACATTTTTCCGGTTATCAAAAAATTCTTATACAGCGACCACGACATTTTTCTTCGTGAAATCGTTTCCAACGCTATCGACGCAACTCAAAAACTGAAAACACTTTCTTCCTGCGGCGAATTCAAAGGCGAACTCGGCGACTTGAAGGTCCGCGTGACCCTCGACAAGGAAAACGGAACATTGACCGTTTCCGATGCCGGTATCGGTATGACCGCAGAAGACGTTGAAAAATATATCAACCAAATCGCATTCTCCGGTGCAGAAGAATTCCTTGCCAAATACAAGGACAACGCCAATGCCATCATCGGCCACTTCGGTTTGGGCTTCTACTCTGCCTTCATGGTATCCAAGAAAGTCGAAATCCGCACACTCTCTTATAAAGAAGGTGCAAAGGCCATCAGCTGGGTATGCGACGGTTCACCGGAATACGAATTGACAGAAATCGAAAAGGCAGAACGCGGTACGGACATCATTCTTTACATTGACGACGAATGCAAGGAATTTTTGGAAAAGGACAAAATAGAATCCTTGCTGAAGAAGTACTGCAAGTTCCTCCCTGTGCCTATCGTATTCGGCAAAAAGCAGGAATGGAAGGACGGAAAATTTGTCGACACGGAGGAAGATAATGTCATCAACGACACCAAGCCGGCATGGACTCTTCAGCCGTCCGAACTGAAAGACGAGGACTATCTGAAGTTCTACCACGAACTATATCCGGGCAACGAAGACCCGTTGTTCTGGATTCACCTGAACGTTGACTTCCCGTTCACGCTGACCGGTATCCTCTATTTCCCGAAACTGAAAAACAACCTCGATGCACAGCAGAACCGCATACAGCTCTACTGCAACCAGGTGTTCGTAACAGATTCAGTAGAAGGCGTAGTGCCCGACTTCATGATGATTATGCGCGGTGTCATCGACTCACCGGATATTCCGTTGAACGTGTCACGTTCTTATCTCCAGAGCGATGCCAACGTAAAGAAAATCTCTTCCTATATTACAAAGAAGGTGGCTTCGCAGCTTGAAAACATTTTCAAGACACGCCGTCAGGAGTTTGAAGAAAAATGGAACGACATCAAGATTTTCATCGAGTACGGCATGCTGACCGACGACAAGTTCTGTGATTCGGCCATGAAGTTTGCCCTTCTGCCAAACACCGACGACAAGAAATTCACGCTCGACGAATACAAGCAGCTCATCGAAAGCAATCAGACTGACAAGGACGGCAACCTCATCTATCTCTACACTACCGACAAGACAGCTCAGTACAGCTATATAAAGGCGGCTACCGACAAGGGATACGATGTGCTTGTCATCGACGACCAGTTGGGCAGCCACTTTGTCGGACTGTTGGAACGCAAGCTCGAAAAATCGAGATTCGTGCGTGTCGACAGCGATGTGATTGAAAACCTCATCGTGAAGGAAGACCGCAAGACTGCCGAGCTTTCTACTTCGGAACGCAACATCATGACCGAACTGTTCAAGTCACAAATCCCAACAGTAGAAAAGAGCGAATTCCTTGTGTCGTTCGAAGCGCTCAGCGAAAATGCCCAACCGGTACAAATCACACAGAGCGAATACATGCGACGCATGAAGGAAATGGCAGCAATGCAAAGCGGCATGAGCTTCTATGGTGATCTGCCTGACTCCTACAGTGTAATCCTCAACACCGAGCACCCGCTCATCAAACGTGTGATGGACGATGCGAAAGCCGCATTGAACGACAAGGTGATGCCAATGGAAGAATCCATCGACTCCATCAACAAGACCGTTGCCGAACTCCGCGACAAGAAGGATGCAACGGAAGCTGAAAAGTTGCAGATTACGGAAAACGAAGCCAAAGCTGAAAGTATCCGTAAGGAAGAAAACGAAGCTATCCGCACCTACGCTGCAAGCAACCCGCTTATCAAGCAGCTTATCGACCTGGCACTCCTCGGAAACAACCTGCTCAAAGGCCAGGCTCTCGACGAATTCCTGAAACGTTCAGTCGAGCTTTTGAAATAAACCTCTCCGAAAAAAGGACACATACGTTACAGCGACGGACGATTTGCCGACGGCATTTCGCCCGTCGCTTTTTCATAAACCCAAATCGGTCATTAGACTTTATATTGGATTGCGTATTGCTGTCAGGCAGATTGATTTCTGCCTTTATCGAAGATGTAGTGGGCTACATCGAGAAAAGCAGGAAGCAAGATGCAGACAGCAATGCGGAAGACAACTAAAGAGCCAACTATCGCACACAATCAATAGCAAAACCTTGATTGGCGGTCGAATGACCGTTTTGGGTTTAAAATTTTACACGCTGACTTTTGCTCGATTTACTAATTTGTTGTAAGTTTGTATCATTCAAAATCGCATTATGCTTGACAAACCAGCAAGAAAACACCATGTCGGACTCGCATTGAGCGGTGGCGGGGCAAAGGGATTTGTCCACGTGGGCATACTGAAGGCTTTTGACGAATATGGCATAAAGCCCGAAATCATATCGGGTGTCAGCGCCGGCTCCATTGTGTCCGTACTCTATGCCAGCGGCTACGGCTACAAGGAGATTCTCGACATGTTCAAAAATTCCCATTTCTCGGATTTCATCAACCTCGGTATTCCCAAAGACGGATTTTTCAAGCTCGACGGTTTGGCAAAATTCCTGAAAGCAAACCTGCCTGTCGCGAATATCGAAGAACTGAAACTGCCGACCATTGTCTGCGCGACGGACTTCGACCACGGTGTGCCGGTTAAGTTTGAATCCGGAGGCATCATCGACCGAGTGATAGCCTCCTGCTCCATTCCCATCATTTTCCGTCCTCATAAAATCAACGGAATCAATTATGTGGATGGAGGCGTAGTCCGAAATCTTCCGGCTTGGGCCATTCGGCGCCAATGCGACATTCTGATTGGAGCCAACTGCCAGCCCATCGTCAACAAACCCTACAAGCCGACACTGCTTTCCGTGGCACAACGCAGCTTCGACCTGCTCGTCAAATATAATGCAACTCCCGACATGCGCCTCTGTGATGTTGTCATCAAGACAGAAGAAGCGAGCAACTACACGGCGTTCAGCATACAGGAGATGGACAAGCTTTTCAACATTGGCTACCAGAAAGCGGTCCAAGTCATTGAAAGTACAAAACTAATCGACAAATTGTCAAAATAATATGAACGACAAACTTATCATCTATCAAATTTTCACCCGTCTGTTCACCAACATGAACACCAACTGCGTGCCCAACGGCACCATCGAGCAGAACGGCTGCGGAAAATTGAACGACATAACCGAAACGGTGCTCAACTCCCTGGCCGACATGGGAATCACTCACGTCTGGTATACAGGAGTAATTGAACACGCCACAAAAACCAACTACGAACGCTACGGCATACGTCCCGACAATCCACATATCGTCAAAGGCAATGCCGGTTCTCCATATGCCATAAAGGACTACTACGACATTGATCCCGACCTCGCTGTCGACGTGCCCAACCGCATGAAGGAATTCGAAGCACTTGTGAAGCGTACCCACGACTGCGGCATGAAAGTAATCATCGACTTCGTGCCAAATCATGTAGCACGCCAATACCATTCGGACGTGGCACCTGCCGGCATTAAGGATTTCAGTGCCGACGACGACACAAGCGTATTCTTCAGTCCGAACAACAATTTCTATTATATTCCCCGCCAGAAATTCTCGCCGAGTTTCGACCTCGGCAGCGGCGACGATGCCTACAACGAATTTCCGGCAAAAGCGTCAGGCAACGACTGTTTCCACGCGTTCCCCAATCAGTACGACTGGTATGAAACCGTAAAACTGAACTACGGTATCGACTACGGCAACGGTTCCACCCACTTCTCCCCGATTCCCGACACATGGTTTAAAATGCTCAACATACTGCGTTTCTGGGCAGGCAAGGGTGTCGACGGCTTCCGTTGCGACATGGCGCACATGGTGCCGGTTGAGTTCTGGCAATGGGCCATATCCCAGGTTAAGGAAAAATATCCAGACATTAAATTCATCGCCGAGCTCTACGACGTGCACATCTACCGCGACTACATTTATCGCGGAGGTTTCGACTACCTCTACGACAAGGTAAACCTCTACGACACATTGCGCGGAATCCAGTGCCACAACATTTCCGCCGCACAGATTACTGGCTGCTGGCAGACTGTGGAAGGCATTGCACGCCACATGCTCAACTTCCTTGAGAATCACGACGAACAGCGTTTCGCCTCACGCGAATATGCCGGCAACGCCCACCTGGTCCTACCCTCACTGGTAGTAGCAGCAACCATCAACAACGGCCCGATGATGATATATGCCGGACAGGAACTCGGCGAACGTGCAGAAGATGCAGAAGGCTTCAGCGGACGCGACGGACGTACAACGATTTTTGACTATTGGGGAGTAAAAACTCTGCAACGATGGTACAATAACGGTAAATGCAACTACGACCACCTGTCGGCCGACGAAATACAGCTTCGTGAAACCTATGCCACCCTCTTGAAACTTGCAACAAGGGAAAAAGCCATCTGCAAGGGCAGTTTCTTCGATGTCATGTACGTCAACTACAACAATCCGACATTCAACCCCCACAATGTCTACACCTACATCCGCGTCTATGACAACGAAGTGATTGTAATAGCTGTCAACTTTGCCGGTTGTGCCTTTTCGTGCGACATCAACATTCCCCAGCATGCATTCGACGTACTGAATATGCAAAAAGGAACATTCATGGCCACCGAACTGCTGACCGGAAAGAAAGCAAAAAAAACGCTCTCTGAATCAGAGCCTTTCCATGTCGAGTTGGCTGGAAACGGTGCTGCTTTATGGAAAATCAAATTCCCGAAAAGCAAAGCCGTGAAAAATAAAAATGAAAAAACTTCCACAAAGAAGTCTCCGAATACATAATTTATATGTATTTTTGCAAAAAATTTTTCAGCTCAAAGCTATGAACAACAACTTGCCTCCTTTTAAGATTTTTTCCGGCACAAAATCTCAGTATCTCGCTGAAGCAATTTGTGCAGAACTTGGTGTAGAATTAGGTAAAATGAACATCCAGCATTTTGCCGACGGTGAATTCGAAGTATCGTTCGAAGAATCTATCCGTGGTTGCGAAGTGTTCTTGGTACAGTCCACTTTCCCGAACAGCGACAACCTGATGGAACTTTTGCTGATGATCGACGCTGCTAAGCGTGCTTCAGCTAAATCAGTTATTGCTGTTGTTCCTTATTTCGGTTGGGCTCGTCAGGACCGCAAGGACAAACCGCGTGTGTCAATTGCTGCCAAATTGGTTGCCGACCTGCTTAGTGCAGCCGGTATCGACCGTTTGATCACAATGGACCTTCACGCAGACCAAATCCAAGGTTTCTTCAACGTACCGGTTGACCACCTCTACGCTTCTTCAATCTTTATCCCTTACATTCAGTCATTGAATCTTAAGGACCTTGTTATTGCTACTCCTGACGTTGGTGGTGCTAAACGTGCCAACAGCTACGCTAAATATCTCAATGTGCCTTTGGTACTCTGCCACAAACAGCGTGCAAAAGCCAATGTAGTAGAAAACATGACTGTCATCGGTGAAGTTGAAGGCAAGGACGTTATCCTTGTTGACGACATGGTTGACACAGCCGGCACAATCACTAAGGCTGCCGACTTGATGAAGTCAAAAGGTGCAAAATCAGTTCGCGCACTCGCTTCACACGCTATCATGAGCGACCCTGCTTCTGAACGCGTTGACAACTGCGCTCTGACTGAAATCATCTTCTCTAACAGTATTCCGTTCAAGAAAGAGTGCAAGAAGGCTACCATCCTTACTATCGCACCTTTGTTCGCCGACACAATCCGTCGCGTACACGAATACGAATCAATCAGTTCACAGTACTTGATTAAATAAAGTTTTTCATCTATAATGTGTTTATGGAAAGCAACGGGAAAAATTTCCCGTTGCTTTTTTTATGGTTAAAAGTCTATAATTTTCAAAAAAATGTAACCAACATATAAAATTAACCGCTAAATTTACGCTACAAATTAACCTTAACAATTTTATTTACAAACCTATCTAAATTTCAATCACTATGAAAAAAATTATTTTTTCAGTAATGCTCCTGTGCAGCAGTGCGATTGGATTTGCGCAACTTCTTGACGTGACTTCTATCCAGCAAGTCAAGTTTCCGGAAGGCGTAACACCTTATGTTTCAACAATGAGTCCGAACGGCGACTATATGCTCGTTTCCGACCAGCTGAAACCGGGACTCCAAAAGTACGACTTTGCAACAGGAAAGCTTTCGGTAGTCACAACAGCCCAAGGCTCGGGTTATGACGTAAAAATTCTTGACGACGGAAACACGATCATCTACCGTGAAACAGAAGTAGACGCTAACCGCCTGAGAAAAACATCGCTCAAATCTAAGAACCTTTCAACAGGTGAAGTGAAAACCATTGTAAAAGCAACACGCGACCTTGAAGGCGTAACAGTCGGAAAACAGGCTGTCTATGCTGTCAACAACGGAAAACTTACGACTAAAGCCTACAACAACACATCGGTCAACAAAAGCACACCGGTGGTTTCCATCAAGTACGGCCAATTGCTCGTAACACGCAACGGAAAGACAAAAGTGATTTCTCCGAACGGACAAAGCGGACAAAGCTACCTGTGGCCGTCTGTATCACCTGACGGAACTAAAATCCTTTACTACCTGTCAACCAAAGGTGCCTATGTATGCGACATTGACGGAAAGAACGCCCGCTTTATCGGCGTAATCCGCGCTCCGAAATGGTATGACAACAACATCGTTATCGGTATGTTGGATTCCGACAACGGCTACAACATCACTGACTCGAAAATCATTGCTATCGACAGCAAAACACTCGTTCGTCAGGAAGTTACCGACGGAAAACAGATTGCCATGTACCCGTCAGCCAATAAAGCCGGCAATATCATTTCATTCACAACTCCAAGTGGAGAAGCATACATCATTAATGTAAAAACTAAATAATACGACATGAAACGCAGACTATTAATGGCTTCTGCACTTACAGTTTTGGCCTGCGGAAGCATTTTTGCCAACAAAACGGCAGAAGAAGTCAGAATATATCTTAACCCGGGACACGGTAGCTGGAGTCCGAACGACCGTCCACTGCCAACCATCGGCCGCGAACCATATAACAGCGCCGATGTCGACACTACCGGTTTCTTTGAATCAAACACTAACCTGCACAAGTGTTTCTCAATACTTGACGAACTGGTAGAAGCAGGTGTTCCTTTCGACCGCACAAAGAACCAGACAAACGACAACCCGACACGTGTTGGTGCTGCTCTCGACTTGAGCCAGCATATCGTTATGTCGCACGTAAAGGCAGGTCCTTATCCATACGTTAAAGGCGGAGAAAACGAATTTGCCTACAACCGTAACCTGTCAGAAATCCGTGAAGAAGTAGAAGCCAACAACTTCGACATCTTTATCTCTGTTCACTCAAATGCAGCTTCAGAAGGTACCTCAACAAACTATCCTCTTTACCTGTATCGCGGTACAGACTCTGAAGAAGCTTGTCCGGGCAGCCGTGCTTTGGCTGAACACATCTGGCCATACGGATATTCGAACGAACATCAGACTTGGAGCTACTATTCAATGGACAACAAGAACGTTCGCGGTGATATTTCCTTCTATGGCAGTTCACAAATAATCGAAAATAACGGAAACCAATATGAAGGCTATCTTGGTGTTCTGCTCCACAGCGTTCCGGGATTCCTTGTAGAAGGTTACTTCCACACTTATCAACCGGCTCGTCAACGTGCCATGAACGACGACGTTTGCCGCCTCGAAGGACATCTTTATGCAAGAGGTCTTATCAACTATATGGGTTGGAAAGCAGAAACAACCGGTGAAATCTACGGTATCGTTCGCGACCTTCATGAAAAATTCTCACACCAGTACTACACTCCGGCAGCCCGTACCGATGACCAGTACAAACCGTTGAACGGTGTTACTGTCACTCTTAGCAAAGACGGACAGGTTGTGAAAACATACACCACCGACAACGAATGGAACGGTGCGTTCATTTTCACTGACCTCGAACCGGGTGAATATACCCTTTCATATGCTGCTGAAGGCTATAAGGAAGCATTCGAAGAATACTTGGCACCTGTAACAGTAAAAGCTAACGAAACTTCTTATGTAAAAGCATTCCTTGAAGCTGAAGGCTATGAGCCACCGGCAGTAGTTTATGAAAACTATCCGGATTTGGTAAACAACCCGGCATTCCAACTTGGTTCTGAATACAACTTTACACAAACTTACGTTGACGAAGCACAAGTAAAAGATGAAGCCGACGTATTGGCTGGCAAGACTGTCCGCCGTACAATTCTTCGAGACAATCTTATCTATACTCTCGCCGTTGACGAAAACAGAACTCCGTATATCTACGTATTTGACGCCGACACCAAAGCATTGGTAAAAACGCTGAATACAACTGACAACGTAGTAGTTGAAGACGGTAACGTTTACAACGAACAATTGAAGTCAAAGACTGACGAAGCCGACTACAACGACTGGATGACCTATGCACAAGACCTCTATCCTATTTCCGATATTGGTTTCACTGCCGACGGCGTACTCGTTGCTTGTAATAAGTCAATCGTCCAATTCCAGACAGAAAAATACGGCGAAATGGGTACATTCCGTATCTATAAGTGGGATAATCTGGAAGAAGGTACAGCTCCGACAATCTGGTACGAATCAAAAGCCCTAGACGCTTCTGCAGCCCTCTATGCCGGTTATACTGGTGAAACAATGACTGTCAGCGGTTCTTCTGACGATTGCAACATTTTCGTTCCAAGTAAATCCGGATGGTCAAACGGTATCCGTATCATCAACTACAACGTAGCTGACGGTTCATGGGCAAATATGCGTAACGAGCGTAAAGATCCATCTTATAATATTGATGAATGGGGTGAAGATTTCCAATTCACAATTTCTCCGCGTGGCAAATCAAACATCATCGTAGACAGCAAGGCTATCGCTCCTATCGAATATGAATTCAACAGCACTCCGGTTCAACCGATGATTGAATTGGGCAAAATGTCGGAAGAACTCTGCAACGTAGAGTCACGCAGCGCCAACTACTTCAAATATTCAGGACGCGACGTAATGGTTGCTCCGACAATCGAAGAAGGCAAGAGTGTAGGTGTTGCAATGTTCGACATTACTGATGGTTTGGACAAGGCACAAATGATTACAACTGCCAATACAAACATCGACGCTGCAGAAGCTGCTGCAGTAAGTGCAATGGGTAGAGCAGTCGTTACAACTGACGACTATGAAGTGGTAACCGACGCTCAAATCGAACTTTATGTTTCACGCGACGGTAAGATTTCTAAATTCACAACAGCCGGTACAGAACAACCGACAAGCGTTTCTGCATTTGCACGCAATCTGACTGCAAATGTTGGCGACGGCAGTACAGAATTCACATTCAACGCTACATTCGACGCCCCGAATGCAAACGTAATATTCAAGAACGCAACTTCAGGCGAAGAACTCGGACGCGTTGCTTTGGGTGCTGTAACTGCAGGTGAAAACACATTCACAGTAGAAAATACAGAAATCCCTGCCGGCGAAATCGCTTGGGCTATCGAAGTTGAAAACGTCAAGGCTGCAACTCCGGCTGTTACAAACTCCATACCTTACACCTACGGTCGTGGTGTTTATGTAAACAACAACCCGGCAAGCAAGACATTCGGTACTATCTACGCTTCTAACTCTAAGGACGGAACAAACAACCTTGGTATCTATGTATATGCTCCTGACATGACAGAAGTGAAGGCTGCAATTGGCAACACAGAATTCGATGCAAGCAACTCTTCTTCTCCATTCCGTTTGGGCATGATGGACGACGGTACATTGATGATTTCCGACTGGTCGGACGCTCACGGAGGTCTGTTCCTGATGGATCCGGAAACATACGAAATCACTAACTTCTTCGACGGTGATCGCGACGCTACCGGCCAAATCACCAACAACGGCACAGCTATCGGTGGCGGTACAACCGGCAGCGACTTCTGCAACGGTTCTATCTACACATACTGCGAAGACTATCCTACTGGCAATAACGGTAACAAACTGCTCCGCTACGATGTAGGCGAAGCCAAGACTTGGAACCAGGCTCCGACATTCGTTTACGACGATGCTTCAAAACTTCTTCCGAACACCAACGTTCATGTAGTAGCTGCTGAAAACGGTTTCTGGGCATCTCAGACTCGTTACGCTGGCAACAACACCGGCGATGTTCCGGCTTTGATCTATGTAAGCAAAGAAGGTTCTGTCCTCTACAACTCCGGTAAATCAAACGGTGAAGACCTCAACGGTTGCAACGGTTCAGGTTTCGGAATCAACGCTGCCAACAACTTGCTGGCTATCGCTGACGGCGACGGCAACATCGTTGTCTACGACTTGACTTGGAACGAAGGCACTCCGGCATTGGCATACAAATACAAGATTGCCAGCGCACAGGCTTCTTATCAGCTCGCATTCGACTATGCAAACAACTTGTACGTGGCAACTCAGGGTGCAATCATCCGCTACGCTCTTCCGGGTGTCGACAACACGATCGAAACTCCGGCTGAAGGCACAATCATGGTCAACGAAAGCTCCGTTGAAAATGTGGCTGCCGAACATGTGGCTGTTTACCCGAATCCTGCAGTCGATGTAGTGAACGTCGAAATGGCATCTGCTATCAACAGCGTGGCTGTTTACAGTGTATCTGGTGCAGCTGTCAATGCTGACGTCAATGTCAACGGCAACAAGGCCACTATCAATGTCAGCGGTCTGACTTCTGGCATGTATATCGCCAAGATCAACAACACAACTGTCCGCTTCATCAAAAAGTAATGAATGACTGACAGTTAAAAGCTGATTCTTATAATTTTCCGATTGGGCACCGTCGCTATGGCGGTGCCCAATCTTTTTGTTTTTATGCCGGTTTTTCTATCAAAATATAATTTTTAAGCACATTTTATTGATATTTTATTTTGTTTTTCCGCAGAATTATATAATTTTGCAACCAGAAACGATTCAAGTATGACAAATCAAAGCATTAACATATCAATTATTGGTATTCTTCTATCAGGTCTAATTATTTGCACACCGGAATAGAAGGGGTTATTGTTTTGCTGTATTTATTTTAATGAGTAACAACGTAGGCCTTTCTTCATGACGAGAAAGGCTTTTTATTTTGCAATAAACTATGGACAACAGATTATTCTTTTTCGACACAACACTGCGCGACGGCGAACAGGTGCCCGGATGCCAGCTGAATACGGTAGAGAAAATTCAGGTGGCAAAAGCGCTGGAGGCATTGGGAGTAGATGTCATTGAGGCAGGATTTCCCATTTCAAGCCCGGGTGACTTTAATTCTGTCATCGAAATCTCCAAGGCGGTGACATGGCCAACAATCTGTGCACTGACACGGGCCGTGCAGAAAGATATCGACGTAGCAGCCGAAGCGCTGAAATTTGCCAAACACAAGCGCATACATACGGGCATCGGCACATCGGATTCGCACATCAAATATAAATTCAACTCCAACCGAGAGGAAATCATCGAGCGCGCGGTGGCAGCCGTTAAGTATGCGCGCCGCTTTGTGGACGATGTGGAATTTTATGCGGAAGATGCAGGACGTACCGAAAACGAATATCTGGCACGTGTCATCGAGGCGGTAATTGCTGCCGGAGCAACGGTGGTCAACATTCCCGACACGACGGGCTACTGCCTGCCGGCGGAATATGGAGCAAAAATCCGCTATCTGATGGAAAACGTGAAGGGCATCGAAAAGGCCATCATTTCTACCCACTGCCACAACGACCTGGGCATGGCAACGGCCAACACGATGAGCGGTGTGCTGAACGGCGCACGACAGGTGGAAGTGACCATCAACGGTATCGGCGAACGCGCCGGCAACACGGCTTTGGAAGAAATTGCGATGATTATCAAATGCCACAAGGACATTGACATCGACTGCAACATCAACACGCAGAAAATCTACCCGACCAGCCGGCTTGTATCGAGCCTGATGAACATGCCCGTACAGCCCAACAAGGCGATTGTCGGACGAAACGCATTTGCCCACTCGTCGGGCATCCACCAGGACGGCGTACTGAAAAACGTGCAGACCTACGAAATCATCAATCCGCAGGATGTGGGCATCGACGACAACTCGATAGTTCTGACGGCACGCAGCGGACGTGCGGCGTTGAAGAACCGTCTTTCCATTCTCGGCGTAAAGGCGGAAGGCGAAAAGCTCGACAAGATTTACGAAGCGTTCCTGAAACTTGCCGACAAGAAGAAGGACATCAACGACGACGACATTCTCTTGCTCGCAGGAGCCGACCGCACACAGAACCACCGCATCAAGCTGGAATATCTGCAAGTGACGAGCGGCGTGGGCATCCGTCCGGTGGCAAGCATCGGGCTTAACATCAGCGGCGAACATTTCGAGGCGGCGGCTACGGGCAACGGTCCGGTGGATGCGGCCATCAACGCGCTGAAACGCATCATCGAACGCCAGATGACCATCAAGGAATTCACCATCCAGGCCATCAGCAAGGGAAGCGACGACATGGGCAAGGTGCACATGCAAGTGGAATACGACGGACACCTCTACTACGGTTTCGGCGCGAACACGGACATCATCGCCGCTTCGGTGGAAGCATATATCGACTGTATCAACAAATTTAAAATATAATCAATGAACACGCTTTTTGACAAAATATGGGACAAGCACGTAGTGCAGACTGTGAACGAAGGTCCTACCCAACTGTATATCGACCGCCTTTATTGCCATGAGGTGACAAGCCCTCAGGCTTTCGACGGTCTCCGCGCACGCGGCATCAAATGCCTGCGTCCGGAAAAAATATTCTGCATGCCTGACCACAATACACCGACGCGCAATCAGGACAAGCCGATTGCCGACGAGGTGTCGCGCACGCAGGTCGACACACTGGCCAGAAATGCGAAAGAATTCGGACTGAACCACTTCGGCATGATGAACCCGAAAAACGGCATTATCCACGTGGTGGGACCGGAACGCGGACTGACGCTACCGGGCATGACGATTGTGTGCGGCGACTCGCATACGTCGACCCACGGTGCCATGGGTGCCGTAGCGTTCGGCATCGGAACGAGCGAGGTGGAAATGGTGTTGGCTTCGCAGTGCATCTTGCAGACACGCCCGAAAACAATGCGCATCACCGTCGACGGCACACTGAAAAAAGGCGTTACGGCAAAGGATGTGGCACTCTACATGATGTCGAAAATGACCACCAGCGGCGCAACGGGCTATTTCGTGGAATATGCCGGCTCAGCTGTCCGCTCGCTGTCGATGGAAGGCCGCTTGACGCTGTGCAACCTCTCGATTGAAATGGGCGCACGCGGAGGCATGGTGGCTCCCGACGAAACGACATTCGAATACATCAAAAGCCGCGAATACGCGCCGAAGGGCGAAGAATGGGACAAGGCTCTCGCCTACTGGAAAACGCTCCGCAGCGACGACGATGCGGTGTTTGACAAGGAAGTGACGTTCAAGGCCGAAGACATTGAGCCGATGATTACCTACGGAACCAATCCGGGTATGGGCATGGGCATCACGGAAGCCATTCCGACAACCGACGGCATGAGCGAAACGGAAAAAGGCTCGTTCTTGAAATCAATGGACTACATGGGCTTCCGTCCGGGCGAAAAGCTGTTGGGCAAGCCGGTCGACTATGTGTTCCTCGGCGCCTGCACCAACGGCCGCATCGAGGATTTCCGTGCCTTCGCTTCCATCGTCAAAGGCCGCAAGAAAGCCGACCGCATCACGGCATGGCTCGTGCCGGGCTCATGGATGGTCGATGCACAAATTCGTGAAGAAGGACTCGACAAGGTACTGGAAGCCGCAGGATTCGAAATCCGCCAGCCGGGCTGCTCGGCATGTCTGGCAATGAACGAGGACAAGATTCCGGCAGGAAAATATTCCGTATCGACAAGCAACCGCAACTTCGAGGGTCGTCAGGGTCCGGGTTCACGCACGTTGCTCGCAAGTCCGCTGACAGCGGCGGCAGCGGCTGTGACAGGCGTTATCACCGACCCGCGCGAACTTATGTAAATCCCCCTATCCCATTTTTAAACCGAAAAAACGATGAAACAGAAATTCAACATCATACAAAGCACCTGTGTTCCGCTTCCGCTGGAGAACGTGGACACCGACCAAATCATTCCTGCCCGCTTCCTGAAAGCCACCACACGCGAGGGCTTCGGCGAAAACCTGTTCCGCGACTGGCGCTACGACAAGCAGGGCAATAAAATCGACTCGTTCGTGCTGAACGACCCTACCTACGGCGGCCAGGTGCTGGTAGCCGGCAAGAATTTCGGTTCGGGTTCGAGCCGCGAGCATGCCGCATGGGCAATTGCCGACTATGGTTTCCGCGTAGTGGTGTCGAGCTTTTTTGCCGACATCCACAAGAACAATGAGCTGAACAATTTTGTTCTTCCGGTAGTGGTCAGCGAGGAATTCCTTCAGGAACTGTTCGACTCCATTTTCAGCAATCCGAAAATGGAAGTGACCGTCAATCTTCCGGAACAGACGATTACAAACAACGCCACGGGCCGGACAGAACATTTCGAAATCAATGCCTACAAGAAGCATTGCCTGATGAACGGCCTCGACGACATCGACTTCCTGTTGACCAACAAGGATAAAATTGAAGCATACGAGAAAACTAACCAATAAATTTGCAATCTATGAGATACCCTCTCATTGAAATAATGGATACAACCCTCCGCGACGGCGAGCAGACCTCGGGGGTGAGCTTCACCAGGAGCGAAAAGCTGAGCATTTTCAAGCTGCTGGTGGAAGAGCTCCATATCCCCCGTGTAGAAGTGACGTCGGCCCGGGTGTCGTCGGGGGAGTTCGACACGCTCAAGCGTATCTGCGACTGGGCGGGAAAGAACGGACATCTCGAAAAAGTGGAAGTGCTGGGCTTCGTCGACAACGGACTGTCGGCGGAGTGGATACGCGAAGCCGGCGGAAAGGTTATCAACCTGCTCTGCAAGGGCAGCGAAAAGCATTGCCGCGGACAGCTGAAGAAAACCCCGGAAGAGCATATCGAGGATGTGCTGAAAGAGGTGAACATTGCCGTGGCCAAAGGGCTGAAGGTGAACGTATATCTGGAGGACTGGTCGAACGGCATCAAGGACAAGCCTGAATATGTGTTCAACATGATGGACAAGCTGCGCTATGCCCCCATCGAACGTTTCATGCTACCCGACACGCTGGGCATACTCGACCCCTACGACACGTTCGACCTCGTGAAAAAGATGGTGAAGGAATACCCGGAACTGCGTTTCGACTTCCATGCCCACAACGACTACGACCTGGCAACGTCGAACCTCTTTGCGGCGCTGAAGGTGGGAGCTTCGGGCGTGCATACGACGGTGAACGGACTGGGCGAACGTGCGGGCAACGCTCCGCTGTCGAGTGCCGTGGCGATTATCCACGACATGCTGAAACTGCAAACGGGCATCGACGAAACGAAAATCAACCGCGTGAGCCGTATCGTGGAGTCGTACTCCGGCGTGGCAATTCCGTTCAACAAGCCGATTATCGGTGAGAATGTGTTTACGCAATGCGCCGGTGTTCATGCCGACGGCGACAGCAAGGACAAGCTCTATTTCAACAACTTGATTCCGGAACGCTTCGGCCGCACGCGCGAATATGCGCTGGGCAAGCTTTCGGGCAAGGCGAACATACGCAACAATCTGGAAGCCATCGGACTGGAACTGAGCGAGGAAAACATCAAGAAAGTGACGCAACGTATCATCGAGTTGGGCGACAAGAAGGAAATCGTAACACAGGAGGACCTGCCCTATATCGTGACCGATGTGCTGAAACACGGCAACCACAACGACAAGATCAAGCTGATCAACTACCAGCTTTCCATCACGAAGGGCCTGCGCCCTACGGCCATCGTCAAGGTGGAAATCAACGGCAAGGAATATATGGAAAGTTCGGTGGGCGACGGACAGTATGACGCGTTCGTGAAGGCAATGAAAAAAATCTACAAGGGGCAGCGCCGCCGTGAATTCCCGTCGCTGACCAACTATGCGGTCAATATCCCGCCGGGCGGACGTACCGACGCCCTTGTGCAGACCACCATCCACTGGGAATTCAAGGGCCGCACGCTGAAAACCATCGGTTTGGATGCCGACCAGAACGAATCGGCCATCAAGGCTACCATCAAGATGCTGAACATAGTGGAAGATTTTTAAATCCCCGGCATCAAACGAACTGACAAGAACAAAAAAAAAACGAAATAACAACGAAATACAATGAAGCTGAAAATTGCAGTACTTCCCGGCGACGGCATCGGACCGGAAATCATGGAAGTTGCCATGAATGTGATGAAAGCCGTATGCAAGAAATTCAACCACGAACTGGAATATAAAACGGCGCTTGTCGGTGCCTGCGCCATCGACGCCACCGGCTCACCCTACCCCGACGAAACGCATCAGCTCTGCATGGAGTCGGATGCAGTGCTCTTCGGTGCCATCGGTTCGCCGAAATACGACAACGACCCGACAGCCAAGGTGCGCCCCGAACAGGGACTGCTCGCCATGCGCAAGCAGCTCGGCCTTTATGCCAACATTCGCCCGGTGACCACGTTCCCGAGCCTTATCTACAAGTCGCCGCTGCGTGCCGACCTCGTCGACGGTGCCGACTTCATGTGCATCCGCGAACTGACCGGCGGCCTCTACTTCGGACGTCCGCAGGGACGTAGCGAAGACGGCAACACGGCCTACGACACCTGTGTGTACCACCGCTACGAAATCGAACGCATCGTGCGCCTTGCCTACGAATACGCACTGAAACGCCGCAAGAAGGTGACCGTAGTCGACAAGGCCAACATTCTTGCCACCTCCCGTCTGTGGCGCGAAGTGGCGAAGGAAATCGCCGCCGAATATCCCGACGTGACAACCGAATATCTCTACGTCGACAATGCCGCCATGCGCATGATTCAATGGCCGAAGGACTTCGACGTACTGGTGACTGAAAACATGTTCGGCGACATCCTCACCGACGAAGGTTCCGTCATCACCGGCTCGCTCGGTATGCTTCCGTCGGCTTCCGTGGGCATCCACACATCGGTGTTCGAACCGATTCACGGCTCCTACCCGCAGGCCGCCGGCAAGGACATTGCCAACCCGCTGGCCACTGTGCTTTCAGCAGCCATGATGCTCGACTATTCGTTCAACCTCAAGGCCGAGGCCGAACTCGTGCGTAAGGCCGTCAGCGCATCGATGGATGCCGAAGTAGTGACCGAGGACATCGCTGCCAAAGGAGCCAAAGCCTACCGCACCAGCGAAGTCAGCAAATGGCTCGTCGACTACATCGAGAAAGCCTAACGCCCCACTCCGAAAAAACGATGAATGCTTTATAACCGAAGCACGTCCCCCGGGAAACCCCAAAGGACGTGCTTCAATTATTTTAGATCCCTCAAAATTTTAGTTCCCTCAAAAAAGATAAATTTTTCGAGTCAGAAACGTCTAGCATTATCCTTTAATTTGACTCCTAAATGATCTGCCAATATCCATAATTAAAGCATCATAATTTTCTTTAGTTTTTTTGTTCTTGCTGATAACCAGCTTCATTTCTTGTGCAGAAATCAATGATTTTGAACTTTCATTGGAATCTGCCCTAACATCAATAAGTCTTTGCTTTCCAAACTGAAATTGTTCAAATCGCTCTATTAACGTTACTAATTTATTATAATGCTCTTCTTCAATTAACAACAGATTATCATTTACTGCATTTCTAGTAAGTCTGATTTGCTCACTAAAAGCAGGTATTTGTGCAGGATCGGCTTTTTCCCACAACATATCTGCTTGCTGTTTTGTATATAACAGCACCTTCCACAAAGAGTTGTAAAGTTCAAACTGCTTTTCAGAGTATCTCACAAACTGTAGTTTAGCCTTTTCTAAATCAGTCTTTGTTTTTTCTAATTCTTCAGCGTATTTACTTTTTAGATTCTCCAATTCCGCCTCATGTCTATTATTATAAGAATCAAGTAACCTACTAGAAATAAAGCCGCCAAACCATTTAGCGAGAGCCATAATTATAACGCCAGAACCTCCAACAGAAACAAAAAAGGCTGCTGCCAACTTTGCATATTCATATATCGTCATAATCTACTAATATAGGACATTATACTTCATCCAGTCGTTAATGTTATTAGGATCTATACTACCATTTAAATATGGATTAACGGATAAAAATCCCACTTTTCTCCCACGTAGATATATTATTGGCGGGGTAAAAGTATAAGGATTAAAAGGGCTTAATGAAGAATATGGACTACCATATGTCGAATACTGATTATATATAGATGTTGCCGAATATACACTTCCATACAATCCATACGGATTGAGTATTGATTCGGGATCAAATTTATTCAGAGACAATTTTCCGAGAAATTGTCCATCATTTGCGACAATGAAAGATTCACCTCTATTCATTTTTGCTACAATATTCATAATATCATGATTTTATTTTTTCGTATTCTTCTCGACTGATTGGGGTTTGAGGGTCGACGATCAATACTTCATCGTAGGTTAAACCATAAAGTTTATATACTAAGAGATCTATTTTTTGCTCTTCCTTACTTGTATCAGCCAAAGAATTTAGACTCTTAGCCATATGAATAGCCGAGACTAATTCTTCTATTAAAACTCTATTTTTCTCATCAATGTTTGGAAGAGGAAACTCTTTTATATCAGCAACCAATATTTTCGGGAAAGCCCCTTTAGTAGCTTTTGGCGAATGGTTAAAATGATAAAAAGTTGCTAACTTGCTATTAATAATTCCCAACAGACAATATATTGAATAACAATCACTGTCTTTTACTATTATTATAGCAGGGTCATTATATTGTTCTTTTTCTGTTATTGCCGCATATATTGATGGATTCGTAATTTCCCGAACCAACATCCTTTTACCTTTAAAGAACTTAGGATTTCTAGGATTTGCTATGCCACTACAATAATCTAAATATTCCTTTTGATTCCACTGAACAGAATAACGCGTAACATCCTCTCCCCATAACCATTCTTTAAGGCCATCACGATATTGGTGAAAATGATAAACTCTATTCTTAATTATTTCATCAGATTGTCCTTGATATTTATCATATGCAATTAACCCTTGACTTATTTCAGGGAAATATTCTATTACGCTCTTCTTGTTAAATTTTATTTTATACAGCAACTTAATAATATCGTGTGTTAACATAAAAGCTAATCCCCAATTTTGATTAAGTGAAAGCAAATCTTCTGTCTGCATATAAATACGTGGTCTACTTATTAAATCATTAAAATTTCTAATGTTTGACGTATTCCTATAACCTATTAAATTATTTGATTGCTGTTTTTGCCACATGTTAATTGTATTTCTTACAACAGCTTTATCAAATATTGGGAATTTTGTACAATCTAAAATCTCTAAGATATTCCAATTTTCTAATATTGAAATTCTATAGATATTAGCAAATGTATTAAATAAATACGTATTGGGAATAATATATGAAAGAATTCCACCATACTTTATAAACTTCTCTGCTGCTTGTATGAAGTAATAATAAATCTCATAGTCAGGAACATGACCTAAACTATTCACAACATTAATACGATAACTTCCTTTGATTGAAACACCATACGGCGGATTACCAATAACAATATCAAAACCTTCTTTAACACCAAACATCCACTCCGGATCAAAAAAGGGAGAAGAAACATTCTGATCATAGGGATTCCAATCAGTTAGTTTTTTAGCTAAACTAATAGCTTTATCCCTACCAGGAGCTAATGATTCTGTAAGGCGCTTAATTTCTCCCTTCGCTGTACTGATACGGCCTTTAACATCTTTAATAGTTTCTTCTTTCAGGCTATAAGTTATCGTTTCTGTTTTTTCGCCAAACAAATCTGCAGAAATAGCCTTAGTAAGAATCTTATCATCCATTTTTTCCGCATCCAGAAGTTCTTTTTCAAGATTAGTCAATATTTCTTTTTTAGCTGAAATTCGAACTTCGATATCACTTGTAACAGACTCACCAATAGTAAGCATTATTTTTTGACGCAAACCCTCATCTTTCATTAACAATTTAGCTTTTGTATGTTGGTCTGTTACCACAAAAAGTTCATGACGGATTGCTTTTAATTCATCAATCAATTCAAGAATATCTTTATTCGAGAAAAGTTCCTTTGCTTCATCCACATGCTCCAAACGAACTAATGTATTTGCGCTGACAAATTTCATCTCCAAGTTGGGCAAAGGCTTGATATTATAATTGTTTTCAGGCTTTGACAAATCCGGCTGTTGCTCACAAAGCAATGAGATAAAGAATCGCAAACGACTTATCTGCGTAGCAATTGTCTGCAAATCAACTCCATAAACACAATTCTCGATCAAATATAATTTACGGGCATAATCCGGAAAGTCGGTGGAAAGATTAAACACTTCTTCAATTTCACGTTTATGAGCATCGAGTTCTTCATTACTCATTTTTTCGATAAAAGAAACATCATTAAGAGCACGTTCCAACACAACCTGCTCCCAATATTTGTTGCCCGTATCTACCCGACCAAGCAGATGACTCATCTGCTGAAGCATTCCCATCGGGAAGGCTCCAGAACCACATGCAGGATCAAGAATCTTGCAATTCAGCAACGCCCCTGCCAATGCTTGAGTCTCCTGTTCTGTCAAATAATAATCTTGCTTATTATCGTCATAACTTAACAAATCTCGAACAGTTGCTTCCGGAACATCTGGGACAGTTCTTTTTAAATATGCCACAAGAGATTCATCCACCATATATTGCACTATTGGACGTGGTGTATAATAAGATCCCGTAGATTTACGCACAGTAGTTTCTGTTTCAGGATTATAAGCAGCCAATAAGTTTTCAAAAACTTTACCTAACAGTTCCGGGTCAAGAGCGACATCTTGATCAAGAGGAGTATTTTCTTCAACCGTAAAATTGTATCGTTTTAAAATATTCAGCAAACCAACAACCTTCACCGATGATGCTTTTTTTCGGCCATATTCCTTACTTAAATCTACAAATGCTTCTTCAGCAAAAAATAGATAATTGGGGACAAATGCTTGACGATCGGAACGATTAATATTACTAAACCCATCCCAGTTATATACATGTCCGTTTTGGCTCTTGTTGTCTAAACACTCAAAAAGAGAATTGTTTAAAAATGGTACTGGATGCATTAACTGAATAAATTCCTCCTTTGAAATTTTCAAATCAGAAGCATGGCGCATAAAAGTTTTAATCTTCTATGTTGTAATCCAAATAATTGGATAATATTTAATTTAAATTAACTGTTCAATTTCAACGACTTAC
>OLFT01000334.1_pt1 | contig 64423 bp, 48 predicted proteins | sample 1604921 | NCBI WGS metagenome assembly OLFT01 (sample SAMEA3888897, study PRJEB22519) | human gut metagenome | biome: human gut; feature: human-associated habitat; material: faeces | place: Denmark | collected 2013 | reverse complement strand
CATTTTATTTACTGCCAGAGCCGCTTAGGCTTGGCTAATTTTTAACGAACTATTGTCACTATTACCCTCACTAAAAACATGATCATCAACAACCATGCCTATTCCTGAAAAAAGCTCATCAATATTCATTGTGTTCTTGTTTAATAAAGTTAACCACAAAGTTTGCGCCGCAAAGAATTATATCTGATTGAACTTCTGCTAATTCAATAGAATAATCATTACGTTCCATTAATTTACGAGAAATATACAGACCTAACCCACGTCCCTCTTGACCTTTACCGGAGTAAAATGCATCAAAAATATAAGGTTTATCTTCTTCTCTAATACCAGGACCATTGTCAGAAAAAATTAATTTACAATTATCCCCATCTAAAGTAACAATAATCTTTTTATTATCTTTTTCTTCAAGCCAATAAACAGCATTGTCCAAAAGATTTATCAATAATTGCAAGAGATCCGCATCTGTACATTTTGCCACTAAAGGAGATCCAACAATATTTATTCTATATTCAATCTTATGTTCAGCTAAAGTTCTTTTATATATGGTTATAACTTTATCTAAAATATCTTTAACCCTTATTTGACGACGTCTTTGTTTAGATGAAGTGAATAACATCTGTAAATCTTTCATCTGATTTTGGATGTATGAAAAAATACCATAAAGCTTTTGAAGTTCCGATGTTAAAAGAGAGTGGTCAAAATTTGAATGTAAAGAATCCTCGTATAAGGATCTTAATTCATCAATTCCCTTGTTTAACATCATCATAATATCATGACTCGCTGTTTCTACCGAAATACCAACAGCTGCTAAAGATTCCGTACGTTCAACTCTGCAACTTAAATATTTATTCTCAGATTTATAAGCATTCTCTAACTGAGTTAATAGAGACAACGCATGCTTGTCATCCTTCAGTTGATTACGAAGATTAGATATTTCTTTACTTACCGCATCTTTACGTATCTTATCAAGTTGTGATTTTTTTTCTTTATCTGCTAAATATGCAGCATAAGCTCCATTACGTATGTATGATAAGAAGCTTTGTATTATACAAATAAAATCGGTGGTATAATTCCCCTCCTCAATAAGTCCCTCTCGATTCGTTTTATCTTTCAGATGAGGATTGCCAAATTTAGTTATCTTAATCCTTCCTACTATTTGGTCATTACTTAAAAAATCTCCTGCTCTAACTGTACCACGACGCACCTCTATTTGCAACCAATCATCGTCTGGATCACCATAGGGAAGAACACGTATATTATCGCGTAGTAAATAAATTCTATGCTCTTTGATAATAGACTTTGCTTCCTTAGGCAAGTAATATTTAGATGACTCATCTTTTGAATTTAAATCAAAAACATAAAAGTCAAACTCAAAGTCACCAAAATCACTAACTTCACGAAAAGCCTTAGTTACCTTATTTTGGAAATGATTTCTAAAAACACTCATACCTCTAAGTCCATCTTCTTTTATACTCACAGACTTAGTGTGGCCATTTTGCCTATATGTAAACAATCCAGTTTTCGAGGAATAATAACCATTTGTTATTTGTAATACACTTTGAGTTTCAATTAAATTACGCAATGTAATATCATTAGATTTCTCTTCTTGAGTCCATGGATTATTATTTATATATAATCCAATTGTGAAATTATTCTGTATCTCATTGGGGCTAATAACCTCATTAAATAAATCTCCAAACCTCAAAAAACTATCTTTGATTGGTTTAAGCTTTGCCAAAGACCATGAACCGGACAGATTTGATATCTCAATACGAGTTCCATGAATGTTCTCACGTTTATCGAATTTTAAATTATTTATGGTAACATCATGCTCTTCAAATACATTAGGAGATTGATTTTCTAATTTAAAATTTAATTCGTCTAAATAGAGTCCTTCATTACCGTCTTTAGCACCATCTATAAAATCACTATCATATGAGTTTAAATCAAAACACAAAGTATATTCTTTACTACTCTCGGATTCTCCTTTTGAATTTAAGATCCAGTTGGCGGGTCTTGTTGTTAAATTAATTGTTCTGCCTAATTTTAGCATGGCATATCTGCCGATACCTTTCTCACCCTGAATAATACGGTTATATTTAGGAGTTCTCCGTTCAGAACCATCTTTAGAGAATTTATTAGGAGTAGCCGGACTCATCCAAGATTTTTCTATTATTTCTGCTGTCATGCCACATCCATTATCTTCAATAATAATTCGAGATTCTGGAGTGATATTTAAAGACTCCGTGAATCCATCAAAAGAAATTTTAACCCAGTCAGCATCTGCATCATAGGCATTCTTTATCAATTCAATAACTGCTATCTGCTCATTCTTAATTAGTTGATCACCCAACATAGTTAGCAATCGAGCGAATGGTCTTATTGTTAAATTCTTAGCCATATTAATTACATTTTCTAGCAAAAATGACGAACTCTTCTGAATAAACTTTCCTACAGCAGCCTTTAACACTGGCAAACTTCCCATTAGTATCTCTATATGGAGTAAGTATTTTATTAGATATTTTACGTCTATCTACTTCTATGTTTACCATTCCTTCAGCTAACAAACATTCAGTCAGATGTTTTGCATTATCAATTTTTACTCCTTTATATTCTGTATTACCTATAACAAAAAGGCAGGCACCTCCGGGATTTAACATTTCAACAACTTTATGGACGGTTGACTGCATGTCTATGTAATATTGCGCAATAGAACGTGTCTTCCTTTTATCTATTGAATACATCTTAAATACGATATCTTGGCCCACATTATTTAGTTTTTTCAGGTTTTTATCGAACTCTTCTGAATGATATAAACTTCCTATTGTGCCTTCACGAAGTAATCTGAAATCATCAGTATATTCAAGCCAAAGCGTTGATAATTGATGTAAATCAGCATATTCATATGAAGTTACATATGGAGGACTAGTCACAATTAAGTCAACAAATGGTTTATCAATATTAACGTCTAGAATATTAACTCTTTTAATATCTGCCTTCCCGTATTTTTCATTTATATTTTCCATATTTGCCTTTCGCATCATATTTACTTGATATATATATGAAGAAAGGACATCCTTAGGCTGTTTCTTTGGGTCAATTTGTGGCTTAATTGATTTTGTAAGCCATCGAGAACAAGATTTTAATATATTAGAAAAAGCACACAGAAAGAATTTGCGATATAATTCATCGTCCACAACCAAATATATTGAAGATCGAAGTTTTAAGAGATTATCTATATGCTCTTCGTCGAACCAATATTGTATTCGTTCATTGGAATAAATGCGATTAGTTTTATCTACATTACAAGTGTTGTAAGCAGCAATTATTCTGTCAAAAAAATCTTGCAATTGTTCATCTTGATATACATTGCTTTTGGTTTCTGCTATTAATGTAGCTACAGGATTTATATCACATCCCCAAAAGTATTTACCGCTTCTTACCGTTTCAAATGCGACAGTACCACACCCACAAAATATGTCAGCTACGGTCTTAACAGATATGTTGTTTTCCTCAGCTTTATGAATAGCTTTTGTTGTTATAAATGCAGGAAATTTAGCAGGATATGCATGGATATTATGCATACGCCTTTCCCGTTCGGCTGGCATATTCCATTCTTCCTGTATATCTATCGTATCAAAATTAAGTGTACGATAATTATCAATTGTGACATTCATGACAAATCTTTATATTATTCCTTAGCAATATTAACGCAATCAAGCGTGCGTATACAATACACCCAAATATAAACAAAGATAGAAAAAATCCTTCATTCCACAATGTTTGTTTGACTCAAATAATAAGATTGCATAAAAAAATAACTCTTTAATGTGCTATTGTAGGTTGAAAATCATTATCTTTATATGTAATATCACTACTGTCCAATAAAAGTTGGCTAATCGGTCTTTGAAATTATTGAAATACAGTCTTTTAAGTGGTATTTCCGAATGAAACGGATTTGAATTCGTAGCTTAGCGGTCAAATTGAAGACCGCTTATGAACCAAGATAAATACGTATTCGCTCAACTTACCGCTTTTCTGAACAGAACACAGTTCAATAACTTTGTTCGCAAGTATGATGGTAATCGCTACGTGAAACAATTCACCTGCTGGAATCAGTTACTTGCTATGATGTTCGGACAACTGAGCAATCGTGAAAGTCTTCGCGACCTAATTGTTGCTTTTGAAGCGCATCGGGCCAAGCAATACCATCTTGGTCTGGGACGCAATCCAATAGCCAAAGCCACTCTCGCGTATGCTAATCAGAATCGTGACTACAGAATCTTTGAAGACTTCGCGTTCTATATAATGAAGGAAGTTTGTGAAAGGCGAGCAACCAATAGATTGGAAATTCCAGGAAATAAGTATGCTTTTGATTCAACAACCATTCCGTTGTGTTTATCCACATTTCCATGGGCGAAGTTCCGAAAAAAGAAAGGAGGCGTCAAAGCTCATGTCTTATATGACATTGAAGCACAAGTTCCAGCCTTCTATACTGTAACCGCAGCATCGAAACATGACTCTACGGCGATGTGCTCAATCCATTATGAACCAAATGCTTATTATATATTCGACAGGGCTTATGACTCTTTTAAGGAACTATATCGGATTCATCTGACAGGTTCCTTTTTCGTTGTCAGAGCTAAGACAAACTTGAAATGCACAACGGTAAAATGGAAGCGCAGGATGCCTAAGTACGTACTGACCGATGCTGAAGTGAAACTGACGGGGTATCTCTCAGAGAAGAAATATCCCGAGTCATTCCGACTCATTCGTTACTACGATGAAGAGGATGACCGTGAGTTTACTTTCCTAACGAATGCAACACATGTCTCTGCATTGGATATTGCCAATCTCTATAAGAATAGGTGGTTGGTCGAGCTCTTTTTCAAATGGCTAAAGCAACACCTTAAAATAAAGAGGTTTTGGGGTACAACAGAAAACGCTGTCCGCATTCAAATCAGTGTGGCGATCATTACTTACTGTCTCGTAGCTATAGTTCAACACGATATGCAATTGAAACGCTCAACTTACGAAGTTTTGCAGATTCTAAGCATCTCTCTAACGGACAAAACCCACTTACGTGACCTGTTCGATAAGACTAATTTCAATTATGTCAAAGAACTCGATTATCCTCTTTTTGAAGGACTATTTGATTAAATTTTTAACTCGTCCATTTTTATTGGACACTAATGATAGTGAATATTTTTATTTTCCAATCATCAGGGCTGCTTGTTTCACTTTCTTGAACAAGTCCGTCGCAAAAACGAAATCGTTCAAGGCTTCGTTGTCAGAATGGAATATAGTATCCTTATTTCCTTCCCAACCATTATGTCCTTTATTGATGAAAACGATATTTTCTCCAATGCCCAATACTGAGTTCATGTCGTGGGTATTGATAATGGTCGTTATGTTGTATTCGTGAGTAATATCCCACAACAGTTCGTCAATAAGAATAGAAGTTCTCGGGTCCAAACCAGAGTTCGGTTCATCGCAGAACAAATAGCGCGGATTCAACGCGATGGCACGGGCAATGGCCACACGCTTTTGCATACCGCCGCTGATTTCAGCCGGATACTTATCATTTGCGCCTTTCAAATTAACACGTTCCAGACAGAATTCTGCACGGTCTCTCATTTCCGCATAAGTCATGCGTTCGAACATTTTTAACGGGAACATTACGTTGCCCAAAACCGTTTCACTGTCAAACAAAGCAGACCCCTGGAACAGCATGCCAATTTCCTTACGCAGGGTTTTTCTTTTCTCTGTGTTCATTTTCATCAAGTCACGTCCGTCATACAGAATTTCCCCTTTTTCCGGCGTAACAAGACCGATAATACTCTTGACCAAAACCGTTTTACCGGAACCGCTCTGGCCTATAATCAAATTTGTCTTTCCTTCGTGAAATTTTGTGCTTATGTCAAACAGAACCGTTTTGTCTTCAAACGATTTCGTTACATTCTTAACTTCGATCATTGCAACAGAATTTTTGTCAATAACACGTCAAGCAGCAAAATCAAAATACTGCTTGCCACTACTGAGTTTGTACTTGCCTTACCTACTTCCAATGCACCGCCCTTGACATTATAACCGTAGAACGAAGCCACGCTTGTTATAATGAAGGAGAAGAACAATGATTTAATAATGGCATACCAGACATACCATTCAATGAAATACGACTGTATACCATAAATGTACTGTGATACAGACAGGATATTGGTGAACTTAGCTACAAGATAGCCACCGAACAAACCAGAGCACATGCTGAAAATTGCCAACACAGGAATAAATGTCAACAATGCCATGATTTTCGGCAACACCAAGAAATTGCAGGAGTTGACACCCATGATTTCAAGCGCATCAATCTGTTCCGTCACACGCATAGTCCCAATTTCGGATGCGATATTGGAGCCTACCTTTCCTGCCAAAATCAGACAGAGAATAGATGAAGAGAATTCAAGCAGCAGAACATCGCGGGTAGCCAAACCGATTGTGTAGAGTGGCAGCAGCGGGTTTTCGAAGTTTATCTGCATTTGAATTGCAATTACCGCACCAATAAACAATGATATCACAATAACCAATGGGATTGAGTCAATACCCAATTTCGAAATTTCAAACACATAACGCTTCAGTGACTCCTTCAATCTGTCGGGGCGTGTCAACACACGGCGCATAAACAAAGCATATTCACCGAACGTTTGCAAACAGGATGTTATAAACATAGTGAGTTTTTATAAATTTGGATACAAAATTAATAAATTCAGCCTATATATGCTACATTCATCTTACCAATATATCATTTAAACAAGAAAATAGGCAAATTGGATTTTTAGAGAAAATAACCTTTTTTGGTATATTTAAAAATTTCATTCGGGTATATAGCCTTAATTTTGTATTTCTAACAACACTTGTTATATTTTTATGAAGCGAATTGTCTTTATTCTGGCAGTTTTATGCCTGTCAATAATAAGCATACAAGCCCATACCACTGACACTCTATTTGTCCAGAATCCAAGCCACATGGCATTGTCGGACACTGTAGCTCTACGAAAAAAGTCATTTTGGAGAGCTGCAGGTGAAACAGTCGGCTTCAATATCGGATTGTGGGCTTTCGACAGATACGCATTAAAAGGTCATTATGCCTACATTTCATGGGAAAGCATCAAGGAAAATTTCAAACATGGTTTTGATTGGGACAACGACCATCTGAATACAAATATGTTTGCACACCCGTATAATGGCTCTTTGTTTTTCAATGCCGGGCGTTCGAACGGGTTCAACTTTTGGCAATCAGAACTGTTTGCCATTGGAGGTAGTGCCATGTGGGAGATGTTTATGGAATGTGAGTATCCTTCCACAAACGACATTATAGCGACGCCTATTGGTGGTGCCGCCTTGGGAGAGGTATTTTATCGGGCATCCGATATGTTGTTGGACGACCGCTCTTCGGGAGGAGAACGCTTCGGCCGTGAGTTTGCCGCATTTGTCATCTCTCCCATGAGAGGTTTCACTCGTATTATCACCGGTCAGGCGTGGAAAAGGCAGGCCGTCACCGGACGCGATTTCGGAAATCCCGACTACAATCTCAATTTTTCTGTAGGTACCCGCGTACTAACATTTCATGATGACAATACACTGGCAAAAGTAGGTGCAACCGCTCATGTGGATTTTGAATATGGTGACTGCTTTGAATCCTCAAAACGGCCATACGACTATTTCACATTTCAAATGGATTTGAATCTAATGAAGACACAGCCATTGCTTAACCGGATTGAAATTATAGGCAAACTCTTGTCCAAAGAGGTGTTGAATACACCGAAAACCAATCTGTCATTAGGTTTATACCAGCATTTTGATTTCTTTGATTCGGATACTATCAGTACCACCTATGTGTCAGGAGATTTTAAGCCATGCTCTGTGCCTTATAAGCTGGGAACGCCTGCCTCTGTCGGTGGAGGTGCAATGTTTCGCTACAATCTGACAGATCATGGTAGTCTTACGGCATTCACCCATGTCAACGGTGTGATTTTAGGCGGTATTTTGAGTGACTATTATCGTTTTTATAATCGGAATTATAATTGGGCTTCAGGTTTCTCCGTCAAATTTGGTGTCAACTATTCCATGCAGGATGACAGATTTCTGTTTTCGTTAAAAAATCAGTTCTACAAGCTCTATACATGGAAAGGTTGGGATTCGTCCGTTGACTGGTCTTTAACTCCGGCAGGAAAACCGGTAGATGTGCAGGGAGACTATTCTACCGGAAACTTCAATCATCTTGAAGGGCAAATGAACTATCGCCTGTGGGAAAAGCTCTATCTTGGCTTTGGTTTTGACTGGTATTATAGAAACACCCGATATGACAGCTATAAATACTATGATTACGAAGGTATCTATTTCGGCTCCAGTTGCCAATATATATCCAGTCAGCAATTGAGCTTTCAATTGAAATTGACATATAAGCTATAGTTTGGGATTCCTTTTCGGAAACATCTCCCCTTTTTGCGCTTGAATACGGCTGTTGAGCAAAAGAAAAACGCAAAATGTGGCAGCCAATTCACCAAAGTATATTATATTTGTAACATAGTTTATAAATTAACATTCTATGATTATAATCGGAATCGCCGGAGGAACAGGCTCCGGCAAAACGACTGTAGTGAAAAAAATTGTGGAAGCACTGCCAGCTGGTGAAGTTAGTGTACTTCCTCAAGATTCATATTATAAGGATTCAAGCCATATTCCTGTGGAAGAACGGCAAAAAATCAATTTTGACGAACCGGCTGCTTTCGACTGGGAACTGCTTATTCAGCAATTGCAAGACTTAAAGTCGGGCAAAAGCATTGAAGTTCCGACATATTCCTATCTTACATGTACCCGCCAACCGGAAACGGTGCCGATGCAGCCACGGGATGTTGTTCTTGTGGAAGGCATTCTGGTGTTTAGCGACGAACGTCTTCGCGACATGATGGATATTAAAGTTTTTGTTGATGCTGACGCTGACGACCGTTTGATAAGGGTAATCAATCGCGACTGTATCGAAAGAGGACGCACCCCGGAATTGGTGGTAGAACGATACGAACGCGTTTTGAAACCAATGCACAACAAATATATCGAGCCAGCTAAAAAATTTGCTGATTTGATTATTCCGCAAGGCGGCAACAACACAGTTGCTATTAAACTTTTGAAGGAATATATCGAAGGGCGAATCAATACGAAGAAATAATAGAAATGAGTATATTCAAACCCATAACGAACTTATTTACGAAATCATCCGAGAAGCAGGACATTGCCGAAAAGCCGGCAGCTGAACCCAAGCCACAAGGCCAGGATTCAAACGGTAAAATGGTTTTGCGTACGGAGAATTTGGTAAAAAAATATCGGCAAAGAACCGTTGTCAATCATGTGTCAATTGATGTTACGCAAGGGGAAATTGTCGGTTTGCTTGGACCTAACGGTGCAGGAAAAACGACTACTTTCTACATGACAACGGGACTTATTACTCCCTATGAAGGTCAGATTTACTTGAACGACCTTAATATTACAAAATTTCCTGTATACAAAAGAGCGCAGAATGGTATCGGATATTTGGCGCAGGAACCGTCAGTATTTCGTAAACTGAGCGTTGAGAATAATATCCGTGCAGTATTGGAAATGACCAATACCAGTAAGGAATACCAGGCAGAGAAATTGGAGAGCCTGATTGCTGAATTCCGTTTGCAGAAAGTAAGAAAGAACCTGGGTGACCAGTTGTCGGGCGGCGAGCGCCGGCGTACGGAAATTGCACGTTGTCTTGCTATCAACCCTAAGTTCATCATGCTTGACGAACCTTTTGCCGGTGTCGACCCTATTGCGGTGGAAGATATCCAGTATATTGTCTATAAACTGAAGGAAAAGAATATAGGCATTCTGATTACTGACCACAATGCTCCTGAAACATTGAGTATTACCGATCGGGCATACTTGTTGTTTGAGGGGAAAATCCTGTTTCAGGGAACTTCGGAAGAATTGGCCGAGAACCCTATTGTAAGAGAAAAGTATTTGGGACGCAACTTTGTGTTCCATCGTAAAAAATTTGACTAATACATCATTGCTATGAAAAAATTTATGCCAACTTTTTTGGCCGCATTTGTCGGCACATGGGTTGCTTTTTTGATTATTGGCGTTGTGATTTTCATATGTGGCATGATTATGCTTACGTCATTGTCATTTTCGTCAATTAATACAGGAACGATCGCTTCCGTTTCCAACAATTCCGTGTTGGTTCTTAATTTAAAGGGAACAATCACGGAACGACCCTATTCTATTACTTGGCAGGATTATCTCAATGATACAGAAGCGCCGTTGAATCTGTATGACATTGTTAGAGCAATCGACAATGCAGCCACGGATTCAAAAATCTCTGGCATATACATCCGTTGCAATGCCGCTTCATCCGGATTGGCCACATCAACGGCAATCCGTGATGCATTGGTGAAGTTCAAAAAGGATTCAGGCAAATGGATTTATGCTTACGGCGACATGATTGCCCAAAATGACTATTACATTTCTTCCGTTGCCGACAGTATTTTCATGAATCCGGTAGGAATGCTTGACATTCATGGCCTTACCAGTGGCACAATGTTCTTCAAAGGACTGTTGGACAAACTGGGCGTTGAAATGCAGATTATTCGCGTAGGAACATATAAGAGCGCTGTTGAACCGTTCATGCTTACATCCATGAGTGATGCCAGCCGATTGCAGACGCAAACTTATATCAACAACATTTGGGGATATCTGAAAAAAGAAATGTCGGTATCACGACAGTTGTCTGCGACCGCTGTTGATGACTTCGCAAATAATCTGGACACGTTCAAAGATCCGCAAGTAACAGTTGATGAACATTTTATTGACGGTCTTTGTTATGCTCATGAGTTTGACGGCAAATTAAAGGCTGTTTGCGGACTTAGCGATTCTGACGAATTGTCGTTGATTAGCGTACAGCAGTACTGCACCACATTGAAACCGTCAACAAACAAGTCGGCCAACAAAATTGCCGTACTTTATGCATGTGGCGAAATCAATGTTACGGGAACGGCTCAAGGCATTAATTCCGCAGACATCGTTCCTGAAATTTTAGAATTGGCAAAGAATGATGACATAAAAGGTCTTGTACTCCGTGTCAATTCTCCCGGCGGTAGTGCATATGCTTCCGAACAAATTTGGGAAGCTTTGGAAATGTTTAAGAAAGAAGGCAAGCCTTTTGCCGTTTCAATGGGCGACTTGGCTGCTTCCGGCGGCTATTACATATCATGTGGTGCCAACCGTATTTTTGCAGAGCCTACCACTTTGACCGGCTCCATCGGCATCTATGGCATGGTTCCATCGTTTGAAGGTCTGATGACCGACAAATTAGGTTTGACTGTAGATATGGTGACGACAAATAAAGAATCGGATTTTACAGTCTATAAACCGATGACGCCGACACAACGGAATGCCATGCAGCTTAACGTAAACAGAGGCTATGAGCTCTTCACGAAACGTTGTGCCGACGGACGTAAAATGGAATTGGACTCATTGAAGTCTATTGCTGAAGGACGTGTTTGGGATGCATCCGACGCTTTGCGCATTGGATTGATTGATGAGTTTGGTAATATAGATTCCGCCGTTGAATGGGTTGCAACTGCAGCCGATGTGCAAAATGATTACACAACGGAAGTCTACCCGAAACAAGAGGATGACTTCATGAGTCTGCTTTATTCTGTTTTGTATGAATCTTCATATAAAACACAGATGAAGAAAGAGTTTGGAATGTTGTACGAGTATATGGAAGAGGTTCGTACATTGTTGAATCGCGACCGTCTACAGTGCAGAATGGAAACAACATATATTAATTAAGAAACGTGACAGATACGGCTCGGAAAATAAGGACTGCCATTTTTACCCCATTGTCATATTTATATGGGGCTGTTACGTTTGTACGCAATAAATTGTTTGATTTCAAGATATTGCGTTCTGTATCATTTGATATTCCTGTAGTCTGCATAGGCAATATTTCTGTTGGCGGAACCGGTAAAACACCGCATACTGAATATATCATCCGATTGTTGCAGGACAAATACAAGATAGCTGTATTGAGCAGGGGCTACAAGCGCAAAACATCCGGTTTCATACTGGCTTCTGCGAAAAGCACCCCTTATGACATCGGTGACGAACCTTATCAGATTTATCAAAAATTTGGCAACAAGATTCGGGTTGCCGTATGCGAAAAACGCGTTTTTGGAATACAGGAACTGCAACGCATCGACCCGGACATCAATCTGATTCTTTTGGATGATGCGTTCCAGCATCGTTTCGTCAAGCCGAAAGTGTCCATTGTCCTGACAGAATACAGTCGTCCTTTGTTTAAGGACAAGTTATTGCCGTTAGGAAGACTTCGTGAAAACATTCAGGCCGTCAGATCGCGTGCGGAAATCGTGGTTGTGACGAAATGTCCGGAGGATGTAAAGCCGGTGCAGTTCCGACTATTCAAGAAGGAATTGGACCTATTCCCCTATCAGGGATTGTTCTTCAGCAAGTTCAGTTATGGAAATCTTGTGCCTGTTTTTCCTGAAGAATCGACCTATATCCCCTTTCTTGACATTTTCACACCGCAGGATATCATACTCGCCGTAACAGGAATTGCCAATCCGCGGCCGTTGGTGAAATATTTGAAAGGATTCCAGGCTCAGATTAGAGTGATGCACTATCCCGACCATCATTATTTCTCCAGAACGGATATTGACGATATTGTTTCCACATTCCGTTCATTGAAAGGCCGTTATAAAATATTGATGACAACTGAAAAGGATGCTGTAAGGATTGCAAACAACCCTTATTTCCCTTTTGAATTGAAAAAACATATATTCTATCAGCCTGTCAGTGTCGAATTTCTTTCATACGAATCGGAGAACTTTGACGATGCACTGATGAAAGCTATCAACCGTACTATTCAGTAACTGAAATTTTTAAATTCTAAAAAATACAATTATGTTGGAGAAGATTAAAGAAACTGCTGATTTTATCAAAGCAAAAGTAAACGACATCCCTACAACTGCCATTATTCTTGGTACAGGTTTGGGAGAGTTGGTTAATCATATTGAAATTACAGATGTCATTGAGTACAGTGAAATCCCGAACTTCCCGATTTCAACAGTGGAAGGACACAGTGGAAAATTGATTTTCGGTGCTCTTGGCAACAAGCGTGTAATGGCTATGCAGGGACGTTTCCATTTTTATGAAGGATATTCCATGCAACAGGTTACATTCCCGGTAAGAGTGATGAAAGCATTGGGTATTAACACTCTGTTTGTGTCAAACGCTGCAGGTGGTATGAATCCGGAATTCAAGATTGGCGACATCATGATTATTAATGACCACATCAATCTCTTCCCGGAACATCCGCTTCGTGGAAAGAATTACAATGAACTTGGCCCGCGTTTCCCGGATATGAGCGAACCGTATTCTCACCGTTTGATTGCAGATGCCCTTAAAGTAGCTGCTGCCAACAATATTAAAGTACACCAAGGTGTATATGTCGGCACACAAGGTCCTACTTTTGAAACTCCGGCTGAATACCGTTATTTCCGTCGTATCGGCGGTGATGCTGTCGGCATGAGTACAGTTCCTGAAGTAATTGTTGCACGCCACAGTGGAATGGAAGTATTCGCAATTTCTGTAATCACAGACATGGGTGGTCTCGAAGGTGTAGAACCGGAAAAGGTTTCACATGAGGAAGTTCAAAAGGCAGCTGCCGAAGCTCAGCCGAAAATGACAGCCATCATGAAAGGCCTTATCAATGAATTTAAAGCATAATCACTATTTAAAGAATGTCAGAAACTCAAACAGAAATAGCAACCCTCGGTGAATTTGGCCTGATCAACAAGCTTACCGAACAAATCAAGCTGGTCAATCCTTCGACGATTAAAGGCGTTGGTGATGATGCCGCCGTTCTTGACTACGCAGATAAGCAGGTATTGGTAACAACCGATTTATTGTTGGAAGGCATTCACTTCGATTTGACGTATGTTCCATTAAAGCATCTTGGATACAAAGCTGCTGTCGTAAATTTCTCGGATATTTACGCAATGAACGGTACACCGAAACAGATTACCGTTTCTTTAGGTATATCCAAAAGGTTTACCATCGAACATATTCAAGAATTGTACGAAGGAATCCGAACGGCTGCTGAGATTTACGGTGTGGACATTGTTGGAGGTGACACTTCAGCATCTGTCACAGGGCTATTGATCAGCATTACCTGTATTGGAGAAGCTGACAAGGATAAAGTTGTCTATCGCAACGGTGCCAAAGACACGGATTTGATTTGCGTGTCAGGTGATTTAGGTGCTGCCTACATGGGACTTCAGTTATTGGAACGTGAAAAAGTAGCCTCTTCCGGACAGAAAGATTTTCAACCTGAGTTTGGAGGTAAAGAATATATTCTTGAACGCCAACTGAAACCCGAGGCTCGCAAAGATGTCATCAAGGCATTGGCTGATGCCGGTATCGTTCCAACGGCAATGATGGATATTTCTGACGGTTTGTCCTCAGAATTGCTCCACATCTGCAAGCAAAGCAACGCCGGTTGCCGGATTTACGAAGAACGTATTCCAATTGATTATCAAACGGCTGTAATGGCATCTGAAATCAACATGAATCTGGTAACTGCCGCTCTTAATGGCGGAGAGGATTATGAGCTGCTTTTCACTGCTCCTCTTTCCGCACACGAGAAGCTCGCGCAAATTGACAGCATCCGAATTATCGGGCACATCACCAAGCCGGAACTCGGATGTGCCATGATAACCCGTGACGGCAATGAAATGTCGTTGCAGGCACAAGGCTGGAACGCATTTTCAAAATAATTGTCAGAAATAAAGAATGCGGCAAATCCTGAAAATTTGCCGCATTTTTTATGCTCCTTTTTTACCAAAATAAATCATTTATTATTATCTTCGCATTACATTAATTTGAATTAATACGTAGAAATATGATATACAAATTTCGATTAATTTCTGACGAAGTTGCCAATTTTAAATTGGAAATTGCCATTGATGCTGACGACACTTTCTACAGCTTACGCAATGTTATTCTCGATGCCGTTGGCTATACCAAGGACCAGATGGAATCGTTTATCATTTGCGATGAAGAATGGCAAAAAGAAAAGGAAGTGACTTTAACTGATATGGGAAGTGACAGTGACGAGGATATCTGGCTGATGGAAGATACCCGTTTGTCTGACCTCATTGAAGATGAAGGCCAACGCCTTATGTTCGTTTTTGATTATCTGACCAACCGTTCCTTCTTCATGGAAATGAAGGAAATGGAACCGGGCAAAAATATGATCGACCCTCTTTGCACAAGAAAAGAAGGCAAAGCTCCGAAGCAAAGTATTGATATGGTTGAATTTGATTCAAGAATTGCCCAATCGGCAGTAGGTACATCCGGTATTGATGATTTTGATGAAAACTTCTATGGCTCGGATGAATTCAACGATGACGAGTTCGATCAGGAAGGTTTTGATGATTTAAAATTTGAATAAAAAATTGACTGATAGTAAAAAGAGACAGGAACTGGTTCGCCAATTCCTGTCTCTTTTTATTGTTTTTATATTTTATCCGTGTAATCGTTGATGACATTCAACAATGTCTGTGCTTTGTGCCGGGTTTCGTTCCATTCTTTTTCAGGAACCGAATCAATGGTCAATCCGCCGCCAATATACAGAGTATAGTTCTCAGAAGAAAATGACATTGAACGCAAGTTAACATAGAAATCAAATCCGTCAGCTGCAAACGGTCCTAAATACCCTCCATAGTATTTCCTGGAGTGTTGTTCAATCTGCTGAATACTACGAATTGCACTATCTTTAGGAATACCGGCCAAGGCAGGCGTCGGATGCAGTAAACCGACTAATGACATGGCATCAGCCAAACTTGGCACATCGACAAGGAAGTCATTACACAGGTGTTCTACATTTCCTGCACCACGCGTATATTTTCCCGACATTTTATATTTGAAACCGCACCGTTCAATAATTTCAGAAATATAGGAAGCTACGTATTCCTGTTCAGTCTTCTCCTTTTCACTCCATTCCCCTATTCCTGTCGGCTTCGTTCCGGCAAGAGCCATCGTTGAAAAGACGGAATCGTGGTATCTCCCTAATATTTCAGGTGAAGCCCCCATCCATGCCCCTGTTTCCGGAGTATAGAACGCAAACACAAACGCCTGAGGATATTTCTGTGTAAGTGTTATAGCTACCGCTCCCCAGTCAATGCTATTCTGTCCGCAAGGCTGTACCAGAATCCGGGATAGCACCATTTTTTGCAACACCCCAGTTTCAAACAAATGAATGGTCTGTTCTGCCGTTTTTATATAATCCTCATAACTGGTGGAAATGTCTGAGCAATCATTTTGCAACGATTTACCACATTTGTGCCCTCCTTGCATATATTCATCAATGCCATATTCTGCATAAATTTTAACAGCAACTGATTTTTCGGATTCGACAAAAGGCATGACACAAAATCCTGTCGGCGAAACAAATGTGTTATTAAACTGAGCACCAAATGAAAAAGTGTCGGTATTCGGTAAGCGATAAAAGAAAAAACGAACGCCATCCTCGATTGCTTGATTGATGGCGTTCTTGTATTTTTTATTATTCATTAGGCAAGTTCTGCGATTAATTCAAACGGCAACGCTTCTTTAACGACAACTCGATAGAATTCACCTGTTTTCAGAGCCGAAGTTTTCCTAATTAGCACTTCCGGGTCAACTTCGGGAGAATCAAACTCTGTACGCCCGACATAATAATCTTCGTCCTCTCTGTCAACAATCACCTCGAATTCTTTTCCGACTTTTGCTTCATTCAGTTCCAATGCGATTGTTTCCTGCAAATGCATCAGTTTGTCAAGTCTGCGGTTTTTCACATCTTCACTGATGGAATCTTCAAAATTCTTTGCGGCATAAGTGTCTTCTTCTTCGCAGTAGGCAAAAGCTCCCATACGGTCAAAGCGAACACTATGAGCAAAATCCATCAACTCCTCAAAAGCAGCATCGTCTTCACCCGGGAAGCCAACCATTAACGTTGTTCTCAAGTGAATTCCAGGAACCTTATCTCGAATGGTTTTAATCAATTCAAGCGTTTCGTCTTTAGTTATATGACGCCGCATATTTGAAAGAACAGTGTTGTTGATATGCTGTAAAGCTATATCAAGATATTTGCAGACATTATCATGCTTATTCATAACATCCAGAATCTCATAGGGGAATTGAGCCGGATATGCGTAATGTAGACGGATCCATTTTACGCCTTCAATTTGAGCCATCTGGTCGATTAATTCCGGAAGCATCATTTTTCCAGTCAAATCCAATCCGTACGACGACAAATCCTGAGCAATTACATTGAATTCCTTAACCCCTCTTGAAACAAGCATTTTTACTTCAGACAGGATTTCATCTATTGGACGGGATTTATGGCGTCCCGTGATCAAAGGAATTGCACAGAAAGCACAGAAGCGATTACAGCCTTCTGATATTTTGATGTATGTATAATGTGAAGGCGTTGTTATCACACGTTCATACGGCAATGTGGCAGGATTGGAATGCAACACATCCTTAATCAAATCTGACCAATCAAATTTACCGTAAAGTTTGTCTATTTCTGGAATTTCTTTTAACAAGTCGTTTCTATAACGTTCTGACAAACAGCCCATCACATAAAGCTGACGGATTTTTCCCTCTGTTTTGGCTTGCGCAAATTCCAGAATAGTGCTGATTGATTCTTCTTTGGCATCCCCAATAAATCCGCAAGTATTTATGACTACGATTTCGCCACATACATTGTCGGAATCGTGATGCACTTCCAGGCCACAATCCTGAAACCGTTTCATCAGCTGTTCCGAGTCCACAAGATTTTTAGAACAGCCTAAAGTAATGATATCTATGCGTTTCTTCATCAACTTGAAACCTATTTCTCATTATTGTCAAACAAAGATTCCACAAATTCTTTCTTGCGGAATATCTGCAAATCTTCGATACCTTCGCCCAAACCGATATATTTTACCGGAATCTTGAACTGATCGCTAATTCCAATAACGACACCGCCTTTGGCAGTTCCATCGAGTTTTGTAATGGCAAGTTCATTCACTTCAGTTGCAGCAACGAATTGTTTTGCCTGTTCAAAAGCATTCTGACCGGTAGAACCGTCAAGAACAAGAAGGATTTCGTGAGGCGCATCTGGAACAACCTTTTGCATAACATTCTTTATCTTCGACAGCTCTTTCATCAAGCTGACTTTGTTATGAAGTCGTCCGGCAGTATCAATGATTACCACATCTGCATTCGATGCCTTAGCAGAACTTATCGTATCAAAAGCAACCGACGCAGGGTCAGAGCCCATCTGCTGTTTGATGACAGGCACACCCACCCGATCACCCCAAATCATCAGCTGTTCAATGGCTGCGGCCCTAAACGTGTCAGCGGCGCCAAGCACGACTTTATTTCCGGCTTTCTTGAATTGATATGCCAATTTTCCAATAGTCGTAGTCTTTCCAACTCCATTGACACCAACAACCATGATTACATACGGCTTCTTGTTTTCCGGAACTACAAAATCCGCAGTCTCTTCATTGTTGTTTTCCGCAAGCAAATCAATAATTTCCTCTCGAAGCAGGTTGTTCAGTTCCGAAGTGGTGACATATTTATCACGAGCCACACGCTTCTGAATGCGGTCAATGATTTTCAATGTCGTTTCTACTCCGACATCGGATGTAATGAAGATTTCCTCCAAATTGTCAAGAAAATCATCATCAATTTTAGACTTACCAGCAACCGCCCGGGTTATTTTCGAGAAAATACCTTCTTTGGTTTTTGCCAAACCTTTATCAAGCGTTTCTTTTTTTTCCTTAGAGAAGAAATTAAAAAATCCCATTGTACAAAATTAATGTTTAGTGCAAAGTTAGTAATTTTTATCGTAGGGCCGCAATTTAGCGGCAAAATAAACAGCATATTTTTTTGTTGTTTTAACCATGATTTATATCTTTGTCATATGGAAGATTCAGACGATTCGCATTGTCACCGTTGTGACAATCATACAAAATACCAACGCACCATTATTTACAGTGTTTGCTTGAGAAAATACAATGGCAGGAATTTCCGTGTCAGACATTTGTCCTGCAATCCATTTTACAGTGCCAACAAAAAGGACGGAATACACTCCTATTTTTGCAATTGGCTGATTTAGTGTCATAACTTTCCTTATTTATTCCCCTAATTTAATAACCAACAATTATTTATATGACACTTGTTTTAATATACTTTACATTAGCCATTTCATTATCTTTTTTGTGCTCCGTGCTCGAAGCCGTACTTTTGTCCACACCAATCTCATATATCAATCTAAAAGAAACAGAAGGTGCAAACGGAGCAAAATTATTGCGAAACCTGAAAACTGACATTGACAAACCTATTTCCGCAATTTTGTCATTAAACACAATAGCCCATACGATTGGTGCAGCCGGTGTCGGAGCCGAAGCCGTCAAAGTTTTTGGCGAGGAATATTTTGGCGTTATTTCCGCGATTTTGACCGTGTTGATTCTTGTGTTGTCGGAAATTATACCAAAAACAATCGGCGCCCGCTACTGGAAACAGCTTTGCATTGTGGCCGCAAAAATTATCCGTGTAATGATTTTCATTACTTATCCTTTAGTGTGGATTTCGGAATGGATTACACGGCTGTTCTCTTCAAAAGACGAGAAGACAATCAGTCGCGAAGAAGTCTCTGCCATGGTCAACGTCGGTGAAGAAGAAGGTGTTTTCCAGAAAGAGGAAAGCAACATGTTGCGAAGTCTTATCAAAATGCAGAGTGTTACGGCCAAAGATATCATGACCCCTCGAGTTGTTGCTGAAACAGCCTCGGAAGAATTGACGGTCAAGGCATTCTATTCCCAAAATCAATATAAGAGTTTTTCCAGAATACCCGTATATGCCGACAACAAGGATTTCATTACCGGATACATACTCAAACAGACGGTATTGGAATGTTTGGCTGAAGATAAGTTTGACGTTCGCCTGAAAGACATCAAACGGGAAATTCTTATGTTTGACGAGAAACGAAAAATCAAGGATATTTGGGAAAAAATGATGAAAAAGAAAGAACAGATATCTATTGTCATCAACGAGTATGGAGGCTTTCAAGGCATCCTGACAATGGAAGACATAATAGAATCTGTGCTCGGACTTGAAATCATGGATGAAAAGGACATGGTTGCCGACATGCAAAAACTGGCAAAGGAACGCTGGCAGAAAAAGCGAAAAGACAATCCTTCAATTGAAGAAGAATAATTGTTTTTATTTGGTAAAGAGGCTTTTTACACAAATAAGTGCCGGTAATTCCAATTTTATTTATATATTTGAAGAACAAATCTAATTAACGATGTACGACATATCCACTCTTATACATGACTTACTGCAACAATTCGGGAGTGTAGATATAGCAGAAAGTGAATTTAAAAGAATGGTCAATGAAGACGACGAACTCAAAAATGAGTTCAAACGTTGGTGTGAGGAGTTTGGTTACAAAGAGCGAAACGCTTTTCGAAACTATTGTCAAGACTACATACAGGACCACGAATCGATATTTGACACACTTTCCGAATACAATGAATAGTCTTTCCGCCTGGAAAAATGGTGGAAAGCTCATAAAGTTTCACTTTTTATGGCTAACTTTGCATAAAATGTTTTTATGAGCGACAATTTCTTTTTACCGGCAGAATGGTATCCGCAGTCTGCCATCATGATGGCGTGGCCGCATGAAAATACAGATTGGGCATATATTCTCGATGAAGTGCAACAATGTTTTAAAAATATTGCGAGGGTCATTGTTCAGCACAAAGAAATGCTGATTGTCCTTGCACCTGATATTGAGAAGGTAAAATCCCAACTCCATGATTTGGATCAAAAATATATCCGATTTCAAGAAATCAATACAAACGACACTTGGGCAAGAGACACTTGCGCAATTACAACTCTTAACAACGGAATCCCTGTCATCAACGATTTTAAGTTCAATGGATGGGGATTGAAATTTGCAGCCAATTTCGACAACTTGCTGACATCCGAACTATTCTACAAAAATTCGCTGTTTTCCGGTGTCTATAAAAACCACTTGAATTTTGTGTTGGAAGGCGGCTCGATTGAGAGCGACGGAAACGGACTCATTCTGACAACCAGCGAATGCCTGCTGTCCAAAAACCGTAACGGCCAATCAAGCAAAGACGAAATAGAAGCCTATTTAAAGCAAGCGTTCGGTGCAAAAAAAATGTTGTGGATTGACCATGGCTTCCTTGCCGGAGACGACACCGACAGCCATATCGACACCTTGGCACGTCTGGCACCAAACGACACCATTCTATATGTCTGCACCGATGATAAGACAGACCTTCATTATGAAGCTCTTCAGGCTATGAAACAGCAACTTCAATCTTTTACAACCATTGAAGACAATGCTTTCAACCTAATTGAACTGCCGTTACCTGATGCTGTATTCGACGAAGACGACATGCGAATTCCTGCCACATACGCAAATTTCCTTATAGGAAACGGCTTTGTTGCTGTTCCTGTCTACAATCAGCCGACGAAAGATCAACTGGCTCTTGATTTAATTCAACAAGCCTTCCCCGATTACGATGTTGTAGGCGTTGACTGCAATGCTCTTATCAAACAGCATGGATCCCTTCACTGTGTAACTATGCAATTCCCCATCAATTCTATAAACCAATAACTTATATGAAATCGACACTAAAAGTAGGAATAATTCAACAGGCTAACACATCTTGCAAAGAAGACAACCAAACCAAGCTCGCCAATAAGATTTTCAATTTGGCGGCCGAAGGTGCAGAATTGATTGTACTTCAAGAATTGCACGATTCCCTATATTTCTGTCAAGTTGAGTCGACCGACAATTTCGATTTGGCGGTAGAAATACCTGGCGCAACAACCGACTTTTATAGCGAAGTTGCCAGAAAAGCGCATGTCGTTTTGGTAACCTCTCTTTTTGAACGCCGTGCTCCGGGATTATACCACAATACAGCTGTCGTATTTGAAAAAGATGGCAGCATTGCCGGAAAATATCGCAAAATGCACATTCCAGATGATCCGGCGTACTATGAAAAATTCTATTTCACACCCGGAGATTTGGGATTTACTCCCATCCAAACTTCTGTCGGCAAGTTGGGTGTGCTTGTTTGCTGGGACCAATGGTATCCGGAAGCAGCAAGACTGATGGCATTGAGTGGTGCAGAACTGTTGATATACCCTACCGCTATCGGTTGGGAAAGTTCAGATACTGATGAAGAACAATTCCGTCAGCGTCAGGCATGGATGCTGGTTCAACGTGGGCATGCTGTTGCAAACGGGCTGCACGTTGTTACTGTCAACCGTGTCGGACATGAAACAGACCCTTCTGGACAAACAAACGGTATTCAGTTCTGGGGCAGCAGTTTTGTTGCAGGTCCCCAAGGAGAACTGTTGTATGAAGCCCCAACCGACTGTGAAACTGAAAAGATTGTCGAGTTGGATCTAAACCGTTCTGAACAGGTTCGCCGTTGGTGGCCGTTCTTGAGAGACCGTCGTATTGAATGCTTCGACAAGCTGTCTCGTCGGTTCATTGACTGATTTCCCTCTGGGCTTAATACCCTTATTCTCTGACAACTACTTTTGTGGACAATATTCACACTTATGTGTGGAAAATGTCCACAAATAAAAATAACAGTTTAAACGCATGAAATCACAACAATAAATAAATCAGCGAATTAACCCTATCCCCTTCTATACAATTTAATTGGTATAATTTTTATTGTGCATTTTATTAGATTATTTTTTAAATTCAGAATATGTTTAAACAAGGACTTACTATTTGTCGCGCGGTATTGGCGACAATGATTTTTGCCTCGCTCTGGAGTTGTAAATCTGATGACAAACCACAGCCTCCAGTTGTAATTGTAGAAAAGCCGTCGCAGCAAGACGTGCACATTTATGGTGAATATGTCGGCCGTATCCGTGCCGCACAATTCGTAGAGCTCCATGCCCGCGTTGAAGGCTATTTGGAGAAAATGCTTTTTGAAGAAGGCAAATATGTAAAAAAAGGAGAGCCGTTATTCGTCATTAATCAGGCTCAATACAAAGCCCGAGTTGAAAAAGCCAAAGCACAACTTAAAAAGGACGAAGCGCTTGCATCGAAAGCCAAACGTGACGTTGAGCGTCTGAAGCCTTTGTATGAACAACACGCTGCCAGCCAGTTAGACTTGGATAATGCCGTTGCAGCATTGGAAAATGCAGAAGCAAACATTGCAATGAGCAAGGCCGACCTCGATCAGGCTGAATTGGAATTAAGCTATACAGTGATTACCTCTCCAATGTCAGGCTATATCAGCGAAAGAGCTGTTGATATCGGTAGCTTGGTTGGCCCGGGTGCAAAATCCAAATTGGCAGCAGTAGTAAAAAGCGATACTGTCTTGGTTGATTTCAAAATGACCTCGCTCGACTACCTGAGAGCCGAAAGAAGAAATATCAAATTCGGAGAAACGGACTCCAACCGTTCATGGCAACCGACAATTTCGGTCACACTTGCCGACAATACGGAATATCCGTTGAAAGGTGTTGTCGATTTTGCCGACCCAATTGTTGACCCGGAAACAGGAACATTCGGCGTGCGTGCTGAACTCCCTAACCCCAAAAACACTCTTTTGCCTGGACAGTTTACCCGTGTAAAACTATTGATTGACGTAAGAGAAAATGCAATAGTTGTTCCACGCAAGGCCTTGTCTATTGAAAAAGGCGGAGCTTTTATTTTCGTTGTCCGCAAAGACAGTATTGCAGAAAAACGTTTCGTTCAGACAGGTCCTGAAATCGGAAATAATGTCGTAATTGAACGAGGTTTGGGATTAAATGAAAATGTGGTGATTGAAGGCTTCCACAAATTGCTCCCCGGTGCTACGGTCAAACCAATTAACTCTAATGACAAACAAGCCATTGAGGCTATAAAAGAAAACGAAGAAGATAAATGAAACCAGGATTTTTTATAGATAGACCCGTATTCTCGATAGTGCTTTCAACATTGATTGTCATTGTCGGGTTAATAGGCCTGCTGTTTCTTCCTATAGAACAGTATCCGCAAATTACGCCGCCTGTCGTAAAGGTCAGTGCATCCTATTCAGGTGCAAATGCCTTGACCGTATCACAAGCCGTTGCAACGCCAATCGAGCAGGAATTGAACGGTACGCCGGGTATGATATATATGCAAAGTAGCTGTACTAACTCCGGTAGTTTGACTATTACGGTAACTTTTGATGTCTCAGCCGACCCAGACATGTCAGCTGTAGAAATTCAAAACCGTGTTAAATTGGCAGAAAGCCGATTGCCAGCAGAAGTTGTACAAAACGGTATCTCTGTTGAAAAACAGGCACCCAGTCAGCTCATGACTCTGACGTTGATGTCAGATGACCCTAAGTTTGACGAAATTTACTTGAGTAACTTCGCTACAATTAATGTTCAAGACGTATTACGCCGTATTCCGGGTGTTGGACGTATTTCAAATGTCGGTAGCCGTTACTACGGTATGCAGATATGGGTTTACCCTGACCGTTTGGCAAACTTCGGTTTGACAATCAAGGATTTGCAGAATGCACTGAAAGACCAGAACCGCGAATCGGCAGCAGGTGAATTAGGAAAGCAACCGGTAATCGATGTTGACATCACTTTGCCGATTACGGCATCCGGACGTCTTTCTACTGTAGAAGAATTTGAAGATATCGTTATCCGGGCAAACCCCGACGGTTCAATCATACGAATGCGTGACGTTGCACGTGTTTCGCTTGAAGCCTCTTCCTACTCTACGGAAAGTGGTATCAACGGCAAGAATGCGGCAATTCTTGGTATCTATATGCTGCCAGGAGCCAATGCATTGGAAGTTGCTGAAAACGTGAAGGCAACAATGAAGGAAATCAGTAAAAGTTTTCCGGATGAATTGGAATACAACTTCCCGTTCGACATGACCGAATACATTTCGCAATCTATTCATGAAGTTTACAAGACTTTGTTTGAAGCGTTGTTCCTGGTCGTTTTGGTTGTATTCTTTTCACTGCAAAACTGGCGTGCTGCGTTAATTCCAATTATCGCCGTTCCTATTTCGTTGGTCGGAACATTTGGATTTATGCTCATCATGGGCTTCTCTTTGAACACGCTGACGTTGTTGGGCCTTGTACTTGCCATTGGTATTGTGGTGGACGACGCGATTGTCGTGGTTGAAAACGTCGAACGTATTATGAAAGAAGAAGGGCTGCCACCTAAGGAAGCTACTCACAAAGCCATGCATGAACTTGCGGGCGCATTGGTTGCCACCACGATGGTTTTGGCGGCAGTATTCGTCCCGGTTAGTTTCTTGGGAGGCATCACAGGTCTTCTCTATCGTCAGTTCTCCATTACGATTGCCGTTTCCGTTTTGCTGTCAATGGTTGTCGCTTTGACCTTGAGTCCGGCAATGTGTGCAATGATTCTTCGACCGGAGCACAAGAAAAAAGCGAAAGTTTTCCGATTAATCAACTATTGGCTCGCAGTCGGCAACAGGAAATATGCAAAGATTTTGCGCCGGTTCTTCCGCAATCCCCGCAGAGTTTTGGCCGGATTCGGACTTTCCATCGTACTTATCTTTGTCTTGAATTCCATCCTTCCGACCAGCTTTATTCCGGAAGAAGACCAAGGCTATTTCACGGTTGAACTCGAATTGCCGGAAGGTTCTACTCTTGAACGTACCCGTGAAGTGACGGATCGCGCCATCGCCTTCCTTGACAATCATCCGGCCGTGGCATACGTTCAGAATGTGACCGGTAGCAGCCCACGCGTCGGTACTGCACAAAGCCGTTCTACCCTTACCGTCATTCTGAAACCGTGGGAAGAAAGAGAAGGAAAAGGCATGGACGTAGCTTCTGTTATGCAGGATACCCGCGATGAGTTCTACAACTATCCGGAAGCGAAAGTATATGTCAACCGTCCTCCTGTTATCCCAGGTTTGGGTGAAAGCGGTGGACTTGAAATGCACTTGGAAGCCAAAGGCGATGCCAGCTGGGATGATTTGATTGCAGCAACCGACACATTCCTGCATTATGCGTCTCAGGCGCCGGAACTTCAAGGAGTATCTTCTGCCCTCCAGTCAGAGATCCCGCAATTATACATTGATGTAGACCGCGACCGTGCACAGTTCCTCGGTATTCCGATGGCCGACATATTCAACACGATGAAGGCATATTTGGGTTCTGTTTATGTAAACGACTTTAATATGTTTAACCGAATCTATCGTGTATATATACAGGCTGAAGCCTCCTACAGAGCGTCACAGGAAAATCTCGGCATGTTCTATGTACGCGCGCAGAATGGAGCCATGGTACCATTGACGGCATTGGGTACAACAAAATACACGACAGGTCCGGGTACAATCAAACGCTTCAACATGTTCTCGACCGCATCCATCAATGCAGTAGCAGCACATGGATACAGTACGGGTGAAGCAATGGCTGCAATGGAAGAAATTGCCCAAACACATTTGCCGGAAAACATCGGTATTGAATGGAGCGGTCTCTCCTATCAGGAGAAAAAGGCAGACGGACAGACGGGTATTGTACTTGGATTGGTATTCCTGTTCGTATTCCTGTTCCTTGCAGCACAATATGAAAGCTGGATAGTTCCAATCGCCGTATTGTTGTCATTGCCTGTAGCGGCATTAGGTGCTTATATGGGTATATGGGCTTGCGGATTGGAAAATGACATTTATTTCCAAATCGGTCTGGTAACACTGATTGGATTGGCGGCGAAGAATGCCATTTTGATTGTTGAATTTGCAAAAGTCCAGGTCGATGCCGGCTGTGATGTAATCAAATCGGCAATTCACGCATCACAAATGCGTTTCCGCCCTATCCTCATGACATCATTGGCATTCGTTTTGGGTATGCTGCCGATGGTTCTTGCTTCTGGACCGGGTTCTGCTTCCCGCCACAGTATCGGAACAGGCGTATTCTTCGGAATGCTTTTCGCCATCACATTTGGTATCGTCATCGTTCCGTTCTTCTTTGTATTGATTTATAAATTGAAACAAGTTAATTTCAAACAGATTCTATTGAAAGGAAAATCATTTATGCCAATCATCGTTGCAGCTTTGGTTACGATGTCTGCTACATCCTGCAAAATTGGCAAAAAATACACTCGACCGGATCTGAATCTACCCGAGACCTTTGAAGTTGTTGGCGACAGTTCTTCTGTTGCCGACATCGGATGGGGCACATTGTATCAGGATACGGTACTGCAATCATTGATCGAGAAGGCGCTGCACAACAATAAGGATATGTGTATCGCAGCCGCTAAAATCAAAGAACTGATGGCTGCAAAACGCATTTCAAATGCCCGACTGTATCCGTCTGCAACCTTGTCATTGCATGCTGAACGCGAAAGTGAAAACTATGGCGGTAATAAGTAAGATATCGATAATGAATTCGATCCTAAGCTTGGTTTTACATGGGAACTTGATTTCTGGGGTAACATTCGATGGGCAAAGGAAGCCGACCTGGCTGCATACTTACAGTCCGTCGAAGCACAGAAAGCGTTGCAGATGACGTTAGTTTCAGAGGTTGCCTCTGCCTATTTTGAACTGTGTGCCCTCGACCGAGAATTAAACATTGTAGAAAAGACACTCGAAGCTCGTCGCGAGGGTGTACGATTGGCAAAACTGCGGTTTGAAGGAGGTTTGACTTCAGAAACAGCATACAATCAGGCTTTGGTTGAACTTGCTAAGACTGAAACTAAAATCCCGACTCTCGAAGAGCAGATAAAAATAAAGGAAAGCGACTTGGCTCTCCTTTTAGGTGAATATCCTACCGGAATACCTCGTGGAGCTTCATTGAACGAACAGACCCTACCTGAAATTCTTCCGGTCGGTTTGCCTTCTACTCTTTTGGAGCGTCGTCCGGATGTACGTCAGGCAGAACTGAAACTGCGTGAAATGAATGCAAAAGTAGGGGTGGCATTTACCAATATGTTCCCGAAAATAACTCTGACGGCAAAACTCGGTTTTGAAAGTGACCAGCTTTCAAATCTTATCAAAAGCCCCTATTGGTTCCTGGCAGGTGACCTGCTGCAACCTATTTTTGGTATGGGTAGCAACATTGCCAAACACAAGGTGGCGAAAGCCCAATACGAGCAGGAAATTTATGCCTACCAAAAATCCGTATTGAAAGCTTTCAAGGAAGTAAACGATGCCATTATTTCAGCACGTAAGAGCAAAGAAATCACAGCATCTTGGCGTACACTGGAAGCATCAGCCAACAAATATCTGGAACTTGCACAACTCCAATATATAAATGGTGTAACCAGCTATATGGACGTATTGGATGCTCAGCGTGGATTGCTCGACGCACAAATTGGATTGAATAATGCTGTACTCAGTGAACTGAAAACTATTGTCAAACTTTATAAAGCTCTCGGAGGAGGATATACAAACGAAATACTCCAACTCGAAAAAGAGAAATTAGAATCTGACAAGAAAGCAGAAAAATAAGTTTTCGGAACAGAAACGAGAAACGTTATAAAACAGAAAAGGGGATCAGTTTCGACCCCCTTTTCTGTTTCTATATATTTTTATTAAAATTTCAACCCAACAGAAAGCACAACTTCATGATTGTTGTCTGTAATTTTCGCTGTTGGCGAAACTCCTGTCAGATATCCGTTAGGTTCAACCTCCGGAGAGTATGCATGAAATGTGCTTTTTCTTGTTTTATACAAATATGCCATATCAACATAGAATGCTTTATAGCGATAACCCAATCCGGCTGTTATGTACTGAATGTTGTCGTCCAATGTGTACGACAATGTTGTACCGGCCTGCACCACATTCAATTTGTCATTTCTGATTTCTTCTGTAAACGGAGAAAGCTGCAATGAATAGCCCAATCTTAAACCAAATTGCGGCGTTACTTTAAACTCACCGCCTAAACGGAAAATATTAGAAGAACGATAGTAATCCTTGATGTAATCAGATACATAAACATCTTCTTTTCCATCATAAGATACGCTCATGGTTGGATAAGTTACACGCTCATAATCAAAACTGATGATTCCGCGACCTCCAACAACGGCAGCAGCACTACCAATAAACCGCCACGGAGAATTCATGTCAAAATATGTTTCTCCGACATAGCCTTCATCTGTTGTCGCCTTTCCTGCAATATTCATAGAACTTGCCACGTCATAGGCAGAAAAAGCATAGGATGTATTGGCGTAATATTCCGATTTCAGTGAGTAGAATGTCGGTGTGTGGAATGCAAAACCGACTCTGAATTCATTTATAGGCTTGAAAATAACTCCCAACTTGAAGTTCAATCCGCTTCCTCTCATTGAGAAGTAATTCTCCATACCCCACGAAGCGCTTCCGTTTCCACTTTTGTTTCCGCCGTCATAAGGCACATGAGCATTATCAAGACTTTCTCCATAATAGGAATACAATTGGTAGTCAACATCAACAATACCTAAGCTTGCACCCCAGTACAGCATATCCATGGCATTGCCACCAAAACTCAGCGTATATTCGTCTATGCCGCCACGTTCGTCAACCTCCAATTCTCCGCGACCGGTTGTTCCGGTTTGGAACAAGCCTTTATAAGTGTCACCGCTTGGATTTATCAAATACGAATTATAGGCAAGAATACTCATCCACGGACAATAGGATTCCTGATAAGGATTATAGCCGTTTTGTACTGCACCAAGTTCTTCCGGTTTCCATCCGCCGGCGGTTGTCTGGTTGGCGACATAATTGGTCATAGATCCCTGAAGATTGCTGATACCACCGGAATAATGCCGATTGAATGAAGCAGTTCTGTTATAGCTAATACCCCAATTCACATTCGGAATAACGCTGGAGCCGGTCCGGAATGTACCAATATAACCAAGATTGCTGAAATTGAAATTCTTATGCTTTTCTTTTCCGAACGCGCCATTGCCCATTGAAGTGTTCTGAATATCCCAGTTCAATGTCAATCCAAGTTCCGAACTGCGATAGATTCCAATTCCACCCGGATTCTGATTGAGAACAGACAAATCACCACCCAAAGCACCAAAAGCACCAGCCATTGACATAAAGCGTGCAGAACCTCTTAAATCTGACTGTGACAAGCTGTACACATCAAAAGCACTCTGCGACTGCATTGCAAAGGGATAACATCCCAGCAATGCTGCTATCAAAATATACTTTGTTTTCATATCATTCTAAAATTTAACGTCTTCCACCACGTCCACCGCCGCTTCCGCCAAATGAGCCACGTCCGCCACCAGTTGAACCGCCTCTGAACGAACCGGAATTACCACGGTTTGTCGGATTTGAGAATGAAGGACTTGTAGTTGTACCTCTTCTATAAGAATTTGACGGTGAATAGTTGAAATCAAAATCATTTTCACGCGTATTGTTATTATTCACGGAACCGCCACGATAACCGTTATACGTTCTTTGGTTGTAATTATTCGTATTATTGAATGTCGATGACGGTCTACGTCCCGTAGCTGTTGAGTTCCTTCTTATTGTGGAATTGACAGGACGTCGTCCATCAGAGACCGTTGAACTGCCGGAATTTCCACCAAACGGGCGTCGTCCGTTGCTTGAATAGCGATGGTTGCTATTCCAAGCATAACTTGGATAATAGTGATGATGGTAGCCATAATAAGGATACGGATGATAATAGCCCGGTCCCCAGAACGGATCATACCAACTGCACCAAGGATCCCAATAGCCGTAACCCCAATAGGTATAAAACGGAGAATACCAGTAAGAAGAATATCTTGGTCCGTACCATGGACTATACCAGGAAGAATACCAAGGGTCATAAAAACCAAAGGAAACGGTTGTTGACGGAGTTCCGACATAAATATTTACATCATCGGCATAATAGAGTTCTATCAATTCCGGATCGTCCGAGGCAGTCACAATATCAGGATTGCTGAAACGCTCAATCCTGTCCGTATATGTAAACATGGAACTGTTTGCCGGTCGGATTGAATCTACAGCAGAAGAATCCCGCTGAGTGTATGAACGCCCCATTCTGTTATAGGCATCAACATCTACATCATTATTGTTGTAGACCTGATACGTGGGAGCCTTCATCTCAGGATTTGCCAATTCATATTCAGCCTGAAGTTCTGCAAGTTTTTCTTGCCTTTCCTTTTTCGCTTTTTCCGCATCGTAATAGATGTCGTCATCATAATAGCCTTGTCCAAACATTGGGGTTATTGAAAACATCAAAACGCCCAAAAACAGTTTATAGTTTCTCATTTTGTCCTCCTTTCTTTATTTGACCAGTTTCTTTCTGAAAAGTTTAACTGATTTCAAAGAAAACGCAACATGCTTGTTATTTAATCAAATTAGACAGACATTATTACTTTCAAGATACGTAAATACATCCGAACAAGCAATAATATCTCATATTCAAAGATATAACAAATTCTACAATAGGCAACACCCAAGTGTCTTATTTTGGAATTTTTATCTATTTATCACATATAAAGGTAAAAATTTCCCGTCAAATTCTTATAATCCATAGAAAACTCCCCTTCTTCCCTGATGCAAAGCTCTTTATCGTCGACGGTACATTCACAATTGGAAAACTCCCACAAATAACGTTTTACAGCTTTCTTTTCGGATGGCTTTACAGCCACCCTACGCTTAATCCAAAAATCGCTCTCCCCTGCCAAAAATTCTATATACTCTTTTACTTCTACAGGTGCTATTAAAGCAAACACACCACCTGGTAACAATAGCGACTTTACTTTTTCAAACAGCCTTTCAAATGGCAAGGAATCTGTATGCCGAGCCATAGCACGCCGTTTGTCCGGAGCTACAATATCTGTTTTAAAAAAAGGAGGATTTGAAACAATCAAATCATACTTGCTGTCGCTTGTATAAGTTAGAAAATCCACATCAAAAACCGAAAGCCGTTCTTTCCAAGCCGATTTTTCAAAATTTTCAGCCGCTTCAGCCGCCGCCAAGTCATCTATTTCAACAGCATCAATTTTCGCCTCTGTATTCCGCTGTGCTGCCATCAGGGCAATCAATCCGCTACCACATCCCACGTCCAAAATACGATGAGCTTTTGACACATCACACCAGGCACCAAGCAATACCCCATCGGTTCCTATCTTCATTGCACAATTCTTGTGGCTGATTTCAAACTGCTGAAATCTGAATATTCCGTCTGACATTATTTCGATTTGTTTTTACAAAAATACGACATAACGCCATTATATGCAAAATGCGCCATTCCCATAAGGAACAGCGCATTTGCAATATCTTGTAAAAAAGACGGATTACCAGATGATAACTCTCTTTTCCGGAGCAAGGAACATCGGATCACCGGCTTTAATACCAAAGGCATTATAGAACGGAGAAATGTTCTTCAATGTTGCATTTACTCTCCAACGGCCCAATGAGTGTTCATCCATCTTCGTACGGCGAAGGATTTCCGCGTCTCGAATATTGTCAGCCCATACGTTTGCATAAGAAAGATAGAATCTCTGGCTCGGAGTAAAGCCGTCTACAGTTTTGTTTTCTTTGGCTTCCTTCGTTTTCATGTATGCAGTGTAAGCCACACGCAAACCACCTTGGTCAGCGATGTTTTCACCCAAAGTCAAACGACCGTTAGCGTGCTGGTCACCAAGAACGACGATGCTGTCAAATTGAGCTACAAGCTTGTCTGCCAATTTGTTGAATTCTTCAGCATCTTTTTCAGTCCACCAGTTTTCCATATTACCGTTCTTGTCAAACTGACGTCCCATATCGTCAAATCCGTGAGTCATTTCGTGACCGATAACAACACCGATTGCACCATAGTTGTCAGCATCCAATGCATCCGGAGAGAAGAATGGTGCTTGAAGAATACCGGCAGGGAAACAGATTTCATTTGTTGTCGGGTTGTAATATGCGTTTACAGTTTGTGGAGTCATACCCCATTCTGTCTTGTCGACAGGTTTGCCATATTTGCCGTTGCTGTCTTTAACGTGGAACAAAATAGCTTCCTTGATGTTATCCCAATATGTCTTTTTAGGATCGATAACAACGGAAGAATAATCTTTCCATTTGTCTGGATAACCAATTTTAACCGTAAATGCAGCCAATTTTTCTTGAGCGCGAGCTTTAGTTTCATCGCTCATCCATGTAAGGCTTGCAATGTGTTCACCCAAAGCTTCTTTCAAGTTGTTGACCAATTCCATCATACGTTGCTTGGATTCTGCCGGGAAGTATTTTTCCACATACAATTGGCCCAATGCTTCGCCCAACATTCCGTCAGGAACAGCCAACGCACGTTTCCATCTCGGACGGTCTTGTTTTGCACCAGTGATAACCTTGCTCATGTTGAAGTTCACTTCGCGGAAATCATCACTCAAATAATCAGATGCGGCATTGATGAAGTGGAATGACAGATAGTCCTTCACTTCCTGTTCGCTCAGTGTAGACAACAGTTCATTGACTTTTGCCAAAGAAGCCGGTTGCATTACACACATCTTGTCAACACCTTCCAAATACAAACCCTTCAAATAAACATCCCAATTGACAGCCGGGCAAACTGAATCGATTTGCTCCATGCTGCGGATATTATATTGTGCGGCAAGATTACGTTGTTCCGTTCTTGACATGGCAACTTTTGCCAATTCTGTTTCAATGTTCATGACATTTTTCATGACACGTTCTGCATCGGCAGCATTGTAACCTGCCAACTTGCAGAGGTCCTGAATGAACACCTTGTAGGCATTGCGAATGGCAACTGTCTGCTCGTCATCCTGCAAATAATAGTCGCGATCGCCCAAACCAAGGCCACTTTGTGCCCAATACAGAATGTTTGTATTAGAATCTTTGAAGTCACTTGAAACTCCTACACCAAAGAATGGAGAAGAGAAAGTATGCAACCAAGAAAGCAGAGCTGAATATTCTTCAGGTTTTACATTCTGAATACGAGCCAGATCTGCTTGAATTGTAGAAGCACCTTCCTTGTTCAAACGAACACTATCCATACCCATAGCATACAAGTCGCCGATTTTTTGAGCAACCGAACCATACGGGTGTTTAGTAGAACGCAATCCTTCTACCAGTTCATGCAATTGCTTTTTATTGTTCTCGCCCAGCATATCAAAAGAGCCGAAACGAGAATATTCATCCCCCAGCGGATTGTTCTTTTGCCAACCACCACAAGCGTATTGATAAAAATCGACACGCGGAGAAACTGATTCATCGAGATTTTCCCGATTTGCTCCTGTTTTAGGAGTTGCTGCTGACATCGTCAATGATGCACTCAACGCCAAAAACATCATTCCGTTTTTTAGTTTCATAATAAATAAGTTTATATTAGTTTTTTAATGTTTCCAACTCCATTGTAGCCTGCTCCCAAGCATCCATGGCTTTTTCAAGTTCAGACTGCAACACACCATGTTTTTCAAACAAGGATGGATCATTGGCACCAGCCGACAACTGTTGCTCGATCTCGGCAATTTCCGATTCGCAACGTTCCACCTCCTGTTCTGCATCTTTTACTTTCTTTTCCGCCTTACGAACAAGTTTTTCAAACTCTTTCTTTTCAGCATATGACAACCGCCCGGAGGACTCTACTGAAACAGTTGTCGCTACATCTTTCTGCGGTGTTGCCTTTGCTTCCAATTCCCGAAGGTTTTCCATGTTTTTTGCCTGCAGGAAATCGTAGATTCCTCCAAGATGCTCACGTACTTTTCCTCCGCCGAATTCATATACTTTTTCAACCAGTCCATCCAGGAAATCACGGTCGTGGGACACGACAATTACCGTGCCGTTGAAATCCTTAATTGCCTGTTTCAGAATATCCTTGGTTTTCATGTCCAAGTGGTTGGTCGGCTCGTCAAGAATCAACAGATTGACCGGTTCCAACAACAGACGAATCATGGCCAGACGTGTTTTTTCGCCACCGGAAAGCACCTTTACTTTTTTCTCCGAGGCTTCTCCCCCAAACATGAAAGCACCTAAAATATCCCGTATCTTCGTTCTGATGTCACCGACAGCCACACGATCGATTGTATCAAAGACAGTGATTTCACCATCGAGAAAAGATGCCTGGTTTTGAGCAAAATAGCCAATCTTTACATTATGACCGATTTTCAATTCACCACCAAACGGTATCTCACCCATAATACATTTTACCAAGGTAGACTTACCTTCACCGTTCTTACCGACAAAAGCCACTTTCTCACCTCGTTTGATAGTGAGGGTGACATCGCTGAAAACTTTATGTTCGCCATAAAATTTCTCTACCCCGTCACAAATGACCGGATAATCACCAGAACGGGGAGCCGGAGGAAATTTTAAGTTCAATCGAGAATTGTCGACTTCATCCACCTCAATTCTTTCTATTTTTTCCAATTGCTTGATTCGGCTCTGAACCTGCACGGCCTTTGTTGCTTTGTAGCGGAAACGTTCAATGAAATCTTCCGTTTCCTGTATCTGCTTCTGCTGATTCTGATAAGCACGAATCTGCTGTTCCAGGCGTTCCTGCCTCAAAGTGACAAATTTTGAATAATTCACCTGATAGTCATAAATTTTCCCACAGGAAATTTCGATAGTTCGATTTGTCACATTGTCAATAAAAGCACGGTCGTGCGAAACCAGCACCACAGCATTGGCTTTCGTCTTTAAAAATGTTTCAAGCCATTGTATTGATTCGATGTCCAAGTGGTTGGTCGGCTCATCCAGCAGCAATACATCCGGACGTTTCAACAATAATTTAGCCAACTCTATACGCATTCTCCATCCACCGCTGAACTCAGATGTATTACGGGTAAAGTCAGTTCTGACAAAGCCAAGCCCCATCAGTGTTTTCTCTATCTCTGCCTCATAATTGTCGCTTTCCTTTAGAAGAATGGTTTCATTCAACTGTGTGATTTTGTCAATCAGCCTCAAATAAGATTCGCTTTCGTAGTCAGTTCTGTCAGCAAGTTCGGCATTCAATTTGTCCAATTGAGCCTTCAGCACATCAAGTTCACCAAAAATCGTCTTGACTTCCTCAAAAACTGTACGTTCATCCATCAACAGCATCTGCTGCGGCAGATAACCGATAGTCAAGTCATTCGGAATAGCAACACTTCCCGATGTAGGCTGTTGAAGACCGGCAATAATCTTCAGCATTGTAGATTTTCCAGCTCCGTTTTTTCCGACTAACGCTATTTTATCTTTTTTATTAATTACATAACTGACATCTTTAAACAATGCCACACTATTAAATTCAATACATAAATTCTGTATGGAAATCATTTCATCTTCGTTTTTGCGATGCCAAAGTTACATAATTTTCCGCCAATACACCTATCTTCTTTCAAAAATACACAATTATGACATTTTTATTAACATCTGAATACAGTATTACAGAAAGTTGCCAAATGTAAAAAGGCGTTTGCCGATTCCGACAAACGCCTTTCCTATCATGACAGATAAATTATTTCAAATTTAATTTCTTAAGAATATCTGACGGAACACCTTTCTTGTTTACCCAGATACTCATTGTCTTGGCGAGGAAATAAGGTTCTGACACATAGAAATATCCTTTATATACCTGTTCAGAATCCCATGAATTCTTCACCTTGTAATATTTGTTGCCTTTTTGGTCAACAGCAGTTCCAACAATAACCATTCCGTGGTCATCTGTTGTTTCATAGTTGTCAAAACCTTCCTGACGGCTTTCCTGAGTCACAACAATTTCTTCAACCGGACCCTTGAAGTCATACATTTTGTCAACTTTTTCAGAATCTTTCAGTTTTACCCAACGGTCAAGTTCTGTTCCCTCCATGCTCGCCTTACGGTCAACCTTCGGCATCAAGGCAACACCATCGTACCACTTAAAGCCCTTTTCGCTGACATCTGCTGCCCAAAGAACAGTATAACCATTTTCGATAGCGTTGTCAACAACAGCTTTCAACTCTTCCATTTTAACATTGTAGTACAAGCTGTGCCCCCAGTTGTCTGGCACTTCAAGCACAAATGGTTTGTAGAAATCGTGATGTGTGAATGATGTCAATGGAACATAGTCATTCATATTCAAGCCAAGCGATTCTGCAAATGTCTTCGGTGTGTAAGTCTTGCCTTTATATTCAAAGGATTCCGGAACCTTTCCAAGATATGCATCAAGAATTCCGATATAACCGTTCAACCAAGCTTTTGACAGTTTCTTGTTCGGATTCTTGGCGATTTCCTGCAAATAAGCAGTCAATACGCCAGCCAATTCACCGTGGTCATGCTTTTCTTCACCATATTCCAAACCGGCATAGGCTTCTTCCGGTACCATTCCGTATTTGTCGAACACATAAGGGATATCCATCAATCCACCGCCTTCGCCAAAATTGGACTTTCCATAATAGCGGATATATTGAATGGCCTTATCAATATAACATTGTCTGACAACAAACATTTCTGACAAATCGTATTCACCCTTACCATTCTTCAAAAGTTCGTCTTCAAGGAATGACAAGCCGGAAAAACTCCAGCATGTTCCCGATTTGTTCTGATCTTTCACTGATGTTGTAGGGTTTACCTTTACATCAGTGAAAATAAATGCAGTATCTGCATTTTCCTTTTCATTTGCGCTAACGGCAAATGACGACATAACTGCCGCAAGTCCTAATATTGCTATTTTTTTATTCATATCCATTAATATTCATCCCATGATTTTACTTCAATATCATCCATTGAATAACGGCTGATTGCATCAACAAACGCAGATGCCAGACGAGCATTCGTCAACAATGGAATATTCAAGTCGATTGCAGCACGACGGATCTTATAGCCGTTGCTCAATTCCTTGCTGGTCAAGTTTTTCGGAATATTTACAACCAGGTCAATTTCCTTGTTGTGAAGCATATCCAATGCCTGAGGATATTGTCCTTCTTCGCTTGGCCAATATACCTGAATTGCAGGGATATTGTTGTCTACCAAATATTTATATGTTCCGCCTGTAGCATACAGTTTGTATCCTTTCGCATACAATGTTGCAGCAGCATCCAGCATGTCAGCTTTCTGCTTAGCAGAACCGGTGCTCAACAACACGGATTTCTTCGGCATCTTGTAGCCGACAGAAAGCATTGACTTCAAAATAGCTTCCGACGTGTCGTTACCGATACATCCTACTTCACCTGTCGAAGACATGTCTACACCCAATACCGGGTCTGCTCCTTGCAGACGAGAGAATGAGAATTGCGAAGCCTTGATTCCGACATAATCCAAATCGAACGCGCTCTTGTTCGGTTTTTCAACCGGGATACCCAACATCACTTTCGTAGCAATATCAATGAAGTTAAGTTTCAAAACTTTTGAAACGAACGGAAAACTTCTTGATGCACGCAAGTTACATTCGATAACCTTGATGTCATTGTTCTTAGCCAAATACTGGATATTAAACGGACCGGAGATATTCAAAGCCTTGGCAATCTGGCTGGAAATCTTCTTGATACGACGGACCGTTTCGACATACAATTTTTGCGGCGGGAACTGAATAGTTGCATCACCCGAGTGAACACCGGCAAATTCGATGTGTTCGGAAATTGCATATACCTTGATTTCACCGTTTTGTGCCACGGCATCCATTTCAATTTCCTTAGCATGTTCAATGAATTCTGTTACAACAACTGGATGCTGTTTTGACACATTGGCAGCAAGTTTCAAGAAGCGTTCCAGTTCCTCGTCATTTGAACAAACGTTCATTGCCGCACCAGAAAGTACGTACGACGGACGAACCAATACCGGATATCCTACTTCTTCGACGAATTCATAAATATCGGTCATTGAAGTAAGCTCACGCCAACGTGGTTGGTCAATGCCCAATTCATCAAGCATCGAAGAGAATTTGTGGCGGTCTTCCGCATTGTCAATACTTTTGGCTGATGTACCCAAAATATTCACTCCGTCTGCATCCAAACGGGTTGCCAAGTTGTTAGGAATTTGTCCACCAGTTGAAAGGATTACTCCGTGAGGAGTTTCCAAATCGATGATATCCATAACACGCTCGTATGTCAACTCGTCAAAATACAAGCGGTCGCACATATCGTAGTCGGTTGAAACTGTTTCCGGGTTATAGTTGATCATTACAGAACGCCAACCCTCTTTCTTGACCGTCAGCAATGCATTTACACTACACCAGTCGAACTCCACAGAGCTACCGATACGGTAAGCGCCAGAACCAAGCACAACCACCGAACGGTTGTCATGTTCGTAGCAGATGTCATGTTCACGGCCGTTATATGTCAGATACAGATAATTTGTCTGTGCCGGATATTCAGCACCCATGGTATCAATTTGCTTCACAACCGGCAAAATGCCATATTGCTTACGCAAGTTTCTAACCATGCGGTTGGCATCTTCGCCCACTCCCATTTCGTCCTTCAAAACGGCACGGGCAATTTGGAAGTCAGAGAATCCCTGCTCTTTTGCAAGACGCATCAAATCCTGAGGTACATCTTCCAGTTTGTTATATCCTTCCAAGTCCTGAGCAGTCTCCAGCAAGTTGTGCAGTTTCTGCAGGAACCAGCGGTCAATTTTAGTCAGCTGATGAATTTTTTCAACATCGTATCCTTTACGGAATGCTGTTTCAATAACGAAGATTCGCTTGTCGGTCGGTTCTTTCAATGCTTTGTCAATATCAGGAACTGACATTTCCTTATTTTCGATAAATCCGTGCATGCCCTGACCAATCATTCGAAGACCCTTTTGAATTACTTCTTCAAATGTACGGCCGATAGACATCACTTCGCCTACCGATTTCATTGACGAACCGATTTCCTTCTTCACACCATGGAACTTACCCAAGTCCCAACGCGGAATCTTACATACTATATAGTCGAGTGCCGGTTCAAAGAATGCAGAAGTTACTTTCGTTACCGTATTCTTCAAATCAAACAATCCGTAACCCAAACCGAGCTTGGCAGCGATGAAAGCCAATGGATAGCCTGTTGCCTTTGATGCCAATGCCGAACTACGGCTCAGACGTGCATTCACTTCAATAACACGATAATCCATTGACATCGGATCATAAGCATACTGCACATTACATTCACCGACAATTCCAATATGGCGAACAATCTTGATGGCAAGAATACGCAAAAGGTTTGTATCGTCGTTTGACAATGTTTGAGAAGGCGCAACCACGATACTTTCTCCCGTATGGATTCCCAGCGGGTCGAAGTTTTCCATATTACATACTGTAATACAGTTGTCAAAGCGGTCACGAACCACTTCATATTCAATTTCTTTCCATCCTTTCAAAGATTTTTCAACCAATACTTGAGGAGAGAAAGACAATGCTTTTTCAGTCAATGCAACCAACTGCTCTCTGTCATCGCAGAAACCGCTACCAAGACCACCAAGGGCATATGCGGCACGCACAATAACCGGATAGCCTAATTGTTCAGCAGCACGAATTGCATCGTCAATTGTTGAAACGGCCTCACTCTTGATTGTCTTGACGTCAATTTCATCAAGTTTCTTCACGAACAGTTCACGGTCTTCGGTATCCATGATAGCCTGAACCGGAGTACCAAGGACCTGTACATTATATTTGCTTAAAACACCAGATTGGTAAAGTTCCACACCACAGTTCAAAGCTGTCTGTCCGCCAAAAGCGAGCAAGATGCCTTGCGGTTGTTCCTTGGCGATAACCTTTTCAACGAAGAACGGTGTTACCGGCAAGAAGTATATCTTATCAGCAAACCCTTCAGAAGTTTGCACTGTTGCAATATTCGGGTTAATGAGTACCGTTTCGATGCCTTCCTCTTTCAACGCCTTCAACGCTTGTGAACCGGAATAGTCAAATTCTCCGGCTTCTCCAATTTTCAAAGCTCCAGAGCCAAGCAATAATACTTTCTTAATGTCTTTTTTTTCCATTTTACTCATTGGGTTAAATATTACAACATGTTAATAAAGTCATCAAATAAGAAGTCTGTATCCAGAGGTCCGCTGCATGCTTCCGGGTGGAATTGTGCAGAGAAGAACGGTTTGGTTTTATGACGAATACCTTCGTTTGTTCCGTCATTCATGTTAATGAACAGCGGTTCCCAATCTGCACCGAGAGTATTGTTGTCAACTGCATAACCGTGATTCTGCGATGTGATGAAGCACTTTTCAGTTCCGGCAAGACGCACCGGTTGATTATGACTGCGATGGCCGTATTTCAGTTTATAAGTCTTGGCACCTGAAGCCTTAGCCAGCAACTGGTTGCCCATACAAATACCAAAAATAGGCTTATCTCCCTGCAATGCGACTTTGATATTCTGCACTGTTGTTTCTGCCATATCCGGGTTACCTGGACCGTTTGAGATAAACAAGCCGTCGTATTCAAGCTTGTTGAAATCGTAATCCCACGGAACACGTACCACTTTTACATTGCGTTTTACGAGCGAACGAATAATATTGTTTTTAACTCCGCAGTCAACTAAAACGACGGTTTTGTTTCCTTCACCGTAAGTAATTACTTCCTTACAGCTGACAACAGCTACCTGATTGTCCTTATTCGGATCGTAGAATTCCACATCCTCTGCCCCTTCAATCACAATCTTACCAAGCATTGAACCCTTTTCTCTCAAATGCTTTGTCAAAGCACGGGTATCGATGCCATATATGCCGACAACCTGTTCTCTTTGCAACCATTCACTCAAACTTTCCTGTGCCAACCAGTGGCTGTACTCCCACGAATAATCCGTGCAGATGATAGCCTGGCAGTGAATGCGCTGACTCTCCAAATAGTCGCTCAAACCATTTTGCTGACTCATTGGAGGAACTCCATAATTGCCTAATAAGGGATAAGTGGTTACAAGGATTTGTCCTTCATACGACGGGTCCGTCAAACTTTCAGGATAACCAACCATTGCGGTGTTAAACACAACTTCGCCGGCACACGATTTGTTGTACCCGAACGATTTTCCTTCGTAGATTGTTCCGTCCTCCAGTATCAAGGAGGCTTTTACTGTTTCTCTCATATATATATTTAGGGATTACTTACACAAGTATTAGGTTTGCAAGATTACCATCGAGAAAACCATACAAAATTACTGCTTTTTTCTCTATTTTCTACAATTATGATTACAAAAAATAATAATATTGCTACATATTTTACGCTTCTGCACCAATATCTTACATCCTAAAATATTCCAAACAGAAAAGCATGCGCTTTTTCAAATTTTTTCTTAACTTTGTCACCTATTTCCTAAAGAAAAGCACTAACTAAAACCTTAATATTTATGAAAACCAAATTTATTTTAGTGGCAATGACATTAGTCTGCCTCATGGGGCAAGCCCATCCTAAAGTAGAAGGCAGCCCACAAATGCTCCTTAAATCGCAAGAAGGCTTTATGGCCCCCACATGGTCGCCTGACGGACAGCAATTAGCTGTGACCGGAAACAATTACACAGGCATTTGGATTGCGAACATTGATGGAAGCGGAATCCAACAAATCACATCCGATGCCGGAGCCGGCTATAAAATGGTATGGAGACCGGAAAGCAACACGATTCTTGGAAGAACCAACGTCATCAAAAACGGACGCGTACTTCATCAACTCAAAATTTACGACACGAAAACAGGGAAGAGCGCCATCGTAATGGACGCCACACGAAATCTGTGCGGAACTCCGACATGGGGAAAAGCCGGCGAAGTCAAGTTCGCCAAAAAGGACGGCGCACAAAAAATCCGTCTCTCCGCAAAGCAGGCTTCCCCGATTCAGTTGAATGTGTATGAAACGATGCTGTCCTATCCTTTTGAGGCGACACAGTTGATTCCCAACTTGTCGGAATTTGCCGGGAAACCCATCATCAACCCGTCAATGAGTCCCGACGGCTCAAAAATCGCATTCCAGATAGCTGGTAAAGGTATTTTTGTCTGTGCTGCCGACGGCAGCCAGCTCAAGCATCTTGGCAAAGGTTCTTACCCTTCATGGATGCCTGACAACAAACATATCGTAGTTGCAGAAGTTAAAGACAACGGCGAAGTTTTCACGTCTTCTAAACTCATTTCTTTCGACACAGAGTCTGGCGAATCCGCCTTGCTTTTTGCAAACAACAACATGATACCAGTCACTCCGGCGGTATCCCCAAAAGGCAATCAGCTTGCTTTCGAAAACAGCCGGAACGGATGTATCTACATTCTTAATCTAACCTTTTAAACACAGATTCTTATGAAAAATTTCACACATATTATAAAGAACTCGCTGCTATCGTTTTCTTTATGCCTCGTTGGCGGTTCAAGCATGTTTGCAGCCGATGTCAACGGTTGGGGTGATTTCAGATTATACCTTGACCCCGGACACGCCCAACGAGAAAACGGAGGCCTGTACAATTATTCAGAAGCAGAAAAAGTATTGCGTGTAGCGTGGTCAATACGCGACTACTTGTTGAAATACACAGACATGCCGGCTGAAAACATCAAGCTATGCCGCGAAACCGATAACGACTATATAGACCTCACCGACCGTGTCGATGTCGCAAACGCTTGGGACGCTGATTTCTACTACTCCATTCACTCAGATGCAGGCGACGCGACAACACCCAACACCACCCTCACCATGTTTGGCGGCTGGAGAAACAACGGTGTGGAAATTGAGAAGACTCCAAATGGCGGAAAGGCTTTTGGAGAGTTCCTCTGTCCAAACTTGAGCGGCGTAATGCAAGTTGACACCCGCGGCAACTGGTACGACCGATGCTACTACGACAAGAGTCCTGCAACTCACACAAACCAATACCCGTATTTAGCCGTAAACCGTCGCAGCAACATGCCATCTCTGCTTAGCGAAGGAGGATACCACACTCACGCTTTCCAACAGCAACGCAACATCAACGAAAGTTACAAACGTCTTGAAGGCTACGCAGCATTCCGCTCTATCCTACAATATCGAGGATTTGATATTCCGGAACAGACAATTCTTGCCGGCGTGGTTTCCAATTCCGAGAATGGCGTAGCGGCAAACGGCGTAACCATTACCGTTGGCGACCAATCAGTCACTACGGACTCCTACGAATCCATCTTCAACAAGTACAGTCGTGACCCCAATATGCTGCACAACGGATTCTTCATGTTTGAGGACCTTGAAGCAGGAAAAGAATACACGGTAACATTCTCATCACCCGAATACGGAACAACAGAAAAGAAGGTTACCATCATTTCCAATCCGGACGGAACTGCGGCCGAAAATATCACATGGTTTGATGTGCAGCTCACGTCAGTTGCACCGGCAAAAGTGGATCAAATTTCAGCTTCCGACCTGTCGGCTGTCAGCAAACGCAATCCGCTAACAATAACTTTCTCCCGCAACATGGACCAGGAAAGTGTAAAACAGGCATTCAGCATCTCCAACAATGGAGAAGTCAGCCTAAGTTGGGAAAACGGATACACATTGAACGTTGATATCAGCAAACTGGAGAACGAGCAAACTTACAAAATAACAATTGATGGAGCAATTGCCAAAAACGAACAGACCGGCCAATTCTTCGATGGTGACGGCGACGGAGAAGAAGGTGGAAATTACGAACTGGAATTCACCATTGAACCATTTGACGAGACCGCTCCGGAAATTGTTTCTGTCGACCCGGCTATTGACGGAGAATCGCTCTGCACATATCGCCCTGTTATCCGTGTTGAATTCAGTGAAGAAATTGTTTGGAACGAAGACAACACAAACGACCTGATAACATTGACAGACTCGGAAAACAACACCTATGCAGGTAAACTCACTCACGATGTCATCAACGGAACATCCGTTATACACTACTTCTTAAATGAAGACCTTCCTCTCGACAAATGTTTCTTGGTTAAAGTTAAAGGCGGCCTTGCCGATTTCAGCGGCAACTTGTCCGAACCATTCGCCTGGAAATTCTTATCGGAATATCGCAATGCCACCAATACAATTGTTGTTGACAAACTTGATTCTACAAGTGGTTGGTGGGCACCAAGCGGTTCCGGCAGTACAGAAGGCCTGATTGTTGACGACAGCAGTTGGAACACCTCATCCGAAACTTATTCGGCAGAGAGTTCTGCAAGCTGCGAATTGATTTACGCTTTTGATCAAATGGCGACATCATCCGTATGGCAAATTCGTGAATACCGTCAGTCCGGCGCAAGCACAGTGGTATCCAACACTACCGACGGCGTGCTCCAATTCTGGCTATATGGCGACGGTTCCAATAATCAAGTGTCTGCCATGGTTCGTGCCAACAGCGCATCCGGAGGTCTGAAACATCGTACCATGCACCCCATTTCATTCAAAGGATGGAAACTTTTGACTTGGGACATGGCCAACGAACCATACGAGACCTTTACCGGAACCGATCAGTTGAACGGAAAATGGATTCTTGACAGTTTCTTCATGAAGCACTTCGACAAGAGCTCAAGCCCCGAAGAACCGCAACAGGCATGGAACGGCAGAATCCTGTTCGACGATCTGACATTCGTCACTTATGACAAGACCGCAAACAGAACAGCTTCACTCGACGATATTAGCGAAGGTTCTTCTGTTGAAAACATCACAAGCGGAATCACCGTCAAACAACAGGGCAAAACTTTGACCATTGCCGGTGAGAACATCCAAAGCATCCGCATATTCAACCTGTCAGGAGAAATGATTGCCAACCCTGGCTCTTTACAGTTCATGAACGTTATTGACATGTCGCAATATGCAAATGGCATGTATCTTCTTGAAATCCAGACTCAATCAGAACACATGGTAAAAAAGATTGCATTCTAAATTGAGCACACGCTAAAACAAGAGCGCCTTGTCCTAAGAAGTTCGGACAAGGCGCTTTTTCATTTCTGACATGCACATATAAAACAAAAAGAGGCTGCAATCGCAACCTCTTTTATTTCGCCATTTAAAGAATCGCCAAAATTATTCAGCAGCAGCTTCTTCAGTAGCAGCTTCAGCGTTTTCAGCAGCAGCTTCTTCAGCTTGTTTTGCAGCTTCAGCAGCAGCCAATTCAGCTTTCTTTTGAGCAACCAATTCAGCCTTAGCTTGGTTCTTAGCTTTTTCTTCTTCCAAGCGTTGGTTTTCTGCTTGCTTCTTGCTGTCTGCCAACTTAGCCTTAACTGAATTTACAGAAGCTTCTTTAGCTTGCTTCCATGCATCGAAACGACGTTGTGCTTCTTCTGCAGAGAAAGCGCCTTTCTTAACACCACCTTGCAAGTGCTTCATCATCAAAACACCTTCCTGAGAAAGGATGCGACGAACTGTGTCAGTCGGTTGTGCACCAACATTCACCCAATACAAAGCTCTTTCGAAATTTAAACTTATTGTAGCAGGATTAGTGTTCGGATTATAAGAACCTATCCTTTCAATAAATTTACCATCTCGTGGTGCCCTGCTATCAGCGATAACAATTGGATAGAACGCATAGCGTTTGCGGCCATGACGTTGTAATCTGATTTTTGTTGCCATTGAATTGTAGTTTAAATTTAGTATTAAGTTATTCGCGTGCAAAGGTACAACAAATAAATTATACCACAAAATATTACTATCTTTTTTCCAATAATCAATTAAAAAACTTACCTTTGTAGTAAATCAAACCGGATAACTATGGAAGAAGATATAAAAAATGCGATTGAGATATTAAAAAAAGGCGGGGTCATCTTATACCCTACCGATACAATTTGGGGCATCGGTTGCGATGCAACCAACGCAGATGCTGTGGATAGAATATACAAGATAAAAAGACGGGCTGAAAATAAAGCCATGCTCGTATTGTTGGATTCTGATAAAAAACTGGACAGATATGTTTCCGATGTGCCAGAAATGGCCTACACTCTTAACGAGCTCAGCGAGAAACCGGTAACAATCATTTACGACAACGCCTATAATCTTGCTAAAAATCTTTTGGGAGAAAACGATAGCGTTGGCATACGAATCTCACGGGAAGAATTTACGCAAAAGCTTTGTGCCGCATTGGGTCGACCCATCGTTTCCACTTCCGCCAACATAAGCGGACAACCTTCCCCTGCCATTTTTGCCGAAATCCAGGATGAAATCAAAAATGCCGTCGACTATATTGTCCACTATCGACGTGACGACACGTCTAAACACGCACCATCCAGTGTTATAAAACTTTCTTCTGACAATACAATTAAAATTATCAGACCTTGATAAAACCCGGAAAGCTTAGAGCCGCATATGTTTTATGCGACTTCATTGCCGCAAACATAGCGTGGTGCCTTTTTTCGACAGCACGCTATTACATGACTCTTGACCTTGTGACGATGCACGGGTTCTCGTCATTGTGGTCATTCCTGTCAGCACCGTCATTGGTTGCCGGACAAATCATCATACCTTTTTTTATCATATTTATATCATATTTGTCAGGTTATTACAACGGTTCTGTTTTAAAATCACGTCTTCAGGAATTTTTGACAACCAGCGTTTCGTCTTTTGTTGCTTCGTTGGTTGTATTTTTTACAATTCTTATCAACGACGCTTATCAGGAACGGCTCAAGAATTACGAATTGATACTCATCATGTGGGGTATTCTGTTCGTTCTTCAATATTTTTTCCGGCTGACCATCACAAATATTGTAGCAGGAAAAGTAAAGACAGGCGAACTTGAAATCAATGCTCTTTTAATAGGGTATGGCAAATATGCCATTGAGTTTGCCCACAAACTGATAAAAGCCAAAGGAACGATGGGTTATAAAATCAAAGGCTTTGTACGGTTGGAAGGTGATGCAGATGTCTGTCCGAACGAATGGCACATCCCGGTATATGAAATTGATGAGTTGGACGAGCTTTGCCAGCATGAGCAAATACAAACACTTATCATTACAACTCCGTCCAAAAACAGGAATAACACTTTGAACCTGATTAACAGGCTGTTCAAATACAACCTCCCTATAAAAATCCGCCCGGAGCTATATGACATTCTATTATCGCGAATCCGACACGCCAACATCATCGGAGAACCTCTGATTGATATTGCACAAAGCAATATGACCGAATGTCAGAAAAGCATCAAGCGGACACTTGACATCGTTGCATCCGTTTTTGCACTTGTTCTGTTGTCTCCACTTTTCGCCATTGTGGCATTATTGATAAAGAAAGACTCAAAAGGACCGATTTTTTACAAACAAGAAAGAATCGGCAAATCCGGAAAGCCTTTCAATATCTACAAATTCAGAACAATGGTATGTAATGCAGAGTCGACAACCCCTCAATTGTCATCCGAGAACGACCGGCGCATCACCAATGTAGGCAAAACCCTTAGAAAATACAGAATTGACGAAATACCGCAATTTTGGAATGTGCTGAAAGGGGAAATGTCCATAGTGGGACCGCGGCCTGAACGGAAATATTTTGCAGATCAGATTATTGAGAAAGCCCCCTATTATGCTCTGGTATATCAAGTCCGTCCCGGTATTACATCATGGGGTATGGTGAAATTCGGATATGCCACGAATGTGGAAGAAATGATTGCACGTGCGAAATACGATTTGATTTATATAGAAAACATGTCACTCCTGATTGACTTGAAAATCATCACCTATACGGTGAGAACAGTCGTGACAGGAAAAGGTTTGTAATATTATGTTAGCTGAATTAAAATTAAAGGACAAATTCAATGCGGGATTAATGTGGATTATCCAATGGCGGGAAAACCACATCAAGGAAAAGACATTCTTGTTAATACTCGCATTCATTATCGGTATTTTTTCCGGCTTTGCCGCACTGTTGCTGAAGCTATTGATTTCAGCAATAGCCTCTATGCTTAGTACCCATTTGACAATTTCCGGCGCCAACTATCTGTATTTGATATATCCGGTAGTCGGCATTTTAATTGTCGGACTCTACGTGCGTTATGTGGTTAAAGACAATATTTCGCACGGTGTGACAAGAGTGCTTCATGCCATATCACAGAACAAAAGCCGGCTGAAATTCCACAACACCTACACGTCATTAGTTGCCAGTTCCGTCACTATCGGGTTTGGTGGTTCGGTTGGAGCGGAAGGACCGATAGTCTATACTGGAGCCGCCATCGGATCTAATTTGGGAAGTTTTTTCCGAATGTCACCTCAAATCCTGATGATGCTGGTCGGCAGTGGCGCTGCTGCCGGTGTTGCAGGAATTTTCAAGGCACCTATCGCCGGCATGTTGTTTGCGTTGGAAGTGCTGATGATTGACTTGACGACAGTCTCTGTTATGCCGCTGTTGGTTTCATCCATCACAGCTGCAACGATTTCCTATATATTTACTGGCTATAGCCCCGAATTCGTTTTCGACCAGAGCGAAGCCTTCACGACTGCGAGAATTCCATTCGCCATCGCATTGGGAATTGTTTGCGGATTCACATCCCTCTATTTCACCAAGGTGATTAACTTTATGGAAAACACCATAGCAAAAATGAAAAGTCCGTGGACAAAATTTGCATTCGGTTCTGTCATTCTCAGCGGACTGATATTTTGCTTTCCACCGCTATATGGTGAAGGTTATGAAGCCATCACCGAAATGTTGAAAGGCGACCCTTCTACTCTTTTCGACGGTAGTGTATTCTATAGCTTTAAAGATAATGTATGGTTTGTCCTGCTGTTTGTGCTTTTGATTATTTTGACAAAAGTTTTTGCTACCAGTGCCACAAACGGAGGTGGTGGTGTCGGCGGAACATTTGCACCGTCACTGTATGTTGGATGCATGACCGGATTCTTTTTTGCTTTCCTCATAAATACCATCGGAATTTTTCCGGGTGTTGAACTTTCCTGCAAAAACTTTGCTTTAATGGGTATGGCAGGTGTCATGTCCGGAGTAATGCACGCACCACTGATGGCAATCTTCTTGACCGCAGAAATGACGGGCGGCTACCAATTGTTCCTGCCGCTTCTTATCGTCTCTACCCTCTCATATGTAACGATAAAATTATTTGTGCCTTACAGCATTTACACCATGCGTCTGGCAAAACGCGGGGAATTGCTTACACACCACAAAGACAAAGCAGTGCTTACCCTGCTCAAAATGGACAGTGTCATAGAAAAAGACTTTACGGAAGTTCATCCGGACATGAGCTTGAGAGAGATGGTAAATGCGATTTCACAATCCGACAGAAACTTGTTTCCTGTCACCGACAAAAACGGCACATTGTTGGGTATTGTATTGCTGAATGATATCCGCAACATCATGTTCCGCCCGGCTCTATATGACAAGATGCATGTACGAAAATTCATGTGTACACCTCCCGCGAAAATTGAAATAAACGAGAATATGGAAAATGTTATGAAATTATTTGACCGGACAAATGCCTGGAACCTGCCTGTCGTTGAAAATGGCAAATACATAGGCTTCGTCTCCAAGTCAAAAATTTTCAACTCCTACCGCCGTGTTCTCCGCCACTACTCTGATGATTAAACAAACTGAACTCTTTATACACAATGACTAAAGACGAACTTAAAATTGTATTCTTCGGAACACCCGATTTTGCAGTGGAAAGTCTTTCCCGACTTGTTGAAGGCGGCTATAACGTAGCTGCAGTTGTCACTATGCCAGACAAACAAGCCGGAAGAGGGCATCACATGATTCAATCAGATGTAAAAAAATATGCCCTCGAAAAGGGCTTGAACATACTACAGCCCGAAAAATTAAAGGACGAGACATTTGTCAACCAGCTACGGGAAATCAATGCCGACTTGTTCATCGTCATTGCATTCCGAATGCTTCCGGAAATTGTTTGGGGCATGCCAAGATTGGGCACATTCAATCTACATGCATCTTTGCTGCCAAAATATCGTGGAGCAGCCCCTATCAACTGGGCTGTTATCAATGGAGAAACGGAAACCGGTGTCACCACATTCTTCCTCAAACATGAAATCGACACGGGAGACATCATCCAGCAAAAACGCATTTCAATAGCTGAAACGGACAATGTCGGCATTGTACACGACCGTTTGATGGAGCTCGGAGCCGGTATGGTGATAGAAACAGTCGACGCAATTATCAATGGCACCGTAAAAACGATTCCACAAGACGAACTGCTTAATGGCGCAGAACCGACACCGGCACCTAAAATTTTCAAAGACACCTGTTTGATTGACTGGAATCGGCCGGCAACTGCCATCTACAACCATATTAGAGGTCTTTCCCCTTACCCGGCCGCCTGGACGCAATTCAACAAAGAAGACAAAGATTATCAAATCAAAATTTACGAAACATCCCTACCGATGGACAATTCGCTAAATTTGCAACCGGGACAAATTGTGGTTCAAAATCGGAAAGCTTTTGTAGGCTGCTCCGATGGAATGCTGGAATTGAAATCCATTCAACTTTCCGGGAAAAAACGAATGAACGTTTCCGACTTCCTTTTAGGTTTCGATTTGAACAACATCTGTTTGGCATAATTTATTCCAACATAAAAACAGCCCCTGCGCGAAGACGTGCAGGGGCTGTTCGTTTTTTCTTTTATTTAATTGTTTCCACCGGCGTCAGGCAGCGACTTTGTTGTCTTTGCCCCCAACTCTTTAATTTTCTCAACCCGGGAAATCAGATTGCCTTTCCCCTCACTCAACTTATTAAAAGCCTGGTCGTACACCGCTTTAGTACGTTCAAGATTGGTTCCAACATTCTTCAAATCTTCCACCAATCCGACAAACTTATCATACAGTTTTCCACTTTCCTCTGCTATCGTCAACGCATTTTTTGTCTGCCTGTCACGTGTCCACAACTGGGCTATCAAGCGTAACGTTGATATAACATGAGCCGGACTGATAATCACCACACGTTTGTCATAAGCCTCTTGCCACAAATTCTTATCAAGTGACATCGCTACCATGTAGGCCTGCTCATTCGGGATAAACATCAGTACAAAATCCATCCGGTTTTGCGGAGAGACACCTACATAATCCTGATAACTCTTGCACTGCAATTCTTTCAAGTGCGCACGAACCGACTGCACATGAGCCTTACCATATCGGGCTCTTTCCTCTTCTGTTTCTGCGTTGACAAACCCGGTATATGCAGTCAATGACACCTTTGAGTCAATCACCACATATTTCTTATCCGGCATACAAACAACGACGTCCGGCCGCAGCCCATTGCCACTCTCCGAAACGAGAGTTTCCCCATTGACATTCTTCGCCGGCTGCACAAAGTAATTCTCGTCCTTGATAAGTCCCGATTTTTCAAGAATTGATTCCAAAATCATTTCTCCCCAATCACCCTGAACTTTAGAATTACCACGCAAAGCCTCTGTCAGTTCTCGAGCTTCCTTACCGATGGAATAATTCAAATCCATCAGTTCTTTTATATGTCCTTTCAACGAATGACGTTCCTTTGCTTCTTCCGTATAATTGTTGATTATCGTCTGCTTGAAATCGTGGATATTTTCTTTCAAAGGCTTCAAAATTTCATCCAAACGATTTTCACTGGATTCCCGAAACTGTTTGGATTCGGTAGCAAAAATCTCGTTCGCCAACAAGCGGAACTGCATTTCCGTTTCTTTCTTCATCTTGTCCTTTTCCACCTCAATGAAAGACAGACGCTCCGACAACCGAGCGTTTTCCACCGACAAGGCACTGTTTTCTTTCTGCAAGGAAGCTATCGCTTCCTCATTCCTATTATTCAAGCCACGTAGTTGTTCGACATTCTTCAACCCGTCTTCCGCCTCGTACTTCACACGCGACAATTCCCGACGTGCGGCATTCAATTTCCCAACCAATATAAAAACGGCCACCACAGCCGCCGCTATCATACACAGTAATGCTGTTTCCATTTGTTTTTTATTTGTAAAATTACAATATAACACAGACATAAAAAATACTTGATTCTTTTATATAACATTATTTCAAGAAATTTTCTACTTGGAGGATTATGCACTAAATTTGTAACAAAACTAAAAAATTCGAACTATGGCAAAACTAAAAATCGGAAATGAGTGGTGGACTTCCCCAACAGAGAGCGAAACAGGTGCTTTAATTATGGTGACCGGCCGTCAGGGAGTTGAACCGGTAATTGCAACCGAGAAATATAATGACCGGATTGAAATCACCTGGAAATATACCCCAGACAAGAACGGAATGCCGGATTTCAAAACTTCCTCTTTGATGGAACAGGTTACTGACGCACTCAATAATGCTTTTGCCAAAGATTCGGCTGCCGTCATGACAGGAATATACACTGGCGACGGTGAAAGAAACTGGGTGTTCTACACACTCAATCCTAAAAAATTCCAATACATGCTGAATGATGCATTAAAAGATTTCGAACTTCTCCCTATCACACTTTACGCCGAAAAAGATCCGGAATGGAACGAATACCGGGAAATGAAAGACTTGTCGGAAGTTTTTAGCGATGATTAAACCTTTTTTAAACTCCAAATTATTCCATATTATATTTTTTTGTTACAAAACTTCACAAATCGGACATTAAAGAGCCTTTCCCAATTAAAATATCTTAAAAGTAAGAATCAAACTTGCTTATCTAAATTTTTTTGATGTATATTAGAACCGTTAAATCGTTAAATTTAACAGTTAGAAATATTAATAAGAAGTTTATTTAACATTTTTGATATGAAAACGCCTAAGAAAAAAACAATACTCATTGCAGCTGCCGCTGTTGTAGTATTGGCTGCCACGCCCGCATTGTGGGCAACTGTCGAACGACAGGCAGAAAACAGGGAAAATGATGCACAAATTGAACAAGACGGTTTTATCCGTACTGCTGCCAGTTCATCTCTAACGGCAGCTCCTGCTGATTTCACCAAAGCAGCAGAGAGCACTATCAACTGCGTTGTCAGCATTAAAAGTTTTGCAACGCCACGCCAAAACAGAATGTCAGGATTCAATGATCCGTTCTTTGAATTCTTTTTTGGTCCTGGATATGGAAATCGCCAGCCTCAGAAAGAAGCAGAACCACAACAACTGGGTTTGGGTTCTGGCGTAATCATCAGCGATGACGGTTATATCGTTACAAACAACCACGTTATCGAAGGTGCGGAAAAACTTGAAATTACGCTTAACAACAATAAGACATATAATGCTACTGTTATCGGAACTGACCCGGCAACCGACCTGGCATTGCTGAAAATTGACGAAAAGGATCTTCCGGTCATTACTTTTGGAAATTCCGATGACCTGAAAGTCGGCGAATGGGTTCTTGCCGTAGGTAATCCATTTGGATTTACATCAACAGTAACTGCCGGTATTGTCAGCGCTAAAGCTCGAAGCATTTCCAGCTCTACCCACAGCCAGCAAATGGGAATCGACGCCTTTATTCAAACTGATGCAGCAGTAAACCCGGGTAATAGTGGTGGCGCATTGGTCAACACCCGCGGCGAACTGGTAGGTATCAACACAGCGATTTATTCCCAAACAGGAAACTATGCAGGTTACTCGTTTGCAATTCCTACTTCCATCGTGAAGAAAATCATCACCGATATCCGTAAATATGGAACTGTACAGCGTGCTGTTTTAGGAATCTCTTTCACCGAGCTAACTCCGGAAATTGCGAAGAAAGAAGATATCACTGCGGTAAATGAAGGTATTTATGTCGCTTCAGTTGAAGACATGAGCGCAGCTAAAGAAGCCGGTATTCAGAAAGGCGATGTCATTACAGCGATCAACGGCTCTAAAGCAAGAAACAGAGCTGAATTGCAGGAAATCATGAGCCGTCTTTCTCCGGGTGACAAGGCGACATTGACCGTAATTCGCGATAACAAAGAAATCAAGTTGGATGTCACAATGAGAAATGCCCAAGGCAATACAACCATCACCAAGAGTTCAGACTTCACAGCTTTGGGTTGTGCATTCAAACCGGTTTCCGACAAAGTCAAAGCCCAATTGCACATCAGCGGTGGTGTTCAAGTTGTCGGACTGAAAGACGGTAAGTTCAAATCAGCCGGCATCACTGAAGGATTTATCATCCTTGACATCAACAATGTTTCGGTGAAAACACAAAAGGACGTTGAAGCTATCTATAATGAAATTATGCGCGGCTCATCACCTAACAAAGTTATGTTTATCACCGGCGTTTACCCGACTGGCAAACGTGACTATATGGCTGTTCCTCTAACTGAAGAAGAATAATACGCCATTTCAAAATACAAGGACCTTTAAAGTTCTACCCGAATTTTAAAGGTCCTTTTTTTATTCCTTATATATGATTAAAGAGAATGGGCAACCCTTAATTGAGCTGCCCATTCTTCATATAGCTTCCAACGATATTAATTAACGTCCGCTGTTAGTTATCTTAGATTCCACAATCTTATTGAAATTAACCTGCTTCATCAAATCTTCCACAGTCATATGCATACGATATCTCCAATAGTGACGGGAAATAGCCGGAATATTTATTTGTTCATCCTTCGGATTCGTTCTGCGCAATCCGCCGTCAATCGACACCCAATCCTGCCACGGCAAAATGGACAACATAGCCGGTGATTCCATATGCTGGCTAATCATAATGTCACAAATCCAAGGTTCAGCAAAATATGGGGCTTCTCCAGTTTGCCCGAGCATCTGATTAAAGAACCGCTGCGTCTTGTCGTGATTTTCTTCCCACCATTGACGAATGCCGCCCATATCATGAGTTGAAGTGGTACAAACAGAAAGATACGGATACTGATAAGGATTTCCAAACTCAACACGCGGGTCTTTCGGCATTCTCTGGATTTCCAAAGAAAGAATCTGCAACTGGTTCATCACAGCCGGAACGCAATCAGGAATCATTCCCAAATCCTCGCCACAGACAAGCATATCGGTAGAGTTGACAAGTGCCGGCAATTTCATCATCGCCTTTCCATACCAGAAGTCATTGTGTCGATGATAGAAGAAATCATTGTACATCCGGTCAAAGCACCAGCGTTCGTAATCGTTGAGCGAACGGTAAACATAGGTAAATTGAGCGGAAATTCGCGGATGATATTTTCCTTTCTGTTCTGGATCTTCAATGAACAGCACCTCGTCAATCAAACCAAGCAGAGCATCTTCAATACGCTTGTTTTTGTCGTTCTTTTCTCTATCCTTACAATAGGCTACGACCTTAGCCTGAGTATCAACAAAGTCTTTCAAATGATAACGTCCATAACCGGCATCATTCAGGAACTCACGTTTAACCTCGTCTGTATACTCTCCAAAGAAATCATACAAGAAATAATCCATGATATAAGGACGAGTCTGTAAATCGACATCAATCCAGAAATCATAATTATATCTCATTTCATCCGGAGTATATGGCAGTGCCGGGTTGAATGTTCCCAACAATCCGTGAACAGCATCCTGAGGAATTTGCCAAATGCGGAAGAATCCCAGAATATGGTCGATACGATACAAGTCAAAATATTCCGCCATTTTACGCATACGGTTTTTCCACCATTGGAATCCGTCCTTCTGCATTTCTTCCCAATTGTATGTCGGGAATCCCCAATTTTGTCCCAACACAGAAAAATCATCAGGTGGTGCACCTGCCTGACAATCCATATTGAACAAATCAGGATCTACCCATGCATCTGCGCTGGTACGGCTTATGCCAATTGGAATATCACCCTTCAAAACAACATTATGTTCATGTGCATAGTTTCGTGCATCACGAAGCTGTTTGTCCAAATGATACTGAACAAAATTATTGATATCTATTTCAGTTTTATTTTCTTCAATCAGTTTGTCAATCTTCTCGGCATCATAAACTGAATATTCCTGCCACTGAGAGAAATCCGGAGTATTGAATTTATCACGAAGCACACAGAATGCTGAATATGATTTCAACCAGTATTCATTGCGGGATACGAAATCCTGATATTCTGTGCTCTTCAATGTTTCTTCTCCAACTTCCGCAAACAATTCACGTATATATTGGCGTTTGCCGGCATTAACACGTTCATAATCGACTTCCGGCAAAGCGTTCAATTCGCGCGCCAAACCATCATAATATTCCTGACGGGCTGGATCTTTCAAAACACCGACAGCCTTCAGATTTAAGAACATCGGATGAAGAGCAAATGTCGAATTCGCGTTATAAGGATAAGAATCAGTCCATGTATGCGTCATCGTGGTGTCGTTGATTGGCAGAATTTGAAGCACTCTCTGTCCGGTGAGCGCCAACCAATCGACCATCTTCTTGATGCCAACAAAATCACCTACACCGAAATCCTCTTCTGTACGGATTGAGAATACCGGGATAGCTGTACCGGCACCTTTCCACAGTTGGGAGCCGTCGCAAAAACGCAATCCGGCAACTGTAACAGCCACCGTCTTATTCTTTTGAGACTTAAGGTTTAATACACGGTTATTACAGTTTTCCCAAACGACAGCACCTGTCTGCTTGTTTTTCTTGATAAACTTATATTCCAATGGAAATTCCAGACCTGCTAAAGGAAGGACGATTTGCCATTCCGGATATGTAGCATCACTTAGTTCCAATGCTTTTTCCGCAGCCCAATCGCCAAGCACCTTTCCATTACCGACTAAAAACAAAGCTTCTTCAGAACGCACCGTCGGTGCAAAAACTCTGATTTGCAAACTTTCCGTCGAAATTTCAGGCTCCTGCTGTCTCTCTTCTCTACGGAAAACAGCATCTGTAAACATTGATGAATAAAAAGACTTGTCCATCGGCTGATCCTGCCAACGGTCGAAAATTTCATATGTACGAATCTTCTTGCCTGCCTTAAACCAGTGAGGCTTTCCCCACTCTCTACGAACATAGCCAGAATCGGATTTAACAACGTAAGAATAAGTAAAATCTTTGACAGAGCTTCCTATTTCTATTGAAGCCGACCACGAGCCGTTATCATAAGACAATCGCAACGCATTGTCCAAATTGTTATTTCCAAGCTCGTTAATGTCGCCGACTAAAAATACCGACTCGCCCCATGTCGTATTATAGTCGATATGAAAAGTTAGTTTCATTTGGATTATAATTTTAGGTTATTATTCAGTGAATCAATTTTATGGCATAAAATTACACATTTCTAACGAAAAACACACAGACAAAACAAAAAACTTGCTTTATCTGTGTGTCTTTTTTATACTGAAGTTTTATATTCTAACCGCATCTTGAAGTTCCGCAGGAAGTACAGATCAGACAACCTTCCTGGTAAACCAATGTTTCCTGTCCACAATGAGGACACTTTTGACCGCTTGCTTGAGTACCGTTCGGCAGATATTTCTTTAATGCACGTTCGACGCCCATCTTCCAAGTATTGATAGACTCACTGTTCAACTCCAAGCTATTGACAAGTTTGATAACTTTATCGATAGGCATACCGTAGCGCAATACACCGGAAATCAACTTAGCGTAATTCCAATATTCGGGATTGAACTTGTCTGACAGTCCTTCAATCGTTGTCTTATAACCGCGTTTGTTAATAAACTGGAAGTCATAACGCTTATTGCCCAATTCATCAATTGCCTTGATGATTTTTCCCTTGGATACAGACTTCGGACAGAAAATACCGTCATCATCATCAGCCAAACCAGTGAAAATTTCATACGGTTTGCCATTCACCAGACCAATAAATGCAATCCATTTTTCCTTGTTATTTTGGAAACGAACCACATCTGCTTCCAATTCGATAGGACGTTTCAGCACGTTGTGCTCTTCAACGGCAATGACTTCCTTTTCTTTCTCCTTCTTCTTTTCCTTTTGTGTTGCAACAAGGACACCGGAACGTGAACCGTCACGATATACGGTACAGCCTTTACAACCAACCTTCCATGCCTGGAGATATAAGTCATTAATCAAATCTTCCGAAACATCCGACGGCAAATTGATTGTCACACTGATTGAATGGTCAACCCATTTTTGAATACGTCCCTGCATATTCACTTTCTCCAACCAGTTGATATCGTTAGATGTTGCCTTATAATACGGTGACCGCTTGATAAGTTCGTCTATTTCTTCTTGTGAATAATCTTGTTTTACCTGAATGCCGTTGATTTGCATCCATGTGATAAATTTATGGTGATAAACCACATATTCTTCAAAAGCATCCCCGTTTTCATCTACAAAATCAATACGAACGCTCGGGTCATTCGGATTAACTTTTCTTCTACGTTTGTAAACAGGCAGGAAAACAGGTTCAATACCCGAAGTAGTTTGAGTCATCAAACTGGTTGTACCGGTTGGAGCAATTGTCAAGCAAGCGATATTGCGTCGACCGTATTTTACCATATCTTCATATAACTTCGGATCGGCTTCTTTCAAACGGTTGATAAACGGATTGTTTTTCTCACGTTCTGCATCAAACACTTCAAAAGCCCCACGCTCTTTTGCCATATTGACAGATGAGCCGTAAGCAGCTAAAGCAAGCGTCTTATGCACTTCGACTGAGAAATCAGTAGCTTCAACTGTACCGTAACGGAGTCCCATGGCGGCAATCATATCACCTTCACCAGTTGTGCCGACACCCGTACGACGTCCCTGAAGCGTTTTGCGGCGAATCTTATTCCACAAATTCAGTTCTGTAGTCTTGACCTCAAGTGTTTCAGGGTCAGATTCGATTTTTGCCAATATCCGATCAATTTTCTCCATTTCCAAATCAATGATGTCATCCATCATTCTTTGGGCTGCAGCAACATGTTTGCGGAACAAATCATAATCGAAATAGGCATCCTTCGTGAACGGATTAACAACAAATGAATACAGATTGATGGCAATCAAACGGCAGCTGTCATACGGACATAACGGGATTTCGCCACATGGATTAGTCGAAATAGTCTTAAAACCCAAATCAGCATAGCAATCAGGTACCGATTCACGTGTAATGGTATCCCAGAACAGAACACCTGGCTCTGCGCTCTGCCATGCGTTATGCACAATCTTACGCCAAAGAGCTACCGCATCTATAGTCTTCTTGTATTTCGGTTCTTCTGAATCTATTGGATAAGTCTGAGTATATTCCGACTGAGCTTCCACAGCCTTCATGAATTCATCGTCTATCCGGACTGACACATTTGCTCCAGTCACCTTGCCTTCCGTCATCTTTGCATCAATGAACGCCTCACTGTCCGGATGCTTAATGCTGACTGACAACATCAATGCACCGCGACGACCATCTTGAGCAACCTCACGAGTCGAATTGGAGTAACGTTCCATGAATGGCACAAGACCAGTAGATGTCAATGCCGAATTTTTTACCGGAGAACCTTTCGGGCGGATATGTGACAAGTCATGCCCAACACCACCACGACGCTTCATCAGTTGAACTTGTTCTTCATCTATCTTAATGATGCCTCCATAAGAATCCGGAGTTCCATCCAAACCTATCACAAAACAGTTGGACAACGAGCCTACCTGATAATTGTTGCCAATACCAGCCATAGGACTACCTTGCGGAATTATATACTTGAAATCTTTAATCAAATCAAAAATTTCATCTTCCGACATAGGATTGTTGTATTTGCTTTCAATCCGCGCCAATTCTTTCGCCAAACGACGATGCATGTCGTTCGGTGTCTTTTCGTAAATATTGCCAAAGGAATCTTTCAATGCATACTTATTGACCCAAACCCTTGCAGCCAATTCATCCCCCCGGAAATATTCGCAGGAAGCATTAAATGCCTCCTCGTAACTATAAATATTTTGTTCCACTATATTATGTATTTTGAAGGATTGTTTATCGTTTTTGCAAAGATTGCAAAAAAATATTTACCGTCAAAATATATAACAATTATTTTTCAAATTATTTCAAAGTTTTCCATTTTAAAACGCAAAACCATTAATTATCAACACATTACAAAATAAAGCAGAGACAAAAGTTGTCCAATTATGAAAACATAACAAGCTATAGATGACTATCTTACGCAAAACCGCCGCTATGTCTTATTGATAAAATTATTATATTTGTATATCTAAAAAAACAACTATATGAACACAAACAGCAACTATTTCAAAAACCGTAAAACTATACGCAAATACCAAGACAAACCTGTTGACGAGACATTGATATACGACCTCCTCTCACTGTCTATGGAAGCTCCGACTACAGGCGGCATGCAACTATATAGCGCAATCGTCAGCACAGACAAAGCCATAATCGAGAAACTGGCTCCATGCCACTTCAATCAACCGGCCATAAAGAATGCGCCAATGGTCATTACCTTTTGCGCCGACTTCAACCGTTTCGTTAAATGGTGTGATTTGAGCAATGCAAAACATGGCTACGACAATTTCCAATCGTTCGTTTCTGCGTTGTTGGATGTAACTATTTTCGCACAGCAATTCAACACAATCGCCGAAATGAACGGATTAGGCTGTTGCTATCTCGGCACGACAACCTACAATGCTCCCGATATTGCCTCCGTATTGAATCTTCCGAAATTAGTAGTTCCAGTCACCACTTTAACCGTAGGCTATCCTGATGACGACAGTGTAAAGGCTGAGCGGCTACCCCTCCGTGGAATTGTTCACAAAAACATATACACAGACTATTCCGCAGAGCAAATCAAAGAAATCCACGCCGAAAAAGAATCCTTGGATATCAACAAAAAATATGTCGCTGAAAACGGGAAAGAGAATCTCGCCCAAGTTTTCACCGACGTCAGATATACAAAAGAAAACAACGAGCTGTTTTCTGAAATTTTCTACAAATTTATAGAAGAGCAGGGATTTCATTTCCCCACCCTTCATAAAGATTAATCACACAGCAAGATCTGTCCAAAAAACTCCGGACAATGAAAGTTTGGGGCTTCAGTTTTAATTGGAGCCCAACTTAAATAATGTGGCATGCTGGTACCCGAGGCACATTTATAGAAGTTTCCTTCAATAGTGACCGGCAAAATTTTTGGATCCAACCCAATCAAATCAAACGGGATGGCAATGGTCAATGTCCAAGGGAATAGTCCTTCCATTTCATTAAACGGCGAGGTACCACATGACGCATAACGCTTTATTCTGTCAATTTCCGCATCAGTCAGTCGCGTAGGATTTTTACGATCCTTACGATGCGACGCATTCACTGTGCCAATACAATTGAATTCGAAATTCCAATATTCTTCACTTCCAGGTACCTTCAAAAAGAATTCCACACAACTGTCTACACACACATTCGTATTGTTTCGATAGTTTACAGCACGAAGATAAATGCAACGTACAAAGAAGTTTACATATATGTAATTATCGCTATGAGCAACTGAAATCTCAGTCAAAGGATGATAAGGGAACTGCTTCTTCCAATTAACACAATTAATCCCATACGTTGGAGCCTTTGAGCTCAACACATCCGACACTGCATCCATTGTCAATCCGTCAAGTTCCACCATTTTGGGAACTTCCATCAAGCAATCTTTATTCATACCAGTTCAATTATTGACATTATAAAACCGACAAACGACATCAAGCATATCAAACTGCCGATAACAATGTTTACAATCCACATACTACGCACATTAAAATGTCCGCGTACTTTATTGACAAAATAAGTTATCATCAGCCACCATGAAACGGCACCCAACAAAATCGACAGGAAACCAATAACATAATGGTACAATTTGAAATCCGGTGCAGGGAAGCCAAAACGGGCATACAGACCAATTATAAGAAAAATAATCAGCGGATTGGAAAACGTAAACAAAAAACCCGTTATCAAATCTTGGTGATAACTATTTTTCTTCGGCTTACACCCTTGAGCCTTCAATGCCTTCGCCGGATTTTTACGCGCAATGTATATGCCAAATCCCAACAACACGACACTACCCACCAATTGCAACATAATCTCGTGGGCTTCTACAAATCCTGTTATCATTGACATACACAGCCCTACCAATAAAGCATAAATCAGGTCGGAAAGCGTAGCTCCCAGACCTGTATAAAAACCCGACAAACGACCTTTGTTCAAGGTTCTCTGTATGCACAACATGCCAATCGGCCCCATAGGAGCCGAGATCAACACCCCGATAGCTATTCCGTGTATAATCGCAAATAGAATATCCATATCATTTAACTCTACAAATATACGATTATTTACGGAATTATACACATATCTGACCGTCTTATTTATGGTCCAAATTCGTCAAAAACATGCTTAGACATCAATCCATCACACACGCATTGCACAACAAATTCACTAAGCGCCACATCTTCACAAAACTAACAAATCCCCCAACTCTCTATTCATTTTTTGCCTTTGCTCTATCTTTACGATCTTTGAATAAGATAGAAAGCGGTTCGGCATAGCCGAATCTGAAAATTGCGTTTTCATTTGCCTCCGCGCTAACCTTTTCTTATCTTTGCGAAAAGCCTTGGTAATATTATGAGAAAAACAACCACGTTCATATTGTCCATACTCTTTTATTTCCAAACATTGGGACAATCTGTCTATTGGGATTACCTTGCTGATTCATGTGAACTATCCCGCCACTTATCCGAAACCGGCTACATCAACATCGTCAACAAAGGAAAAACGGACATTCTCGAAGTACACCCCTATTATACGAAAGACCGGGACTTCAACTATGAGGTCCGCATGAACTGCTCGCAAGCAGAGCAACAAAGCCGTTTCCGAAAACAAACCGGCGACCGCAGACACGGACTTGTTATTGATTACATATCTCCAAGCAACTACTACCTGCTGTCTCTGAAATATTGCAACACGGCTGAATATGACGATGTGTTCAACGACCCGCATGCTCTCCTCGAATTCATCCACATAGATGGAAATAAGGGGCATGTACTTCAAGCAGCAAAAATCAAATCAAAGATAGACCGATACAAACAGCACAATTCATTTTCAATAAATTATACCGACGGAATCTTGTCCATATATCTCGGCCATAAAGAACTCGAAAAGAGAATTTCTTTCAAATGGAAACCAAGCAGCGACACTTGCCGCATTGGCTACTTTGTATCGCCAAACAACAAACTGACAGTCAAAAGAATCAGTTTCTATGCTTCTGAAAAGAAAGAATTCCAAAACCAGACAAATTACACCCAGGCCTATATCGACTCTATATTACAACAATCTAAAGATCCCATCGTCGGCTATTGGACCTATCTGGACAGAAACATGAACGAATCGCTTTTACGGTTGGGCGGCAGATACACGATTGCAATAATCGAAAAATCCGCCGGCAAATATGACATTGTTTACATGACAGGTGCAAGTGCACGTGCCTCTTATTGGAAACCACTGATGCTGAAAGGCGTATTAACGACAACTCCATTCACGAACAATTTTAACCTCCAGTGGTATGACTCAAACAAAAACCCACTGCCCGACGAGGGGTACGTCACACTCGACAATGACATACTTTCCATCCATCTCCCGGTTCACGATACCTTAGTAAGGTTCTACAAACTTGACAATTTCAGCCCCGACACAATCGAATAGCATGCATCCTAAAAAAGAGGCCGACCCAAAAGATTTTTTTGAGGTCGGCTTCGTTTTTATTGGCATAAT
>OLFT01000331.1_pt1 | contig 64625 bp, 49 predicted proteins | sample 1604921 | NCBI WGS metagenome assembly OLFT01 (sample SAMEA3888897, study PRJEB22519) | human gut metagenome | biome: human gut; feature: human-associated habitat; material: faeces | place: Denmark | collected 2013 | reverse complement strand
CTGCTGCCACCACGTTTTCTTACGGCACTTTCGGTTCCAAAAGTGCCTACCCGCGTACAGCAACCTCTGTCAGCACCTGATCCAGAAGCTGCGCCAGCGGATCCATCGCATTGACCGCCTCTTCATATGTATTCGTCTGTGCCCCAACCTCGATCAACGCCGAGCGCGGGCGTAGATGTAGATTGTAACGAAGCCCCTTTAAATAAATCGTCCGCGTAAACCCAGGATATATCTGATCGGCATTCCACTTCATCTGAAAACTGAACGCCAGATTTTCCTTCCGGCAGGGATTTGCCAGATACTCGATCGGTCCGTCCGGCGTCTCGCTGGTACCGTTGAAAAACATGATCTGCGCCGTTGGTTTTCCTTCTATCTGCGTGACTAGATGCGTCTGCTCGCTGACACCGTCCCGGTGCACATCTAAAATCACCTGAATCGACGGGTATTTCTGCAAAAGGTTCGTGACACCCTCGCAGGCATATGTATAGGCACGGCTCCGGTCGAGATGCCCCGACTTCATATCATAGGCAGTTGTATCGTGCCAGACCTGATACCCTTTCGCCCGCAGCCGTTTTGCCAGCTCTTCCCCCAGAGACACCACCGCTCCCTTCCCGTCGCTTCCCGCATAATCTCTATAATTTTCCTGCGAATGGGTATGGTAAATCAAGATCTGTGGTCCGTCCGCCTCGTCCTTCCTGATTGTCAGATCCATCGACAAAAATGTCTCTGCGTTCATCAGGCTCCGGTCAATCGACGCCGTCGGGTGGATTGTAAAAAAATGCTGGATCAGATAATCATAATCTTCCAGCTTTTTCCGCAAACGCGGGCTGTCCACCAATGCGGCAGGATTTGCCCTCTCTGTCTTTTCTCCATTCTTTCCAGCACTATACAGCCTCTCTTCGTCTGTCTCTCCGCCGCCCTGTCTCCCACTTCCATGAACAAGCCCGTTCCATTTTCCAAGTAAAGTTCCATCCACCAGCCTACTCCCGGAAAACTGTGCCAGGAAATCCGTATACTCCTGCCGGACTTCCTGTTCTTCCAGATATTTATAATAGGACGGATCGGCTTCTCCCTGCGTCTGTTTCTTCCACCCGGCAAGTCTATGTCTTTTTCCCTCCTCCGAATCTGGTATATCCCGCAAATTAGTCCCCCAGACCGGATACCAGGACCTTACCACCGCATTCTGCACAGCTGTCCAGATGAATGCACGCATCTTCCAGCCGACTGTCAGCAAAAACAGAACCATCAGGAGCCCGGCTGCCCTCTGCCACCACCGCACCGCATTCATCTCCCTTCTTTCCTGTTCTATCCTATGCGGTTAGCAAAGTGTAGTTTCCTGTTTAGTTCTGTTTTTCAATCTGGCATTTTTTTCAGTGTTATCTTTCTTCCTCCAGCCGTTCCACTGCCAGCCGAATCCCCTCGGCGATTGCAGCGCTCAGCTTGCAGATACGCTCGTCCATGTCCTGCGGGGTCACAAACATCGCTCCAAATTCAGGTTCCAGAAGTTCCCGGATCAGCTCATACTGGCTGTCCGAATCCAGTTCCCGGATGTATTCACCGTACCGGCTGCCCTCTTTTGAGGCGGTTAGTGTCCGCACTAACGCATTGACCGTCCCGTGAACGATCGCCGCCGCACCCACAACCGTCGGAACGCCGATCGCGATTACCGGCACACCGAGATTTTCCCGCGTCATTCCCCGGCGGTGGTTGCCGACGCCGGAACCCGGATGAATTCCTGTATCCGTCAGCTGAATGGTGCTTGCCAGACGGTGGACGTTTCGCGCCGCCAGCGCATCGACCGCGATCACCAGATCCGGGCGGCTCTCCCGCACGACGCCGCGGACAATTTCTGCCGTCTCCATCCCTGTCTGTGCCATCACCCCTGGATGGATACCGCTGAGAACCGGATGCACCGTCCGCCCCGCTTTCTCAGCCGTATAGAGGTATGTGCCATTTCTTCTGCCTGGCTCCGTCCGCAGATGGCGGTTCATCGAAAGCCCATCCACCACGCGCGGTCCCAGCGAATCCGGCGTCACCTGCCGGTTTCCCAGTCCCGCTACCAGAATCGAAAGTCCGGCCATGGTTGAAGCACAGTTTTTCCGGATCAGGGACGCCAGCTGCCGTCCTAACTCCCCGGCAGCCGCCTCACAGTATGCGTCCTCTGTCTCCGACAGACCCGGATCTTCCATCGTCAGGTAGGTTCCCATCGGCTTTCCCATTGATTCCGCACCTTTTTCGTTCAAAATCGAGACTTCCGTCATCCGGATCGAACTGCCATGACAGCGCCATTCCCGCAGCGCCACACCGCCGATTTCGCCCCCATTCCCCTCAAAACTTTCTCTCTCCTCTAACGCCAGATCCGTCCGATTTTCAAACATGGCTGCTCCTTTCTATTTATTTTCCTCAATTCTTATGTTTTCCAGAAATATATGTTTTATTCTCTCAAAAAAAACTAACGCAAAAAACTGCGCCACCCAGCCCAGATATTTGACATCGCCCGCAAGGATAGGCGCCGCCTGATATCCGGTCAGATACCGCAGTTTATACGTTTATTTTTCGAATTTTTCTAAAACTCTATTCTATTTCTCGCCGTCCGCACTCTCCACCGGCATCTCTTCCCCCGGATGTTCCACTTTCCAGATCTCCGTCTCCAGATAGTTCCAGATCTCTTCTCTGCCCTGTTTTGTCTCGGCGGAGAACGGAATCATTATCACTTCGGTGCCGACTCCCAGACCTGTTCTGAGAATCTTTAACTGTTTCTGGAGCTGGCTGCGCTTGATCTTGTCAGCCTTGGTCGCAATCAGGATCGGCTGAAAGCCCTGGGAAACGATCCAGTCGTACATGAGTTTGTCGTTTGAAGACGGCTCATGACGGATATCAATCAGTAGGAAGACGCAGCGAAGCATCTGCGATTTGTGCAGATAATTCTCAATCATCTTGCCCCACTTTGCCTTGACCTCGACGCTCGCGCGCGCGTAGCCGTACCCCGGCAGATCGACGTAGTAAAACGCGTCGTTGATATGGTAAAAATTGATCGTCTGGGTCTTGCCCGGCTGCGAGGATGTTCTCGCATAGGATCGGCGATTCATCAGCGCATTGATCAGGGACGATTTGCCGACGTTTGATTTGCCTGCAAACGCGAATTCCGGCTGTGTATTTGCCGGCAGCTTACTGGTGATACCGCAGACGGTTTCCAGATTTACATCTTTTATAATCATATTTTTTCTCCTACTAAACCGCTATTTCTCCGGTACAAATGCCTCTCGGATGACTTCGTTCATCTCCTTGATGTATACGATCTCCATTCCTTTCGTGATTTCCTTCGAAAGTTCCTCGACATCCGGCTGATTTTTCGCCGGTACCAGTACCTTTTCCACCTGCGCCATGCGGGCTGCGAGCAGTTTTTCTTTCAGACCGCCGATCATCAGCACATGACCGCGCAGCGTTACTTCGCCGGTCATCGCCACACGCGGCAGTACCTTCCGTCCTGTCACCGCCGACAGCATCGCCGTTGCCATCGTGATTCCGGCCGACGGACCATCCTTCGGCACCGCTCCCTCCGGGATATGCAGGTGAATATCGTGTTTCTCGAAATAGTTCTCCTTCACGCCGTAATCAGATGCAACCGAACGCACATAGGTCAGTGCAATCTGCGCCGACTCCTTCATGACATCGCCCATCTGACCCGTCATCTGCAGCACGCCTTTGCCCGGCATGACATTGACCTCGATTTGCAGTGTATCGCCGCCGACGCTCGTCCACGCCAGACCGCGCACGATACCGACCTGTGCCTCATTTCCGGCTGCATCGAAGAAGACTTTCTCGCGTCCCAGATAATGATCCAGATTCCGCTCTGTCACGCGGATCGACGGTTTCTTCTTCTCCAGCACCTCTCTGGCTGCCTTGCGGCAGATATCGCCAACCCGGCGCTCCAGATTCCTGACTCCAGCTTCCCTGGTGTAGCTGTGAATCATTTTCTCCAGCGCCGAACCCGTGATATTTAACTGTTCCTTCGAAAGGCCATTCTTCTCCAGCTGTTTCGGAATCAGGTAGTCTTTTGCAATGTGATATTTTTCATTTTCCGTGTAACTATTGACTTCAATCAGCTCCATACGGTCCAGCAGCGGTCCAGGGATCGTCTGCGTTGTATTCGCCGTCGCGATAAATAATACCTCCGACAGGTCAATCGGGATCTCCACATAATGGTCGCGGAATTTCACATTCTGCTCGCTGTCCAGCACCTCTAAGAGCGCCGAGGATGTATCTCCCTTATAATCGCTGCTGACTTTGTCGATCTCATCCAGCAGCATCAGCGGATTGGCAACCCCTGCCTGCTTGAGCCCTTCCACGATGCGTCCCGGCATCGCGCCGACGTAGGTCTTTCTGTGACCGCGGATCTCCGCCTCGTCGCGCACGCCGCCCAGGCTGATGCGGACATATTTGCGTCCCATCGCCTTTGCAATCGAGCGGGCGATCGAAGTTTTACCGGTTCCAGGCGGTCCCACCAGGCAAAGGATCGGGCTGGTGCCCTTCTTCGTCAGGATGCGGACTGCCAGGTATTCCAGCACGCGCTCTTTGACCTTTTCCAGACCATAATGGTCGGCTTCCAGAATCTCTTCCGCATGCTTCAGGCTCGCGTTATCCTTCGTCATTTTGTTCCACGGCAGTTCCAGCACCGTTTCCAGATATGTCCGGATCACATTCGCATCCTGGCTGCCAGCCGGCATATTCTGGAAACGATTAATCTCCTTGCGGATCCGCTCCTTTACTTCCACGCTGGCTTTGATCTTCTTCAACTGTTCTTTCATCTCATCCGCATCAGAAACCGGATTTTCCTCTCCCAGCTCCTCCCGGATCACACGCAGCTGCTCCCGCAGAATATAATCACGCTGATTTTTATCCAGCGCCGCCTTTACCTTCGTCTGAAACTCGCGTTTCACGCGGTAAACCTCTAATTCCGTCAGCAGAAGCTGCAGCTCTGTCTCATACATCTCCGTCAACGTCCGGCATTCCAGCACCGACTGGCGCGCTTCATAGTTCCACGGGAACTGGGCTGATATCTGGTTCATTAATTCGGTCAGATCTGGCTGTGCGATCAACGGACTTAATACTTCACGTCCCGCTGCCACATTTAATTTTCCGTATTCTTCCAGCTTTTCTTTCAGAATCCGGAGCATCGCCTCTTTCTGAATCGTGTCCAGATCGTCCTCGACCGGATCCAGAATCTCCACGATCGCAGTGCAGCATGCCTCGCCCTTCTCCATCTCCAGAAGCTCGGCTCTCTCCTGCCCTTCCACCGTGACGCGCACCATGCCGCCCGGCATCTTGACAAGCTGTTTCACGTAGCCAATCGTTCCTACCTGAAAAATCCCATCAATATCCGGGATCACCTCATCCGGCTGCTTCTGCGTCGCCAGAAATACTCGCTGATCGCCCACCATCGCCTGCTCCACCGCCGCGATGGATTTATCCCGGATGATATCGAAATTTACCGTCATCTGCGGCAGCACGGTCAGTCCGCGCAGCGCGATCATCGGCATTGTCAGTTTCTTATCTTCCATAACACCTTTATCTTTCTTAATCAAATGTATCGTTATTTCCTGTGAAAAGAAAAACAGGGGTCTGCCTATGGCAGTTCGCCATCTCACAGACCCCATTAACAGCCGCCATTCTCAAGCTGCTGCATTTATTTTCCTTTACATTTACGCAATCTCGCCGGTTCTGTCTTTCTTAGAACGTCCTGTAAAAGACTTGCGGGGCACCGTATTGTCGCGATATACCAGCTCCGGCGCACTCTTTCCCTCGACTACGTCTTTGGTAATCGTGCAGATGCCGATCGTGGAATCGGACGGAATCTCATACATGGTATCCATCATCAGGGACTCCATGATAGAACGAAGTCCTCTGGCTCCCGTCTTTCTCTCGACTGCCATGTGGGCGATCGCCATCAGCGCATCATCCGTGAACTCCAGCTTCACGCCGTCCAGATCGAGAAGCGCCTGATACTGCTTGATCAGTGCATTCTTCGGCTCTCTTAAAATGCGGACCAGCGCCTCCTCATTGAGCGTCTGGAGCGATACCGTGATTGGCACACGACCGATAAACTCCGGAATCAGACCAAACTTCGTCAGATCCTGCGGCATTACCTGTTTCAGAAGCTCATCGATATCCTGATGCTTGCGATCCACAATATCGGAGTTAAATCCGATGGAACCGGCACCTAAACGGCTGTCGATGATCTTCTCCAGACCGTCAAATGCACCGCCGCAGATGAACAGGATGTTGGTCGTATCGATCTGAATCAGTTCCTGCTGCGGATGCTTTCTGCCGCCCTGCGGCGGAACACTGGCAATGGTTCCTTCCAGAATCTTTAAAAGCGCCTGCTGTACACCCTCGCCCGATACATCGCGGGTGATAGATACATTTTCAGACTTCTTCGTAATTTTATCAATCTCATCAATATAAATGATACCGTACTCTGCCTTGCTGACGTCGTAATCAGCCGCCTGGATGATCTTCAAGAGAATGTTCTCTACATCCTCGCCGACATATCCAGCCTCGGTCAGAGTGGTCGCATCCGCGATGGCAAACGGTACATTTAGGATCTTCGCCAGCGTCTGCGCCAGGTATGTCTTACCGGAACCGGTCGGTCCGAGCATCAGGATGTTACTCTTCTGAAGCTCTACATCCTGCGTGGACTTGGACATAACTCTCTTGTAATGGTTATAAACCGCTACGGAGAGCACCTTCTTGGCGTCGTCCTGTCCGATGACATACTCATCAAGAAATTCTTTGATTTCCTTCGGCTTCAGCAGGTTGATTCCGCTGAAATCCGGTCCTTTTTCCTGATCGGCAAATTCCTCTTCCAGAATCTCCGAGCAGAGTTCGATACAGTCATCGCAGATATATACATTATCTGTGCCAGCGATCAGTTTTCTAACCTGATCCTGTGTCTTGCCGCAAAATGAGCAGCGTATTTTGTCGTCTGTTCTGCCTGGCATACTTCCACCTTGTTCCTTTCTATTATTCCATCCAGAAATCTAATTAGTGGTTGGTAATGACACAATCAATCAGACCATACTCTTTCGCCTGCTCTGCTGTCATGTAATTATCACGCTCTGTATCTCGCACGATCACGTCATACGGCTGGCCTGTATTGGCTGCCAGAATTTCGTTTAATTTCTTCTTGGTACGAAGAATATTCTCCGCTACGATCTGGATCTCGGTTGCCTGTCCTCTCGCGCCGCCGGATGGCTGGTGAATCATCACTTCTGCGTTCGGAAGTGCATATCTCTTTCCTTTGGTACCGCCGGAAAGCAGGAATGCGCCCATGCTGGCTGCCATACCCAGACAGATGGTAGATACATCACATTTGATATAATTCATCGTGTCATAGATCGCCATACCTGCGGTAACAGAACCGCCCGGGCTGTTGATATATAAGCTGATATCCTTATTCGGATCCTCTGCCTCCAGGAACAGAAGCTGTGCTACAACCAGGCTGGCTGTCACATCATTTACTTCCTCTCCCAGGAAAATGATACGATCTTTAAGCAAACGGGAGTAAATGTCATACGTCCGCTCACCGCGGCTGGTGGATTCAAGGACATAAGGTACTAAACTCATGATTCTTCCTCCTATAATTGAGAATGAATGTTTATGGCAAAAATTCTATGATGCCTTAGGACACCATAGAATTCTGCCTTATTTCAGTATTCGCTTTTATCGGTTTGATTAAGCAAGCTTTGCCTGCTCTACCAGTAAATCGATCGCTGCCTGAACTTTCAGGTCCTCACGGATCTGCTCTTTCTCGCGCTCACCCATCATTTCTTTCAGCTTATCGCCTTCCAGTTTATAGGATGCTGCGATCTCGTTGATCTGCTCGTCAAGCTTCTCATCGGAAACTTCTACGTTCTCAACTTCAACTACTTTCTCAAGAACCAGTCTGGTCTTGATTCTCTTCTCTGCTTCCGGACGCATCTGCTCCATCAGCTTCTCCGGTGTCATGCCGGTATATTTCATGTAATCGTTGATGTTTAAGCCCTGGCTCTGCAGACGGCGAGCGTAGTTCTCTACCATCTCTCTTGCCTGAGTGTCAACCATCGGCTGCGGCAGTTCCATCTGAGCGTTCTCAACTACTTTTTCGATTACGTTGTTCTCGTTCTCTACTTTAGCATCCTGCTCTTTCTTCTCCTGCAGTTTCTTGCGGATGTCTGCTTTGTACTCATCCAGAGTATCGAAATCAGATACTTCGCTTGCGAACTCATCGTTCAGCTCCGGAAGCTCGTTTCTCTTAACTTCTTTGATGGTTACAACGAACTTAGCCGGTTTGCCAGCCAGCTCATCTGCATGGTACTCAGCCGGGAAAGTAACGTTTACGTCACAGGTCTCGCCTTTTTTCTTGCCGATTAACTGATCCTCAAAGCCCTCGATGAAGGAATGGGAACCGATTACCAGCGGATAATCTGTACCAGCGCCGCCGTCAAATGTCTTGTCATCAATGTAGCCAGTGAAGTCGATGATAGTGTTGTCGCCGTCCTCGATTGCGCCGTCTTCTACGTCGATCAGTCTGCCGTTTTTCTTACGTGCTGCAGTCAGCTCGTTCTCTACATCCTCGTCTGTCACAACAGCTTCTGCCTTCTTAACTTCTACGCCTTTGTACTCGCCCAGAGTTACTTCCGGTTTCAGAGCTACGGTTGCCTCGTAGATGAATGCCTTACCTTTTTCGATCTGAGTTACTTTGATCTCCGGAGTGGAAACGATCTCTTCCTTGCTCTCCTCTGCTGCCTTCGGATAAGATGCGTCGATCACTTCGTTTGCTGCATCCTCATAGAAAATGCCAGCGCCATACATCTTCTCCAGCATAGCTAACGGTGCTTTACCTTTACGGAATCCCGGGATGCTGAATTTGTTTTTGTTCTTGTTGTACGCATTTTTGATTGCTGCATCAAACTCTTCAGCCGGAACTTCGATGGTCAGCTTTGCCATGTTCTTCTCTAATTTTTCTACCTGTAAACTCATTTTAAGGGGTCCTCCTTGCTTCTATATGTGAACCGCCATTCTACCGGGCGTTACACTTCAAGATAGCATTATAGCATATTTGCGTGCTAAATACTAGCGGAAAATATAATTTTGCGTTCACTTTTTGCGGGTTTATGAGTGGTTTTAGGTGGGTTTTATGCCATTTTTGATGCATTTTCTGTATGTTTCTAAGTTGAAACTACACCTGGTCATACTGAATTGAATCTTTGACCTGTAATGCTACCGGGCGATCGACTAAGAGCGATGCCAGCTCAATTCCCAGATCCAGCGCATATCCAAGTCCACGCGCCGTTGTGATATTGCCGTCCGTCACAACGCCCGCACCCGTCAGCTTCGCACCGGTCAGGGCATCCTCAAAGCCCGGATAGCAGGTTGCCTTCTTGTCCTTCAAAAGCCCCAGCTGCCCCAGAATGCTCGGAGCCGCACAGATCGCTGCCAGGCGCTTTCCAGCAGCATCTGCCTGCACCAGTGCATCGCAGAGCGGTTTGCACGCCATCAGATTTTTCGTTCCCGGCATACCGCCCGGAAGGAACAGAAGATCCGCTTTCATCGGATCAATCTCATGCAGCAGGGTGTCTGCATGAATGCCAAATCCATGTGCGCCCTTCACCTCTTTTTTACCCGTAATCGAAACCAGTTTTACCTTCACACCCGCGCGGATCAGCACGTCTGCCGTCGCCAGACATTCCACTTCTTCCAGTCCATCTGCTAAAAATGCGTATACTACAGCCATGATTATTTCCTCCTGTTCTTTATTTTTATAAGACTTTTTATATTAAATTACTTATTTGTTTTCCACAAAGCAATCATTTTTTCCTTTTGAAAATGCCTTTACTAGCACCCACACATTCACTGCCTCGTCAAGAATCAGGCTCAAAATCCAGCCACAGAGCACATCGACCAGCGAATGCTGTTTGATGAACATGGTTGAAAGACAAATCAGAATCGTGATAATCCACGAAAGTGTACGGATCGGTTTCTTGTTCCGCACACTTGCCGCGTGGCAGATCGTCAGATGCACCGCCACAGTGCTCGATACATGGATCGACGGGCAGACATTGTTCGGCGGATCCACACTCCGCAGGAACCGAACAATCTGCGCGCAGAAATTCTGTGATGTGATCTCCTGCCGCAGATTTAAACCGTTTGGTGCCAGCAGGTAGACAAATAAGCAAAAGGTTGCTCCTGCAAACATCACAAAGCAAAGTCTCAGATATGCCTCCCGATCCTTGATCATAAAATAAATCATAAACACCGGCACCCACGCGTACCACAGAAAATACGGCAGTACAAACCATTCATTAAACGGTATCAGGTCATCGACCGCACAGTGTATAATATGAACATCCGATGGTTCATGCAGCTCCAGCAGAAAAAATCCTGACAGAAACACCAGCATATAGAGTCCTGCCAGACAGTAGCGGTGCGTTTTGATCCAATTCATTACTTGTTTTATCATTAATAATATACCTTTGTATTGTTCTTTCGTTTTTATTCTTTCGTTTTTATTCTTTCGTTTTTAATACCAGGTTTTCCGCCAGCGCCAGACGGCTGTTCTGGTACTCGCCCGTAAACGTCACCTCGCGCCCGAACCATTCCGGCGGCACAAAGGCAAGTGCGGCTTCCTCACTTGGAAATTCAACCTCCGCCAGCTTCAATCCCTCATATTCACCTAAAAAAATGTCCAGCTCAATCGTGTACTCCGTTCCTTCCATCGGAATCAGATAACGCTTTTTCGTCAGAATCCTGCCGTCAGCCTTCGAGCGGAGATGCTCATAGGATTCCTTCGTCAGCGGCAGATTGTATTCCTCCCGCGCCATCAGTCCTTTGGATTTGTAGGTCAGATAATAGGTGTCATCCTCCTGACGGACACGCACGACCGGAGCAGTGCTTAGATATGCCTGCTCGATCTGGTGGAAGGGGTATCCGGCTATATCAAATGGAATGTGAGTAATTAAATATTTGCGTTCAATTTCCATGGTACATGATTCCCCCTCACTATTTATTCAAAATTCCCAGCACCACAACCACCACAAACAGCACCACCATCACGCCAATAAAAATATCCATCGTCCGCACGGACACATGCACATGATCGTAGATGCGTTCTTTGACAGTCTTTTCCTTCATAAGTTCCAATTCCTGGCGGAGTTTTTCGTTTTCAGCTTCGAGATCCTCAAGGGTTTTATCGGCAGCATTTTCTGCGGCTTCTTCCACCGTTCCCTTCACCGCCTCAATCTCTTCGCCCAATGCCTCTTCCAGCGTTTCTTTCTTGTTCAGCATTTCGTTTTCGCTCATTCTTTTTCCTTTCAGAATATGGCTTGTTTTCTCCGCTGTTCATCCCGAACAGCCTCTTCTCCTATTATATCCATAAAAATAGGTTCAAGCAATCCAAAAATCGTTTTCCTGTCCAAAGAAAACGCTGAGCGTTTATCTCTACAAGCCCCGTAAAAGTGAACATCACAAAAAATCCCCCGCCACACATCCATGGCAGGGGATTTTTAAATTCATTTTTAAATCTTTACCTATGCACCTTCCAGACACATTCCCGCGCTGCAATTCACACAGCCAGATTACTTCTTCGCAATGTACTTACGGATATCCAGTGCAATCGCAACAACGATAACGATACCCTGTGCGATATACTGGTAGTTCGGGTCGATGCCAAGGAACTGCAGACAGGTCTTTAAGAACTCGAATACGAGTACACCGATGATAACACCGGAGATACGTCCGATACCACCGTTTACAGATACACCACCGATGGTACAAGCTGCAATAGCCTCCAGCTCGTAACCGTTACCGGTATTTACACCGGCACCACCGGACTTAGCTCCCAGAAGGAAACCAGCGATGGCATACAGTGCAGTAGCTGTTACATAGATGATGATCTTGGTTTTCTTAACATTTACACCAGCAACCTCTGCTGCTGCCTCGTTGCCGCCGATTGCATACATATATTTACCATGGCGGGTGTAGTTAAATACGAACCACATGATCGCGCCGATGACAAATGCAATGATGAACAGGTACGGAATACCAAAGAAGTTACCATTTGCGATAATGGTGTAATCCTGACGATAACCGCCTAACGGTACAGATTTGGTATAAACCAGGTTGATACCGTAAACGATCATCTGCATACCCAAGGTGCCGATGAAGGCCGGTACGTTCAGGTAAGCAACTACGATACCATTGATAAGACCAAATACACAGCTGATAGCGATACAGATAAGGAGAATCAGCCATACGTTCTGCTCACCAAATCCCTTGGTCAGCTCAAAATGTCCGCTGTAATCACTCTTCTGGAGCAGAGTACCTGCCAGGCAGGCAGAAAGTCCAACCAGACGGCCTGCAGAAAGGTCGGTACCTTTCGTAATCAGACAGCCGGATACGCCGACTGCGATGATGAAACGGCATGCTACGTTGATGGAAATGTTGCTAAAGTTGCTGCGGCTGAAGAAGTTCTGTTTTGTTACACCAACAAAGAGAACCATCAACAGGATCAGAATAACGATACCGTTATTGATCAATATATCTTTTACATTCAGTTGTTTCTTATCCATTCTCTCTTCCTCCTTTAGAACTTAGTCGCGTAGCTCATGATACGCTCCTGAGTTGCTTCCTCACCCTGTACCTCGCCGGTAATGTGACCATTACACATAACAAGGATACGGTTCGACATACCAATCAGCTCCGGCATCTCAGATGAAATCATGATGATACCTTTGCCCTGTTTTGCCAGGTCAATCATGATCTGGTAGATCTCGTACTTGGCACCAACGTCGATACCACGGGTCGGCTCATCCATGATGAGGATATCCGGGTTGTTGGCCAGCCAGCGGGAAATCAGAACCTTCTGCTGGTTACCGCCTGAAAGTGACTGAATCAGTGTCTTACTGCTCGGTGTCTTGATTGAAAGCTTCGCCACGTTATCCTTGACAAGCTGCTCAATCTTTTTCTTATTCAGTTTGATACCATAATGTAAATACTGATCCAGGGAGGAAATTGATACATTATCTGCAATGGACAGACATCCCAAGATACCCGTACCACGCCGGTCCTCGGTAATCATGCCGATACCGCCGCGGATCGCATCCTGCGGACGCTTAATGTTCATTTTCTTTCCTTTGATGTAAACTTCTCCGGATTTGATATGGCGCATACCGAAGATACCTTCCATCAGCTCCGTTCTCTGTGCGCCTACCAGGCCGCCGAAACCGAGGATCTCGCCTCTTCTAAGGGTGAAGGAGCAATCCTGGAAGGAACGATCGTGGATACTGGAATATCCTCTGACATCCAAAAGCACCTCTCCTGCCTTCGTATCATTCTTTGGAGGATAAATGTTGGTCAGCTCACGGCCAACCATCTGTTTGACGATCTCATCATCCGAAATCTCGTCCATATGCCAGGAACCAACATAGGTACCGTCTCGCATGATGGTAATATCATCACAAATCTCACGAATCTCCGCCATCTTATGGGAAATATAGATGAGGGATACACCTCTTGATTTCAGGTCACGGACAATGCGGAAAAGTGCCTCTACCTCATTATCCGTTAAGGAGGAAGTCGGCTCGTCCAGAATTACAACTCTGGCATTTAAGGATACAGCCTTGGCAATCTCTACAGACTGCATCTGGGCGATGGACATGGTTCCCAGTTTTGCCTTCGGGTCATAAGGCATCTTAACATCGTCCAGCCATTTTGCTGTCTCTTCAAACATCTTCTTATGGTCGATCACCTGAATCGGTCCAAATTTCTTCGTCGGGTAACGGCCGGTGTACATATTCTCTGCTACCGTTCTCTCAGGTATCGGCTGCAGCTCCTGATGTACCATTGCCAGTCCTTTGTGAAGGGCTTCATCTGGATTGTGGATCTCTACTTTTTCCCCGTCCAGATAGACCTCTCCTTCATCCATATGATAAATGCCGAACAGACATTTCATCAGGGTGGATTTACCGGCGCCGTTCTCTCCCATCAGTGCATGGACGGTACCGGGACGAACTTTGAGATTTATCTTGTCCAGAGCCTTAACGCCAGGGAAACTTTTCGATACCCCGCGCATCTCCAATCTGTACTCTGCCATCCCATTCTCTCCTTTCATAAAATCGGGTGTGCCAACTGGACACACCCGACACATTTTTATCTATCCCCTCGCGGAAACAGTAGATTGTTACAAGAATTATTTAATGAGTTCCAGAATCTCGGAAGCATTCTCTGGTGTAACTTTTACATAGTCTACCATGTATACGTTGTCAACATCTTTGCCGTTTACGAAATCAAGAGCTACATCTGCTGCTTTGTGAGCCTGTCCGAAGTAATCGTTGAATACGGTACCGGTCATCTTGTCGTTCATAACGTTCTCAACAACCTCTACCAGAGCATCAACGCCTACTAAGTAGATGTCTTTGTTTACAGTTCTGCCAGCTGCTTCGATTGCCTGCAGAGCGCCAAGTGCCATTGCATCGTTGTTGCAGAATACAACATCGATCTTGTCGCCATACTGGGACAGAGCGTTTGCTGTGATCTCCTGACCTTTGGTCTGATCCCAGTCACCACGCTGTTTGGTCAGCTCTTCTACTTCGATATCCTGAGACAGTCTCTCGATGGATTTCTCGGTTCTGTACTGAGCATCTACGTTCTCCGGATCACCCTGAACCATGATGTAACGAACAACGCCGTCGCCGTCTGCATCGCCCTTGTTCTCAAGCTCAGCGATCTCTTCGCCCTGGTATGTACCGGACTGTCTAGCATCAGCACCTACATAAGTAGCTTTGATACCGTCGTCTACCCAAGCCTGCTCTCTCTCTGCATCCGGTTCACGGTTGATGTAAACAACCGGGATACCTGCTTCGTTGCAGATGTTGGTAACATCCGGCTCAGAAGAAGCCTGTACCAGGTTTACGATCATAACGTCAAATCCCTGTGTAACGAAGTTACGGATCTGGTTCATCTGCTCGGACTGGTCATTCTTACCATCCATGATGGAGATGTTCTCTGCCTTTAAGCCAAGCTCGTTTACTAAGTAGTTCTGAAGCTCGTTTCTATAAAGTGTCATGAAGTTATCAGCGAACTGATAAATGGAAATACCAACTTTAACTTCTGCCGGGTCTTTGCCCTCAACAGCTTCTTTAACAGCCTCGCCGTCTGCTGCTGCGGTTGTCTCTGCGTCCTCTGCTGCTGCAGTTGTCTCTGCCGGTTTGCTGCTGGAGCAAGCGGTTACAGAAAATGCCATTGCAGTTGCCAGACCAAGTGCTGCTACTTTTTTCAGTTTCATAATTTTTGTCCTCCCTTAAACTTGCGTATCCGTTTGTGGTGTCCGGATCCACCGAACAGTTAAATTTTCCGCATACACATATTATACAGTTTCGCCGATTCGTCATTTTTTCTTATCGACACCTTTATTATACGGATCGTTTGTACACTTTTCCATATGATTTTCTTGGTTCTTATATAAATTTTTTTTAGATTCTTTGTGATTTTATTCACATATTCTTATTTTTCCGGTGTAAAACTGTGGGATTTTATGGTAAATCAGCAACCGTCAACGCGTTCTGACTGCATTGATAATAGGTTCCATCCTCTAATTCGACCTTTTCCTGTACATTTTGACCAAGTGCCTCGGCGGCAGCTATCTCAAAAATCACTTCTGCATACTCGTCGCTGTCGCACTGGACTGTTCCATACAGTTTTCCGCTCTTAAGCCCCTCGATTCCCTGCGGAGTCCCGTCGATGCCGACCACCTTCACGCCCCTTGTGTCACCAGCGCGTTCAAGCGCCTCGGCAGCTCCGAGCGCCATCTCATCGTTGTTGCAGATCACCACCTCGATCGCATCCCCGAACTGGCGGATCCACTGTTCCATCAGCGCCGCCGCCTGGCTCCGATCCCAGTTTGCCGAACCACCGGTCAGTTTTTCCAGCGGAATATCTCCGTCGCGCATCGTCTGTACCGACCACTCTGTGCGGATCAGCGAATCCTGATGGCTGCGCTCGCCCTCCAACATCACATATCCCACGGTTCCATCCTCGTTTAAATCAAGACTGCCTGGATTTTCCTGATACGCATCCACCAGAATTCCCCCCTGCAGAACCGCCGATTCCCGCGCGTCCTCCCCTACATAATAGAGGTGCTCCCATCGTTTCATGTCCTCCTCGACCGGTTCGCGGTTGAAAAATACGACCGGCGTCCCGGCATCCATCGCCTTGTTGATGACATACGATGCCGCCGAGCGATCCACCATATTAACACAGATCGCATCGTATTCCAGAGAAAGGAAACGATCTACCTGGCTGTTCTGCGTATTTTGGTTTCCCTTCGGATCCATGATTTCCAGATTAACCTTGATGCCCGTCTGCTGCTCATATTCCTTCGCCTTTTCCTCCAGACTGGAACGGATATTGTTGATAAAGGCATCGTCGCCCCGGTACAGCGTCACGCCGATACGGATGCTCTTTTTTTCTGCCGGTTTTGCCGCGCTGCATCCATTTAAAAGAAGTGTGCCCGCTGCCAGAAGTGCCAGCGCCATCTGAATGCTTTTTCCGCTTTTTTTCATTTCTCTATACCCCCTTCCCAGATTTTTAATCAATCGGGTACAGCATCTTCTCATATTTCCTTGACCGCAGCTCACCCTTCTCTATATAGTAGGATTCCAGTGAAAACTGGCTTCTCTCCTGCTCTTTTTCAATCGCCTGCACTGCTTTTTTGACCGCAAAATAGCCCGCGTCAAACTGGTTTGTCACCACCAGCCCCCGGATTGTCCCCTTGTCAAGCTGATCCAGCAGGGACGGCATCATCCCGACGCCGTACAGCCCGGAAATGTATTTTCCGTACACGCTGCTTCCGCCGACAATCTCCGCCGCCTCCGCTGTGCTGGCGAAATCCAGTGCCGCCACCACCGCCGTGCCGCTGCCCGGATAAACTGTTTTTTCAATGACGGAACGGTAAGTATCATCGGTGCCGCGCGGCACAATGGTATAGGAAAAGCCCTGTTTTTCCAGTACCTCCGTCAGCCCCTGTTTCATCTCCCCCGCCTTGCCGATATATGGGTTATCTGCAAAGATCCAGACAGGAAGATCGGGGCTCTGTTCCGCCGTAATCGCCTCGCCAAGCTTTCTCCCGGCTGCCGTCCAGTCCATATGAACCGCCCCCTTGACCTCCTCATCCGGTGATAATTCGCCCAGCAGGATAATCGGCGTTCCATATGTATTTTCTTCCAGATATTGGCGGCATTCCAGCTCATCAACCGGCTCCAGTATCACTGCCCCGGCACCGTCTGCCGCTTCCCGGCGCACCAGCTCCATCTGCTGTGCCAGATTATCCTTTTCATACAGGGTAATAAAGCTGACATCTACATTATACTCAACCGCCGCCCGATCCACGCCCTTGCGGAAGTTGACGTAATTATCATCCGAAGTATCGCTGATAATCAGGGACACCGGGTAGACCTCCACCTCTTTTTCCTTGATGATCCAGTCCGTGGAGGAAAGGAGATACAGCAAAATAAGTCCCACACACAGGATCCCCCAGAGCACCAGCTCCTTTTTTTTTCTCACTCCATATCGCATTGATCTGTCGCCCCCACTTTTACACCTTCTTCTCTTCCAGCACTTTCTCGTAAGGCACCGCCGGAAGATGAATCTTCACCGCGGTTCCCTCATCCGGCTCCGACTCGATCGAAAGACCGTATTCCGCGCCGAAATACAGCTTGATCCGCTCGTTGACATTGCGTACCCCGATGCCGGATCCGCGCTTGGATGCCACGTGCGCCGTATCGGTAAAGAGGCTCTCGACCTGTTCCTCCGTCATGCCAAGCCCATTGTCCCGCACTTCCAGATACAGCTCTTTTTCCTCCTGCCAGGCGCGCACGAAGATCTCGCCGTCACCGTCCATATATTCCATGCCATGGTAGATCGCATTCTCCACCAGCGGCTGCAGCATCAGTTTTAAACTTGCAAGTTCCAAAACCTCATCATCTGACTCGATCGTGTAGGTAAACTTATTTTTAAACCGCATCTGCTGGATCATCAGGTAGTTCCGGACGTGTTCCAGCTCATCCTTCACGGTAATTAAGCTCTTGCCGCGGCTTAAACTGATACGGAAGAACCGCGCCAGCGCCGTTACCACCTTGACCGCCTCCGTTTTCTGCTCATTTTCAATCATCCAGACAATGATATCGAGCGTATTATAGAGGAAATGCGGATTGATCTGCGACTGCAGCGTATCAAACTCCTGCTTTCGTTTTGCCTCATGCTCACGAACAATATCCTGCATCAGGAGGCGGATCTGTCCCGCCATATCACTGATCGATTTTCCCAGATGGCGGATCTCATACGAACCGCCGATGTACACAGGTGCGCTTAAATTGCCCGCCTCCAGGACGCCGACCGATTTTTCCAGCTCGCGGATCGGATTCGTGATCCGCGATGAAATATAAGAGTTAATCAGAGCCAGAATGCACACGATCAGGGCAATGACAAATACGATAAAAAGCCGGGTTTTGATCGTATTGAGCGACACGGCATTTTCCGGCGTCACCCCGACCACCTTCCAGCCCGTGTAGCCGATCGTCTTGACCGTCGCCATCCGCTTTTTCCCGACAAATATCTCCTCATGGTTTCCGTCCGAATAGCCGGCTGCCCGTCCATTGTTCTCCTGTACCCAGCCGGAATCCAGAAGCTGCATCTGCGGATGGTAAAGAATCTCGCCGTTTCCGCTGATCATATAGAAATAACCGCCGCGCCCCGTCGTGATTCCGCCAAAGAGCTGTTCCAGGCTCGAATAGCGGATATCGACCAGAAGGACGCCCTGCGAGGTCGAGGTTCCGTGTGTCAGCTCGACCGCCCGTGACAGCGAAATGACCCATCGGTATTGATTTTCCGCATTGTCAAACACATACTGTACGTGCGGCAGGGAAAAATGCTGGTTTTCCCTCCGGTTTAAGGCGCTCCGGAACCATTCTTCCTGCGTCACATCCACCTCATTTTTCAGACGCACCGCCGGGACTGCCTCCAGAAGCGCCCCATCCTCCGAAAACAGGGCAATATTCTCCACATTATCCTTATTATTATCGTAGAGAAGCGTAAATTCACTTCCAAGCGACTGGCTCGACAGATCGGCATTCTTGATCGTGCCATAATAAAGCGAGTCGGACAGCTTCATGATCGTGCGGAGGTACGACTCCACAGAGCGCCCCACCTGCGCGATCAGATTCTGGCTCTCCTCCTGTACTACTTCCGTGACCTGCCGTGACATTCTCTGGTACAGCGACAGGGAGATCAGCACGCTCGCCGCCAGCGCCGTGATCGTAAAATAGATAAAGATCATCGACCGGATGCTGGCGTCGTCAAAGAGCTTTTTCTTCCAGATCGTCCTTTTTTTACCCATTATGCCTCCCCACTCCGGTGTGCCGTGCGGTACCGCGTCGGGGAAACACCGAATTTTTTCTTAAATACGTAACTGAAATAGTTCTGCTCCGGGTAGCCGACCTTTTCCGCGATGATATACGTCTTGTCGTCAGTTGCCATCAGAAGCTCGACCGCGCGCCCCAGCCGGACATCGGTCAGATAGGCGATGTACGCCTGTCCCGTCTCCTTCTTAAACATCGTTGAAAAATACGCCGGGCTCATATGCAGATGGCGGCAGATCTTCTCCACCGACAGATCCGGATCTTGAAAATTGTCCTGAATGTACTGCTTCGCCTCGCGGATCACATTTTTTGTCGTATTGCTCCGCTCTTCTTCCATTCCGGCATTCATCTTGAGCGCCACCTCGGTCAGGTACGGGCGGACATTCTCCATCTTCTGGACGCGCCCCAGAATCTCGAAATAATCATTTTCCACGCCAAACATCTCGCTGATCCGCAGATCATACTGCTGGGAGAGCTGTGTCAGCACATTGATGATCGCAAGCACATACGCCTGATACTGGCGGTAATGCACCCGCGCATCCTCCATCCGGCTCACAATCCCGTCTATCACGGAACGGATCTTTTCCTCCGGTCCAAACTTGACTGCCGCTATAAGCTCCGACTCCATCCGGCTGTCGAACCGGAGTTTTTCATGCCCGGACGGCTCCATATCGCCGATGCAGATCACGCCGCCGGAACCCGTGATCGCACGGTAACCGAGCGCATTGAGTGCAGTGTGGCACGGGCGGCTTAAATCCGTCAGCGAACTGCAGCTCTCGCCCACGCCGATCGTAACCGATACCTCCAGAATTTTCTTCGTCTCCTTGCAGATATCGCCCAGCAGGGCAATCAGCCCGGTCTGTGTATTGTCTTTGTCGATCGCCACCAGAAGGATCGTCTCAAAGGAAGAATGGAACACAATAAAACGGTACTGCCCTTCCAGTTTTTCCTCAATCAGATTGCGGACGGAGATCGGAATCAGCTCCCGCTGCTGGTGCAGCGAAACCGCCTTGTCCACCTTCTCATCCGGTTCCAGATGGATCGCCGCAATCACCCATTTGACCGCACCCGCAACGTCGATCGCATATTCGTTCAGTTTTTCCTCAATCTGCGTTTCCTCCATGCCGCCTTGAATCAGGTCATTCAAAAAATGTTCCCGGAGCGCCGGAAGGCTCTTGATATAACTCTCCCGAAGCAGGGTAACATTCCTCTTCTGCTCGATCTCCTCATCGAGATTTTTCTTGATTTTCTTTAAAATCGCCGTCAGCTCTTCGACATTGACCGGCTTTAAAATATATTCGATCACATTGAGCTTGATCGCCTTTTTTGCGTACTCAAATTCATCAAAACCAGAAAAAATCACGATCTTGATGGACGGATATCTCTGCCGTATATTCTCCGCCATCTCCAGCCCGTCCATATATGGCATCCGGATGTCTGTCAGCACAACATCCGGCTCATTCTGCTCGATCTTTTCCAGTGCTTCCTTCCCGTTCTCCGCATCCCCGATCACCTCGAATCCGGCATCCTGCCAGTCGATTTTGCGTATGATGCTTGTCCGTACTTCCTCCTCGTCATCTACCAGCATGATTTTATATGGGTTCATATGGATTCGTCCTTTCAGTTCCTGATGCAATGTTGTTGTGAGCCAGTTTGTCTTAGGACTCTGGAGCTCTGCTACGGTATCCCCATTCCAGCTTTCCCTGACACCTCATGAGGAAGTGGCTGGGCAGGCTGGAATGAGGGGAATTTCTTTCTTTACATTATACCACATCTTTCTTTATTTGTGAGTTTGTGATTTTTCACTGGCAGGTTCCATTTTCTGTAAAGGCGTGCTTCGTCCCCGGGTGCGGGATCCCGGTTCCACACAGCGTCTGCATCCGGTCCGCCGTCCGCGGCAGGCGAGACAGTCTTCATCTATTTCATAAACGGCATTTCCATCAATGATCAGCCGGGTGTTCATAGTTCTGAATCCTTTTCTTTCTTATTTTTATAATATACTATATGTGGTTTTTCCTATCCCGGAGCTTTTTTTCTTTAAACATTCCCGTTCTTTTTCGGTTCCAAAAGTGCCTACCCGTGAACCAAAACGTCTTTTTTTCCTCTCATCTGCATATATTGAGACAAAGATTTGGGAGGTTTTTTTCGTGAGCCAAGATGTTTCTCTCAAAATGACCGAGTTAGACCGCCTGACCTCACTCCCACATATGCAGCTTGTCAAGGCGGCTCTTCCCTATATTCACATCCCGGAACAGCGTTTTTTCTCCCTGTTTGTGAAATTCCGCGAACTAGAAAAGACGATGCAGCTATTTGCTGATCCGGCCGACGGTGAGATCGGAATCTGCTCGGTGGGCGAACGCGACAAGGATTCGCCGGTTGATATGCTGAAAGCGATCAAGCCGTATGGCACAGAGGAAGAGCAAAGTTCGATCGATCTGGTCTTAAATTTTATCGAAGGTTCCCGCCTCTATGAATCCTACTGGCAAAATATGCCGCAGACAGCATCCTTTCCGACTTCGCAAGATATCCAGAATGATTCACCCAATTCTGATGCAGTTCCGGCATCTGTCCTTTACCCGCAAGCCGAATATTCCCGCAGACAGAAAGAACCCACAGACCGTGCATCTGGCACATCCACTTCAAACAGACAGGAGGCACACACTATGGAATTTCAAAACTGGAAACAGGATCCGAGACTTCGCTCCATGGATCCAGACAAAATAAAACAGATGGAACAGTTAGCCGATCAGGCAAGAAACACGCCGCAAGACAAGCTTCTGCCGCTCCTCATGAGTCTCCGGGGCAGCAACGGTTCCCCGCAATTCTCAACCTCAGAAATGGACACTCTTTTTTCGATCCTGACCGACCAAATGCCCCCAGCGCAGAAACGGCAGGCGGAAATGCTGCGGATGCTGAGCCGGCAGATGGGCGGGGCAAATAAATCATAAAACCAGAGTTGCCATTGCTATTTTTTCCAAATCATGCTACAATTCATTTCGATCATGGGGAGCTTGTGATGCAGGCTGAGAGGGAACCAAAAGTTCCGACCCAAAACCTGATTTGGATAATGCCAACGTAGGGACAGATATTTTGAGACACCTGAGCGCCGGATATTGTCCGGCGTTTTTTTAAGGCACTAACGTGCCAATGATGCGCACTCACGCGAAGGGGAGAGACTTTTATGAACTTTTCAAAAACAAAAAAAAATTCCAGTTCGAAACAATCCCTGGGCGGACAAAAGATTGTTCCGATTTTGTTTCTAGCCTCACTTTTAGTCATCTGGGAGCTGGCGTGCAAGTTATTTTCGATTCCACTCTACGTACTTCCTTCCCCGGTGCAGGTTATTCAGTCGCTCTTTACTGAATCTGCAACGCTCAGCCATCATGCAGCAGTGACTGTCATGGAAGCCGTGATCGGCATCCTGCTCTCCCTGATTCTGGCGATCGTGCTCGGCATCCTTATGGACTGCTTTCCTCTGGTCCGCCAGGGCATCTACCCGCTTCTTGTGGTAACACAGACGGTTCCGATGATTGTACTGGCGCCGATTCTCATCATCTATATGGGATTTGGCATCGCGCCGAAAATCCTGACCGTTATCCTGATGTGCTTCTTCCCGATCGCCGTCAGCTTTTCCGACGGTCTGGCACAGGTCGATGAGGAATACGTTCATCTCGTCCGTTCTTACGGGGCAAGCCGTTTATCCGCCTACCGGTTAGTCAAAATCCCGGCGGCGATTCCGGCGCTTTTATCCGGTCTCAAGGTTTCCGCGACATACAGCATCAGCGGTGCCGTTGTCGGCGAATGGATCGGTGCCCAGGAAGGACTCGGCTATTATCTGCTACGCGTCAAAAATGGCTATATGCTGGATCGCGTCTTCGCCTGCGTTCTGATTATTATTATCCTGAGTCTGTGCATGAATGGACTCATCCGGATTTATCAGCATTTTGCACTTCCTTATTTGAAAAACGACGCAAATTAAAACTTAGGTTTTTGCACGATTCCTGCAATCATGCGTGAATCTGCCAAATAGTTATATTTTTTAGGAGGACTTATGATGAAAAAGAAATCTGTTGCTGCACTGTTTACCGCTGCCTGCCTCGCCGCTGGCTCTCTGGCTGGCTGCTCCGGCGCATCTTCCACTGCTTCCAGCGAGGCTGCCGACAACACCGAGGCATCCGATGCAGCCCAGAGTGCTGATAATACCGCCTCTGACGACGATACCAAGGATCTCGAAGATGTTACCGTCATTCTGGACTACGTTGCCAACACCAACCACACAGGTATGTATGTCGCACTGGATCAGGGCTATTATAAAGACGCTGGTTTAAATGTCTCCATCGTAGAGCCGACCGAGGGCGCAACCGCGACACTCGTTGCCGTTGGAAAAGGCGATTTCGGCATCAGCTATCAGGAGGACGTCACCATCGCTCTGACTTCCGCCGATCCGCTTCCTATTAAGGCGATCGCAGCCATTCTCCAGCACAATACCTCCGGCTTTGCAACCTATGAGGGCAAGGGCATCAACTCCCCGAAGGATTTCGAGGGCAAGACCTACGCAGGCTGGGGCGGACCGGGTGAAGAGGCAGTTCTGAAAGCCGTTATGACCCAGGACGGCGCTGATTTCTCCAAGCTCAACATGGTTATCTCCGACGGTTCCGGTTTTGAGGCACTCAAGGACAAAGTCGATGTGATGTGGTTCTTCGAAGGCTGGGATAATATCAAGTGTGAACTGGCGGATTTCCCGATCCACTATATGCCGGTCCGCGACCTTGACAGCCGCCTCGACTACTATACTCCGGTCATCATTGCCAACAATAATACTCTCGAAAACAAACCGGAAATGGTTAAAAAATTCCTCGCAGCCACCGAAAAAGGCTATGAATATGCGATCGAAAACCCGGATGAGAGCGCTGAGATCCTGCTCAAATATACTCCGGATTCTTCCCCTGAACTGCTTCAGAAATCCCAGGAATATCTGGCTGACAAGTACATGGAAGATACTGACCAGTGGGGTGTCATGAAGGATGAGGTTTGGGATAACTACACCGATTTCATGGTAGAATACGGTGTGATCGACAAGGCAATCCCGGCAGCTGACTGCTACACCAATGAATTTCTTCCGGAGAAATAAATAGAATCATCAAAAACCGGAATGATTGCATTTCTTCCGCAAAACAATTAACACAATTCACGTGCGCCCGCCCATTCTGCCCCAAACACGGACAGGCATGGTTCCGGGCGTACCGTTTTATTGGATTATTTGAACTATGAGGTATTTCTATGAAACTAGAACTTCAAAACCTTTCCTTTTCCTATGGGACACAGGAAATCCTGCACGATTTAAGTTTTTCCGTGGCAGAGGGCGAATTTGTCAGCCTGCTCGGACCGTCCGGCTGTGGCAAATCCACCATTTTAAAACTTTTAACCGGCGTCCTGACGCCATCTGACGGAAGTATCCGCGCCGATGGAAACGAAATCCACGGCATAACCGGTCATTTCGCCTATATGCCGCAGAATGACCTTCTCTTCCCGTGGAAAACGATTCTGGACAACGTCTGCCTCTATGGGGAAATCCACGGTTCGCTGGCACGTGCCCGTGAAGAGGCGCTGAAAAACTTTCCTGCGTTCGGACTGACTGGCTATGAAAACAGCTATCCTTCCGCTCTCTCCGGTGGAATGCGGCAGCGTGCGGCATTTTTACGCACCGCCCTCTGTCAGGCGGACATCCTGCTTCTCGACGAGCCGTTTGGCGCCCTCGATGTCATCACTCGCAGCGAAATGCAGGACTGGCTCCTGGCGATGCGCGCGCGCTTAAACCGCACCGTTCTTCTCGTTACACACGATATGGACGAAGCGATTTATCTATCTGACCGCATTCTTATCCTGAATCCGGCACCGGCTGGGATCGTCAGTGAGATCCGGATTGATGAAAAGAAACGGGATCGGAACTGGCTGTATGAGCAGGGCGCGCTGCGGAAGACCATTTCTCAGAAAATTAAAGGATTTTAATAAAGGATTTTATATAAGACAACTTTGGAGGTTATTTTCATCATGCCATCCCATTATCCACTCATCGATGCCCATACACACCTGGGAAGTGACTCCGAACGGAGCGAACGTCAGAAAAAACAGATTTTAAGCCTCGTCTGCGCTTCCACACCGCCCGAAGCCGAAGCACTTTTAAAAACTGCCAAACCTTACCTTCTCCCCACCGCCGGGCTGCATCCGTGGCAGGCGGCATCATATTTCGTAAATGATATGCTGCCCTACCTCACCGCCTGCCCGGTTATCGGGGAAATCGGCATGGACAGTGTCTGGTGTGATGTCCCGCTTGACCGCCAGGAAGAAGTCTTCCGCGCCCAGCTCGCCATTGCCTGCCAAATGAAAAAGCCGGTCATTCTCCACACCAAAGGCAAAGAAGACCGGATCGCTTCCATTCTCCCAGAATACCCAAACACCTACCTCGTCCACTGGTATTCCTGCGAAGAATATCTGGATCAATATCTCGCGCTCGGCTGCTATTTCTCCATCGGACCAGACGTCCTCTGGAACCCACCCGTCCGCACTCTCGCTGACCGCGTCCCGCAGAACCGCATTCTCATCGAGACAGATGGGATGGGAGCCGTCAAATGGGCATACGAAGCGCCGGAAGCGCCTAAAAACAGCCAATTAGCCGATGCACGTGAAAACACAAAAAACGTAGAAGATGCACTCACCCACACACTTCTCGAAACCGCCGTCATCCGGCAGACAGAACCCGGTGTTCTTGCAAAACAGATACAAAAAAATCTCATCTGGGGATTCCTATCTGCTTCCAAATAAAAATCTCCAAATGAGATCGGATCCTATTTTATTCTAATAGTTTGCAAGATCCGCTTCATCCTGCACCACCACAATCTTCGTCCCGGCATCCACCTGGCGCACAACCTGTTTCATATCTTCCTCCGGAATACTGATGCACCCGGAAGTTCCCGTATTATTCCAGCTCTTCGGGCAATGCAGAAAGATCGCCGATCCCTTTCCCGGTGTACACTCCGGATTATAATCCAGCACCAGGCCATAATTATACTGCGGCGCCTGCGCCATCAGATCCTCCGCCGAATTCCAGTCCTTCTGTACCTGCTTCGTATTTGCCAGCTTGTTATAATACTGGCTGTTTCCGTCATCCACATAATAATCGCCGTCCACGATCTGGTGATACGGCAGAATCGTTCCCGGATTTGCCTTCAGGCCAAATGCCATCGTAAAGCGGTACACACCCGCCGGCGTCTTCTTATCGCCCTCCTGCTTCTGCATCGTGATACCGTTCATGCCGCTGACCGCTTCTTTCGACATCACCTGCACCAGTTTTCCATCTGCATCGCGTTTATACCAGTCCAGACGGCTCTTCGCCGGATCCTGGCGGTTGCCAATCACCACAATCAGCTGCGTTGCATCCTTCGCCGCCTCCAGTGTATTTACATCCCCGTTGTAGCTTGCCGTAAGCGCCGGCCCTGTCGCTTTCTCCGCTGCCATCGCAGCCGCCGGAGCTGTCGCACTCATCAACATGCCTGCTGCCAATATTACCATTGCTTTCCGCTTCATTCTCAATTTCATCTTATTTATCTCCTATTATTTTATGTATCTGAATTTTACTCAAAATCGGCTGCTTTTATCTTTCGCACACCTTTTTCCACACTCTTTGTCAGTTCCTGCCACTTTCCAGTCCAGCCGCCTGCAGCATCGCCTTTCCAAAAATATGATGAAACAGCGCAATCACGCGCCCCACCAGCATGACAGCACAGACCGTTCCAATGCCGATTCCCACCGGTTTTCCCGCAAACAAAAGTCCCATCGCCAACGATAGAACGATACAGGACGCATCCACACAGTTTTTCATTAGCCCCGTACTGATTCCAAAAGTGTCCGCCAGCACCTGCACCAGACCATCGCCCGGATTCGGCACCAGCCGCATTGACAGGGACATCGCCGCGCCGACACCAGTGAAAATCAGGGCAAGCATCAGCACGCCCAGGCGTCCTAAAAGTCCAGATGCCACCGATCCGCATTCTTCTAATGACGGTATGCACGCTGAAAATACATTCTTGTAAATACAATACTCAATGGAAACTGCAGCGCATCTTTCATAAGCAAGCTGCGTCCGGCTTCTCCTTTCTCCCGCAGATGAATCGCCGCCTGAATCAAGACAAAGATACCATACAGGACAAAGGTCATATCACCAAAATTCCGGTTCCAGATCACGGATGCCGCATACGAAAGTGAAATAATCGGCGACACTCCGAGTCCAGCTTTCGTATTGAGCGTAAGCCCCATCGCCAGAATCAGAAGCCCCATCAGATAAAAGCCCCACCGTGCTGCCCCGCTTCCCGTCGTTTTCTCCGTCATTTCCATGTTGTGATTCAAGATTTCCTCATCTCTTTTCTAATATTTGTTAAACCTATTCTATTATAGATCCTCCTCTTTCCACTTGACAAGCGCTTCCTGTATTCTAAATCTTCCAATTTTCTTACGAAATAAATATTCCAGCCTGCCTACATTCTACAGTCACAGCCTACATCTTACCATTGCGCCCCATTGAACCCACGACAAATTTCTGCTGCCATCAGATTATCTTACAGCACTTTCAGTCCTCTTTACTTTTTCCATCCCCTATGCTACACTAAACTCATGATTTTAGCTGTATCAAAGGAGTTTTATACATATGAAAAAAGATATGACCGAAGGGCGGGAATGGTCCTCCATCCTGCTCTTTTCCCTGCCCATCATGGGGGCAAACCTGCTGCAGGTTTTGTACAACCTCGCTGACAGCGTGATCGTCGGAAACCTCATCAGCGCGACCGCCCTTGGAGCCGTCGGACTGACCAGCTCCATGACCTGGCTTCTGACCGCCATCTGCACCTCCATCGGTGCCGGCGTCAACATCGCAGTCGCCCAGTATTTCGGTGCCAAAAAAGAGACGGATATACAGGAATCCATCTCCGTCTCCTATCTGATTGCCGTGATCGCAAGTATATTTTTAACTGCCGCCTGCTTTCTGGCAGCCCGTCCAGTTATTTTCGGCTTTTTGCAGGCACCGGAAGAAATGCGTTTCGACAGTATGGCATACTTTCTGATCTACAGCGGCGGAATTATTTTCCAGCTGCTCTACAATGTCACCTACGGCATCCTGCGGGCACACGGGGATTCGCGCGGCGCACTCATTTTCCTGATGATCTCCGCCGCCCTGAACATTGTGCTGGACTGTGTGTTTATCTCCGTCTTTCATATGGGTGTCTCCGGCGCGGCTGCCGCGACCGTGATCGCACAGGCAGGTTCCGCCATCGCCAGTTTCCTGTATCTGCGGCACATTTTCCCAGATCTGCTGCCGAAACGGCGTTATCTCTACGCCTGGAAGGGACAGGGGGCGCTGCTGATGCGCCTGAGTATTCCGATCATGCTGCAGACGGGCGTCAATTCGATCGGTTTCCTCATCCTGCAGCGTCTCATCAACTCCTTCGGCGCTCCCAGCATCGAGGGCTACGCTGCCATGCTGAAGGTCGAACAGCTCGCGCACATCCCGTCCCAGAGCTTTAACGTCGCCATTTCCAGCTTCGCCGGACAGAATATCGGCGCTGAAAAACTCGACCGTGCCCGCCGCGGCTACCGCACCACCATCCTGATGGGCGTCCTGATCAGTATCTCCATCAGTATCGTAGTTCTGCTTTTTGACCGGCCGCTTCTCCAGATCTTCAACATCACCGGAGAGTCCCTGCGGCGCGCAAAGGAACATCTCGACATCCTGATGTTCTTCATCTGGACCAGCACGATCACCAACATCACCTGCGGTTTTCTGCAGGGTGCAGGCGATGTCAAGATCCCGGCGGCTTCCGGCTTCATCAACCTGGGCATCCGCCTCGCGCTCTCCTTCCTGCTGGCGCTCACCCCGGTTGGCTTCCGCTGCTACTATGTGAGCATGCCGCCCGCATGGCTGATCGCCTGCTTCGTAGTTGTGATGCGCTACCGGAGTGGAAAATGGAGGGAGTTTCGGATTGTAAAAGAGTAAAGAAAAGGGATGGAAGAATTCACTTTTTGGGGGGTGATTTCTTCCATCCTTATTTCGTTTAAAGCTCTTTTTCGCGTTCTATCTGCTCCTAAAATTTTAGCACACTGCTATCCATAAAACACAAATTCCATTTTTGCCATGCACATTCCACTCCACTCGCACACCGCTGCTGCCAGTGCCCGGTATGTAAACACGATATAGATGTAAGCAGATCTGCGTATGTATAACCAACCGCCGCACCTATTCCTTAAACTTTTCCAAAATATTCCTAACTTCATCCACATCTATCTTCATCTGTTCTGCAATCTGGTTTTCTGTATATTTATCTCGATATAATCTATAAATTCCAAACACCCGTTTCTCACCCTGCTTCTGCCCTTCCCTTAATCCTTCCTTCAATCCATCCTTCTTACCTTCCGCATACTCTGCCTTCCGAATCAATTCCTTTTCCCGTTTCTCATCATATTCGAAAATACACACCTCTATCGCCTCCGTTCGATTCTTTCTCAGGAAATCAGCCAGTATATTTTCCTCAATACATTCCGTCACAGCCTGCTCTGCCGCCCGGTTTATATCCTTATACTCTGCCGCATATTTACGAATCTTGTCAACCAGAAGCATATACTCTTTCAACAGGCAGCAAGTTTCCAGAATCCTCTGTTTTTTATCCAGATTAATGTTCAATACCTTCACTATCAATTCCAACTCTGGTTCATCTGTCTTCTGGCAAAATGAATGTGACAGTTTCAGAACACTTTCCGCTTCCTGCTCCTCTTCTCCATTGTAAAATACAACAAAGTGTGGGGTCGGCAATTCCACCAGCGTTGACGCATACAGCGTTTGATTCCGAATGAGCATCTGGTATTCTTTCGTCACATAAATCAGAAAACGCAGCGGCATATTCGGATTCCAGGTTGACTGGTGTTCATACAAATTCAACTGCATATCCAGCAAAAATGCCTGGTCATTTTTCATATTCATATAAACCGCATTTTCCAGCGTCACAATCTCCAACTCTTTTGCATCCGTATAATGTGAATGATTTACCGCATTATACAGACTCAACAGATTCTCCCTCGTACTGAAAATCATCCGAAACAACGTGTCCTTGTGATCCCGCCTTACTTTTACAGAATTCCTATTTCTCATTCATTCTCCCTTCTGACAGGAGAATTTCAGTTCTTCATCATCCATCGAAAATCTCCTGCTCTTTAATTGTTGTCAACTTGGATAAGCATAAGATTTTCTTAGATTAATTTAGAACATTAGATACATTTGAATAGTTGATAAAGAAAAATATATGCTTGATAAGATAAATGTATCATATTCCCAAAAAGGATGCAAGAGAAATCCTCAATCACACATCAAAATTTGCAAATATTCATTTAGCAGATCAGGAGTACTCCTCTCTCGAAAAGCACCCCTGATCCATTTTTACTCATATTCTGTATTTTTCTTCTTTCCGGACATCCCCGCCATCACAATAATAAACCAGAAAAATGGCTGCCTGCAGTTCATCAACGTAAAACTTTCCGCCTGCAGTGCCAGCACTGCCGCCCGCTGTGCCCGGTCACACCAAATCACATTTCTTCCAAGTCCAGTACACCAAAAAAGTAGTCGGAATCAATCCATACGAAAACCAGACATCAAAAAAGCTGGAATGAATCTCGTTGACATGAAACACATCAAACAGCACCCTGTGTATTTTCTTCTCGAAATACACAGGGTGCTGTTTTTGTGTGCGCCCGGCGGCGCACGTTTCTAACCGGTGCAAGTCCGGAATCCGCCTGGTAGTGGGAAGGATATAGTCGAAAGCAAGGGTGTCAAGCCTTGTCTTTCTGAGTACGATAAGGCCCGGCCGTTCCTTGACACCGAGATCCGTCCAGCCGACTGCCGAAAGCTCTGCACTGATATTTTGGGCCAGACGCCCTGCCGTCCCCTCATCCGAATAAACGAGGACTTCTATACCGGAGCCGGTCTGCGGCAGCGGCATCGCATTTCTGTGGATGTATTCTATGATGCCAAAAGGAGCTATGCGCCTCTTGCCCGGAGATTTTCCTGAAGGGAGTCAATGATTTTTGTCCGCTTTACGAAACGTGCCGGCCCACAGCCCGTATGAAGCAGGCCATGGATCGGCACGTTGTTCTTTTACTGTTTTATTACTGCTCTTTTACTGCTTTCTTCCCGCAGCTTCTTTCCATGCTCCGGTCTCGTCCACCAGATATCCGTCCGGTGTCCATGCAGAACGATACATAGCTCCTAACGGGATTGCTCCGGATGTTTCAGACAGATAGTACCATCTTCCATTGATGAAGTGCCAGCCGGTAAGCATGATTCCGGTACCCGGCTCCAGATAATACCAGCTGCCGCTGTGCGGATCCAGATACCATTCCTCCAGCATTCCGGCATTTTCATCATTCATATACCAGTTGCCTGTGACATTATCCTTTACCCAGCCGGTTTTGAGATATCCGTCGTTGCCAAAGGCCCACCATCTGCCATTGATCTTCCTCCATGTCAGCGTTTCGATGATATTTCCCTCTGCATCCTTACTCCAGCCTCCCATCGGGTAGGAGCTGTCCTTATACTCATACCACCAGCCCTTTTCGTTCCGTTTCCAGCTTCCGGACTCGCTCATTGTGTCAGCGCTGCTGCTTCTGCCTCCGCTGCTGCTTCCGCCTCCACTCTTTCTTTCAACCGTAAGCATTCCTCCGACAAAACGGATCTCATAGTTTTCGGATGTAAGACCATAAGGCATGATCTCATAAGTACCGACAGCACTCTCCTTCGTGTAGGAGCAGGTAAACTGAAGTTTTCCGCTTAAGGAAGCCGCGTCATCGGCTCCGGCAAAGCCCTCGTATACTGCCTCATACTCGGGGATCTCACTTCTTACGGGGATCTGGAGAGCTTTTGCGGTAATCGTAAGCGGGGCTTTTCGGATCTCAAATGAAAACTCTTTATTCCCTGCCAGATAATTCGTAGTGGCTTCTGTATTTACGATCACACGATAGCTTCCCACCGCATCCGGGGCATTTGGAATAACCTCATTTCCTCTCTTAAACATTACCGTAAGTGCGCCGTCACTATCGGAGCGCACATCCGGCTTCAGTGCCGCTGCATCGTAAACACGATCCAGTGCGGAGAGATTTTCGATCGAGAGCTCCGGTGCCGCCTGAGTTACGTTAAGTTTTCCCGGGATATATGTGATCTTATAATTTCCGTTCTTCGCCGTAAGACCCGAGGGAAGGATCTCATATTCTCCGACATCCTTTCCGACTGCGTAATCGCACAGGTAAGTAATTTCCCCCTCCAGAGCTTCCTCTGTATCATCGGCCACCAGTCCGCTGATCTTGCTGCTGTATGCCGGCGGCGCCTCCCGGTAAGCCACCGTCTTCGGCTCTGCCGTCACGGTAAGGTCTGCCGGATCGATGGTCACAGAGGCCTGACCTTTATGGGTTATATAGTTATCCTTAGAAACCTCATAATAGACGGTATAAGCTCCTGCATTCCGGTAGAGCGGATTTTCAGTAAGCGTACACTCATCCTCTGTTTCTCCGTACAAGACGGTTCCGCCTTCGGCAGCTGCCGTTAAGGTCACGGAAATGCCATGATCCTTTCCGTCATAAACTCCTGTGTAATTTTCTGACGCCACACCATTAAGCGGGGCCTCAAGGATCGTTACGATAAAGCTTCCCGTTTCCGGCTTATGATTCGGTGCCGATGCCATATAATATACCCTATGCTCTCCGGCATCGGTAAACGCCGGTACTGTAGTGGAGGCTTTGTTCGGATCGGCCGCCTGCTCTGCTGTCACGCCATATACAAAGCTTACCGGATTTCCGTTAACGGTTGTTGCCTTGACTTCGACATCCGCCACCTGAGGCTTGCCATTGTAGGTAAGAGAGTCTGTCTGCTTAACAGAAACTCCGGTAAGCTCTGCGGCTATAATTTGGGCATCCTGCCAGGATATTCCGGTAAGGCTGTCGCCGCCCGCCACGATGCAGTAATTATCTTTTGCCGTGCCGGTAAGTTGAATCCCGGAAACATTCACCGTATTTGTTCCTGCTGCCGGAGATGTCCATGTGAAAACTCCGCTTGCTCCCAGCTCTGCTTCATCCGCAGAAAGGAGATTTCCCTTTACGGCTTCCAGCGAAAGGGTACCGCTTGCTGTCGTCGTTCCGTCATACGTCTTGGAGTCGAGCGTCTTAACCGAAACTTTAAGCTCTGCCTTGTTGACGGTAAACTCCTTCCATTCACTTTGTGCACCCTTGAAATTCCGGCTTTCATCGATCTCGGCACGCACATACCATGTTCCGACGTTATTACCGACAGACCAAGCTGCACTGTCACTTCCGCTAGTGTCCTGTGTGTAAGCGAACCGCACCGGCCCGGCATCCGCTCCTGTATAAGCTGCGTCTGAATCCGCATTTTTCAGCTGAACTTCGGGAGACGGTGACTCGCCGTAACAGATATTTTCACAGGTCAGCCCGGAAAATGTGTGGTCTGCTTTCTCGATCGTCAGCTGATTATTAAAGATTGCTGTCGGTTTTTCCTGTGCCTTAACATTACTTCCTCCCGCACAGGTAACTCCCACATAATATTGGCCAATGGTTCCGTCTTCCTTCAGGCACACGTCGTAGTGTCCTTCTCTGTTTCGGGAAACCTCCGTTGTAAGAGCCTCGTCCTCATAAAGCTTATAGCTGATCTCGCCATAGCCGGTAATCACGGCTGTGGCACCGGCTGTACTGTATTCTCCCCGGATCTTCGGTTTTAAAGCATTCCCTGCATCCTCACCATAGGTGATACTGCTGAACGTCTTAAACCACGAAGGATTAAATTTCGCCTTCTCGATCGTCATATCGCAGAGGAACAGATCTGTCGCACGATTGATCCCGGTTGCTTCCGAATTCGTAGTGACAAATACGCCATATACACCGGCTGCCGCCTGTGCTCCGAGGAAGCCTCCTGTATATTTCTCTCCCTCCTTCTTTTTATAAAGTACACTATTGATCTCGAATTTTCCGCTGTTTTCCAAAGTCGGTGTCACGCTCACTCCATGTGTAGCCTGATTTCCGGTATAGGTAAATTGGGTCTCGCCAATACTGAAATCATTTTTATTTAATTCACGTTTATGTGTCGTTGCCGTCAGCTTAAGGGCATCGGATACATCAAAATTTTCATTTTCGGCAACCATAATGCAGGAATAGGATTGTCCCGGCTCCAGATTCGTGTAGGAAATTGTGAAGCTACCATTTTCTGAGGTCAAAGACTGAAAATCTGCTCTTGTTGCTTCGGCCTTAGCCGCCGCTCTTAATTCTTCGCCACTGTATGAGCTGTACGTTGTATCTTCTGTATAATACAGGGTCGTTCCATCAGACTCTGCCTGAAAGCTGACCGAGCTGTCTCCGGTAGCACTTGAAGAACCCGTCAGAGAAACCTTATATCCTGCGTAAAGCTCGACCACCGGGGCCTTGTTTTCCTCCGTAGGAAGCGTATCCTCGACAAGCTCCTTAACGGTGCGCATTTCATCTGCCGCTGTACCCTTTCTTTTGTCATCCTTATAGCGCCATACAGAAAACTTATCCTGATTTGTCCCGGAAGGCACTGTTTTACTCAGGTAGCTGCTTATCGGGTCTGCACCATTGACCGTATATCCTTTTAAAAGATATTCATCATAAAACGGCTCTGCATCTTTATTCTCGTTATAATATTTAACATGAACCGTCTGCGGCCCTGTCTTTGGGAACGCATAGATATCTGTCGTTTCCGGCGAGGCTGAGGGCTTGTAAGAATTATAGACTACGCAAACCGGTGCTTCTGGGCCGGAAAGCTTAACCTTCTTTAGAAAGCTCCTGTATTCTTTTGTGGATACTCGAAACAGCTTATCCGCTACCGCTCCGTCGATGAGAACGATACTTAGCTTATCATCAGCATTAAGCTTTGCCTTCGTGAAATCGATCTCATTCGTACTGGATAGCTTTTCGATTTGCATCGTATCAAAGGGGAATGGCTTTGAGGAGCTTCCATTCTCTACGGTAAACTTTTTTGGTTCACGAGAGCTTTGAGTGATGTTATGGGCAAGGAAGATATCGGATATATCCCCATGAATCGTACCACCCTTAATCGTGACTTCATTATGTTCGGTATTGTAAATACCATATTTGGCTCCTGATATGGTTCCTCCCTCGACAAGGAGAGAAGCATAGGAGTCGGCTAAGACAGAATCTCCTTTTCTGTATATATACAAAGCACGTCCGTCATAAGACTCGATCGTGCCTCCCCGGATCGTGATCTGTACGCCGCCTGTCGCACTGATCGTATCGTGACTCTCAACAGAGCCGTATGAATTCGCATTCCGGATCAATGTGCTGTCCCCTTCAACGATCAGGTTTGCTGCACTCAATTGGATAATCGGCGATTTCGTAATTACCCCGATGATCTTTCCTCCTGTAATATGGATCGTACTCGATGTCGCGCCGACAAAGCCGGAACAGCTAATGCTGGATTTTAATGTTCCTTTTCCGGTGACCGTAACCCTTCCTTCAATCTTTCCTTCTAATACAACGGCATTCTCCTCACTGAAGCCCGCCGTATCTATCGTAATATCCTCACTGATCGGCTTATCCGTACTGCCAATAGTGATCTGAGGGCCGGCAGTTCCCGTATTCATAAGCAGGATATCATTTAATATACCGGATACACTGCCGGAGGTTATATCATATTGGTAATTCTTTTCCGGATTTTCTTCTGTCCCTTCTCCCGCAGAGGCATACGTAACGGTAACATCATATTTAGTTCCATCTTCTGACAGTTGAATATCCTCTTTTTTAATAATGCCTTTTTCGATCTGGCTTTCCGGAGCATTTTTATCCACGATCCGGATATAATTTCCGGCGGCCTTTAATTCATAATCTGCATATTCAGCTTTTGTATCCCCGATCACCTTTAATTCCATATTCTCGAGCAAGGACTGAATGTTATCAGAACACTCCATCCAGTTTGTCAACGCCGAGTTTGACTTCATTGCTGAATAAGAAGGCGCCAGAGTAAAACCGGAATTAACCGAGGTCAAGCCGGTCGCATCCACCGTAGGATAGGCGCCACCGAAATAGTATAGGGAACCCTGTTTTCCGCTGTCGCAAGAAGCAGAGATATCGACAACCCCGGATAAGGTCAGTTCGGTATTATTCGCCATGCTGATGGCATAGGCAGCTCTGCTGGCGTCCTCCGTATTTGTATTTTCTGCATAAATCTCGCCGCCGCTGATCGATATCTTCTCGGCTCCGCTGATCGCATATATATATGTATCGGCTTTACAATACTTCAGGCTACCTCCGCTTATGTTGACTTCTTTTACAGATTTAAGGTTTCCGTTCCAGACACCCCCGGAGATCTCCACATATCCTCCCGTCTTATTTCCAAAAGCAGTACCGTTTATCTTACCGCCCGTCAGATATACCTTATCATTGGTCTTCAGGTTAAATAACTGGCCGCCGGTGCTGTTCTCAAGAATGCCGCCATTATGCTCAAAGATCACTTCTGTGCCTTTACTATTTATGATCGCCTGATAAGAAGATATTGTAATATCTGCGGTATTGTGTATGATAAAGCGGCCGGCGCTGTTGATTTTAAACAACGCTCCCCATGTTCCTACCGCTTCATAGGAGCCCGTCAGGGTCAGTTCGCACGGCGTGTCAAGCTGGATGCCCTCAATTTCCGAAGAAACAATATCATCGAAGTCTATAGCCACCTTTTTTGTTTTGCTCTAGGCTAAGATTTTCTCTACCGCCTCTGTAAGCGTAGTGACATTTGTATTGAATGCTCCGCCGCTAACCGAAAAGCCTTCGGAAGCAGGGCTGATCGTATAGACGGTATCCTCGGCAGCATCTGCATACATTGCACTCCCGATCTCTTTGGCTGCCGCACTGATCTCGGGGAGCTTTGTGCTCTCCGGCTTTTTTGCGTCAGAGGACGTTGCGATCGCAGCTTCTGAAGCTTTCTCCTTTTCTGTCTTCGCCTGCTCTGTTTTTTCTGTTTTTTCTGTCTTTTCTGTCTTTTCTGCATTGGACGGAGACGCCGTCAGCCCTTTTGCCTCCGCCTGAATACTTTCCTCGACAGCGGAAACCAAATCTGCTCTTGCTGATATATTCGCCCCGCCGTAATTGACTGCAAGTATCGCTGCCAGCACGGCTGCCGGCAGCCACTCATGCCACCTTCTTTTACCCATATAATCCTCTCCTTTATAAGCATTTCGACCTTATTACCTGATTTTATAATATAATATCCGAAAAGTTTTTTCAATACACCTTGCACGAAACACATAAATTTGGTACCAAATGCATATTTTCTCCATGCTATTGTAATAGGTAGAATCATCTGACCGCAGGCTGGCCCGAAATATAAGTACAAAGTAAGTGAGAAACCGGCATTATGGAAAAACTCCTGTATGGATCTCTTTCACCATTATTACGTTTATTGACCTTTTTCTGGCATACCGCTGTTTTCTTTTTTTTTGTCTTTACCGCCAGTCCGACGTTTCCTGCAATTCACGGCAGGAAATCATCGAGCATGCGAAACAGCCAATCCTCCTGTTCGACTACGACAATCAGCTGTTCCTTTCTAATCAGTCTGCAAAAAAGCTCTTTCCTTTTATTGCGGACAGGAATGGGAGTCTGGATATCCATGATTTTATATCTTCCCTCGGCTTAAAGGAGCAGGTACCTGATCTAAAGCAGGATATCCAGTTTTACTGGACAAGTCAGGATTCCGGCCACACATCCTATATCTGCAGCCTCACGGCCTTAAAATACAAGCCCGGAAAGCCGGTGGCATGGATGTTCCTTTTTACCAGCAATCTCATGGAGAGCGACCCGCTGACCGACTTTCAGTCCCAGCAGTATTTTGAGCAGCACCGGGCGGAGATCTCCTCCGGCCATCCCGAGCCCATGGGCATCGTCGTATGTGACTTAAACCGTCTCTCCCTTCTTAACAGCACCATCGGAAGGAATGGAGGCGGATATCCGGATCATCTGCAGCATGAGTCCATCCCGCTTTTAGCGCGCATCATCAGTGTAGTCGATGCGTATGATGCCATGGTCACGGATCGCGTATATCGTAAGGGGCGGAGCAAGAAGGAGGCCTGCGAGGAGCTGAAGCGCTGCGCGGGCACTCAGTTTGATCCTTATATCGTGGATGCCTTTCTTCAGATACATTACCCGGAAATGGCTTCGGAAGCTGACGCAGAGATCGCAGGGAACCGGGCATTAATGAGTCTTCGCCGTCTGGAGCCGGATATTTCTCCCGAGGGGATCTATAAAAAAGCCTCCCTCATCTTTGAGGAGGTCTGCCGGAATATTTCCGATCTGCCCACCGCCCCTACCATCTCCGCCGGGGCTGTCTGCTCCTCTCATCGCACGATCACCTTTCAGGAGCTTTACACTGCCGCCGACAACGAATTATATGCAGCAAAGCGGCGGGGAAAAAATCAGTTCAGTTTACGGACAAAAGAGGAAACGGCTTAAAGCAGGCTGATTTCCTACAATAAAAAAGGTCAAGCGGATATTCGCAATCCGCTTCGCTACTTGCTCATAACCGAATAACTGCTCCGCAGTTTATCAGAAGGAGCTTGCATTCCTCCTAAATTGAGTAGGAGGCGGTTAGCCACCGCCTCCTACTCGATTAGTCCATCGGATCAAGCTCAATCATCCCGCCTGATTCCGCCCGGATCTTTCACAATTTATTTCATAACAATATTCACAATCCGTCCCGGAACGTAAATTTCTTTTACTATATTTCCAGTCAGCTTGTCCTTGATAGCCTCTTTACCAGCGGCGATAGCATCTTCTTTGGAAATGTCTGCCGGTACGGTGATGGTCGCACGGACCCTGCCGTTGATCTGAACGGCTACCTCTTTCTCGTCATCCTTCATCTTCTCTGCGTCGCACTCCGGCCAGGAAGCATGGAATACACTGTCGGTGCCGCCGAGCTCCTGCCACAGCTCTTCACCCAGATGCGGTGCGAACGGTGCCAGCAGGATAGTGAAGGTCTTGAGGGTTTCTTTGTCGATGCCGCCCTCTTTCTTCGCCAGATCGATGAGCTTGTTGTTGTACTCCATGAAACCGGAGATAACGGTATTCAGGCTGAACTGCTCGAAACGCTGCTCAATGTCGAATACCAGTTTGTGGCGCAGTTTAACCATTTCCTTGGTCTCTTTGATGTCTTTGTCCTTGCTGGTCATAACCAGGTTGTAGAAACGGTTCAGGAAACGGGATACGCCCTCGATACCGCGATCATCCCACTCTGCATCCAGTTCCGGCGGTCCTACGAAAAGCTCATAGAGACGCAGGGAATCGCAGCCGTAGTCGCGTACCAGATCATCCGGGGATACGACATTTCCTTTCGACTTACTCATCTTGATACCATTCTTACCGGTGATCATCCCCTGGTTGAACAGCTTCTTGAACGGCTCGTCGAAGTCAATAACACCGATATCGCACAGGAACTTGGTATAGAAACGGGAATACAGCAGATGCAGTACTGCATGTTCAACACCGCCGATGTACATATCAACCGGCAGATATTTGTCTGCTTTCTCACGGGATACCAGTTCTTTATCGTTCTTGTTATCTACATAGCGCAGGAAGTACCAGGAAGATCCAGCCCACTGCGGCATGGTGTTTGTCTCACGTTTTGCCGGAGCGCCGCAGCACGGGCAGGTGGTGTTGACCCACTCGTCGATGGCTGCCAGCGGGGATTCGCCGGTACCAGTCGGCTGATAGCTTTCTACCTCCGGAAGTTTTAACGGAAGCTGATCCTCCGGAACCGGTACGTTGCCGCACTTCGGGCAGTGTACGATCGGGATCGGCTCACCCCAGTAACGCTGACGGGAGAATACCCAGTCACGCAGCTTATAATTGACTCTCTTGTGACCGATACCTCTCTTCTCAATCATTTCCGGCGCTTCTTTTTTCAGTACGGAAGATTCCATACCATTCCACTCGCCAGAGTTGATCATCGTGCCGGACGCCTCGGTATACGCCTCGGTCATGTTCTCGATCTCTTTGCCATCTTTTGCGATAACCTGGATGATCGGGATATTAAATTTCTTTGCAAACTCGAAGTCACGGTCATCGTGTGCCGGTACGCACATGATAGCGCCGGTACCGTAGTCAGCTAATACATAATCAGACAGCCAGATCGGAACCTTCGCACCGTTGATCGGGTTGATTGCATAAGTTCCAGTAAATACGCCTGTCTTTTCCTTATCCTGCAGACGGTCTACGTTGGAACGCATGGAGGAATCGAAAATGTATTTCTCTACTGCCTCGCGGGTCTCATCGGTTGCCAGGCTCTTTGCCATCGCGTGCTCCGGAGCCAGTACCATGAAAGTTGCACCGTACAGGGTGTCCGGGCGGGTGGTGTAAACGGTGATCTTCTCATCGCGTCCCTCTACGCCGAAATCAACCTCTGCACCGTAAGATTTGCCGATCCAGTCAGTCTGCATCTTTTTAACCTTCTCCGGCCAGTCCAGTTTGTCCAGATCATTTAAGAGGCGGTCTGCGTACGCGGTAATCTTGAGCATCCACTGACGCAGGTTTTTCTTGGTAACCGGGGTACCGCAGCGCTCACAGCAGCCGTTGACAACTTCCTCGTTTGCCAGACCTGTCTTACAGGACGGGCACCAGTTGATCGGGAATTCTTTCTCGTATGCCAGACCTTTTTTAAACATCTGGACGAAGATCCACTGGGTCCATTTGTAGAATGCCGGATCTGTGGTATTTACTTCCATATCCCAGTCATAGATGGCTGCGATCTCGTTGATCTGACGTTTAATATTTTTAATGTTGGACTCGGTCGAGATAGCCGGGTGTACGCCCATCTTGATCGCGTAGTTCTCTGCCGGCAGACCAAATGCGTCCCAGCCCATCGGATGGATCACGTATTTGCCGCGCAGCAGCTGATAACGGCTCCATACGTCAGAAATAACGTAGCCTCTCCAGTGACCAACGTGCAGACCACTTCCGGACGGATATGGGAACATATCCAGGCAGTAATATTTTTCTTTCTTTCCATCGTTTACATTGATGGGATGTTTTTCCCAGTTCTCGCGCCATTTTTTCTCAATGGCGGTATGATTGTACTGTGACATCTTTGTTCCTCCTGTTTTCTGCTTAACCCACGCTGATTTTTTGCTATTTCCTGTCAAAATCCGGCTCCAGTCTCTAAAATGATAATTCATTATTGCAATCGACTGGTCCGTTGGCAGTTGCATAACATCCAACCCTTGCGGACATTCTTTCAATACGGTAACGTCAAAAACGCCCTGCGTCTCTACATTACCTGTATAGAGACGCAGGGCGAAAATTCCAACTGCGCGGTACCACTCTATTTCACACGGAATCCGTGTGCTCCTCATCGTCCTGTAACGGCGGATGACCGGCTCTGTCTACTCGGATATTCAAAAACACTTCTTTCAACAGGCTGCTCCCGGACCAGTTCGGCGGCTTCCTTCCGCTGCCTCACACCATCCGGCAGCTCTCTGTAGAAATTTCGCGGCTTACTACTTCCGTTCATTGCATTTGTGCTATCTGGTAGAATAGCATAAATGGGAAGAAATGTCAAGTAACGTGACCTTCTCAAACTTGCACGTGACCGATTCGACGTTCTTTCAATACATGACATTTTCGACAATCTTTCAATCACCGCCAAACCTACACCTGAATCCGCTCTGCCACTTCATCGCCCAGTGCCAGCCGAACCTTTCCATTTCCGATGATCAGACCATCCAGCACACGTCCAAGGACCCGGATACGGCTTCCTTCTTTGATTCCATAGCGCTCCAAAAAGTTCATCACATCCGCATTTCCAAACATCCACTTGATTTCACAGGACTCTCCCGCCTGCACCTTTGCCAACGACTGCATACAACGACCTCCTGACTGATATTCCGCTTTCTGTAACTGTTCAGTACCTTCACAGTCACGCGCAAAAATCCATTAAAAATTGCCTACGGCAATGGGATTTTTGCCTGCTGGTCCATGTTTTCGTACGGTCAGCGCAGTAAATGCGCAGACCTACTGAACAGTTACCGCTTTCTTTACTATCATTATATGCAGTCAGACTATTGTTAGTCAATGGTAATAATTGTTAGTTAATTCTAACAGTATTTAGCCGTTACCGTGAACCATCTCCACACTTCTCCGTCCATCTCCCGGCGGATTCTGCCGCGCAGGCGGAGGTAGTCCAGATGCGCCATGCACTCTCCCACCGCAAACCACTTCTGGGACGGTGGAAATTCTTCCCAGCTGGCGGCACGGATCTTCCAACGCATCTTTCCAGCCGTCTCATATGCCGTCATGCCCGGATGTTCGGCAAGCAGCGCCTCCGTCTCCGCCAGACGCCGCTCATGGTGTGCCAGCAGCGCCTCGATGCGCGCTGCATAATCGCCCGTCTTCCGGTGTCCCGGCAGGGCAAGGCGGACCAGATATTTTCTGGCGAGGCGCAGGCTGTCGAGATAATCGCCCAGCGGATCCTCTGATTCCAGCCAGGAAGTAATATTCGGCGATATATCAAATAAGATATGATCGCCCGTGAACATGATGCCCTGCTTCTTTGCCCAGAACATCGCATTGCCCGGCGTATGCCCCGGCACGGAGATCATTTCCAGCGTGTAATCTCCTACCGTGTATTTCCAGCCTGCCTCAATCGGAACAAAACGGTCATCAACCTGATCCAGCTTATAGCGGACTGCCGGATTGAGCGCCTGCGTTTTCTTCATTTCATCCTCCGGAAATCCACCGGCACGGAATTGAGCCGCCAGCCGAAGCGGGCGCTCCGGTGTAAAACCGTCCTTTAAGATCGTCAGATCGATCCCGCTGATATAGATGCGGCTGTCCGCCCCTGCCGCCTCCCTGGCAAGTCCTGTGTGATCCGAGTGCAGGTGTGTCAGAAGAATATCCAGCCGATCCGGGCTACTTCCAAGTGCCCGAAGCCCTGCAAACAGCGCCTCCCGGCATTCCTCGCGCCGAAATCCGGTGTCAATCAGAAGATCACGCTCGTTTTCTTTTCCCTTGATCAGGTAACTGTTGAGTTCCCGCAAAGGATTCTGCGGCAATTCCACACCGATCCGCCAGATTCCATCTGCCACCTGTTCTACAAGGGCTTCCCTCTTCTCTATGTTCTTTGTGATTTCTTCTCTTTTATTTTCTTTAAGCATATTTTTCCTTATTGAATCTATTGAATCTTCTCAGCCTTCTGCTTTCTCTTCTCCATGATCCATCGTCCGGAACAGATGTGCACAAATCAAAATCGCCACCACAATCGACAGATAATCAGCCGCCGGCTGTGCATAGATAACTCCATCCAGGCCAAACATCGCATTCAGCACGAAAATCAGCGGAATAAAAATCAGTCCCTGGCGGCAGATCGTAAGAATCAGCGACGGAAGCGCTTTTCCCATTCCCTGGATCGTATTGATGCAGAGGAATAAGATACCAAGGAATGGCGCAGAAAGCTGGAGGGCAACCACCATCTGAATACCATACTGGACAACTTCTGCATCATTAATAAACATCTGAATCATTGTCTTTCTTGCGACAATCATAAACAATGTCAGAATCGTTCCCATAATAATCGATACAAATCCTGTAAATTTGAATACCGACATCAGGCGTTTCTTGTTGCGCGCTCCATAATTATAACCGATCAGCGGCTGGATTCCCACGCAGAGACCAATCTGCAGCAGGACAACAAGCATATTGGATTTCATCGCAACCCCCATCGCCGCTACCGGTGTGTCACCGTAACCGACCAGCGCCTGGTTCAGGATAATATTGGCAAAGCTCATCAGGATGTTATTTAAGGATGCCGGAATACCGATCCCTGCCACGCCGGAAACGATTCCATCTCCCATCTTAAAATCACGGAAATGAATCGACAGTGTCGATTTTCCCCGTAGATAATAAGCAATATAGTAAAGACAGGCCGCAATATTGCCGATAATCGTCGCAAGCGCTGCACCGGTCACTCCCCAGCCAAGCACCAGGATCATGATCGGATCCAAAATAATATTTACTACGGTACCTAACAGGTTTCCGACCATCGATTCTCTCGATGCGCCTTCTCCCCGCAGAATATTCGCAAATGCAGTTGAAAACATAATAAACGGCGCGCCGATTGCAATAATCGCCAGGTACTGTCTCGCAAAACCGATCGTATTTACACTGGCACCGATGAGATGCAGAATGGTTTCCATTCCAAGTACAGACAGGATAGCCACTATCACGCCCAGCCCCAGGGATCCATAGCAGCAGAATGAACTGATATGACATGCCCGATCTTTATGGCGTTCTCCCAGTGCTCTCGATATCGCTGAGCTGCCGCCGATACCAAACAGATGACCTAATGCCATAAAAATCATAAAGACCGGCGTTGCCAGCGAAACTGCCGCCACCTGCAGCGGATCCTTCGTCTGACCGATGAAAAATGTATCCGCCATGTTATAGATAACAACCACCAGCATGGAAATCATGGTCGGAACCGCCATGGTTGCGACTGCCTTCGGTACGGGTGTTTTTTCAAATAAATCCGTATTTGTTTTCATTTGTCGTAACTCCTCTCTTTCTATATTTGTTGTATTCTTTACAGTCACAGTCTCGCGCCGAACGCGGTCGCTTGCGACATGTTTCTGCTTCGCGCAAGTGCACATCATTGGCACGTTAGTGCCTTTTTGTGTAATAGGGGATTCCAAGGAATTTCCTATTACATAAAAATACAGGCACTTCTGCCTGCTGTGTAAAAGATCAACTCTTATTTATAAACACTTAATTTTATCATAAACACCTATTTTGTCAACTATTTCCGTATTAAACTTATCTTAAAACCCAGCTTAAAAATTGTCTTTTGGAATTGTCTTTGGAAGTTGCAAAAAAGCGCTTTCTGGGATATGATGGAAACTAGAAAATTATGAATTTCATACCGATGGAGGATTTTTACTATGTCTAACAATTACGCAGGCAAATTTGTAAGTGCTGAGACCGCCGTCAAGGCCGTTCAACCGGGCGACTGGGTGGATTATGGCTTTGGCGCTGGATTTCCGGAGCTTCTCGACCGTGCGCTGGCAGCACGCAGGGATGAGCTGACCGATGTCAAGATCCGCGGCGGTTTAGTCATCCGCCCGCGCATCGAGGTTGTCGAAAGCGACCCGGAGCAGAAAGCATTCAGCTACTACAGCTGGCACATCGGCGATTATGAGCGCAAGCTGCAGACCCGTGGGCTCTGCAAGTTTATGCCGATGATGCTGCGTTCCCTGCCGGAAATGTACCGCCACCACATTCGCGTGGATGTTGCCTTTGTACCGGTTTCCAGACCAGATGCGGACGGCTGCTGCGGACTGGGTATTTCCAACTATGCATGGCGCACCATCTTTGAGAATGCGCGCACCGTCATCTTCGAGATCAATGAGCGCCTCCCGCGCTTACAGGGCGTCGATGGTTCCCACCGTGTCCACCTCTCAGAGGCAGATTTCATCGTCGAGGGCGAGCATGAGCCGCTTCCGATCCGCACCTACCGCGATCCGAGCGCCATTGATATTGAGATTGCCAAACGTGTCGTTGAGGAGATCCCGGACGGCGCTGTCCTTTCCCTGGGCGTCGGCGGCGTTCCGTTTACCGTTGCCAATATGCTGGCACAGTCCGACAAAACTGACCTCGGCTGCCACACCGGCACCATCAGCGATGCTTTTTTAGCCCTCTATAAGGCTGGCAAGCTGACCAACAAGAAGAAAGAGATTGACAACGGTTATTCTACCTGGAACCTTGCCATGGGCTCTCAGGAATTATATGACTGGCTGGATAATGAGCCGCAGCTCTTCCATCCAGCTGACGTCGATTACGTCCACTCCCCGTATCGCATCGGTGAGATGAAAAATGTCATCAGCATCAACGGTGGTGTCGAGCTGGATCTGATGGGACAGGAAAATGCCGAGTCTGCCGGCACCCGACAGCTCTCCGGTATCGGCGGACAGATGGATTTTCTGGAGGGCGCATTCCGCTCCGAGGGAGGCAAGGGCTTTATCTGCCTTGCTTCCACCCACAAGAAAAAAGATGGCTCCTTAAAATCCAACATCGTACCGTTCATTCCGGGCGGCAGCACCGTATCTGCACCGCGTACCATGATTCAGTACGTGGCGACCGAGTACGGTATCGCAAAACTGACCGGGCTTACCTTAAAAGAACGGGCGGATGCCATGATCGCCATCGCACACCCGGATTTCCGTGATGAGCTGCGCCGGTATGCGGAGGAGAATTTTAAATAAAAATTGGAAAGATACATCGGAACCGAAACATCAACCTTCCATGTTATCTTTGATTATTTGAAAACCAGAATTTTCAACATAGAAAAGCCGTAACCTTATACTTTCGCTCATGAGTTTAATCCCATGGGCGAGTATATCTGGTTACGGCTTTTTATTTTTTATGCCTCTTTCTTCGCCCCTATAACAACCACAACCACCATAAACCGGCAGACCAGAATAATCATAGACGCAAAGAGCTGCCACAGCGCGATATGCAGAATCAGGCTGACTGCGTACCCACACAGTGCTGCTCCCATTACCATAGCATATCCACAGCACAGTTCGGAGTGATACGAATGTCTGGGCGAACCTGCGGTGTAGCTTTCCATCAGTCCATAGAGCACCACATATTCCAGCATACACGGAATCAGCGACCAGATGGTTCCGTCCGGCCGCCTCCAGAACATGGACAGGAAGCTAGAAAAAGCAGTCACCAGCACAAGCGCCGCCCCTGCTGCCCGGTACACTCTCATCTCTTTTACATCCATCTGGAAAAATCCCGCCTGCCGCTCTTTCTGGAGAATCCCGATATATAAAATCAGGAACCCGATGCAAGGCGGCAGCAGCATCACATGGAACAGATTAATATGAATCGAAGCAAGAATCAGACCGGCTAAAATCTTATGATCTCCCGTTTTCACTTAAATGCCTCCTCTTTCAGCAGATATTTCCACACATCAATAAAGCGAAGCTCCCTTCTCTTCCTGTATTCATTTTCAAATGAAAGAACCTGCTCCCCGCCATCTTGGCCGATATATGAAAGCACTGCAACTCCTGAATGAAATACCTGCGGCGACTGATCTTCCTCTTTGCCAATCCAATGGCTCTGGAACGTCAGCACATCACCCGTTTTTACTGTCAGCCATTTCGGCTCTTCCCCTTCTTTTTGGGCTGGGATAGGCTCTCCATTTAAGGTCATCGAAAAATTTTCCATCTCCCCGGCTGACGCAATGCAGCCTTTTACTTCGATGGTTCCATCTTTCTGAACGGTGTAAACCTGTGTGGCCGTTCCATCTGAATTGGCGCTGGAACTTGGATTTTCCAGAGCGCTCCCGCCCTCCGGATTTGCAATCAGTACCAGATTACCAATTTTTACATCCGCTGTGTTTCCATCTGAATAGAGCACCTGCGCCCGCGTCAGGATTCTCCACTGACTGATCCCGTTATGCTGCGGATCTTCAATCGAAAGCGTAGCATCCAGGCGATGAAGCGCATACTGTCCCGCTGACTGGACTGTCTCCCGCATTTCCTGCATTTGAAGTTCAGGCAACTCTGAAAAACGAATTTCTCTCACACAGATCTCATCCGTCACATCCGTCAGATAGGCAAAATTTACCTGTGTATACCATACATCCGAAGTTTCATCTGTCTCATCCACACTTTCTTCCCCTAATGCATATAAGGACACTGTATTCTCCAATCCCATATTCGCATTCGGGTCTTTCACGCCTTCGTCTAAAACTCCAACTTTCACATCGGAATCGGTACTTTCTTCTTCAAGCGCCTCACTTGACACAGATGGAACGATTCCATCCTCCGAAGTTTCTACTCCGTCCAGCCCACAGCCCAGATAAGCCGACTGGCTGTAGTGCAGAAACAGTGGTTCTTTCAGCCGGAACGTATACTGGGCGATCAGACCCGCCAGCAGACAAATAAGCGCCAGCACCAGCCAGATACGCACGATCATCCGCTCCGGGTGTTTCCGAACTGTTTTTGCCTGTTCTTTTACTTCCATGAGTTCCCCGCTTTTCTCATTTTTCTCTATCATAAAAAAGCCACCCACCTGTCTGTATAAGTTGTTCTCTTTGCAACATTATACCTTTTTACAGGTGGGTAGTCTTTTCTATTTTCTTACAATTTATAGCCTTCTTTTTGAAAATTGCAAAAGCACGCAATTCGTAGCAATTTGGCATCCGCATTCACTGCCTTAACTTCTCGCCTGTCCCATCGATAACATTCGCAGCGCTTGTTCAATTCAAGCACAGCCTATAACCATATCGATCCGAAAGACCTTCCAGAAAGAGAAAGCCGCCGCTGACAGCCTTGATGAATCGGTATCGATCCACTCAGCCGCCTGCGGCGGTTTTCTGCTTATTTATATCAGAATATCATATTTTTGACCGAAACGGTAAGCGCTTCTTTTATTTTCGGCATTTCGCGCATAGGCAGGCGATTCTGTTTTGTCTATATTTTACAACCAAATCGCAGACAATTCTGGGCTCAATCCAATGCCCCATCCAAGCCTTCCAATCAGCTTTATGCACTCTCATAGCCATTTACGCACCTACATTACATCTGCCATTATTCAGCTTCTGCCGCTCTCGCCTCCACTTCTCTCTTCTGTACATCGCCCGGAGCCTGCTCGTAGCGGCTGAACTCATAGGAGAATTCACCGATACCGCCGGTCATGGAACGAAGGTCGGTGTTATAACCAAACAGCTCGGACATCGGGATATCTGCCTCGATGATCTGTTTGCCGTGATGATTGGAGTTCATACCGAGAACACGACCTCTTCTGCGGTTCAGATCGCCCATAACGTCGCCGGTGAATTTATCCGGAACGGTTACTTTCAGAGATGCGATCGGCTCAAGGAGAACTGGATTCGCTTCCATGAACGCTTTCTTGAATGCCAGCGTCGCTGCCATCTTGAATGCCATCTCGGAGGAGTCAACCGGATGATAGGAACCATCTAACAGGGTTGCTTTCACACCGACAACCGGATATCCAGCCAACGGACCCTTCTGTACGCATTCCTGAACACCTTTCTCAACTGCCGGGAAGTAGTTCTTTGGAACGGCACCGCCAAATACCTTCTCTTCGAATACATATGGTGTCTCCAGATCGCCGGACGGCTCGAAGGACATCTTAACATCGCCATACTGTCCATGTCCACCAGACTGTTTCTTATATTTGCCCTGTGCTTCTACTTTCTTGCGAAGTGTCTCGCGGAATGCAAATTTCGGTTTGCTGAGCACAATGTCTACTTTATATCTTGCCTGCAGCTTGCTGACAACGACTTCGAGCTGCTGCTCGCCGATGCCGTAAAGTAAGGTCTGACGGTTCTCGGTATCGCTGACGCTTCTGAGTGTCAGATCTTCGTCCATCATCTTCGCCAGTGCACTGGAGATCTTGTCCTCATCGCCTTTGGTCTTAGCTGCGTATGCCATGTAGGTATACGGGGTAGAAATCTTCGGTTTGTGGTATACAATCGGAGCCGTGCGGACTGCGATGGTATCGCCGGTCTGAGTAACGTTTAATTTGGCAACCGCGCCGATATCGCCCGCCTTTAATTCCGGAACCTCGATGACATCCTTGCCGCGGAGAACATATACTTTTTGAACTTTCTCTTCAGCGTCTTTGTTTACATTGTAGATAACGGTATCTGGTTTTAAGGTACCGGTACATACCTTCATCAGGGAGTATTTGCCGATGAACGGGTCAACCACAGTCTTGAAAACACGTGCCGACAGGGATACATCGTCATTATATTTAGCAGTAAAACGCTCTGCGGTCGATACATCGACACCGACACACTCGAACTTGTCCGGTGACGGGAAGTATTTATCGATCGCCTGCAGCAAATATGCGAAGCCCTGTGCATTGATGCCAGAACCCATCATAACCGGAACGATGTTGCCCTCACTTACGTGCTCGCGCAGCGCCTGTGCGATCTCTTCCTGTGTAAATTCTTCACCGGAGAAATAGCGCTCCATATATTCTTCACTCGTCTCTGCCACTGCCTCGATCAGCGCATCACGGATGATGCCGAGGTTCTTTTTGGTGTACTCCGGAATCTCGCATTTCTCATATTCGCTTAAATGAGTGAAACGGCGGCCTTCCATCTTTACCGCATTGACAAAGCCGACAAATTTTTCATTTTCACGGATCGGCACCTGGAACGGCGCGATCTTACGGCCAAACTGTTTCTCCAGTTTTAAGATCAGCTCACGGAAGCTTGCCTGATCGTCATCCATGTTGGTAACGAAGAACAGGCGCGGCAGGTTGTACTCTTCACAGAGTTCCCATGCCTTCTCGGTTCCGACTTCGATGCCAGCCTTGCAGTTTACAACGATGACTGCTGCATCTGCTACACTGATAGCTTCCTCTACTTCTCCCACAAAATCAAAATAGCCAGGGGTATCTAACAGGTTAATCTTGATCGGTCCATCTTCTCCCTGATACTCCAGCGGAATCAGCGTGGTGGAGATAGAGAACTGTCTCTTGATTTCTTCTTTATCATAATCGCTGATGGTGGTTCCTTCCGGAACTTTTCCCATTCTCTTGGTAGTACCTGTTACCAGTGCCAGCGCCTCTGCTACCGTTGTCTTGCCGGCACCGCCGTGCCCCAGTAACACTACATTGCGGATTTGTTTTGTCCCATACACGTTCATAGTTAAGTCCTCCCGTCTATTTATTTTGATGTTTTCTTCTTGTATTTTAACCTCTGTTCATATTGTACAAGAAAATAGAGAAAATTTCAAGCAAAACAACACCTTTATACAAAATTTATTCGTTTTATTTTGAAAAGCATTGAAAATGCGACAATTTCCCTGTTCAAAGGCGGTGAAATCAATCGCATTTTCGCAAATTTAGTAATAAACAGATGCAAAAAATTTTCTTTTTCACTTCAACGCGTAAAATCGTTGACAAGTGACTTGTTCTATTCTACAATAATTTCTAGTTTCATTTTTTTACTATATTACTTATGAAAGAGAGCGTAATTGCTATGAATACACCGATTAATCATCTTACCGCCGGTTTCATCGGACTCGGTCTGATCGGCGGCTCTATCGCCAGAGGTTTGAAACGCAGCGCCCCGGATATTCAGATCATGGCTTATATGCGGACCCGCGAAAAATTGGAACAGGCACATGCAGACGGCATTGTTGACCTGATTCTGGACGGCGTGGACGAGCATTTAAGCGAGTGCGACATCATTTTCCTGTGCACACCGGTTGAATTTAATGAATCCTATCTGCGCCAGATCCGGCCGTTCTTAAAGGAAGGCGCGGTTGTGACTGACGTCGGAAGCACCAAGACCAGCATTCATGAGACCGTTGCCGCGCTTGGCATGGAAAGCTGCTTCGTCGGCGGACACCCGATGGCTGGCTCGGAAAAGACCGGCTACGAGAGTTCAACCGACCATTTGCTGGAAAATGCGTACTATATCATTACCCCGACGCCGCACACGCCGGCTTCCCACACCGACCGTATGGTGGATGTGGCAAATGCGATCGGTGCACTGCCTCTTGTGCTGGATTACCATCGTCATGATTTCATTGTCGCGGCGATCAGCCATCTGCCGCACCTCATCGCCTCCAGCCTGGTCAACCTGGTACACGACTGCGACAGCGAGGATCAGATGATGAAACGGCTGGCTGCCGGAGGTTTCAAGGATATCACCCGTATTGCCTCCTCTTCTCCGGTCATGTGGGAACAGATCTGCATGACGAACACAGGCAATATCACTGAGGTGCTGGATCGCTACATTGATTCCCTGACGACATTGCGGGAAGAACTGTCCGACCACCAGTCTAGAGCCATCTACCAGCTGTTTGAGTCCTCCCGAGACTACCGGAATTCGTTTGCAGAAACTCCAAAAGGATCGATACAGCCGGAATACGCCTTCTCCGCCGACGTGGTGGACGAGCCAGGTGCTATCTCCATCATTTCCTCGATCCTCTCCGGTAAAGGAATCAGTATCAAAAATATCGGCATCAGCCACAACCGTGAGCATGGCGAGGGCGCGCTGCGGATCAGCTTCTACGACAAGGCTTCGATGGAAGCGGCGTGGGCGCGTTTGAAGAAATACAATTACACGCTGTTCGCGTAGACTGCAATGTATGTTTCAAACTTAACTTTCAACATTAATGTTTAGGCAGGTACAACTATGAACTCAATGAAATTTACCCATACATCTTCTCTCCGGGGCGAACTGACCGTTCCGGGAGACAAGTCCATCTCCCACCGCAGCGTCATGTTCGGCGCTCTTGCGGACGGACTGACCGAAATCCACGGCTTCCTGCAGGGCGCAGACTGTCTCTCCACGATCTCCTGTTTTTCCAAAATGGGAATCTCGATCGAAAATCAGGGCGAGACCGTTCTCGTCCACGGACGTGGACTGCACGGGCTGACTGCCCCAGACTCCGTTTTAGACTGCGGCAACAGCGGCACCACAACACGCCTGATCTCCGGCATTCTCTCGGCCCAGAAATTTGACACAACACTGACCGGCGACGCTTCCATCCAGAAACGCCCGATGAAGCGCATCATCGATCCTCTCTCCCAGATGGGCGCAAAGATCGAGAGTGTCAATAGAAATGGCTGCGCGCCGCTCCATATCACCGGCTCACCGCTGCACGGCATCCATTATAATTCTCCGGTTGCCTCCGCCCAGGTCAAATCCTCGATTCTGCTGGCAGGTCTGTATGCCGAGGGAGAAACCCGCGTGACCGAACCGTACATCTCCCGCGATCACAGTGAACGGATGCTGTCCGCATTCGGCGCAGACATCCACACAGAAGGAACCACCGCGATTTTACAGCCGGCAAAACAGCTCTATGGACAGAAAATTCTGGTTCCGGGCGATATCTCCTCCGCTGCCTTCTTTATCGCAGCCGGACTCATCGTACCGGATTCAGAAATCTTAATTAAAAATGTCGGTATCAACCCGACCCGCGACGGCATCCTGCGCGTCTGCAAGGCGATGAACGCGGACGTCGAACTTCTCAATGTAAACACCGCCTCCGGCGAACCGACCGCCGACCTGCTCGTCCGCTCCGGTAAGCTGACTGGAACCGCGATCGAGGGTGCGATCATCCCGACTCTCATCGACGAGCTTCCGGTGATCGCTGCGATGGCGTGCTATGCCGAGGGAACCACCGTCATACGCGATGCCGCGGAACTAAAGGTAAAAGAGTCAAACCGCATTGCTGTCATGGTAGAGAATTTAACCGCTATGGGCGCGGATGTGACCGAGACCGAGGATGGCATGATCATCCACGGCGGCAAGCCGCTGCACGGTGCTGTGATCGACAGCAAGAAGGATCACCGCATCGCCATGACCTTCGCCGTTGCCGCACTCGGCGCTTCCGGCGAGACCGAAATTCTGGATGCAGACTGCGTGAACATCTCCTATCCGGGATTCTATGGGGATCTGCAACGGCTGTGTAAATAAATTCTGAACAAATAAACTCATCTGGGCAGAAACACATTTCACGATAAAACAAATGTGCTTCTACCCATTTTTTATATTTTCCTTTACTTTTTTATAAAAATGGATACAATATAATCTATCAAGCATTGAATGATGCTCACGCATACACACGATTGAATCACAGAAAGGAACGACCCATATGCAGGCACTCGGAACCCAGAAAAAACAGGGAAGTATCGTCGAGGCGATCAGTCAGGCGATCCTTAGCGGTCAGATTCCCGCCGGAACTGAAATGACACAAAAAGAGCTGGCAGAAAGTCTCGGCGTCTCGCGGATGCCCGTGCGCGAAGCTCTGATCCTGCTGGAATACCAGGGACTTATCCACCGGCTTCCCAATAATCATGTACAGGTAGCAGATTTAACGGAAGATTATCTCACACATCTCTTCTCTCTCTGTGCCGGACTGGAAGCTGACCTTCTCATGCGCCAGCCAGAGATAATTAAAAACAACGACGTCACTCCTCAAAGCCTGCTCGGATCCAACGATGCAGAGCTTACTTTCCACCATACACTGACCTCCCGATGCCCGTATCCGCTTCAGAAAAAAACATTAGAGACGATGGTTCAGATTTATATTCCATATGCGCTTGAAAGCCCGGTATATGATCGAACTGCGGGTATGACACGTATCAACGAAATCAAGAAAGCGCTTTCTGATAAACTCCCGACGCACGGGGTTCCAGATAGTTTCTCTCATGAACCATCTGACCAATCCTTATCGTCAGCCGTCTCCCTTGCATCGTCCATCCCTGCCCTTCTCGACACTTATTTTAAGGCGCTCTGCGATGCCGCCATCCATGAAAGGAGGTCTCTCATATGCTCGGATTAAAACCGATTCAGCTTCTCCCGGCACGGGAACGTGTTGCCTCGGCACTCCGCAAGGCGATCCTGACCCGCCAAATCTCAGAAGGAGAAGTATTGACCCTCGATAACACCGCCAAAGAACTGGGCATCTCAATCACCCCGGTCCGCGAAGCGTTTCAGATTCTCGCCCGCGACGGTCTGATTGAGCTTAAACAAAATAAAGGCGCCGTCGTGCTCGGCATTAATGAACATACCTTGCGGGAACATTATCAGATCCGTGCCGTTTTGGAGGGTGCTGCCTGTGCGTTCTGCTGTGAGACAAACGCGGACCTGACCGGTATCCAGAATTGTCTCGACACCGCTGCCGAGGCACTAGCCCATCAGGACTCCAGCCATTATGCCGATTTAAACCAGTCTTTCCACTACGAGATCTGGAAAGCATCCGGCAATACAAAGCTTAATAATCTTCTCGGCGGACTCTGGAACGGTCTTTCGATCGGTCTCCAGTCAACGGAGCTTGAATATGCCACCGTTTCGCACCGGGAACATCTCCAGATTTTTGAATCTCTCCAAAAACGCGATGCCGATGAGGCGCGCCGACGCATGGAAGAACATATTTACCGAAGTATGCGCGACATTTTAACACGTTATCAATAAACCTCATTCCAAACATCCGTCATTATTGATAAAAAATCTTATTTTTATTTTCACAAAGTGCCGAATCTGTCAAAAGCATCTTGACAGGTCCGGTATTTTATTTTATACTCAGCTCAACAAATGGATACATTATCATTTATATTTTATCTTATTGGTTTATATGTATCCACACAGGGGTTAATTCTATATAAAAAGGGGTGTAGCTGTATGAATCCATCCACCATTACCCTGCTGTTTCTTCTCTTTGCGATCCTCATGTTCGTAACCGAGAAGCTTCCGCTGGGACTTACCTCCATGATTGTCTGTTGCGGCCTCGTCGTGACAGGCGTGCTGGATGTCAAGACCGCCTTTGCAGGGTTCATTGATTCCAATGTCATTCTCTTTGTCGCCATGTTCATCGTCGGCGGTGCACTGTTTGAGACAGGAATGGCAGGTCGAATCGGAAGCATTGTCACACGGTTTGCCAGGGGCGAACGCACGCTGATTGCCGCCATTATGATCATCGTCGGCTCCATGAGCGGAGTCCTTTCCAACACAGGAAGCGCCGCCGTTCTGATTCCAGTTGTGACGGGAATCGCCGCCAAATCCGGATATTCCCGCTCCCGGCTTCTGATGCCGTTAGTATTCGCCGCTGCGATGGGAGGAAACCTCTCCCTCATCGGCGCACCGGGGAACCTGATCGCCCAGAGCGGACTCCAGGAAATCGGCTTATCGTTCGGATTTTTCGAATATGCCATCGTCGGACTGCCGATTCTGATTGCCGGAATCCTGTTTTACACAACCATCGGATTTTCACTTCTTCCGAACCATCCGGCTCCTGCCAAAGAAACGGTCTGTCCTATGCCGGAGGAAGCTATCGCTGCGGAACATGTATCAGCCTGGAAACAAATTGTCTCTCTGGTTGTACTGATTCTGACCCTGCTCGCGATGATATTTGAAAAGCAAATCGGCGTAAAGCTCTGCGTCTCCGGCTGTATCGGCGCGCTCGTCCTGATACTGACCGGCGTTATCTCAGAGGAAAATGCTCTTAAAGCTATTGATTTGCGGACCATCTTCCTCTTTGGCGGTACCCTTTCCCTCGCGGCAGCACTCGCTGAAACAGGGGCTGGTGAACTCATCGCCCACTCGGTGATTCGGGCACTCGGCAACCAGCCGTCCCCGTACCTTTTGACCTTCACCGTTTTTATTCTCTGCTGTGCACTGACAAACTTCATGTCCAACACAGCCACCACGGCACTGATGGTGCCTATCTGCCTCTCTATCGCGCAGGGAATGGGGGCTGACCCGCGGGCTGTCCTGATGGCGTGCGTCATCGGCGGTTCCTGCGCCTACGCCACCCCGATTGGGATGCCAGCTAACACGATGGTCGTCGGTATCGGCGGCTTCCACTTCCGGGATTTCGTGAAAGCCGGACTTCCGCTCATCGGAATTGCAACAATTATCAGCATGATTATCCTACCAGTTGCATTTCCTTTTTTTCCGGGTTAATTAAAACAATTATTATAACATTTTTGATATGAATTAAGGAGGACTTCACATGAACAAACAGGAACAGGTCGAAAAAATGACCACCTATATGGCACATTTCGTCGATCACATTGGAAAAGTACTGCCGGACGATATCATTCAGAAACTGGATGAGCTGGCAGCCGAAGAGACAAAACCGCTGGCTAAAACCATCTATGAAACCATGAAATTAAACCAGAAGCTTGCCAAAGAACTGAATCGCCCCAGCTGCCAGGACACCGGTGTCCTTCAGTTCTGGGTAAAATGCGGCACGAATTTCCCGCTGATCGGAGAACTGGAAGCACTCTTAAAAGAAGCAGTTGTCAAGGCAACCTTCGAAGCGCCGCTCCGCCACAACAGCGTCGAAACATTTGATGAGTATAACACCCGCAAAAATGTCGGAAAAGGCACTCCGACCGTTTTCTGGGACATCGTACCGGACAGCGATCAGTGCGAAATCTACACCTACATGGCAGGCGGCGGATGTACACTTCCTGGCAAGGCGATGGTGCTGATGCCGGGTGCCGGATATGAAGGGGTCGCACAATTTGTTCTGGATGTCATGACTTCCTACGGACTCAATGCCTGCCCGCCACTCTTGGTCGGGGTCGGGGTCGCTACTTCGGTTGAAACTGCTGCTCTCCTCTCCAAGAAAGCACTGATGCGTCCGCTTGGAACCCACAATGAGAACGAGCGTGCCGCCTCAATGGAAAAGCTGCTGGAAGACGGCATCAATGCGATCGGTCTTGGTCCGCAGGGCATGGGCGGACACGCATCTGTTATGGGGGTTCACATTGAAAACACTGCCCGCCATCCATCCACCATCGGCGTTGCGGTCAATGTCGGCTGCTGGTCCCACCGCCGCGGACATATCATTTTCGATAGAAACTTAAACTACACAATCACAACTCATTCGGGGGTAACGTTATAATGATAGAAATGAAAAATGGTAAAAAAATCCTGACAACACCTATTTCTGCTGAAGATCTGGCTGATATCCATATCGGAGATATTATTTATTTAAACGGAAGCCTGACCACCTGCCGCGACGTGGCACACCGCCGCCTGGTAGAGGGACATCGCGAACTTCCAGTCGATGTCCGCAATGCCGCTATCTTCCATGCCGGACCAATCATCCGTCCACTCGAAAATGGAAAATTTGAAATGGTTTCGGTCGGACCGACCACCAGTATGCGTATGGAAAAATTTGAAAAAGAATTTGTAGAGCAGACCGGTGTACGCGTCATCGTCGGAAAAGGCGGCATGGGTCCAAACACCGAATATGCCTGCAAAAATTTCAAAGCACTTCACTGTGTATTCCCGGCTGGAAATGCTGTTGTAGCCGCAACCGAGGTGGAGGAAATCGTCGATGCCCAGTGGCAGGATCTCGGTATGCCGGAAACGCTGTGGCACTGCCGTGTCAAAGGATTTGGTCCTCTGATTGTATCGATCGATACGGAGGGACGGAATTTGTTTGAAGAAAATAAAGTCACTTTCAATGAGCGCAAGGAAAAAGCGCTGAAAGAGATCTGCAAACACGTAAGTTTTATTAAATAATCCCAAAACTATTTCTTTCATTCTTTCCTTTATTAGCCACAAAGGGACTGTCGCACCAAAGCGGTACGACAGTCCCTTTCTACATGATATACTCTCGTAATTTATCTGTTTACTGTCCGTACTTCGCAAAATACCGATCCAGCACCTGTCTTGCGATCGGCGCAGCGACCGCACCGCCGGAACCGGACTCTTCTGCCAGCACGCAGATCGCCACCTTCGGCTTGTCTGCCGGAGCGAAACCGACAAACCAGGAATGTGTCTCCTTACCTGCCTCAAACTCGGCGGAACCGGTTTTTCCGGCCACCGTATAGGATGCCCCCCGCATCGCGGAACCCGTACCAATCTCGACCACCTGGCTCATGAGATGCGTTAGAAACTGTGCGTCATTCGCAGACATCAGGGTTCCATAGGCGGACGGAAGGAACTTCTTGACCGTCTGACCACCCACATTTTCAACATGATCGATCATATATGGCTTCATCAGCGTGCCGCCGTTGGCGATCGCCGATACGATCATCAGGTTATGCAGCGGCGTAATCTGGGTTTTTCCCTGTCCGATCGCGGTCTGAAGCTTTTCCCAGTCATCCGAACTGCCGTCGAGCGAAAACGTGCTCTGGTTGTACGGAAGTGTGTACGGAAGCTCCGAATTAAAGAGCATCTGATTTGCCAGCGCCCGGAATTTTTCTGAATTAATCTGCATTCCAATCTCCGCAAATGCACCGTTGCAGGAATTGGCAAATGCCTGAATCAGGTTCTGCGCCCCGTGTGCCGTCCCGTGGTAACATTTAATCGTATAATCGCCATTCTGGTAAGAGCCATTACAATTATACACATAGTCCTGCCAGGTATTCGGGTTCTCTTTCATATATTCCAGCACCGTCAGCATCTTGAACGTCGATCCCGGCGGATATAAGCCCTGCGTCGCGCGGTTGACTAACTGCGCCTTCGTATTGTCCGGCGATATCAACTCTGCCCAGCGCTCATCGACGAGATTCGCATTGAAATTCGGCTGGGAAACCATCGTTAAAATCTTTCCCGTATCCGGTTCCATGACGATCACCGCGCCCCGGTGTTTTCCGATCGCGCCGGATGCTGTCTGCTGCAGATCCACATCGAGCGTCGTAATCACATTGTCGCCCAGATTTTTCTTCCCCTGAAATTCATTGATCGTTTTCTCAATCAGATTCACATGGGAGGAAAGCAGGTAGAAATTCGCCAGCGACTCCAGACCGGTTTTTCCATTTTTGCCGGAATATCCGACCGAATGGACAAACAGATAATCATACGGATAATAGCGTTTCTCGCTTCCGTCACTTGCAACGTTCGTCTGCGCCAGCACCGTTTTATCATTGCTCATAATCGAACCGCGGGTCACCCGGTCTGAGAGGAGATCGAGCCTCGCATTATAAGAGCTGCCGATCACATTTTCACTCTTAAACTGGATAAACCAGCCAAAATAAACGGCCATCGCGATAAAGAGCGCCGCAATCCCATAGGTCAGCCACAGAATATGACGGTTTGAACGCGCTCTCGCATTTTCAGTTCTTTCCATTTCATCCTTCTGCCTCATCAAACTGCTGCTCCTCCTCTTCTTCCTCATTCCGTTTCAGGACATATAGTCCCTGTATCACGCCAAACAGGATAAATGTGCTGAGAATCGAACTGCCTCCATAACTGACAAGCGGCAGCGTCACGCCGGTGGACGGAATAAACTTGGTCACGCCGCCAATCGTCAGGAACACCTGCACCACATACTCAATTCCCAGACCAAACGCGATCAGCTTGTAAAATAATGCCTGCATCCGGGTCGCAATCAGCATGAACTGCATGAAGCAGCCCAGACAGATCAGGAGAATACAGATCGCATAGATGCCGCCCAGCTCCTCCGAGATCGCCGCGAAAATGAAGTCCTTCTCGACAACCGGGATCTTCTTCGGCATCCCCTGGTAAAGTCCCATGCCAAACCAGCCGCCTGTGCCGATCGCAAAGAGCGCCTGCGTAACCTGATATCCTTTTCCTGCGATGTCACTCCACGGATTCTGCCATGCTTCCACGCGGACACGCACATGCGAAAACAGCTTATACGCCAGCATCGCAGCCGCACAGCCGCTTCCAAGACCGCCTGCCAGATACAGCCAGTTGGAGGTTGCAATAAACAGCATCAGGACATAAGCGAGGAAAAAAATCAGTGCACTTCCCAGATCCTTGGATAACACCAGAATCAACACGTGCGCCGCCGCCACGCCGGTCGTGATCGCCACATTTTTAAACTCCGTTGAGCGGTAAAACATCGTCGCCACGAAGAATACAAAGCTGATCTTAACAAACTCGGACGGCTGGAACGAAAATCCGCCGATACTGATCGAAAGCTGTGCGCCGAAGCTGGTATTGCCGATCACACAGACAACCAGCAGCAGCGCCAGACCTATCAGGCCGTACACCCACGGTATCTTAGCGAGCTGCCAGGTTCTATCTATCACATATGGTATAATCATTGTGATAACCGCCGCAACTGCCATGATGATAAACTGGCGGACCGCCTTGTCCATCGAGATGCGCGTCAGCATGATAAAACTGGTGCACAGAAGCATACACGTGTTGTTCAGCAACAGTCTCGACGCATTCCGGTAAAACAGCCGGTATAAGAGCTGGTACAGGACAAAAAAGACAAGCTGCGCGCCGAAAAACAGCACAACTGCCTCATCCTCGGTTTGTAGATAAATGATCGTACCAGACAGAAGAAATATCAAAAACAGCGGTACATTCTGCAGACGACAGAGCCGGAGTTTCGACTCGTCATCCGGCAGTGAAAAAAAGCGGAAATTGTAATATGTATAAATCAGTATCAGCAATATCATCAGATACCTGGACATCGTTGTCACAAGATTTATCATGGTGATCCTCCTTTTCATGTGTACCCGGAAGATTCCCGGTACACACGCTACTCTACGCCCCTCTTAAAATGACCTCTTGTAAATTCGCCCTCCAGCTCCACCGGTTCCTGATGGAGGAAGGTCTTCACATAGGCATCCAGCACTTCCCCGGTCTGTGCCGCACTCTCCGACGTAAATGCCAGACGCAGCACCTCCGGCTGCAGGCGGTCTATCTGCTTTTTATCCTTCAAAAGCGACAGGGGGCTGGAATTGTAGATCGTATTGCAGCAGAAACGGCACTGGTTCCTTACCGGAAATACCTTCTTTTTGCGATCCCGCAGATACAGATATTCCGGACATTTACTGCATCCTTCCACGGTTTTCCGGATGCACTGGGCGGTTACCATGACCGGGATCGAACCATATACAAGAAGTTCCCGTTCCCGGCTGTCGCGCGCCTCCAACTCCCGGCTGTTGAGCTCGACCGGAAGGGTAAAACGCATCGAAAGCTCCGGCGCCATCTCCCGCACAAAATCCTCCGCCCGGTGATTCATCGTATAAATACCATAATCCATCACAAGCGGGATAGAAATCTTCCACTCGCGCACCAGTTCCAACTCTTCCCATGCCCGGATGACAAGACCGTCAAATCCCGCCGATTCCAGCCTGGAACGATGTGTTTCAAAATATTCCTTTGCCCGATCGCGGAAAATATGCGGCATTACCAAAAGACACTGCTTGTCTGCCTCATGGCAGCGCGATACCCATTCGTTCCACTGTTCGGCACCAAATTCAGCGCTATCCAGATAGATGGCGCCGACTTCCGGTACGGATAACGCCACTTTTAACTGTGCCGGGTGTTCGACCGAAACGTGGATGTGGTACAGAGCTGTTTTATTCCCTTTTTTATTCTCAAACAGCGTTTTCTGGCTCTGTACAGGTAAACCTGCTGTGAGTTCAACGTCCTGAGCCGGGCTGGTTTTTTCTGATTCCGAACCTGCCTGGTTATTTTCTTCCAGATTCTTTTCTTCCGGATTTTGCCATCCTTGTCCTGTCCCGCACGCCCTATTTTCCGGTATCTCCCGGCGGTATGGACGCAGTATCTCCTCGGTCAGCTGCTCAAACGCAGAGCGGCGGAGTTCATTTAACTCCTGCACCGGCACAAAGGGGCTGCCGCCTGTCTCCACTTCCAGATTTTCAAAATAATACGGCGTATTTCCCGTTTTTCCGAGCTGTTTCTCAATCCGTTCCTTGCTCATCGGCTGTTTCACTGCCGTCTGGACAACTGCTCCGATTCCGCCTGCCATCCGGCTTTCTCCCGTCAGCGGATCTTCGTATTGAAGCGTCAGCTGCAGCGGTTCGCCTTCACAGACACGCGCAAACCCCTGAACTGGTTCTTTCACCTCTGCTTCCACATACGTTTTGTCCAGATACTGGTAAAGTTCCCGGTTTTCCTGGCGGAATGCCGGTTTCTCATGGCAGACCACCATATCGCGTCCATTGTGCTCGGTATAATAGCCTAACGTCTGACCGCCGCGGTCAAACAGATCCAGCAGCTCCTTCCGGTCTTTCGGGTCAACCCGGTAACCTTTTCTGCCATTCTTTAAATATAAATCTACATATTTCCGGTACAGGCGCACCACGCCTGCCGTATAGCGCGGACTCTTCATGCGCCCCTCGATTTTCAAGGAATAAACGCCTGCTTCCAGAATATCCGGCAAAATATCCAGCGTACAAAGATCCTTGAGACTGAGCACATACTTGGAATCGCCCGGATTTAACACGCCATTTTCTTTCTTTTGTTTTTTGTTTTCATTAGGGTTGTTCTCATCCAGCCGCCGAAGGACATCAAACGGAAGCCGGCAGGTCTGAGCGCATCGTCCCCGGTTGCCGCTTCTGCCGCCGATCAGGCTGCTGAACAGGCATTGTCCCGAATAACAGTAACAGAGAGCCCCGTGAACAAAGCTCTCTATCTCCACGCCCGTCTCCCGATAAATGCGGCGTATCTCTTCCAATGAAAGTTCACGCGCTGTAACGATGCGGACCGCGCCCATTCTCGTCATAAGCGCCGCGCCCTCCGGTCCGGTAATCGTCATCTGTGTGCTCGCATGAACCGGCAAATCCGGAAAATGCTCCCGGATATAAGAAAATACCCCCATGTCCTGCACGATCACGGCATCCAGTCCCGCCTGGTAATACGGAAGCAGATAGTCGTATAAGTCATCCATCTCGTCTTCCTTTACCAGCGTATTGACCGTCATATAAAGCTGGCGCCCATGCAGATGCACGTAGTTGATCGCTTCCAGCATCCCCGTTTCATCCGGATTTTCCGCATATGCCCTGGCTCCGAAACGGCTGCCGCCCATATAGACTGCGTCCGCCCCCGCAGCAACCGCCGCTTTCATGCTATCGAAGGAACCCGCCGGTGCCAGAATTTCCACCTTTTTTTTCATATCATTTCACCCATTATAACCGCAGAATTGCATCTTTCAGTTCCACCGTTCCCTGTCTCTTGGGAAATGGCTTCCGCTTCATATATGCCTCCACCTGTGCCTGACGGACAGCTGCCAGTTCCTCACGTGCTGCCCCTGCCTCCTGGAGGCTCTCTTCCAGATCTTTCTTTATCGTCTGTTTTTCCTGCTCCAGCTGGCTCAGCTGCTCTTTTACACTTTGTTTTTCCTGTTCCGTCTGCATCAGACGTGCTTCCAGCTGCGATTTTTCCGTCTGCACAGCTGTCGCCGCCTGTCTTGCTTCTTCAAGCTGTTGTTTGAGAATCTCCAGCTTGTCCTGCAAAGAAGCGATTTCACTCTGGGATGACTCGACCGCCAGACGCTGATCTTCTGCCTCCTGTTTCCAAACCTCTGCTTCTCCACGGAAATCGTTTGCTTCTTTCTTTGCATCCGCAATCTGTTCCAATGCCTCTTTCTTTGCAGCTTCTGCCTGCTCCCGGGCTGTCTGCTCCGCCCTGGCAGCGCGATCCTGTGCTGCTTTTTCCGCGGATTCCACGCGCTCCTGTACCTCTCTCTTCGCACGTTCAATCTGCTCCTGCGCTTCTTTTCTTGCAGACTCAACCTGTTCCTGTGCTGTTTTCTTCACAGCCTCGATCTGCCCCTGCGCTTCTTTTCTTGCAGACTCAACCTGTTCCTGTGCTGTTTTCTTCACAGC
>OLFT01000323.1_pt1 | contig 65454 bp, 58 predicted proteins | sample 1604921 | NCBI WGS metagenome assembly OLFT01 (sample SAMEA3888897, study PRJEB22519) | human gut metagenome | biome: human gut; feature: human-associated habitat; material: faeces | place: Denmark | collected 2013 | reverse complement strand
ATACCTATATTATATCAAAAATCACAAGGAGATGCATGAATTAATCAGCGTTTCCCTAGCTAATAAGTCCGATACAAACGGGCCCAACCGTCAGAATTACTGACGGGCAGTATAATTTTTCATAACTCATGCTTCCCGGTTTTCCGCAAGGATTTCCGGGGAGTACTCCCCGAACGTGATAAGGCGCTGCGATTGCAGCGCCTTTTGTGATGTAGTTTATCCTTTTTTAGATATTTTTACCACTCGTACATTTTTCAGGATTCCTGACGGTTTTCTTTATCTTTCTCCAGATACTTCTTCACATAATAACCCGTATAAGATTCCGGCACTTCTGCCACTTCCTCCGGTGTTCCCTGTGCGATCACGGTTCCACCGCCATCTCCGCCTTCCGGTCCCATGTCGATGATATAGTCAGCGGTCTTGATCACATCCAGATTATGTTCGATCACGATTACAGTGTTTCCCCCATCTGAGAGTCTTCGCAGGATCTCGATCAGTTTATGGACATCCGCAAAATGAAGTCCCGTCGTCGGCTCATCCAGAATGTAAATGGTCTTGCCTGTGCTGCGTTTTGACAGTTCTGTTGCCAGTTTGATACGCTGTGCCTCCCCACCGGACAGCTCCGTTGACGGCTGACCAAGCTTGACATAGGAAAGTCCCACGTCATAAAGTGTCTGTATCTTTCTTGCGATCGCAGGCACGTTTTCAAAGAATTTCAATGCTTCTTCCACCGTCATATCAAGCACATCATAAATGCTCTTGCCCTTGTATTTGACCTCTAACGTATCACGGTTATAACGTTTTCCTCCACAGACTTCACACGGGACGTACACGTCCGGCAAAAAGTGCATCTCGATCTTTAAAATTCCGTCACCGGAACATGCCTCACAGCGTCCGCCTTTTACATTGAAACTGAATCTGCCCTTCTTGTATCCCTTCGCCTTCGCATCCGGCGTCGCCGCAAAAAGATCACGGATCATGTCGAATACACCGGTATATGTCGCCGGATTCGAACGCGGCGTCCTTCCGATCGGGGACTGGTCGATATCGATCACCTTGTCTAACTGGTCAATGCCGATGATATCGTCATGCTTCCCTGGAATGCATCTCGCACGGTTCAGATCTCTTGCAAGTCTCTTATATAAAATCTCATTGGTCAGTGAGCTCTTTCCCGATCCTGACACACCGGTGATACAGGTCATAATGCCAAGTGGAATCTTCACATCGATATTCTTAAGATTATTCTCCCTTGCACCTTTGACAGTCAGGAAACCTGTCGGCTTTCTGCGCTCTGTGGGAACCGGTATTTTGATTCTGCCGCTCAGATAAGCACCTGTCACAGAATTTTTATTTTTCATGATTTCTTCTGCTGTTCCGCATGCCACCACTTGTCCACCATGCGCACCTGCTCCGGGACCGATATCCACAATATAATCCGCAGCCAGCATTGTATCCTCATCATGCTCCACAACAATCAGCGTATTTCCAAGGTCTTTTAAGTTCTTTAATGCGCCGAGCAGTTTATCGTTGTCTCTCTGATGCAGACCGATCGATGGCTCATCTAAGATATATGCCACACCAACCAGTCCGGAACCGATCTGTGTTGCCAGACGGATACGCTGTGCCTCTCCACCGGAAAGTGTTCCGGTTGCGCGGGACAGTGACAGATAATCCAGTCCGACTTCATTTAAAAATCCGACACGCGCACGGATCTCCTTTAAGATCTGATCTCCGATCAGATGCTGCTGATGGCTCAGCTCCATATCATTTAGAAAACTTCCAAGATTCTTTACGGACATGGATGTGATCTCATAAATATTCTTGTCCGCAACTGTGACCGCTAAGGATTCCGCCTTCAGACGCTGTCCCTTACAGGTTTCACACGGCGTGATGCGCATAAACTGCTCATATTCCTGCTTCATCGTATCAGATCCTGTCTCACGGTATTTACGCTGTACATTCCGGATCAGTCCCTCAAACGCCACATCATAAACGCCCTCGCCGCGCATGCCTTTGTAATGTACCTTTAACTCCCTGCCATCTGTTCCGTGCAGGATCACATATTTTATCTCGTCCGGATAATCCTGGAATGGTGTCTCCAGTGAAAAATGATATTCTTCTGTCAATGCTTTTAACACCGCGTAGGTAAAACTGGAAGGATCTGTGCAGGACTGCCAGCCCATAACCTGAATTGCCCCCTCCGCAATGGAAAGGTGCTTATCCGGGATCATCAGATCCACATCAAACTCCATCTTGTATCCCAGTCCAAAGCAGGTCGGACAGGCGCCAAACGGATTGTTGAAAGAAAAACTTCTCGGTTCGATCTCCCCGATACTGATTCCACAGTCCGGGCAGGAGAAACTCTCCGAAAACTGGATCGGTTCCCCGTCGATCACATCCACGGTCATCAGCCCTTTAGATAATTCCAGTACATTTTCGATAGAATCAGACAAACGCTTCTCGATCCCCGGCTTGACCATCAGACGGTCTACCACGATCTCGATATTGTGTTTTTTATTTTTGTCAAGTTTGATCTCCTCCGTCAGCTCATACATGCTGCCGTCTACGATCACACGCACATAACCACTGCGCTTTGCCTGCTCTAAGAGCTTCTGGTGCTCCCCTTTTCTTCCGCGCACGACCGGTGCTAAAAGCTGGATCTTTGTGCGCTCCGGGAGTGTCATGATCTGATCGACCATCTGATCTACCGTCTGTTTTTTGATCTCCCTGCCACATTTCGGACAATGTGGGATACCGACTCTCGCGTACAAAAGGCGGAAATAATCATAAATCTCCGTAACCGTACCAACGGTAGATCTTGGATTGCGGTTCGTGGACTTCTGGTCAATGGAGATCGCCGGGGACAGCCCCTCGATCTTCTCCACATTCGGCTTTTCCATCTGCCCTAAGAATTGTCTTGCATAGGAGGAAAGTGACTCCATATAGCGCCTCTGTCCCTCCGCATAGATCGTATCAAACGCAAGCGATGATTTTCCGGAACCGGAAAGTCCGGTCAGCACAACAAATTCATCTCTTGGAATATCTACATCAATATTTTTTAAGTTGTGCTCATTTGCCCCCCGGATCTTAATGTATTTTCTTTCACTTTTTTTCTTCATGATTTACTGTCCTTTTTCTTTTCCCAAAAACACTTCTTACTGACGACTATTTCGTCACTCTTCACAATACAATGCTTCCTCACATATCACGCAGCATGCCCTTTAACTCCACCATCTTGTCGCGGTACTCTGCAGCAGCCTCGAAGTTTAAGTCTGCTGCCGCTTTCTGCATCTTCTTCTGGATGTCTGCGATCAGCTTTGTGAGTTCGTCCCGGTTCATGGATTCCGGGGCTTTTTTGAAGTTCATTTCTTCCTTTGCGACCTTCTTTGACACGCTGATCAGTTCCCGCACAGATTTCTGGATCGTTGTCGGTGTAATGCCGTGTTCCTCATTGTATGCCTGCTGTATCTCACGGCGGCGCTTCGTCTCCTCCATCGCAACACGCATGGAGTCTGTGATCTTGTCCGCATACATGATAACGTGTCCCTCACTGTTACGCGCAGCACGCCCGATCGTCTGTATCAGTGACGTCTCCGACCGCAGGAATCCCTCTTTATCTGCATCTAAAATTGCCACCAGCGTGATCTCCGGAATATCCAGTCCCTCCCGGAGCAGGTTGATGCCGACAAGCACATCAAATACATCCAGCCGCAGATCTCTTATGATCTCCGCACGCTCTAACGTATCGATATCCGAATGAAGATATTTCACGCGGATACCGATCTCACGCATATAATCCGTCAGATCCTCCGCCATCTTCTTCGTCAGTGTCGTAATCAGCACCTTATGATGGTCTTTGATTTCCTTATTGACCTCACCGATCAGATCATCGATCTGTCCCTCCACCGGACGCACCACGACCTCCGGATCGAGCAGTCCGGTCGGACGGATAATCTGTTCTGTCCTAAGCAGCTCGTGTTCGTCCTCATATACATTCGGTGTTGCCGATACGAACAGCATCTGATCGATCTTGCTCTCAAATTCCTCAAAATTAAGCGGCCGGTTGTCTTTCGCCGACGGCAGACGGAATCCGTAGTCCACCAGCGTTGACTTTCTCGACTGGTCTCCCGCATACATGCCGCGGATCTGTGGAATCGTGATATGGGACTCATCCACGATGATCAGATAATCATCCTTAAAATAATCCATCAGCGTATGCGGCGTTGCCCCCGCCGGAAGTCCTGCAAGATGTCTCGAATAATTTTCAATACCACTGCAGAAACCTGTTTCTTTTAACATCTCGATATCAAAATTCGTCCGCTCGGAAATGCGCTGCGCCTCAAGCAGCTTGTCCTCGCCCTTAAAATACCGGATGCGCTCATCCAGTTCCTGTTCGATGGCATCGCATGCCTTTAAGATTTTCTCCTGCGGCACAACATAATGGGATGCCGGGAACACCGCAAAGTGCTCCAGCTCGCATTTGATCTCCCCTGTCAGCACATCCACCTCCGTGATACGGTCGATTTCATCCCCGAAAAATTCCACACGGACCGCCGTATCTCCGTAGTTTGCCGGGAAAATCTCTAACGTATCTCCCCGCACACGGAACGTACCTCGGTGAAAATCCATATCATTTCTCGTATACTGAATATCGACCAGCGCACGGATCACGTCATCTCTGTCCTTCTCCATCCCGGGTCTTAGGGAAACCATCATGCCAAGATAATCTTCCGGACTGCCTAAACCATAAATACAGGAAACCGATGCCACCACGATCACATCCTTGCGCTCCACCAACGCCGCCGTCGCTGAAAGACGCAGTTTATCGATCTCCTCATTGATTGCGGAGTCCTTTGCGATATAGGTATCCGTCTGCGGCACATATGCTTCGGGCTGGTAATAATCATAGTATGACACAAAATATTCGACCGCATTCTCCGGGAAAAATTCTTTCATCTCCCCGTATAACTGCGCTGCCAGCGTTTTATTATGCGATATGATCAGTGTCGGCTTATTCAATGCCTGGATCACATTTGCCATTGTAAAAGTCTTACCGGAACCAGTCACTCCAAGCAGCGTCTGAAACTGGTTGCCCTCCTCAAATCCTTTTACCAGCTCCTCGATCGCATGAGGCTGATCCCCGGTTGGTTTGTATTTTGAATGTAATTTGAAATGATCCATGATATTCCTCATTTCTCCCTATTTATAAAATATAGAAACACTTTCTATCCGGAAACAATTAACATCAATATTTTAGTATGATTCTGTTTCCAGTATATCATTCAATTTATAAATTGTACAGCAAAAATCGAACTTTTGTTCTGTTTTTCTGCAAAAACAAAGCACAGGACAATATTTTATCCCATGCTTTGCTATGCTATGCTTTGCCTTTTATTTTACACTGTTTATTTTATACCATACTGTTCACAATCGCATCCGCCAGTGCATCCAGCTCTGCCTTCTGGTCTGCATGCATTGCAGACTTGATGGTAAGTCCTGTATCAAGGATCGTCATATCCTTCATTTCACTGATTTTCTCTTTAACCTGCTTTGCCGCTGTCGGTGCCCAGGTTCCGTTTTCCATAACTGCAACGGTCTTTTTCTGAACAGCCAGTGCCTTCATATCGGAAAGCAGATTTTCCATAACCGGATAAATTCCGGCATTGTAAGTCGGTGCCGCAAATACCAGATGGCTTGCACGGAAAATTTCACTGATCAGCTCGGAAACGTGCGCATTTGAAACATCATACACAGCAATCTTTTTCACGCCGCGCACTGCAAGTGCCCCTGCAAGCGCATCTGCCGCAGATGCCGTATTGCCATACATGGATGCATACATGATCACAACCGCCTGATCTTCCGCTTCATAAGTACTCCATTTCTGGTATTTTTCCAGAATGTAAGAGAGATTTTCTCTCCAGATTGGTCCGTGCAGCGGGCAGATCACAGCGATCTCAAGTCCTGCAGCTTTCTTTAATAATGTCTGCACGGACGCACCGTATTTTCCAACAATATTTGTGTAATAACGTCTTGCATCGTCCAGCCAGTCACGGTCAAAATCTACTTCATCCGCAAAAACATTGCCGTTTAATGCACCAAAGGATCCGAATCCGTCTGCGGAAAACAGCACTTTGTCCACATCATCGTAGGTGACCATTGCCTCCGGCCAGTGCACCATCGGTGCCATCACAAAATGAAGCGTATGCTTTCCTGCAGATAAGGTATCTCCCTCTTTCACCACAACAGAACGTTCAGAAAAATCTGTTCCAAAGAACTGGTTCATCATACCAAATGTCTTTGTATTTCCAACGATCTTTACAGCCGGATATCTGCGTACAATATCACCGATCATCGCGCAGTGATCCGGTTCCATATGATTTACGATCAGATAGTCTAATGATCTTCCCTCTAAGGCTGCCTCAAGATTTTCGAAAAACTGTCCCGCAACGGAAGCATCCACGGTATCAAAAAGGACGGTCTGCTCATCCAGCAGAACATAGGAGTTGTAAGACACACCGCGTTTGATTGGAAAAATATTTTCAAACAATGCCAGTCTGCGGTCGCTTGCTCCGATCCAGGTAATATCATCAGTAACTTTTCTTATGTTATACATATCCGTCTCCTTCTTTCTCTCCATTTTATAATTGGCTTTTCCGGTGAAATCATACCACATACTTATCCATGTTTCAATGAACTGCATACAGATTTATAAAATGTTTATTTTCATCGTCTGCCATATCGCATATCTTTTACTAATTTTAATAATAGTAATTATTACTGTTATTAAAATATCAAATAATCCATTTTTTGTCAATTATTTTTTGTGAAGATTCGGACGACAAAAAAGCGCCACATTTACGAATCACTCCATAAACATGACGCCCTCTTCTTATTTTAAAATTTTATGCCATTTTTCCACAGCACTGTTTGTATTTTTTACCGGATCCACATGGGCACGGATCATTCGGATAAACCTTTGCAGCCGTACGTTTTTTCGGTGTATTGGTTGCCGTCTCATCCTTATTTGTACCGGTTACTTTTGCAACCTGCTCACGCTCTACCTTCTGTTCGATCTTGACATGGTACAGCAGACGGACTGTATCTTCCTGAATGTTTGCGATCATATCGTCAAACATGTCAAATCCTGCCATCTTGTACTCAACCAGCGGATCTCTCTGTCCGTATGCCTGTAAGCCGATACCCTGACGAAGCTGATCCATATCGTCGATATGATCCATCCACTTACGGTCAATGACTTTTAACAGTACGACACGCTCTAATTCACGGAACTGCTCCGGCTCCGGGAACTCTGTCTCTTTTGCCTCGTACAGTTTCACTGCACGCTCTTTTAAGAGATGTTTTAATTCTTTATTATTCTTAACACTGTCCACATCAGCAGCATTTACAGGCTCTAACGGGATAATATCCGTCAGAAGCTGGTTTAACTCGTTTAAATCCCACTCTTCTTTCGGTAATTCAGAAGAAATACAGGTATCCACGCAGCTCTCCACACGGTCTGTGATCATCTTGAAGATCACATCGCGCATGTTCTCGCCGTTTAATACACGCATACGCTCTGCGTAAATGATCTCTCTCTGATCATTCATAACCTGATCGTACTCAAGCAGGTTTTTACGGATACCGAAGTTGTTGCCCTCGATCTTCGTCTGTGCCTTCTCGATCGCAGATGTTAACATCTTATGCTGGATCTGCTCATTTTCCGGAACACCTAATGTATTAAAGATATCCATCAGTTTTTCAGAACCGAACAGACGCATCAGATCATCCTCAAGAGAGATAAAGAACTGGGATTCACCCGGATCTCCCTGACGTCCGGAACGTCCACGCAGCTGATTGTCAATACGTCTTGACTCATGACGCTCAGTACCGATAACTTTTAATCCACCGGCTTCCTTCGCATCATCATCCAGCTTGATATCGGTACCACGGCCAGCCATGTTGGTTGCGATCGTTACCGCACCGTGCTGTCCTGCTGCCGCTACGATCTCTGCCTCAAGTTCATGGAACTTCGCATTTAAAACAGTATGCTGGATTCCCTCTCTCTTTAACATTGCACTGATCGTCTCGGATACATCGATCGTGATCGTACCAACCAGTACCGGCTGTCCTTTTGCATGTGCAGCTTTTACTTCCTCGACAACTGCATGATATTTTTCTTTCTTGGTCTTATAAACAGCATCCTGTTTGTCCACACGGATGACTGGTCTGTTGGTCGGGATCTCGATAACATCCATACCATAGATATCACGGAACTCTTTTTCTTCGGTCAGGGCAGTACCTGTCATACCTGATTTTTTATCAAATTTATTAAAGAAGTTCTGGAACGTAATCGTTGCAAGCGTCTTGCTCTCACGTTTTACTTTTACATGCTCTTTTGCCTCGATTGCCTGATGCAGACCGTCTGAATAACGGCGTCCCGGCATGATACGTCCGGTAAACTCATCAACGATCAGTACCTCATCATCCTTTACAACGTAATCCTGATCGCGGAACATCAGGTTGTGTGCACGCAAGGCAAGAATCACATTGTGCTGGATCTCAAGGTTCTCTGCATCTGCAAGGTTGTCGATCTTGAAGAACTGCTCAACCTTTTTCACACCTTCCTGTGTCAGGCTGACAACCTTGTCCTTCTCATTGACAAGGAAATCTCCGGTCTCTTCCTGCTCAATACCCATGATGGCATCCATCTTGGAATACTCCGGTACATCCTCACCACGTTTCATCTGCTGTGCTAAAATATCGCATGCCTCATAAAGACGGGTGGATTTACCGCTCTGTCCGGAAATGATAAGTGGTGTACGCGCCTCGTCGATCAATACGGAATCGACCTCATCGATGATTGCATAATGGAGTCCTCTCTGAACAAGCTGCTCCTTGTAAATAACCATGTTGTCCCTCAGATAATCAAATCCAAGTTCGTTGTTTGTCACATAAGTGATATCGCAGTTATATGCCTCACGACGCTCGTCATTGGTCATGGAGTTTAAAACCACTCCGACTTTTAAGCCGAGGAACTCATGGATCTGTCCCATCCACTCAGAGTCACGCTTTGCAAGGTAATCATTGACTGTTACGATGCACACGCCCTTGCCCTCTAAGGCATTTAAGTATGCAGGCAGTGTGGAAACAAGTGTCTTACCTTCACCGGTCTTCATCTCTGCGATACGTCCCTGATGTAAGATAATACCACCGATGATCTGCACGCGGTAATGCTCCATTCCAAGCACACGTTTTGCTGCTTCACGGACGGTTGCATATGCCTCCGGTAAAAGATCATCCAGTGTCTCTCCCTTTTCCAGTCTCTCTTTATATTCTTTTGTCTTGTCTCTTAATTCTTCATCGGACAGTGCTCCCATGGCGTCACGGTATGACTCCACTTTGTCAACGAGCGGGTAAATTCTTTTTAACTCGCGTTCGCTGTGTGTTCCGAATAACTTTGTAAATGCGCTCATAAAAACTCCTATTCCTGGCTGTTTTTCTCAAATTTGCAAGTCTGTTTTCCGTCCTTTTGCAGGCTAAGCCTTGCACAATATCGTTATTGTAACACTTTTCGTGTATTACCACAACTAAAATAGGGGTAAACGTTTTGTGAATTTTTTATTAACGGGAAAAAAGCGCGTCTTATGCCGTCTTTGCGTATTTTCGCAAGATTCCTGCGCTTTTTGGTGTTGTATTTTGTATCTTTTATCGTCTTGTTTCGTTCAAACTTGGACATTTTTTGGACAGTAAACAAATAATGGAGAGGTCTTTTTTCTCCTCTCCATCAATAAAACGCACTTACTATTTTCTCCATTTCTTCTTGCTTAGTTGTCGGTAAAACATGCCCGTATAGATCCATTGTCATAGCTAAACTGCTGTGCCCTAATATCGTTTTCAACGTCTGCGGCTGCATTCCTGCTTCGATTGCTCTAGTAGCAAAGGTATGCCGCAAAACGTGCGGTGTAATATTTGGAAAATCATATCCATCTTCATGGATCCAGTCAACAATCCTGTGCAATGAATTTACAATCGCCGTTTCGCTCATTGGCATTCCGTTTTTATATCCTCTGAAATAATAACTATCTATGCACGGGATTTCGCCAACTTCGTTTCTCTTTCGCTGTTCCTGGAGCAGTTGAAAGATATCTGATCTAAGCGGAATATCTCGCCTTGATGTTTTAGTCTTTGGTGTATCTTCGATAGTTCCCATGCCCTCAATATATTTGATCGTGCGTCTGATATGTATTACATTGTTCTTTTTATCAACGTCAGAATATTTTAACCCGCGCAACTCGCCGTTTCTCATTCCAGTAAGCAGCAGTATACGAAAGAAAATAGCATTTTTGCTTTTGTCCGCATATTTTAAAAATAATTCCTGTTGTTCTTTCGTCAATGCAACACGCATCTCTTTTTCTTCACATTTTGGCAGTTCTGCCGCCTTGACCGGATTATATACGATCATGTGATTTTTAACCGCCTGCGCAAAACAACCATTGAGCATAGCAGAAACCACTTTTATGCTTGCGTATTTATACCCGGATTCTGCCAGGCTGTTATAAATGCTTTGAATATGTTCCCCTCTGATGCTTTCAAGTCGTTTCTTTGCAAGTTTATTTTCGACAGCTACTTTATAATACTTTTCATAGCTCCGATATGTCCCGATCTTCACCTTATTTTTCTTGTACTGCTGCATCCATGTATTGAACCATTCATCAAACGTCAGCTTATCTGCGGTGGTAAAAAATCCATGCTCAAGCTTATAACGTAGATCATTCATTGCTTTTTGTGTTTCCCCAATAGTGGCAGCATGTACACAATAACTTTCGCCCTGATATGTAAAACGTCCCTCAAAGGTTGAATTGCTTCTTTGCCTGATCCCTTTTGGCAGTTTCCTACCTCTTTTATCTGTTGCCATACCTCCCCGCCACCTTTCTATCAATTACATTTTTTTATTACCTTTCTAACCGTTCTTGTAGAATCTATATACTGCTGCTGTATAATATTTTTTACTCGAACACGCCTCACACCTTTAGAAGTAATAACAATACATCTGTCCCCAGGCTTTATTCTGCCAATCAGATACGGCGGCACTCTCCATTTAAAAACCTTTGAACTGCTGCTATGCATTGCTTCTATCATTTCTACATAACCACGCGTCACGGTTATATTTTCGATTCCAAGTTCTATAGCAGCCAGGTATGTACAATATCCATCGATCAGTACATTATCATTATTTATGACGATTGCAGCAGTATCTACACCCTGCTCTATTGCTGATCGTGCTTTATTTACTTTCCTGTCCGCCGGTACCGTTCTTAAAAAGTCATCTGATATGATAATATCCTTTATCCGAAAATCTTTTAATAATTCCATTCCTTATATACCAGGGCAAAAAGACAACTTGTCCGTTTGCCCGTTTCCTTTCTGTTTTATAACTGATTTTCTATTGTGATCCATAATTTTTCCATAAATCTAAGTGCATCCGGTCTTTCTTTGCAGGCATTTATCATTTCTTTCTTAACCTGTTTTTGATCCTCTTTTGATATTCTTTTAAGGTATGTGATCAGCTCTGCAACGTCTGGGATAATTGATATGTAAAATTCTCTTTCAGTCATTACTTTCTATGAACAATCTTTTTGTTTGTTCTTCCTTTCTGCTGCAACTATGATATAATTCTGTTGTAGCCGTTCTAAATCAGTAGCGAGTTACGCCGCCCCTGCCAGAGTGCCAGCTTGGCAAGGGCATTTTTTTATACAATGGCTTGTACCTGGGACTTTCCAAAGAACCGCGCCTTGTATATCTGCCCGTCTCCCTTACTCCCCCAGATCAAATCACAACCAAATAAAGCCTTTGATCCGTGTATCACTTCATAGCCTAACGCTTTCCAGGTGCTCCATGTTGCAGTCTCTTCCGTAACGCCTGCCGCCCTTTTGGCATCTTCCACACGTTTCTCATTGATTTCCTCTGCCTTTGCGCTCAACCATGCCCTGTGCAAGCACTCGGCAAAGGTCAGATCCTTTTTTCTTCTGAATAACATCCACGCTTTTAACATGATGTTCTTAAGATTGAATTTTTTCATTCTTCGCTTTTCCTTTCTCTTTATTTTAGGAAGGTTTCCGTCTTCGTGGCTATTGGTACTTTCCCTTCCCTCACAGGTATATCGCTTTGTTTTGTTCCCCTTCCTTTATCTTGATTACATTATATATCTATTTCCGTAAATAGTCTATTGACGCATTGCACATATTCACGTAAATATATTTGTATAAATTTTATATTTACGTGAATAGACAAAAATGCTATAATCAGTGTGTAAGGTGGAGAAGGTAATACTATATTTGCCTCTCCCCTATTATCAAAATAGAAAGGTGGTTCTTTAATGCCCTTAACTGAAGAAAGAAAAGAATATTTAAAGGAATATCAAAAAAGTAAATTAAAACGCATCCCACTTGATGTAACCAAAGAGAAATACGATTCTATCAAGGTCGCTGCTGATTCCGCCGGTGAATCTGTAAACGGGTACATCAAAAAAGCTATTGATGATCGCATGGAGCGCGACGGCTTTCCCACTGCTGCAATCAAAGTTCAATAATTATGAAAGGAGTATATTTTTATGGCTGTATCAAAAGCACAACAAAAGGCAGTGAATAAATATGTAAAAAGCAACTATGACCGCATTGAATTAGTTGTTAAACCCAAAGGAAGAAAGGAAGACATAAAAGCACACGCTTCTGCAATGGGGGAAACTCTCAATTCTTTTATCACCCGTGCCATCAATGAAACTATGGAGCGTGACGGATCCCCCACTGCTGCCGCTGATCCGCAGAATGTACCACAAAGTGAACCACAGGCAAAACCTAATAGTGCCGGCTTACCTAGCTATCTCACGCCGGACATATTGGCTCACATTGATGCCAAGCGTTTCCTTGGCGGTGACAACGCATATCAACTTGAAATAGGTACTATCATCGGTATGGACAACCTATCTTCTCTTGCAGATTATTTAAAGTAGCAAATCACGTAAAGGAGCACAAATATGGACATTACAAAAAAGTACAGCGCAGAATTAAACATGATCAATATGCATCTGACAGACCTTGAACGCGGTCACATATATGAAATAACTAAAACTCCGGGATCTCCGTCTTGTTCTACCCTCGCCGATCATCTTCGGGAATCCATCGGAGACCTTCTCTATAAAATTGAGAATGATGAACCGGGCGTTACACAAAAAGTTGCGGAAGCCACCAAAAACATATAACTGCGAAAGGAGTGTTACCATGCCATTACCACAGGAACAAATTTATACCACGGATGATATTTACGCCCTACCGGACGGAGAGCGCGCGGAGCTGATCGATGGACATATCTATTACATGGCACCGCCAAGCCGTAAACATCAGCTCATAGCCGGAGAACTTTATACCATCATCAACACCTATATCAAATCAAAGGGTGGTTCGTGTGAGCCTTATATTGCCCCGTTTGCCGTTTTTTTGAACGGAGACAGTAAAAACTACGTTGAGCCGGATATAAGCGTTATTTGTGACAAATCCAAGCTCACAGACAAAGGCTGCACGGGTGCGCCGGACTGGATCGTAGAAATAGTATCTCCCAGCAGCAGGCGAATGGACTATTACACAAAGTTATTTAAGTACCGCACTGCAGGTGTTCGTGAATATTGGATTGTGGATCCGGAAAAGAACCGTGTTACAGTTTATGACCTTGAACATGAGGATATGAACGAATACACATTTAATGATATTGTGAAAGTATGTATCTATTCCGATCTGTCAATCAATTTCCGTGATCTGAACATCTAACATTAACCTCGGACAAAATGTCCGGGGTTTTCTTTTTAGGGACTGACAAATCTGACAATACGACTCTTTTTAGGGTGTCACAAATGTCACTATACTAATTCCTTTTTAGGGTGTCCGATTTGTCCGATTACTGCTCTTTTTAGGGTGTTAGAAATGTTAGGTGCTCTTTTTTTTGTGAATAGAAAAAATATTAGATTCTATACGCGCGGAAATATAAGGTTTTCTTAGGTTCTATATGTTCCAAAATGTCAACAAATGTCAAGTTTTAATCATTACGTTTTCTTGCGCCCTATATATTGTAAAATTCCACCATTTTCCACGTTTTTGACCTTAGCAAATCTTAGCACGTTTCTCGGGGTGGTCTCAGGGTGTATCCGGTTTGTATCTGATTTGTGTTTTGTTTGATATTTTCCTTATATTTTTCTTTGTATTTTCTTTGTGTTTTCTTGGAAGCTATAAGGTTTTACAAGGATTAAACCAATATGTTTTCTTAGGCTCTAAGCCGCATAGAATCCGAGTAAATCCGGGTGAGTGTTCGCCTTGAATCCGAACGAAACGTTCGCTTTGTGTGCATCTAAAACGCTCAGAAAGTGAAACGTTAATCGAAACGTTTTTGAAACGCTCTATACTCAATATTCTTGATCTATCAATCTAAACTTGGGTATTATTTTAACTGCAGCATAAATTTCTTTTACGCTGCCCGTTCTGACAGTATTCGTCAATAGTTGGTAAATACAACTTTAAAATGCAGATCATGCAGAATAGCCGGGTGCAATTTTGCGCTGGGGATACTCAGGATCATGCAGATCAGCCGCAACCAAAACTGGATCCGGCAAAACCGAAAAAATCGGTTTTGCCAACGCGGGGAATCTTCCCCAGGTCAGCCAAGCCGGAACTGCAGTAGGGGGGGTACGAATTGTAACACCCTTACCCTGATAGAACGATTCGTTCGGCCAGATATAATAAACCGGATTGCCATTCCGTCGCGACTTCCGACGATATTCTTAAAAGTCGCTAATCCCGACTTTTAAGAATATCCGAAACCAATAATGGATTGGGATCAGTCCAGTTTTGGACGCACCTGATCGTAATCTTGCACCCGGATCAGAAGGACAGCGCAAGACTGCTCCGTACGAAATTCGTACGAACCGCAAACCAAGCACAACCGGACAAAATGCCGCTGGTTTTCGCCGGAAATGACGATAACTGTTACTTTCTTCCAGAATTGGAATAAACCCCGAACAAAAAAGTACGGGTTCAGTATATGATATCCACTTTCCGGACAGCTCAAAAATGAGCTATCGTCAATTTGATGTGGTGAAAACTTCCCACATTGCCAGTTATACCGCGAACAATCCAAAATTAGACAGTCAGGATGCCCGGATTAGTATTCCCCCCACATCTGGGGGAAACTGAAAATTTAGGTATCGCCCCGGAGTAACGAATCGTTACTCCATTATGACAAATCAATTTGATTTTTCTTATAGTGGACTGCTGCCGGATGTAATTACACCCAAATGACTGCCTAAGTGTGGCTTGGTGTGTCAATCTCGCACCCAAACGGGTTTGAGTGGTGGAATCCCCCAGGCAGCCGGTGGACGGTTGCGCCTACTCCTCCGAGTCTTGATATAGGAGGGCAGCAATATGGTTATTCTCTCATGCATAATCTTATTGTGTTTCTTTATTCAACAAATGCAGTAGTTTTCTTTTTCGTCGATAAAAATTTGATCGGCTGATCGGTATGCATTCCCCCTTGCATGCCATTTTCTTCTCGATCATATCGAAAGATACCCGATCTATAACTGAAAGAGCAATATACTCGCCTGCTATCGGGTCAATCTCTATTGCCTTTGCCAGCACTTCATTTTTATTTATCATCATAAAATCATCCTCCACATATAAAACGACCGTGCCAGCTTATATATTGCCGTTTTCTCTCTTTCCATATATTGTTACAAATTAGTAATATCATTATTCTCTACTACTATATCCCCTAATAATAAACGTTTACTGAATTTAGACTGCTGCCCTTTGTTCTCCGACATACTCACAATATACACTCTGGTTTATAGGCAGTCTGTTTATACTTACTGGCCATATAAAGGCATGCATAAAAACGGGGTATATGGCTATATATAGTATATGTGTCCTGCTACAGGACAAGTAAAACACTTTAGTCTGCGAAACGGTTGTCCCGATACAGGACAAGTTACCTTCAAAAATAGCAATTACTTGTCCCGGTGCAGGACAAGTTTAGCCATTTACTTGTCCTGATACAGGACAGCCAAATAAATTTTTAAGGTGGATTATACCTCTTCCATTCATCACAAAATTCATAGATATTCGCTTTACGAAGATTCGCATTATTCTGCTTCACCCTTATAAAACCCTTTTCTATTAATTCATCCTTTGCACGTTGGAATACATCGTGTCCTGATAGTTTGCTATATTTTGATCTTGGAAATGTAAATTCCTTTTTCCCACCAGATTCTAAAAGCATATATGTATAGATTCTCACAGCCTTATCTGACAAACTTAACATTGCAGGATGCAGCAGTTGAGAATTTCCAAGTCTTATATAACGCTCTTCTATCCCACTGTCCTTGCATGTTTGCCAGGGTGAAAATGGCGTTTTCTTCGTTCTAGCCATATATTTCCACCTACTCTTCCTCTGGCTCGATTTTAAGGCTTATTTGCCCTTCTATCTGTTTAAGGTATTTACGTGCAGCAGTAACCGCCTTAAATGTGTTCTTGGCTCTATTACTCATAGAATTTATAAACTCCACAACCTCTTCCTTATTTTCCGGAAGATAATATCCACCTTGTCCCGAGGTTGTGCTACATATTATTGCGCCTGCTGCCCGTTCTCTTGCAATTTGCATTGTCAAATCTCTTCTATGATCCAAATGACATGCTCTCATCAATTCATCTGTGGTTATCGCATTGCGTTTCCCCTTTCTCAACAATTCTTTTACCATGCGAGCCACCTCATTGCATATTTGTGATTGCACTATCAATAACATGTTTATCAAATAACACACGTCTACCAAATCTCCGCACTGCTCCAATATCATCCATATAACGGCGTGCCTGTGTCTGGCCAACTCCAATATATGTGCATACCTCTTTGATATTTAATAATCTTTTTTCTTCAACTGTTCCGGTTACATTCTGTTTATTCATAAATTTTCTACTCCTTTTCATAGCATTGTTGTTAATTGTCTTGTTTCGTGTAGTCACATGTGATAATATAATTATTGCAATATTGAAATGAAATTTCTAGTTACTTATATTCAATCATTTTTGCAATATTTATAATTTCTATTTCATTTCAGAATTTTTCTCATGTTTTTCGTTGAGTAAATTTCAAATGCACAATTTTAAGAAAGGAATATTTCAAATGGATAAAGATTATTTCAAAAAATACTATAAAACTTTCAAATCTAATATAATTAAAATAACAGGTGAAACGAAACAGAATAAAATAGCCACTATCTTAAATGTCACAGAATCAACACTTAGTCGTTGGTTTGCTGGTACTGCTGCTCCAACTCTCGCCGATCTCCTCGAAATTTCCAGCCAGTACAATTACTCTATTGACTGGCTTCTTGGCAATGATTCATATTCAAAAAATACATATTCTGTCTACGATATCTGCAAAATTTTATCGGACATAGATTCTCAATTGCCTTTTATTCAAGAAAGTTCTAAAATCTCTCGTCCATATATAAAACAAATTGATTTATTCAAAGAAAAAGATGTATATGGCAATGTAGAAACAATATATTCCTGTTTACACTTTCAAGATAAAACCGAGAATGGTATTAGTTATACGCTTGCCGGTGATGAAATAAATGATTTTCTTGTAAAATTTGATGGTTTAAAAAAAGCGCGAAAGCAAAAATTAATAGATGACGAAATTTTTAAAGATGCTGTGCGTGCTCAACTAAATAAATTGTCTAAAGAAAAAATCTGTTATACTGAATACACATTTTCTCAAATTCCGGACATTGATGAGGATCTTCCCTTTAATTAAAAAGAATCGCCACTTGATTGTGACGATTCTTTTCCTTCTACTGCTGCAATTACTATCTTCAACGAAATGAAACTAAGAATATACTCACACCATTTTTGAGAATCTTGAATAAAAAGGTTCAAATTCAACGAGGGGAAAATTGCGCTGGTTAAGAATATGCTTTTAATCATATCCTTGTATGTGATGTAGTAACAAATCGTTACACCATAGCAGAACATTTCGTTCGGTCAGCCATAGCCGGGCGCAAGATTGCTCTGGGGCAACGAGGGGAAAATTGCGCTGGTTAATGTGGGAAATATTCCCCTTGTTGAACGGTGCAAGATTGCTCACTCAACCACGCCAATTTTGGATTGGTTAGATCTGCTGAAGCCCAAAATGGCTTGAGTCCGGTCACGATACATCATTTTGAGTTATCGTCGCAAACCGTAAAATTTACCGGATGCAGATCGCGAAACAGATTTTTTTCGGTTTTGCAATCCGGGATTTCCGTAGATCAAATCAATTTGAGTTGACGCCCTAAGTTGAACTTAGGCAGTTCCGGGATTCCGTAGATCAAATCGTGAATTTCACGAAAAGCCGAAGTCAAAACTGGCTCGGACTTTTACTCTAAATTAAGTTCAATACCGAAATAATCGGTTTTGCTTTCAAGCTATATAACCAAAGGTCAGTTTGTCCGGTTGTCATGCTTTTGGACTGTCAAAGCATCCTCTTTATTTTCCAATTTTGGACATTTTTTGGACATTTCACACCTTCACATAATGATTGATTGCTAAAAATTCCTTTAAAACAAAGCATTTCAATGTAAATCACTTTCAAACGTTTTGTGAATTTTTTATTAACGCAAAAAAAGTCCTTGCACTGCTGCACGCTTGTGTTTATACTCTTACTGAATCGCACTTTCTGCGATGGCACACAGGATATGATCTACAACAAAGGAGGAATCTGATATGACTTATTCTTATAAAACAAAAGGAACCTGTTCCACACAGATCGACTTAGAACTGGACGGAAACGTTGTTCATAACGTAAAATTCACCGGCGGCTGCAACGGCAACCTGCAGGCAATCCCAAAATTAGTGGAAGGCCTTACCGTGGAACAGGTGGAAGAAAAAATCGGCGGCATCCGCTGTGGCGGACGTCCTACTTCCTGCGGCGACCAGCTTGCAAAAGCGTGCCGTGAAGCATTAGAGGCGTCCCAAAACGCTTAAGCATTAAAAAAGACAGGCTGCAAAACACAGCCTGCCTTTTCTTTTTTACGATGACTAAATATTCACGAAACATACATTCCATGTTTCCCCTTTTTCATCATGGCTCCTGCAGTACCGGCTGTATCTGTTTTCCCTGCAGCGCCGCCTCGATTGTTTCCGGAAGCAGTTCCATCTTCGCGACCATGGAATTCGGCTTGCTCTTATAATTATCCTGTCCAAATGGCACAAAATAAATATTTTTCATATTCATCAGCATACCGATATTTTTAAAACCGGCTCCAAGGGCATCGTTTGTGGAAATCGCAATGACAAGCGGTTTACCGTTGCGCATATGCGCCTTTGCCGCCATCAGCACCGGCGTATCGACGATTCCCCCGGTCAGTTTTGCCGCAGTATTTCCGGTACACGGCGCGATCACCATAATATCAAGGAAATTGTTCGGTCCGATCGGCTCCGCCGCACAGATGGAACGTATCCCTTCATTTCCCGTGATCTCACAGATCCCCTCCACATATTCTTTGGCACTGCCAAACCTGGTATCGCAGGTCTGTGCATTGAATGAAAAAATCGGGATCACATTTGCCCCCATCTCACAGAGATGTTCCACCGCTTTTCTCGCCTTTGCAAATGTACAGAAAGATCCTGTGATTCCAAAACCGATATTATACTTATCAAAATCCATCTGACATTTCCCCCTGTTTTTCCTTCAAAATAAACCGCTCTACGGAGCGTTCCAAAATATACGCACTCTCTTTCGGCGCATATTTTCCCGGGATTCCAAGCACATGGTCCGCATGGATGCCGTATTCCCTCGCACATGCAAGATCTGTACCGCCCTCCCCGGAGGCAATATCCACAATATATGCATCTCTTGGAAGTTCCCGGATAATCTTTTCCGTGACCACAAGCGCCGGAACCGTATTGACAACCATCGCCGCCCCCATTGCCTCCTCCGGTCCAAACGCAAAATCCACCGCATAAAAACCATCACCTTTTGCCTCTTTGCGTGCTTCCTTCCTTCTCGCAAGCACAGTCACACGCGCGCCAAGCGCCCCAAGTCTCTTTGCAATCGCTTTTCCACAATATCCGTATCCCGTCACAAGCACTTTTGCCTCATCAATATTATACGGACTTTTTTCCACAAGCTCTGCGATCGTTCCCTCCGCCGTCGCCACGGCATTTTCCTCCGTCACAACCGTATCTTCCATAAAATCCAAAAAATGAATGTCTCTTCCCGTTAAAAGCTCCCTCTGCTCTGTAGAAAAGCATCCTCCCATCACCAGTGTTTTCTTTTCCAGATTTTTATTTAATATATCATAAAAGATCTCCTGCTCCGGCACTTTCTGCACCGGGATCGGAAGGATCAGTACATCTGCCTTATCCAGAAAACGTTTCAGCTTCTCTAACTGCTGCAATGCCGTCTCACGGTTTCTGATATCGAGGCAGCGCACATTATGACCTTTCTTTGTCAGTATCTCAGCAAGATACACCTGACGCATATCGCTGATCAGAAGAATTGTCTGTCTGTCCATGCAAACTCCTTTACGCTCCCTTCACATTATTATATGAAGGTTCTGTTTCTGCCGTTCCAGATTCGTCTTCCCGTTCCTGTCAAACTTTCATTGAACTTTGGGTTTTGAGTCTCATGTCAAACATTTTTTCCGTTTTTGTTTTTATTTTCTGTGCTTTTTGTATTTTCTGAATTTTTCATTAATTTTACGCGATTTTTAATTATCTTTTATTTTTTTTACATTTTATCTATTTTCTTATTGACAAACATATTTTTATCAGATATAATCAAATTACAAAATAACAAAAGAGATACGAAAGAAAAACAAAAACGGTTGCAGAGACGAAGCAGCCAGAAAGGAAGGTACAGACCACCAGAGGGATAATGATTTACCCTAGACGATACTAAGAAAGAGAGGTACAAACCACCAGAAAGATAACGATTTACCCCAAACGATACTAAGAAAGAGAGGTACGGACCACCGAAAACATAAGCGCATTCGTTTTTTCATTCAAAAGAGGAAAGAAAACATGACGGTCCTAAGAAAGGATTTATGAATCAGTATCAGACGAGATTCTCAGATATGATACGATATCAGGAGTCATAAGAATAACAGATCCGGATTGAAGATAAAGCGGAGAAGTACAAACGAATCTGAGACAAGCTCAGAAAAATACAGATGAATTGAGGTATAGTCCCATGGACGAAATAGTTTAGAAGGCGGCATCGCATGAATGAATTCCATACGGTGTCGCCTTCATTGTGTGTCACAGCATTTTGGACTGTACGCTGCATATACTCTCCTGCAGACGGAAATAAAATTCCGCCGCAGGTTTCTTTTTTTATAACTGGGTCACTACAAAAATATCATAGATCGCACGGATCGCATTTTCAAAATCTGCATTGCTGACACCAATGATAATGTTCAACTCAGAAGATCCCTGATCGATCATCTTAACATTGATGTTTGCATGTGCCAGTGCGGAGAAAATTCTTCCTGCTGTTCCACGGGTAGATTTCATACCGCGTCCAACGACTGCGATCAATGCCAGATCTCCCTCTAATTCAATGCTGTCCGGTTTTGCAAGGCGGTGGATCGCAGAGATCACAGACTGTTCTTTGCCCTCAAATTCCGGCTGATGCACAAAGATCGTCATCGTATCGATACCGGATGGCATATGCTCAAATGAAATTCCATTTTCCTCAAATGCGGATAAAACTTTTCTTCCAAAACCAACTTCGGAGTTCATCATATCCTTATCAATATTGACAGAAACAAAACCTTTCTTTCCGGCGATACCCGTGATCGTGTATTTCGACTGATGACAGGTACTCTCAACAATCCAGGTTCCTGCATCTTCCGGCGCATTGGTGTTACGGATATTGATTGGAATACCGGCTTTGCGGACCGGGAATACCGCATCCTCATGCAGTACGCTTGCTCCCATGTAAGAAAGCTCTCTTAACTCGCGGTAAGTGATCGTCTTGATCGTTTCCGGATGGTCGATGATCCTTGGATCTGCAACCAGGAAACCGGATACGTCTGTCCAGTTCTCATAACAGGTTGCATGTACGGCTCTTGATACGATAGATCCGGTGATATCAGAACCGCCTCTTGAAAATGTGCGGACACTTCCGTCCGGATTAGCACCGTAAAATCCTGGAATTACTGCGCGCTCGATCTTTGCAAGACGTTTACTGAGTACCTTATCTGTCTTTTCTGCATCAAAGTTTCCCTCTTTATCAAAGAAAATAACTTCTGCAGCATCTACAAACTCATAGCCAAGGTAATTCGCCATGATGATACCATTTAAATATTCTCCACGGGAAGCTGCGTAATCCACACCGGCTTTATTTTTAAAATTCTCTGCGATTTTCTTGAACTCATCTTCTAACGATAATTTCAAATTCAGACCATTGATAATTGTGTCATAGCGGTCCTTGATCTTCATGAGCGGCACACGGAAATCTTCATCTGCCTCCACCAGGTCATAACATGCGTATAACATATCAGTAACCTTGGTATCTTTGGAATTTCTTTTTCCCGGTGCACTCGGAACTACATATCTTCTCTCTTTATCTGCGTTGATAATTTTACCAACCTTTGCAAACTGTTCTGCACTTGCAAGAGAGCTGCCGCCAAATTTCACAACTTTAATCATTTTCTTCTGAACCTCCACTTACTTTCGCGTGTAAGAAAACACCCGATACTATCCATATAATGAATATATATTATCATAAATGCAGTTTCCGTCAAATGATTTTTCCGATTTTTAGTTCCATGGAATCAAAAATTTTTGTATTTTTCTATATTATGTCAACTTTTCATTACCTGTACTTATAAGTACTTTAAATTCAGGTAATACCAACCGGTCCTATCAGCACTTCGCGCGCTACAAAAAGCGACAGATCCGGTCTCGTCGCCATCTTCCATTTCACCAGTGTAAGCTGCATATCTGTGATTTCAATTCCGGTAATGCCATACGGATGCACGCAGCTCCCGGCATTCAGATACAGACTGCCGTCTGCCGGCAGCCTTGGACGGTGGGAATGTCCGGTCGCCAGATAGCAGTCATGCTCTTTTGTCCAGTTATCTAAACATTTTTCATATTTTAAGGTCTTTTTATAATTCCGCGCCGCACTCGTCGGATCACTGACGCCAAAACGCTCTAACGGTTTCCAGAAATACCGCACCAGAAAACGGGATAATTTCCAGCAGACTGAGTTAAAAAAATCTGCCTGATGCCCGTGGATCATGCAGATATCCCTGCCTCCCTCACAGTTATCTAAGATCATTGCTTCCCCTAACATGCCTTTCATTTCCATATTGTGATTTCCGTAAATGCGGTATATCCGGCACTGTTTCTGCAGTGTTTCAAACCGGCAGTAGACATCCTGATGACTCTCCTCAATGCGGGAAAGATGCCTGTTTTCCCACAATTCTTCCCCGTCACCGAGTTCAAAATAGGTGAAACCATGCGCGATATAGTAGTTTAACGCCGCCATATACAGATGCTGGTTTCTCAAGAAATTATCATTTGCCCCTCCCTCTCCCCGGTGGCAGTCGCTGATGATGATATAACGGCTGCAACTGTTAAGCGGAAGATGGACTGCTTCTGAAAGCGCTTTATCGATCCGCATCTGACAGGAAAAGGGCGGATATCTTTTCTTATTTTCCATGCTTCCATCCCCGCATCCGAAACGCATGTTTCAAACACCACGGAAGCTGATAGTATAAAAATAAAAGACGGTCAGGTGTAGCAATAAATGGATGTGTGAACAGACGGTAAAGGAAACAGCAGAAACAGTTCCAAGCCTGCACCATGCAGCGCCAAACGGACGCACAGAATTTGTGTTTCATACAGAAATCCATTCTGACATAAACTTCATTGCGGCAGATCCGGTATTTATTCCCCGGTATTTTTCCTTTCGCCCGCTTTAATCCCTCAAAAAATGCTTCTGCCATGCATTCATTCTGAAACCGTATTGTCGTCACCAATATCAGATCCGATGGTCTCGAAAATGTCCCCATCCCAAATCCGGTCAGCCACCAGTGCCGCTTCTGCAGGAAATAAACTTTTTTCCGCCTGCGGTCTAGCCTGCACTGGATAAACGGCATATCCTGATCTTCCACCGCCTCAAAATGGGCGATCCTGTAATATCGTTCCGGGACGACCTTTCCCGCATGATATACGCCAACCTCTCCTCCGGTATTGATGCCATACTGCCCCTTCCAGAATTCGATCAGCCAGGTTTCGCCAGCATAATCAAAATAGATAGGCAGTGCATCAAACACCATGCCTGCTCCCACTGCTGCCCTGTCGTAAAGCGCCTCATACCCCTGTTTTCTCTGCCACGCATCTTCCCTCGACGTGAACACGTCTTCACACGGCACATAACAAAAGCCGAATGGTTCTGCGAGTTCATTCAGAAGCTGAATTTTCTCTGCATCACACATCCGGCGTATTTTTCTCTTACTTTTTTCTCTTTTTACCGTGATGATCACTGCTGCAATCAGTAAAACAAGCAGGATCACCACAATACATCCAATTTTTATCACATTAAAATCTGGCATTTTTCCCTCCTGCATATTTTTTTCAGGAATTCACATCCTGTACTATAAGATATGCAGGGAAAAATGGTTTGGCATCAGAATCAGCGCCTATACATACTTCTTTAAAGTAGCACGCACTGCGCCCGCCCCGGCAATCAGTTCTTTAAAATACTGCACCGTCAGTCCGGCAAGACCGGCCTCATAAAGATCCACGCCAAAGATTGCTCTGTTTGTCAGCAATGGCCGGATCATTTCTTCCACATCTGTATCACCAAATTTGATACCGGCAACGACCGGGCAGACCGTCTCAAGCAGTGGGTCCGGGCTTAACTCAAATTTTTCGCCATTATCATCAACTGCCATGAGATACCGAAGCCATCCCGCAAATACCAGTGGAATGAGTTTTAAGTTTTTGATATCCTTATCTTTTGATGCAAGATAATTTTTCACAGTTTCTCCAAAGCGGATCGCAAGTTTCTGTGAAGTATCTGTGGCAATACGCTGTGGTGTATCCGGCATAAACGGATTTGGTATGCGGACATTTAACACGGTATCAATAAACTCTTTCGGATCAAGGATACCCGGATCTACAACGACCGGAAGTCCCTCGGTATATCCGATTCTCTCCACCATTTTCCGAAGTTCTGCATCTTTCATTTCATCGGAGATCTTTGTGTAGCCAAGCAGACAGCCAAACACTGCAAGAGCCGTGTGAAGTGGGTTCAAGCAGGTGCAGACTTTCATTTTTTCCACCTTGTCAACGGTTGCGCGGTCGGTAAACATGATGCCGCCCTTTTCCAGCTCCGGGCGTCCGTTCGGGAACCAGTCCTCAATCACTAAATATTCACATTCCTCTGCATTCACAAATGGAGCTACATAGGTGTTTTTGGATGTAACGACCGGATCAAGCCCATCGATCTCATCTTTCTTTAAGATCTCTTCCACGGAAGCATCCGGTCTCGGCGTGATCTTATCGATCATAGACCATGGGAACGAAACCTTTTCCCTGTCATTAACATAGCTTACAAACTCTTTCTCTGCCAGACCGTTTTCTGCCCACTTTTCGGCAAATGTATGGATTGCCGCATATAATTTATCCCCGTTATGGGAGCAATTGTCCATGGATACCATGGCGATCGGAAGCTGTCCGTTTTTAAAACGTGTGTATAAAAGAGATGCAACTTTTCCGATATAGCTTGCAGGTTTCTCCGGGCCGGCTGCAAAATCGGCAGCGACTGCCGGAAGCAGTTCTCCTTTTCCGTTTACCAGACTGTATCCCTTTTCTGTGATGGTAAAGGATACCATCTGCAAGGACTGTTTGCAGAAAATCTCTTTTAATCTGCCATACTCGCCCTCGTTTTCCGAATCGAGGATACAGGACTCCACAACAGAACCGACAACTGTTTTTTCGACGCTTCCATCTGCCTTTAATGTGACAAGAATGGAATAATCATCATGCGGACGGTTCATTTTTTCAATGATCTCATAATCAAAACCTTCCGCTACGATCAGGCCTGTTTCCATTTCCCCTCTGTTTAAGATATTCTGCATTACATTTGCCTGAAATGCACGGAAAATATTTCCTGCACCAAAGTGAATCCAGCACGGATTTTCTCTGGTTGCCTCTGTTACTGCTGCACGGTCAAACTGCGGAAGCTGATATCCCTTTGCTTCCCACTGTGCCCTGTCTTTTAAACCAAGTGTACTTAATTCCATAGCTTTTCCTTTCTCCATTGTTCAACGTTTTTTGATATGTTTATTATAAGTGAATCCCCTTAAGACATCCAATAGAGTTGCTTGTTGTTCACATTGCAAAAATTGCGATTCTGTGGTAAATTTTTTATATCAGATCGTCACTTTTTCCTTATATTTGAAATATTTCAGAGGATTTTACCATGCGCAGACAGTTACAGTCTCCTTTTAATGAACGACAGTATATGCTGTCCAAAGATTTTGAAATTTACTATTATAATGACAACCACTTTTATGGCGTGACAGATCACACCCACGATTACTATGAATTCTATTTTTTTCTGGAGGGAAATGTAACGATCTCCATTGAAAAGGAACATCATCATCTGAAACCGGGGGATATGGTCTTCATTCCCCCGGGTATTCACCACCATGTGTCCAGTGTGGGGGAAACACTTCCCTATCAGCGTTTTGTTTTCTGGATCAGTCAGAATTACTGTCAGAAACTGAAAGAATTGTCCAAAGACTATGTTTATCTGATCGAACATGCACAGAATACCCATCATTTTATTTATCACTATGATGTCGTGGCTTTCAATGCGCTTTCCGCAAAGATTTTCCGGCTGATCGAGGAGATCCATGCGGACCGTTTTGGAAAAGCTGCCAAGATCGAGCTCTGCGTGAACGATCTGATGCTCCACATCAACCGGGCTGTCTATGAGGCAGAACATCCTGCAGCCCGCAAAGATGCCTCTGGTCTGTATGACGGCATCCTGCAATACATTGAGTCCCATCTGGATGAGGATCTCTCCTTAGACAGCCTCTCCAAAGCTTTTTTTGTGAGCAAATACCATATTTCCCATATTTTTAAGGATAACTTCGGGATCTCCATCCATCAGTATATTACCAAAAAAAGGCTGTCCATGTGCAGGGATGCCATTCTCAGCAATGAAAATATCACAAAAATCTACCTGATGTACGGATTCAAAGATTACACCAGTTTTTTTCGTGCATTCAAAAAAGAGTATGGCATCTCACCCAAAGAATATAAGGAACTTTATGCGCAGAAACCGCAGTAGAATCTACCGCTCTGTTTTAGTGTTAGAGGGAACCCATGGGCATTTTTTTGCAACTTCGCTGTTATAATGCTCCAATTCCCTCATCTGTGCTACGATATGGTTCATATCCATGCGCTCCACCAATTTTTCAATGATTTCCACACCCTCTTTTGCAAGTGTTTCCCTCGCTGCTTCATCTGCAATGACCGGTGTACTCATGTGGTCTTTTTTCTCGCCAAAATAATAACCGATCGCAGCACTCTGATATGCCAGTCCGAAAATATCCTCAAATCCGGCACAGGACTGCGGCTCGTTATGCGCATACTCCGTTGTGAGCGGCACGTCACTTAATCGGTTCATTTTCTGATAAGCTCCCACTGTAATTGCGTGGAAACTGTCCATTGATGTAAAAATATCCCTTGCATTTTTCATCATCTGCATGGTGAGGTCCATATATAAAATCGGCACTCCGGTCTCATCAAAGAAATCCCGCACCATCGGACTGCATGTCATATGTGCCGGGCCGTGAAAACTGATGTAGATCTGGCGTTTGAATCCCTGGCGCAACAGGCTGTTTGCCACCGCCATCAAATAGTCGATTCCTTCCCGCACACTCACCTGGACGGTTCCCCTGCCGCTTGCCGTTGCGCCTGCGTAAAAATACGGAAGTCCTGTCAATACCAGCCCGTCACACGCCTCTGCCATCTCCAGTGCAAATGCCTCACTGATGGTGGTTTCTGAATCCAGTGGAAATCCCCCGTGCATCTCTACCGTTCCGACCGGTACAATGATAATGTCATTTCTGGAAAGATATTCTTCCACCTCATCATTTAACATTCTAGGTAATATTCTTGTTCTCATATGTTTCCTCCTGTTTTTGAGGGATGTGGTATGTTTTCGGCTATCCCTCTTTTTTCTTATAAGTGAAATAATTTTTCTGCATTTGTACGGCAGATTTTTTCATAGGCACTCCGGCTGAGTCTTCCTGCGTGTTCCTGCTCATCCAGCCAGTTTCCAAGCGGAAATGTCATTTCACAATTTGCCATATCTGTTCCAAACAGCAACCGGTCCTGATATTTTTCCAGAAAAGCCAGCCCAAATTCTTCGTCACGCATGATTGCACATCCGCCACTGTTTGCGGACAGATCTCCATATAAATTTTCATAGGTTTCAAACAGATATGGCAGTCTGCCGCCGGGACATACAGCTCCCTCTCCCCATTTCATCCGTTCCTTTGGGGTCGCCGGTGCATCTTTTGAAATTTCATGCCAGAATGGCTGACTGTGCCCGATGAACTTTAATCCTTTATAACGCTTTAAATTTTCCTCCAGCAGCGGGAGCCCCGGCCCGTCCACAACCCCATACTGAAAGCCCTCTTTCGGACTCATGTGAAAAAGAACAGGTAATTTTAATTCTTCTGCCACCTCAAATACACTCTGTAAAAATGGAGCATCCAGCCTCTGGTTTACCATCAGTTCCCCGATTCCGACCGCACCGCTCTCTTTACAGGCTAAGATCCGTTTATACACATCTGTCTGGTTTTTTGCATCCACATTGCACATCCAGTGGAACTTCTTGGGGAACTGTTCACAGATGCGTTTACACTCCTCATTTGCTGCAACCAGGATCTGCTCATTTTCCTGTTCGCCGGAAGATAACACGATTCCCTGTTCAATTCCAAGTTCCTCTAAGTGCGGCAGCATCTGTGCCGCACTGGAAAGGAACATGGTATCTGTTTTCGGATACTGCTGTAATGTCAGATGAAGATGAATATCAATTTTTTTCAATCTAATCTCCTCTTTACTATTCACGTCTTTGTTTTAATTCCGCATACATTTCTTTGGTCTGTTCCTTATCCAGATTAAAGATTGCGCCGATACCAATGAGTTCCAGCACACAGGTCAGCACCGGGATCAATGCCACTAACATGTAGATATTGTTTATGGTTGCATCTGACTGCACCACATTATTTCCAGAAATATATCCGATCGCCTGGAGTCCGAAGGAAACACCTGCGGAAGCAATGGTGGAACCGATTTTACGGCTGAACGTATAAAGGGAATACATCGAGCCATCACTTCTCTCATGGAACTTCCACTCACTGTAATCCAGACAGTCTGTGACAAGCGCCCAGATCAGCATGGTAAATACGGTCTGTCCGATCATTGCCAGTACATTCAGTACCGAATAAACATAAACGTTTGGTATTTTTACGGCAAAAATGATTACACTGAGCACGGTACTGCTGATTACGCCAAACATCAATGTCGTTTTCTTTCCAAACTTTGCAACCAGTTTTGGCACAAGCGGGAAACAGATGATAATGATCGGCACACTTGCAAGACTAAGCAGAGTCATTGCAGAGGTATTTCCATAGTACTCTTTGAATACATAACTTCTAATCTGGTTTGAACCGGTGATATAGAGCATACTTCCAATGGTTGCAACCATGACACCGATCAGTGGCCTATTTTTTACGACTGCTTTCAACACATTTCCATAATTGAACTTTTCTGTATTCTGTTTCTTTTCCTCACGCACACGCTCTGTCGTTAAATGTAACAGCAGGCAGTAGCAGACCACACTTAAAATTCCAAAAATAACTGCCAGAAGTGTAAATCTTTCCGGGATAATGTTGCTTTCGCTGTCAAAACAGACTACCGGCACAAAGGATAACGCTGCAATTCCCACAAATGTTCCGCCAAGACTTCTTGCCCTTGAGAGTTTACTCCGGTCAATCGGATCTGTGCTGACCACACTTGCCATCGCACCAAACGGCATGGAAGTTCCGGTATAGCTCATTCCATATAAGACATACACAAAAGCGACCCACGCATGAAGTGCAACACCTTCAAACGGCACTTTGGAAAAACAAAGCACACCTGACAACGCTAGCGGTATCATAAAAATTTTAATCCACGGTTTGAATTTATCTCCTGATTTTCCAAGCATCCAACGGTCCGGAAAAGAACCCATGATCGGGTCATTTACTGCATCCCAGAGTCTCGCTGCAAGGAACAGGGAACCCATCCACGCCGGACTGATTCCCAGCACATAAGTACAAAACGTCAAAAAATATGCGTCTACAAATAAATTGACAAAACTGCCCGCCATATCTCCAAACACATATCCGATCTCATCCCTTTTTGAAAAGGGTCTTACATTTCTTTCATTCATAAATTTTTCTCCTTCTGGTATTTGTACGCGCGCATTGGTTTTGTGTCTGTACATTTCACAAGAACCGATATCCTTATGATACATTTGCTTTATTGCAATTTAAATTGCATTTATACTAAAATACATTGCATATCTTACATTTATTGTGCTATAATATTTGTAGGATTGTATAAATATAACAAATCAGAACAGGAGTTTTTATGAAATATAGCCAAATGAAACGTTTTTTAATGGAACATAAGGATTCGATGAAGCCTCCGTATATTTCCACGCTCGATGGCATCCTGACTGCCGGTGGGGAATTGATCGGATACCAGGAACTGGAAATGGACAGCCCCTATCTGGATGTGCATGAGGATACCAGTTACACGAAAGACTATGTAACCCTCCACAGCCACGAGTTTTACGAACTTCTTTTCTGCCGCAGTGGAAACTTGCAATATCTCATTGGAAACACCCGTTACCAGATCCGCAAAAATGATATCATCCTCGTTCCCCCCGGCACCAGCCACCGCCCTTTATTTTTAGAGCAGCTTCGGGAACCCTATCAGAGAACCGTACTCTGGATCAACAACGATTTTTTTGAGACCTGTAAGCAGAACTTCTTTGCGGATACAGGCTCCTCCCAATATGCACCACAAAAGCAGCTCCCCTATGTCATCCGCCCGGAAGGAACACTCTTAAACCAGATCGACCAGCTTCTGGCTGCACTGTTGTACGAGGGTTCCACCATGCGTCTTGGAAGCGAGCTCTACCGCATGGGGCTTTTTCTGCAGTTGTTCTGTCTGTTTTACCGTATGAACGACCATCCGCAGTCAGACATCCCCAAACCGGAGAATACAGGCCTGTTAGACCAGATTCTCAACTACATTGAATTGCATTTATCCGAAGACCTCAGCCTCGCATCTATTTCAGCGCAGTTTATGGTAAGCCAGTCGACAGTAAGCCAGCTTTTTAAAAAGCAGCTTGACACCGGCTTTTACAAAATCGTTACCCAGCGGAGACTGATCGAATCTAAAAATCTGATCAATTCCGGCTTTCCATTGAAAGAAGTTGCCGAACAGTGCGGCTTTTGTGATTATTCTGTTTTTTACAAAGCGTTTGTGAAAGAATATGGCATCTCTCCACGCAGCTTCCGGACCCGTGAAAAAGAAACGCATGATTTTTACTGATGCGGATTCAGGTGTCAAAAGGTAACTTCAGATTTTTTGACTGGCAAATAATGCCCTTTTGATAACCAGAGATAAGCATACAAAAATCCGCGGCATATGCCACGGACTTTTCCATAATACAAGGGACTGCCATACGGCAGTCCCTAATTATGCATATTTTATACTTATTTATTTCCATCCAGCTTATCGAGCATATCCCACACGCCGAGCATATACATAATACCCAGTGCGCGGTCGTATAAGCCATACCCCGGACGAACATTGCCCGGCTTTTCACCCCAGAGGTGACGTCCGTGATCCGGACGGATATAACCCTCAAATCCGCAGTCATGGTATGCTTTTAAAATGTCAAGGATTCCGGTATCCCCATCACAGTCACGATGAGAAGCCTCCGAAAAATCTCCATTCGGAAAATGTTTTACATTGCGGATGTGCGCAAATGCAATGCGGTCACAATGCTTGCGGACAATATCTGCCACATTGTTTCTCGGGTCGGCATTCAAAGACCCTGAGCACAGTGTCAGACAGTTGTACGGGCTGTCAACCATCTTTAAGAAACGGTCAATATTTTCTTCACAGGTCAGAAGACGTGGAAGTCCGAAAATATCCCATGGCGGATCATCCATGTGGATTGCCATTTTGATATCGCATTCTTTACAGGTCGGCATAAGCGCTTCAAGAAAATATTTTAAGTTTTCCCACAATACTTCTTTTGTCACAGGCTTGTAAGCTGCAAAAAGCTCGTCCAGTTTCTCCATACGTTCCGGCTCCCAGCCTGGAAATGTCATTCCATGTAAATTATTTAAAATATAGTCTGCCATTTCTTTCGGATCATCATGGATCTTGCCTGCTTCGTAATAAAGTGCTGTCGAACCATCTCCTACCGGATGAAATAAATCCGTGCGCGTCCAGTCAAAGATCGGCATAAAATTATAGCAGATAACCTTGACACCGAATTTGGAAAGGTTCTTAATTGTCTGGATGTAGTTTTCAATATACTGGTCACGGCTCGGAAGTCCGATCTTGATATCATCATGTACATTGACAGATTCCACAACGTCCATATTAAAACCATATGGCTCAAGCTGTTTCTGCACTTCTGCAATCTCTTCTACCGTCCACACTTCTCCCGGCAGTTTATGATGCAGTGCCCACACGATGCTCGTCACACCCGGAATCTGTTTGATATCAGCAAGGCTGATCTTGTCATTGTCCTCGCCGTACCAGCGGAAACCCATCTGCATTGGCATATCTTTTTCCCCCTTAATCTTGATAATTGCATTATAGCATGTACATTTTTTTACTGGCAATTCAAGTTAATTGCTGTTTTTATTGCAAATCTTGCGATTCCGTTACTTTTGGCATTTTTCTAATCCGCCGGAAATCCCCTGTGCATCTCTACTGTTCCACCATGCGGCTTGAAGGCGGACTCTACCGCATGGGGCTTTTTCTGCAGCTGTTCTATCTGCTTTAACGAATGAATGATCAGTTGAATTGCATTTATCAGAAGACTTCAATCTATACGTTTTATCTTGCCAGCAGTCCTCTCGCAAAATAATCTGCCATCGCAAGCGCCTGCTGTTCCACATCGCGGAATACATCAATGCTCTGTTCGTATTCCCCATTAACCTGATGCTCAATCTCCTCCCTGGTCAGATCCAGATGATTCAAAAGCATGTTTCTTGTTTCCCTGCTCTCAAAGTACGGATTGTAATTCGCAAAAAGAGCTGCCATCTGATTGGCATTGCGGTACCACTCCTGCACCAGCGCATCATAATCAGTCATATTTTTTGCTTTCAGCGCCTGAATGATCTGCCCGCCGATTTCAATATGCTCCGTCAGAAGATTGCGGAGCTGTCTGGTCGTTGCGATCGGAAGATACCTTGCAAATACATCCGTGATCTCGTCTGCGGTCTCAAGCAGCCGTTCTTCCACCGCCTGCTGGTCCGCATTGTCTGCGACTGCACTCATCAGGTACATTCTGGTCCAGTAAACATGATTTAACCATGCAAGGCGCATATCCTCGTTGAGACGGAGGATGGAATCCTCACGCTCGGATTCGGTCTCGTTGCTGCCTCCGGCATTTCCTGTTCCTCCTCCCATGTTTCCGCCCATGCTGCCTGTGCCGCCGCTCATATTCCCGCTTCCGGTGTTTCCTGTTCCGCTTCCAGCGTTTCCTGTTCCTCCGCCCGTGTTTCCGCCTCCCGGATTCTGCGGCGGCACATATCCCTCTCCCGGGCAGATAAATAGCTGCATCCCGATCTGGAGATTATATGGATTGACTCCCGGATTTCCAAGGATCAGTTCCGTCACTGTCGTGTGATACTGTCTCGATAATTTATACAGGGAATCGCCTGCCTGTATCGTATGCACAATTTTGTTCTGACAATACATATCTTTATTTCCAACCATAACTTTTTCATATTATGATATGAAATACAAAAAAAAATGTGAAATACCATTTCTGAGATTTCACATTTCGCATTATTTTTCTACCAGGATTCGGGTGGCAAATATAGTTTTCAGTTTTTGACTGCTAAATTGCACATCTGTCATGGCTACCCCCATATTTACAACAGCGTCGCAAATATCGGTGCAGCGATTACCGTCAGAATACCTGCCACTGCAATGGAAAGGCTGCTCATGGCACCTTCGATCTCTCCAAGTTCCAATGCCTTTGCTGTTCCAAGTGCATGTGAGGATGATCCGATCGCAATTCCCTTTGCCACCGGCTCTTCAATTTTGAAAACACGGCAGATCGTTTCCGCTAACACATTTCCGATGATACCGGTGATAATGATGACCGCAACCGTGATTGTGACATAACCGCCAAGTTCCTCCGAGATTCCCATTCCGATCGCCGTTGTGATCGACTTCGGGAGAAGCGTGACATACTGTGCATGGTCAAAGTGGAATAACAGCGACAAGACCAGAACACAGATCACACTCGTCAGAACACCGGAAATCAATCCTGCAAAAATCGCCGCAACATTCTGTTTCAGCAGTTCGAACTGCTCATAAAGCGGGATCGCTAAACAAACCGTTGCCGGAGTCAGAAGGTAACTTAAGTATTTTGCGCCCTCATTATAACTCTCATATGGAATATGGAACGCAACCAGAAAAACGATCACGGCAACGATCGAGATCAGAAGTGGATTGAATACTGCCAGTTTTAATTTTTTCTTCAAAAATACACCCAGCTCATATGCCAAAATGCTGATCGCAACACCAAAAAATACGGAATCACATAAAAACTCTTTCATTGCTGCTCTCCTTTCCTTTTCCCCCTGCGCATCACAAATTGTGTCACATGACCGGACACGATCATAACCACGATCGTTGATACCACCATGATCATCACGATCTGCACACAGATCGGGCGTAGTGCATCCCATGCATCAATGAGTCCTGCACCGGCCGGAATAAACATTAACGGCATGATTTCGATCATGAACTTTCCGGCATCTTTGACTGCTGCAAGTGGAAGGATCCTTGTTTCCAGTGCAATAAATAAGAGAACCAGCCCATAAATACTTGCCGGTACCGGAAACGGGAGCACATATTTTAACAGCTCTCCCAGAAATGAAAACAACAGAATGATCATAAATTGTCTCAAGTACTTCATAAAATATCCTTTTCTTCAGAGGCTTCTCTGAAATTTCAATTTTCAGCCGGATATAATCATAGCACTTTTTGTTAGAATATCAACCTTTTCCGTTACTAATTATCCACTTGTATTTTTTAAAAAACATCAGATTTGTTTTCCAGTTTATGACGTGCCGGATTTTCTAAAACTTCCCCGGACGCGTCAAAGCAGGAACCGTGACAGGGACACTCAAAAGTCTGTTCTTTTGCATTCCAGTGCAGAACACACCCCATATGGGTGCACCTGTTTTTTACACGCGGTTTTAAAATTCCCTTCATCGCCTCCCACATATTAATTGCAAGCTGTGGCTTTAAAATACCTCGCGACGGATTAAAAATGGCTGCAAATTCATTTTCCCTTCCCTGCACAAGATCCGAAAGAACAATTGCTGAGATCATTGCGCCCGTCATCCCCCATTTTCCAAATCCGCCCGCCACAAAAAGATCCGGTGTCGATGAGGAATAATTGCCTATATAAGGCAGTCCGTCTAACGTCATACAGTCCTGCGCCGCCCACTGCCCGGTAATTTCTGCTTCCGGAAAATAGAGTTTTGCCTGTTCCCTTAATTTTTCAAATCCATCCGGCTCTTTTCCGGTGCGGTGGGTGATTCCGCCTAACAGCAATGTATCCTCGTAACCGCGCAGGGAAAGTCCGCCCTTTTTTGCCTCCAGATAAATGCCATCCGGTATTTCCGTATTTTTTAAGGAAAGCACATAGGAACGCTCCTGGTACAGTTTCACAAAATAGCTGCCGCGCCGGTTGATAAACGGGAAATGTGTCGCCACGATCACTTTTTCCGCCGCCACCGACCCGTGATCCGTCAACGCAAAATATTCCGTCATTTCCCGCACGGGGGAATGTTCATAGATGTTCAGATTTTTTGCAATGGCTGCCACAAATTTTAACGGATGAAACTGCGCCTGATTCGGAAAACGGACTGCCCCCGCAGTTTCAAACGGCAGATCCACCTGCTCTACATATTCTGCCGGAAATCCAAGCTGCATGACTGCCGCCGCTTCCCGTTTCAGTTTTTCCGCATCCATACGGTCAAACACATACGAATCGACTTCCTTCATATCACAGTCGATGAGCCACCCCAGGTCTTTGTAGCGCTTTAATGCAAGTTCATTGGCGCGAAGATAACCGTCTGCGATCTCTCTTCCCGCCCTGCTGATCAGACTGTCATAAATCAGCCCGTGCTGTGATGTGATCTTTGCTGTCGTATTTCCGGTCACGCCGCTGCAGATGGTATCTGCCTCTAACAGACAGTAATCCACCCCTGACCGCTGCAAAAAATAGGCGCACAGAATGCCCGCCATCCCCCCGCCAATGATCAGTACTTTCGTTCGGATATCTTTTGTCAATGTATGAAACTCCGGCAGTTCTGCCGTCTTTTTCCAGATTGATTCCATGATTTCTCCTGACTTTTTTAGTCAGTATGCGTCACAATATTAAATTTTATTCAGGCAGAATGGATTGAAGCTGTGTCCTGCGCTCCTCCCATTCCTCATAGAAGTCACGCCCGCTCTCATATGGACGGAAAAAGAAAATCTGTAAAAACATCATGCAGACCGTTTTCTTTTCATCCTCAGTATTCAGCCGGCTTAAATATTCCTGCATATTCTTTTTTAAGCTGTGCCACTCTGCCAAAAACTGCTGATATCGTTTTAACTGCGGCGTATCTAACCATTTTTCCACTTTGATTTTCGTTTTGCCGCGTTCACAGGCACCACTCTGTAGAAAATAGGAAACACCCTGCTCCTCATAAATTCTTCCCAGAGGAAATAGTCTGCAGATGCCTAGACGGTATGCATGGATACTGCACCTTCCCGCCTCATTTAAAAATACACAGGTATCCGTCTGTTCCTGCATTTTCAAATGCGGCACGATAAGCCCCTCTTCCACATGAAGTCCTACACAGGACTGCATCAGTTGTTCAAATCCCATCCCAAGCTCTGTCTCTAATCTTTTACAGTCATACGGATCGACTAAAACTGTATCTCCCATCTGTTCACAGCAGCTATGACAGCCCTCGCAGTCACTGCAGCCGACACGGACCATATCATGTACGCCGTATATTTTTCCATCTGAAATTTCATTGATATCCTGTAACATATATGATATTCCCCTCTTATATCCTCCGCCGGAGACACGCAGCCTGAAATGTGAAAAATTTAATTCAAAGTCCTGTTTTATAAATTTTGATCAAAGAACGCAAGCATGTTTTCACTCCACATTTTTGCAGAAGTATGATATCCAAGCCCGATTCCATGATCTCCGGTCGGATAGATTTCACACAGATGCTCTATGCCTGCTTTTTCCAGCGCCTCATTCAAACGCACGGTATTGCTCGCCGGCACACAGCCATCATCCGCATTTGCATAGGCATAAGTCATCGGATAATCCGACGTGATATGGAACTCAACCGATAATTTTTCACGAAGTCCCGGTTTCTCATTTGTATTATAAATATAACTTCCCTCGTGATATTCTGAAGTAAAGCTGATGACCGGATATAATAATCCTACTGCGTCCGGTCTGGCAGAAATTTTTCTATATTGTTCTACCATATCAGCTTTCTGGAATTTTGCAAGGTTTTCCAGTACATTTTCCTTTAATTCCTCATGGAGCAGCGCCTCACTCGCACAGAGATGACCGCCTGCGGATGCGCCCACGATCACGATCCGGTTCGGATCCACCTGATATTCCGCCGCATGTGCCCGCACATACATAACCGCTCTTGCAAGATCCATCTGTGGCAGCGGATAGTAGTTCGGACGGATCCGGTAGCATAAAATAAATGCCTTATAGCCGCCATCGCGTTCCATGCGCTGTGCAGGCTGAAGTCCCTCATTATAGAAGGATACCATCTCATAGCCGCCGCCCGGACAGAGGATCACTGCCGGTTTTAAGCCTGATGTATTTCTTTTTTCCTTGGAAACCGCCACAGATTCATAAGGCGGGATGGAATCACTGCCAGCAGTATGCGCAAATGCCTCGTTGTCCACAGCCGGATCACCGGTAAACAGCCAGACACCTTCCTCCGTATTTAAATCTGCATCCGGGATCCCGTTTTTCCAGTGTGACATTTTATCGCCTGCCGATGCATCATCATTTTCTCCCCACAGTGGAATGTACTTAAATTTCTTTGTCTCCGCCGTTTCTTTGATCAGGTTTGCACATTCTAAAAAGGCATCCGCTAAAAATGGTGCTCCCCACTCCATCGTTTCTTCCTTCTCAATCTGTGCCATCGTATGATCCCTGTGTTCCACCGGTACACGTGCCATAAAACAGGTTGGAAACAGATTGCCGGCTGCACGTCCGACCGGCTCTGTATTTAAAATTTCGTTCATGTTGTTGTTTTTTGTAAACATGTGACTGCCTCTCTTTATACTGATTTTTTCAATGTATTGATTCCTGCTTCACATATGATAATGTGAGATCTGTCTTTATCAAAACACTGACTATTACGAAAAAAAATCTGATGATACTTTTAATATACATCAGATTTTTCGTGCTGGGTACTAGAAAAACTATATTATTTTTGCATGGAGAATTTGTCTAAGCCAAGCTCTTACAGATTGTGTCCATATTGTAGTCCGGGACAGATTTTTGTTTCATTTAATTATTACGTATTTTCAGATACTCCAACCAGGCCTTCTCCGCTTCATATTTTGGCTCACATTTTTCAGCTGCCTCACAGATTTTTTGAATCACGTTTATATCCTCTTCCAAAATATTTGCTATTTCTTCTGTTGAACAACCCTTTTTTAATTTTTTACACACCAGACTAACCAGCTTTTTCATTTCGCCATTACTGATTCCAACCTCAAGAATGTTCATCTCCACTGCCTCCCATTCTTCTGATTCTTTTACCTCTGATACAATCCTGTCAAGCTCTATAAGCCGTTCATCCTTTACTTTAATTTCAGGATTATCTAATCGTGTATCTTTCATATATTGTAACAAACTTATCAACTCTTTGGAACCATTTTTACTTGCCATATTTAAGAAAATTTTTGTTGTACCATCCTCAGGATGTAATCCTGTTATTTCTTCACATCATCATGCATATTATTTTCCATTTCCATATTGATCTGCCTATTATCAACGGTTTTCCCCCACGCATCCAAACGTATCGCCCTTTTTCCGTAACGATTTAAAATAACCTCCTCTACCTTAACCTCCTCCATCTTAATATCCGGTTCATCTAAAATAATACTTAATGTATTTTCATAAGCCTTTCTATTTTTCATTACAGTCCATTTGATAACCATATTGATTTACTTTTGAATTGTATTTTTGACTATTAAGAACTATATTCATAATATACTACATCAAAAAACACATCTCAATCATTTTATTATGAAAAATTTATAAACCACTACCACAAAAAAATACCGGATAAAGACGCAGTTCCAAAACTTTCTGCGTTCTTTATCCGGTATCTATCATTCTGCTATGTTTTCCATCGACTTATCTATAAAGCCTAAAAACTTTCTGTCTCAATTAATCCTCAAACGGAATAACTGCTCCATCATAAGTATCGTTAATGAATTTCTTGATGTCATCAGATTTTAATACTTTTACAAGTGCCTGGATGCCAGGGTTGTTCTCGTTTCCTTCTTTTACAGCGATGACATTTACATATGTTTTTGCTGCCTCAGAATCAGATGTCTCGTATGCTAAGGAATCCTGTGCTACAGAGTAACCTGCCTGTAATGCGTAGTTACCGTTTAATACAACGAATGCAACTTCCGGTGCCACTCTTGCTACCTGTTCTGCTGCGAGCTCTTCGATCTTTATGTTGTGCGGGTTCTCAGCGATATCGTTGACAGTTGCCTCTAAGCCGGCGCCGTCTTTTAAAGTGATGATGCCGTTATCCTGTAACAGTAATAATGCTCTTGCCTCGTTTGTGGTATCGTTTGGTACTGCGATCGTATCGCCGTCTGCTAACTCAGAGAGATCTTTCTTTGTTCCCGGATAAATTCCGAATGGCTCGTAGTGAATGCCGCCTGCATTGACAAGGTGTGTACCTTTCTCTGCGTTGAAGTTCTCTAAGTAAGGAATGTGCTGGAAGTAGTTTGCGTCGAACTCGCCGCTCTCTACTACCTCGTTTGGAAGTACGTAATCATCAAAAATTGTGATCTCTAAGTCCCATCCCTGATCTGCAAGGATCTTCTTTGCTTCCTCTAAGATCTCTGCATGTGGTGTTGCAGAAGCTGCTACGGTAATCGTGCCGCCCTCTGTTGTCTGTGTGTCAGCTACGCTCTCGGATGCTTCACTTTCTGCTGCAGTGGTGTCTGCAACTGCTGCGTCATTTGTTTCTGCTGCATCGTTTGTTTCTGCTGCTGCGTTATTATCTGCAGCTGCATTGCCTGCTGTGTTGCTGCTGCCGCATCCTGCGAATGCAGATACAGCTAAAACGCCTGCTAAGATTGTGGTAAGTACTCTTTTTTTCATAATATGAATCCTCCTTGTTTTGCGGAGCAAAATGCGACTGCCTTTGCAGGAGCAGAGGATTTTACTCCTTGTTTTGCGGAGCAAAATGTCTGCTATGCATGCTATGCTCAATAGCTTGCATAGCATGTGCCTCTTGCATGGAGCAATGCCCAACACATTGGGCAGGATTTTACTCCTTGTTTATACAAATGTTAAAAAACATTGTTTACGTTTATTTTCTGCGATCTAAATTGCTCGCAAGCTTCATGCCGATCGTCTGGAATATCTGGAATAAAATTACCAGTAAAATAACCGTTACGATCATGATATCGGTCTGCCATCTGGTATAACCATAGCGGATTGCGATATCTCCAAGTCCACCGCCGCCGACGGTTCCTGCCATTGCGGAATATCCTAAAATTGTTCCAAGTGAAATGGTTGCCCCTACGATCAGGGATGTACGCGCTTCCACTAACATGACTTTTGTTACAATGGTAAAATTGGATGCTCCCATGGAACGCGCTGCCTCAATGACACCTGCGTCCACTTCCTTTAAGGAAGACTCTACCATTCGTGCAATATATGGTGCCGCTGCTATGACAAGCGGTACGATCGTCGCTGTCGGACCATAGCTTCTTCCGATCAGAAATCTCGTAAACGGAATCAGCACGATCAGTAAAATCAAAAACGGTACGCTTCGGATCAGGTTTGCGATCACGTCTAATACCTTGTAAACTGCTGTATTCGGATGAATTCCATCTTTGTCAGTGACCGTTAAAAGAATTCCCATCGGAAGTCCGATCACATAACCGATCAGTGTCGATGTCAATGTCATATAAAGTGTGTCCTTGATGCCCTCTAACAGCATCATGATAATCTGCTCATTCCACATCTTCGGTCACCTCCTCAACTGCGAGTCCTTTTTCTTTTAAATATTCCTCAATATCCACCTGTAAATGTCTATCCTCCGGAAGTCCTAAAATCATTTCTCCCTTGGCTACACCGCCGACATTCTTGGTGTCTGCCCTTAAAATATTGACCGGTGTTTTAAACTGTAAGATCATGTTTGCAATGACCGGCTCAAATGCGGAATTTTCAGAAAAGACGATTCGGATCTTTTTATCTCCCTGCATGCGCTCCTGAACTGCATTTGCCAATGGTGCATTGTTATTCCCCGGCTGATCCCTTAAGATCAGTTCCTTTGCAGCTTTGGATTTCGGATGGGAAAAGATATCCTCCACAAGTCCGTCTTCCACTAACACACCATGTTCAATGATCGCCACATGGCTGCAGATCTCACGGATCACTGACATCTGATGTGTGATGATCACGATCGTGATGCCAAGTTTTTCATTGATCTCTTTTAGCAGCGATAGGATCGAAGCGGTTGTCTGTGGATCTAATGCGCTGGTCGCCTCATCGCAAAGTAAAATCTTCGGATCGGAAGCAAGTGCTCTTGCGATCGCAACTCTCTGTCTCTGTCCTCCGGAAAGCTGTGCCGGATATGCCTTTTCTTTTTCGGAAAGGCCAACCGTTTTTAACAGTTCTCTCGCTCTTTCTCTCGCCTCTTTCTTTTTCTTTCCCTGAATCTGCATCGGGAAACATACATTGTCAAGTACACTCTTTTGCATCAGAAGGTTAAAATTCTGAAAGATCATCGCAATATCGCTGCGCTGCCCTCTTAATTCCTTCTCTGTCAATGCTCCTAATTCCTGACCCTCGATCAGCACCTGACCCTCTGTCGGTTTCTCTAAGAAATTTAAGCATCGTACCAGTGTACTTTTTCCAGCTCCCGACATACCGATGATTCCGTAGATATCGCCCTGCTCCACCGTCAGATTGATATCACTTAATGCCTCAACGGTCACTCCCTTTTGTTCAAACCTTTTATAGAGATGTCTGACCTCAATTGCTGCCATACATGTTCTCCTTTCTTCCTGCCCTATGTGAGCACCTGTCTGCACTCCGCGCTCCATATTAACACAAATTTTATTTTAAGGCAAAAAAACAGATGCTCCCTCGCGGAAACATCTGTTTTACATTTTCTATCAACGCATAAAATCAGATATCTTTCCGCACACGAAATCGTCCCATACAGCGCATACACATCATGCCGCACATGGATCCTGTCATCATCATTTTGTCTGCTGTTGTATAGGTCTTAATTTCTGTACGCATATCTGATCTCTCCTTTCTCCTACTGCTCTGTCTTGATTTGATAGTCCTTATTATAACAGGTAGTTACAGAAAGTGTTAATATTGGAAACCTTGAGTTGGTTATAGGCTTCACCTATAACTGATTACATCACATTTTCCCTGTATTTTTTTAATTCTTCGATATAGATCTCCCCGATATAGCTGACTTTTGCCCCTTTCCGCTTCACATAGCCAATGCGCATTTTCTCCGTTTCCTTTAACGGGATTGCCATATAGTCACTGCCGTTTAGTTCCTCACAGATAATTCCGGAACAGAGCGTATAGGCATTTAATCCAATCATCAGATTCAGAAGCGTGGCACGGTCATTTGCCTTGATGAGTCTTTTATAATCATAAGTACTCTTCATTTCCTCCGCCAGATAAAGCGAATGGTGTTCGCCCTGATCAAAAGAAAGACATGGATACGCATCGAGTTCTTCCATCGAGATCACTTCCTGTTTTGCCAGCGGATGCCCGGACCAGAGGTAGACATAGGTGTCGCAGGAAAACAGTTCAATAAATTCCAATCCGTGTTCTCTGATGATCTTATTCATGACTTTCTCATTGAAATCATTCAGATATAAAACCCCGATCTCACTCCTGAAATTTTTTACATTTTCAAGTACATCATAAGTGGTCGTCTCATGGACTGCAAATTCATACTGTTCCATTCCAGCCTGTTTTACCGTCTCCACAAATGCCTTGACTGCAAATGTATAGTGCTGCATGGATACGCTGAACTTTTCTTTGACCTGCTTGTCGATATAGCGGGAAGTGAGCAGTGTAAACTGCTCCGTGACCTGTCTTGCATATCCTAAAAACTCTTCCCCCTCCGGTGTCACCAGGATTCCCCGGTTAGAACGCACAAACAGCTCAAACCCGATCTCCGTTTCAAGTTCCCGGATCGTCTCTGAGAGACTCGGCTGGGAAAGAAATAGTGTCTTTGCCGCCTCATTCATCGATCCGCAGTCCGCGATCGTCAATGCATATTTTAACTGCTGCAGTGTCATCTGATCCTCCCTTTACCCTTCCACATCCCCGGTCTGTTTTAAATATCTCTTCTTGCTCGAAAAACCTCTTCCCGACACTTCACTGACTTTATTGATAATCACAAAGGCATCCGGGTCTACTTCATGAATCAGTTTTTCCGTTTTGGCAAGCTCACGCATGGATACCACGGTCAGAAGCATCATCGTGTTATTTCTTAAGAACCCTGTCTCGCTGTTTAACAGTGTCACACCGCGGTCAATATCTTTTAATACCGCTGTGCGGATCTCATCAATATGGCTGCTGACGACCTTGATCTGCATTTTCGTAGTTCCAAGCATCAGACATTTATCCAGCACTGCGCTGTATACGATCACAAGCAGAATGCCATAGAGTACCTGTTCACCTGTGCTGTGAAATACCTGAAGGAGTAAGATCAGCATATCAAATACATAGATGGAACTTGACACCGGAATCTTAAAATACTTATTTAAGATCAGCGGCGGAATATCCATGCCGCCCGTGGAAGCCCCCATCCGGATGACAAGTCCGATCGCTGCCCCGATACAAATACCGCCAAAAACAGTACACAAGATCAGGTCATCGGTAATCCGGTAACCCCCAAGCAGCCTTGTGATCAGTTCGAGTGCAATCGGGTAGCTGAATGTGCTGACAATCGTATTTGCCGCAAACTTCCACCCGAATGCAAAAAATCCGATCAGAAACATAATGGTATTAAATACAAATACAAACACGGTGACCGGCGTGTGGAAAACATCATTGACAAACAGTGCGATACCGGTCGTTCCACCGGTGATCAGCCCGCTTGGCAGAATAAACATTGCAATTCCAAATGCATAAATGCAGTTTCCAAATATCACAACCAATGTTTCCACAATTCTTTTTAAAATCTGTCGCATAAAACTCTCCATTCCTGCATGTGAAAAATCTTATTCTTCACACGGATGTCTCTCCGTAGTTATTCTTCGTCATCCTCATCCATGACATCTTCTTCATATTCGTCATACGCTCTCTGATGTCTCTTTTTGCTGCGGTTTTGATCCTGATGCGCCACATCCCGGATCAGACTTACGATTCCTTTATAAATCTCCCGGATGACCGCAAAAATAAAAAACATCACGATAAACCCGACTACTCCAAATACGATATCTGCAAATTCCATATTGCCGGTATTCGTCACCTTCTGTCCGATCTCAATCGCAAATGTGATCACGATGATCAGTGTAAAAACATAAATCCATGCGATCACCATCACATGATCGTGTTTTGCGAGCCATTTAAAAACAGGATACACCACAAAAATAAACATCATTCCCAAAATTCCAATGACTAAAAAATGCAATTCCTTATCACTGAAATTGTATTCGTATGCATCATTGAACCGGAGCAGATAACTATGTATCTTCGCGAGCAGTTCCACAATGCCATAAAGTAATTCTTTCATAAACCTCATCCTTTCTACCGGGAATTATCGTAATATATCTTTTTTAATTTGTAAAGAAAGAAACCTTTAATTTCCCATAAATCAAAAAATACCCGGGGTCTTGCGACTCCGGGCATCTCTCATCTACTTTGTAACCTGTGATCAATATACATGTTTCTTTGACTTATGCGCTTCTCTTGCCTCTTCTACTGCGGCATGATCTGCAATATTGATCTTGGCTGCTGCCTTTTTCTTTTTTAATGGATGTTTTGGATTCTTATCTGACATACTATACGCTTCCTTTCTGCATATCATCTTTCATCCTTTTACTTTATTTCCTTGCTTCGGTTACGTTATAGCACTATAAATCAGCAAAGTCAAGTATTATCCATCTGTTTTTTTGTTATTTTATGATTTCTTTTAAATTTTCAGAATATTTTTATAATTCATAATCTGAACCTAATGCAGTGTAATATACACGAAATCCATGCCTTTTCTTCTCCACATAGTCCATACGGATCAGCAGATTGATAAATTCCTGTATCAGACCTTTTTCCCAGCGTCTGTTATACACTTCATTCACTGCTTCCGTTAACTCAGCAGTACACATCTCTTCATTTCTGTCCCACAGAATATTTAAGATCATATTGGCTGTGTCCGGAAGATTGTCTAAAAATACACTTTCCATCTCCATCACTCTGCTCCTCATCTTTCGTAATGCTCCGGTACTTATTCAAACCGTGACTTTCTGCCCATGAGTTTAGCATAGATTTGATGGCATTAAAATAGATATGTCCGATATTCTCGGAAACACGTCCTTTTCACATTTATATTCTTAATATGGCGGATTTTCCCAGGTTTATGCGTCAATTCCAAGTTCCGCCGGAAGGAAACGCGGACAGACATTCTCGGATGACGTGATCACGGACGCCGCCAGACGTGTTCCAATCTCCACCGCTTCCTCTAAGGTTTTTCCGTATGTCAGACCACTTGCCACACCTGCGCAAAACGCATCGCCTGCTCCTGTCGTATCTTTTACCTGTACTTTTTTTGCCGGGCAGATGCCGTATGTGCCTTCCCGGTCTGCATAGACCGCACCTTTGCCTCCCATCGTCACAACCATGGACGGAATATTGGCACGTTTTACACAGCCTGCAAGAATTTCTGCGAGTGCTTCCGGTGTCTTTTCGCTGTAATCATCCGAAAAGAACATCCCTGCCTCTAACTGGTTACAGATAAAACAGTCAAATTTCCGCAGGAAATCTCTTCTCTCTGCCGCAATACTCATATTGCTGACAACCCCGTAAAGCGGTTTTTTAAACTTTTCACACAGACTTACCACTTTTTTTACGATCTCTTTATCCATATCCACTTCGATCACGACAGAATCAGCATTTTCAAAAATCTCATCCCCGGATTCTTCCAACACATCAAGAATCGGCATCAGATTCGGTCTCTGTGAAATTGAACCGGCAACATCTCCACGATGGTCAAATACAGCAAGCCAGGTTCCCATTCCATTTGGAATCGTTAACATGTATTCTGTATTTACTTTATGATTCTGCAGTTTGTGAATGACATCACTTCCAAGTGCCGAATCATCCACAATTCCCAAAAATGTAGGGCGCAGTTCGATATTCGCGATATCTTCTACAACGTTACGGCTGACACCTCCATGGATATATTCGATTCTTCCCGCATTTCTCCCATCCGGGATATAAATATCTTCCGGAAACCCCTTGATATCCACAAATACTGCACCAATTACTACAATTCCATTTTTATTTACTGCCATATATTTCAATTACCTTTCTATCATTTTCTGATATGGATCTCCGGGATCGCCACACTGTCATAAGTAATTCCCGGCTTTTTTTCATCTTCATCTGCCGCATCCTCCGGTTCATGTGTATGGATCTCCGGAACCGCAAGATTATCATAAGTCAGATTGTATTCGTGACCTTTCTCTCGTTTCTTTCTGAATTTAAACATACTTACTCCGTTTCTTCTATTATAATATATTGATGAAAAATGTAATAACCAGACTGTTGATAAAATCTGCAAACAGACTTCCGATCAGAGGAATGATCAGATACGCCTTTACGGACGGAGCATATTTTTCACACAGCACCTGCATGTTTGCCATGGCGTTCGGTGTCGCGCCCATTCCAAATCCACAGGTTCCGGCTGCAAGCACCGCTGCGTCATAATCTTTTCCCATCACATAAAATACCACAAACCTTGCAAATACACAGATCAAAACTGCCTGTACTGCCAGCAGTATGATAAGCGGCAGTGCAAGCGACGCAAGCTGCCACAGTTTTAACGTGATCATTGCCATTCCAAGGAACAATGACAGCGAAATACCACCGATATCATTGATCTCTCCCATATGGATCACAAACTTGCCGGAATACTCTCCGATATTACGAAACAGTGCCGCTGCGATCATTGCGCCGATATAGATTGGGAACGTCATTCCTGTTTTCGTCAGAAGCCAGGAAAAAACGGTGCCCAGTCCGATTGCCAGAATCAGCTGAAACACTGCAGATGCATACATATTCGTATGACGCTCATGTTTCTTTTCATCTTCCACCAGAAGACTGTCATCTTCCGGCACAACCGTATCGAGCAGATTTTTCTTTTCGATCAGTTTCCTGCCAAGCGGTCCGCCAACCAGACTTCCCGCGATCAGTCCAAATGTTGCCGCCGCGGTACAGATCGTCGTTGCACCTTCCACATTCAGATCCTCCAGAACCGGGCCAAACGCGCCCGCAGTTCCGTGTCCGCCCACCATCGGGATCGAACCGGTACACATACCGATCAGCGCATCAATGCCAAGCAGATGGGATGTTCCGATTGCAAGCAGATTCTGTAAAACGATCAGGAGAATGACCAACCCTAAAAATATCGCCAGCGACTTTCCACCACTCTTTAACACCTTCAGATTTGCCTGAAATCCTACTGATGTAAAAAAGAATACCATACACACTTCCCTTAAGGTATCATCAAAAGAGATCTCCATAAATCCACTGCTATAACAGATACATGTGACGATTGCAAATAGCAGTCCCCCGACGACCGGCGCCGGAATACAGAATTTTTCCAGTACATGTATCTGTTGTTTTAGATAACTACCCAGCATCAGCACCAGCACCGAAGCTGCCAATGTCTGATACATATCCAACTGAACTTCCATATTTATCCTTTCGATTCTAATTCTCAAACCGGATCTTATTTTTCAAATCCGGTATTTACTCTGTCGGCACCTCGATACCGCACTCTGCATAATATGCCGCCGCACCCTTATGAAACGGGATTGTAATACCTCCAATCGCAGACTGCTCGTCCTCTTTTAATTCGATTGAGGCCGCATAGCGGATATCCTTTCCATGTGAAAATAAAAGTTCCGTCAGCTCTTTTACCGTATTCTCCGATAAACTGTCACCTGCCAGAAGCACCGCCTGTACAGACAGTGTTTTTACCTCTTCTGTCTGACCGGTATAAGTGCCTGCCGGAATCGTATATTCGGAATAAAACGGATATGCCGCCTTTAACCGGTTCCGGCATTTTACATCAATACTCAACAGCCGGATTCCGCATTCCTTTGCCAGTTCCCCGATCACCGTAGTCTGTGTTCCCGCTGTACAAAAGAACGCATCGATCTCTCCATCTGCAAGTTTCGCTGCCGCCTCCGTGTAATCCAAATTGACAGTCTTTACCATATCTCCGCTGATGCCCTGTGCCTGCAGAATCTGGTTTGCGTTCCGCTCTGTCCCGGATTCCTCTGCCCCGATACTGATCGTTTTCCCAAGAAGATCATCCAATGTCTTAATCTCTGAATCCGTGCGCACGATGATCTGACATGCCTCCGGATAAAGCGCTGCAACCGCTTTATATCCCTGGTATGCTTTGTCCCGGAATTCCCCGGTTCCATGATAGGCTTCCTCCACCAGATCTGCCTGGGCAATCCCCAGTTCAATATATTTGCCCGAAAGAAGTCTGACATTTGCTGCAGATCCGGCAGTATTCCTTGTTTCAAGTTTATATGAAAAATCCTCTTTATTTGCAAGACTGACATATGCATTGGCAAAGGAATCGTACATTCCGCCGATTCCCGCAGCTCCAAACCGGATTGTTTTCCGGTTTGCGCCGCATCCTGCCAGCATTAAGATCATTGCCAGTCCAAGAAAAATATACCGACTTTTTATCAATCTATGCCCCCTCCTTTTCGATTAACTTTTATCTGCATGTTATGCATCTGATCTCGCATATGCATTTTTCATCTGACCGCTCAGTTCAAACAGTACCTTATCGAGTGTATCTGTGGTTTCTTTCTTTAACATTCCGGCAACCGCACGGTTTGCCTCATGCCGGATCTCTTTTCTTTTTGCTGCATCCGTCTCTTGGGAAAGAAGTGCATCATAACGATTAATCAGCTCATGACCTTTCGCTAACACATGTTCCTTATATCTTTCAATATGGAATACCGAACTGCGGTAAGAGGCGTCTGCCATCGCCGCGATCATCCTGCCTGACCAGTAAAAATTGTCCGTGGAAACCTCACCTGTGGTGTTGCAGAGATAGTCCGGTGTCTCATCGATATCCGCATAAAACGGAACCAGTACATTAAACGCATTAGATGCAAATGCGATCCACTCGATCACATTACAGTCACATTCCATTTCCGGACGCATCTGGATCACAGCCAAAAAGTCATTGCGGTTGATTCCGATCGAGCGGTATGCACCGCGCATATTTTTCTCCCCGTATGCCGCATACGGATCGTACGGCGTCCCCTGGAAGTGGGAGGACAGCACATATTTTACATCCTCCACCGTGATCTTCTTTTCCGGTACCATACACCACGGAATGTCGTCGGACTGCGGGGTATAGTCTGCATGTTCTCCATCCCAGACTTTCGTGTGCGGATTTAAGCAGCGCTCCATATACCACGCTCTCGGCGTATTGTATACATGGTCTGCGTCATCATGGCTGCCAAACGCATCTCTCGGATTTAAGCTGCCGTCCATTGAGAGATTCAGATGATTTTTCTCAATAAATTCTTTCAGATCTGAAGAACACATATATTCTTTCTGATCAGATAGCGCATCCTCAAGATCAAAGTGGTCAATACCAAGCTGGTTTGGCATGACAACATATACATCATCCGGCACCCTTCTTGCGATCCAGTGATGTCCGCCGATCGTCTCAAGCCACCAGACCTCATCCTGATCCTGAAAAGCGATTCCGTTCATCTCATAGGTGCCGTACTGTTCTAGCAGAGAACCAAGGCGTTTCACACCCTCTCTTGCACTGCGGATATACGGCAGAACGATACATACGATATCCTCCTCGCCGATCCCGCCAGGTACTTCTTCTTTTCCATCTTCCGCCGGCTGAAGTTTAACTAGCGGATCTGCTCCAAGCACACGCGGATTTGATGTGATCGTCTCCGTTGCTGTCATCGCAACATTTGCCTCATTGACACCTGCCGCTGCCCAGATTCCTTCTCCCTCCACGGCATTTGGCACCGCCGTATAGCGCATCGGATCATCCGGAAGTTCGATTGTCACATGTGAAATAACAGATTTATATGTTTTCGGCTGCTCCTCCGGATGAATAACAACAAATTTTTTCGGTGTAAAATGTCCGGAACCGGAATCATCATTTCTTGAGATCATCGTAGAACCGTCATAAGATGCTTTTTTCCCAACAAGTATTGTAGTACATGCCATTTTTATTATCTCCTCTCAAGTGTTTTGTCTATTCTGCCTCGTCATAAAAAATTTTGTCTTTTTCTAACACCGTTCCGACACCATCCTTCACCTCAACAATGCAGACAGAACAGTTTTTCGGGATTCCCCCGCGCCAGATATCTTCTTTATCATCATAAAAATTTGCCAGAAGACAGCGTCCGGCTGCCCCGTGTGTCGATATGAAGATCGTAGCATTTTCATATGCCTTGTTCTGTACCAGCGACTGATAAAAATCTTCGGTCCGTTTTAAAACATCCTGAAAACTTTCCCCGCCCGGAGCCCTCATGCAGTGATACGGATCATTGTAAAACTTATCAATAAAATCCGGTGGAAGGACTTTGCTGTCTCTCACACATTCTCCCTCCCAGTCGCCAAAAGAAAGTTCTATGATACGTCTGTCTGTGATCATAGGAAGATGTCTTCCCGCCATCACAAGCTCTGCCGTCTGTTTTGCGCGGATCAGGGGACTTGAAATGACAAGATCAAAATCTATGTCTTTCATGCCTTCACCGGTTAATTCTGCAAGACGGATGCCCGCATCATTTAACATGATATCGCGCTGTCCCTGCAGTTTTTTCTGTTTGTTCCACGATGTTTCACCGTGCCTGATTATGTATAATTTCATCTTTTTGCCTTTCTGTACTTTATCTCCGGGTAATAAACGAATTTTCTGCTCATTGCCTAACACATTATAGCATGAGATTTTTTCTTTTCCAAATCTTATCTATGATTTCAGATTACACCTGTCACTGACGTATTTTTTCCAAATCTGGATTCTTCACAGCCGATAAGCATTTTTTCCGCACAAAGTAATAGCAGATCACCTGCATCACGATCGTTGCCAGCCAGGATGCCGGATACGAGATAAACAGAAAATACAGGGATCTGTGAAGCGGGAAAAATACAAAGATCCATAAAATACGCATCCCGACCGTGCCGATTACAGACAATATCATGGGAACAGAGGAATACCCCATACCACGCAGTGCGCCTGGGAAAAGATCCATGATGCCGCACAGGAAATACGGCACGGTTGTGATGGAAAGTATTTCCAATCCACATGCAATCACATCCGGTTCTTTGGTATAGATCGTCAGTATCTGTGCCCCAAAGAAATATGCGCTGCATCCAAGCACAGCAGCAACACTCACAGACAAAATCAGACAATCCATCAGCACCCGGTCCATTCTCTTATATTTTCCCACACTAAAATTCTGACTCGTAAAACTCATGCAGGCCTGTGTGATGGAATTGACTGAAACATACAAAAAGCCAAGCAGGTTATTGGCTGCCGTATACCCCGCCATCGCCGTCGCACCAAAAGAGTTGACGGACGACTGTAACAGTGCGTTCGAAAAGTTGATCACTGTACTCTGAATTCCTGCCGGAATCCCAACCTGAAAAATCTGTTTCAGATAAGCACCATTGATGGACAGCTTTGAAAAATGAAGCTGGTAACTGCCCTGCGTCCTGCAAAGGCAGCGCAAAACAAGGATACAGGACACACACTGGGAAATGATTGTTGCGATTGCAACCCCGGCAACATCCAGATGGAATCCAATCACCAGGATCAGGTTTAATCCCGCATTGATACAGCCTGAAATGATAAGGAAGAAAAGCGGTCTTTTGGTGTCCCCGACGGCACGGAGTATCGCTGCACCGTAATTATAGAGCATAAAAAATGGCATCCCCATAAAATAGATCCGCATATATAAGGTTGACTGACCGATCACGTCATCCGGTGTACCCATCAGTTCCAGTGCTCCCTTCGCAAACAGCACACCAACAAATGCCATTGCAACACCGCTGATCAGTGCTAACGTGATCGCAGTATGTACGGTCTGTGACATTTCTTCCTCCCGTCCTGCGGCATAAAATCTTGCCGCAAGCACATTCGCTCCAAGTGAAATTCCGATAAACAAATTCACAAATACATTGATCAGTGCCGTTGTCGAACCGACCGCTGCAAGCGCCTGACTGCCGCTGAATCGTCCCACGACGATGATGTCGACTGCATTAAACATTAATTGTAAAATTCCCGAAAGCATCAGAGGGAATGCAAAGGAAATTAATTTATCCATGATAGTGCCGTTACACATATCGATTTCATATTTATTATTTTTCAATGAGAGGACTCCTTTCCTGATTTCTTACTATCTGTATTTTATTATGCGTATCTTGTTATGCATAAATTTGTATTGAATATTTTACATTGCGTATCTTACTGCCTTTTTGGGGCTTCGTCAATAAATTTTGTTTGGTTATCAAAAGGGGGATCTAGAACGTAATGGAGCAGCCTGCTGGTGAAAGCAGACTGCCCCATCTTCAGAAAACATGTAAAAATTTTATTATCGTGAATGATTTACGACCCGGACGGGATGCGCACGATATAATGCTCTCCATCCCGTTCCACCCGTGTTAAGACCGGAATATGTTTTTTACGAAGCTGATGCACAACCGGATAGGTCAAAAAAACATCGCCTTCCACATAAACAGCTTCCGGTTTTTCCTTTAAAATCTGTTTCACCTGGTCTTTGATCCGGCTCTTCCACTGTTGCTTTTCCATGATAACTTCTCCGTAAATTCCCTGCACCTCAAGTTCCGGGACATCCGGCAGCGCGCAGTGTGAAATGCGCGCATGCTCCATTCCTGGCAGCTGCTGTAAGAGTTCATCCGCTTCTTTTCCACCGCCAAAATTTACGATCACCGGCTCCTCCTTAAAGCAGGACAAACTGATCTTACATGCCGCCACGGCATCTTCTAATGTGCCAGCCGTCATCAGAAAACCTCCCTTGTGGCAGAAGCCTGCACTGAAAAGTCCTGTTGCCTGCACCAGCTCCTCATTTTCTAATCCAAGCCATTTTTCCGGGAAGCTGCACTTGTAATTCATGGAGTATTCTCTTTTCTGTGGCTGGATACAGTAACCGCCGCGGTTGGATGGGAAAATCACAAATGCGATATCGGTTTCTGAGAGCCTTTTCTGACACGGGATAAATTCCGGCAGAACCAGTATTTTCGCCTCATCTTCCGGTTTTTCTCCTGCCTCAAGTGCCTTCTGCTGTGCCTCTAAAACTTCCTCGATCCGTTTATCTGCCCGCTCATTTCCAAGATAGCGTTCAAATTTATTTTCCAAAATCATTCCGGCTACACCGACTGCCCGGAAAAATGCGTCATCACTGCTGCCCGCTGCATCCCAGGTCGGATTGAAATTTCCGATCAGTGTTGCGAGTTCATTTTTCTCCCCGGTATTGTCATTGTTATCCAGCGGCTGAACAAATGCCTCATCAAACGCCTGCGCGAGTTCCTCTCCTAAGATTCCGGCTCCAAGCCGCTCCCAGAGCAGTCCAAATGCCGCATACGGCACTCCGTTTTCACGGATCCTGCTGTCTTTCTGATGATGGTCATACTCTCCGCGTCCGATATCAAATACGATCCCGTCATAGCCTTCGGGAACTTTGCTGCCACGCGTGATCGTGATTTCCGGATTTAAGTAGAGCAGCAACGCTGAGGAAAAAACGTCATCCGCGTGAAACTTACCGCTGTGGGTAAATGCTTTTGCGTCTTTTTTGGTGATCTGTTGTAATAATGTGTGATTCATGATGATATCCTTTTACCTTTTTACATGATTACCTATTTTAAATTTTAAACTGACTGATGATCGTTTCAAGTTCATCCACAATTTCTTTATTGTCCAAAACCGCATCCACAATTTTCTTAAACTCTTCATCGATCTGTGTCATATATCCGGAATTTTTCACTACTTCTTCCTTCTGTTTATCAAACCCATCCATAATGCCATTTACATAATAATGAATACGTTCCATACTCTGCTGCAGTTCATCTATACAGCCCCCAAACTTCTCCATCTGATCTTTAAAATTATGTGCATCGCTTGCATATTCCTCGCCTGTATGTACGTGAACATCATAATCTGAAATAACATTTGTTTTCACATAGTTTAGCAATTCAAAAGAAGCTTCCGCCAGTTTATGATATCCACGATAAACGTATTAATTTTCTGAATTTCCCCTGCAGTCTTTGATGATTCCTCTGCAAGACTGGATATCTCGTTTGCCACAACTGCAAACCCTTTGCCACTTTCTCCCGCTCTTGCGGCCTCAATGCTTGCATTCAGCGCAAGAAGGTTTGTCTGGTCTGCAACATTCAGAATCTGGTTTGTAAGCTGTTGTATCCGCTCTACTTCCTTCGATTCTTCAATTTTATCTTCAAGCGTCTTTCCAATTCTCACAATCGTATTCTGCATACATTCTCTGGCAGATACGGCATCTTCTTCTAACTTTTCCGCTTTTTGTCCAACCTCACCAATGTACTCTGCCTGCGATTTTGTCTCATGTATGACGGATGACATCATCTCCTTATTGCTCTGTGCATTTTCAGCGATCTTATGCACCATGTCGCTCATTTCAAGAACCCTGCCTTCCATAGCGTTCATGGTAGCATTTACTTTCGACACTTCATTTGCAGACGAAGTTACAATATTATTTACATGCTCTGAATTACTTAAAAGTTTCTTTTCACTTGCACTGATATTTTGAATGATCTCACGCAAGTTCTCCAGAAAGATATTTAAACTGTCTGCAATATTTCCAACCTCATCTGTCGATCTTACATTTATCTTTTGTGTAAGATCCCCCTCTTTCTTTGCAAGCTCACTCATTTTCTCCGCTATCACACTTACATTTCTTGACAAAACACCACTGATAATAAGCGAAAGTGCTGCTGCTATCACCAATCCTGCAAGTTCAATGATTACAAATTCTTTTATAAATATGTTTTCCTGAAGTCTGATATCAGTTGCAGAACAATCCACTCCTACAATTCCTGCAATTGCACCGGAACTATTGTAAACCGGAGCAAATGCACTATAAAAATCTCCCCACTCATCGGATGTCATTTCACTATCAACTGTGGCATTCCCGTCAAATGCCTCTGCTATTTCATCATAAATCTCATATTCTTCGCCAATCGCAGCCCCTTCTTCAGTATCAGCGTCAACAATAAATTCCAGCCTGTCACCATTCATCCGCATTGTATATATGTATTTGATATCATCTCCACACAAGAAATCCTGCAGCTGCGATAATATTTCTTTATAATTTTCTGTTTTCTCATCTCCGGCTTTAATTTGTCCTAAAATATCACCATCGATTCTTTCCGCGGCAATTTTAGCTGAATTTCTGGCATTTTTCTTACACTGTTCTAACAATGTATCTTTCGCCTGTACGATAAAAAACCAGCCGATCAGATTCGTCACAATCAAAACACATGCTATCATTCCGGTCAAAATTTTTGCACGTATGCTGATTTTAAAATTTTTCTGTGATTTACCCTCTTTCATGCTGTCCTCCGCCCTTCATATCATTTATATGAATATTATAGCGTTTTGCATTCTCTCTGGCAAGAAAATCAAACTTGCTAAGTTCTTCTTCCCTCGTCCGGCAATGAATCATTCCATCGTCAGCATACCTTTCAAATGGTGCTTGCGGAAAATTTCTTTTTCCGCGTATTCCCCGATATCCTTGACCTTGCGCCAGGGAGACCGGAATAACATTTTGCATTGATTGACGGTGACCCTGATCAACCAGTTTTTCAAATGGAAATCTGATTCAATCCGATACTTTCCTGATAGCCCGCCATCCCATATTTTGTTACCGCATCCACGACAGGGAGCAGCCTTTCATCTGTAATCTTTTGCAGCATTTTCTTTCTCTTTTCAGAAATTATTTCTTTCGATCTGCACTGCTCATAATCGAAAGGCGTCATATGCCAATAGCAGAATGTTCCCCGATAGTACTGCGATAATTTTTGTGCGATCAGTATCCCCTCCGGATCGAGATCGCCGGAATAATATACCTTAGTTCCTGACTTTGCAAGCAGTTCTAACACCAAAAGCCCTGCCAGTCTTGGCTGCCCATTCATGCACATGCACGACTTTTCTCCACAGATCAGGGCAAAAACAGACGGGTTTTCCACGATAAAGATCTCATGATCCACACACTCGATACGCTCCCATTCAGAAAGTACTGTAAGCGGCACCTGCACCATATTTTTTTCCTGACAGAATCCGTCCATCCCTCTGTGTAATTCTCCGTTCTTTTTGATCGCATGCACGTTATAAAGCAATGCATAATTGGAAATATCATCGATTAATATCCCGGCAAGAAGATAGCTTTTCTGTCTCTTATATGCAGGAAACATTTCTAAAGTTTCCACCTGTATGCCCCTCTGTCCTAAATCCATTTGTATGACCTGATAAAGGATCTTTCCCTCTGCCGTGCCCTGGTCAAATGCATGCGGATTTCCAGTTACAGCAGCGGCAAATACCGCGAGGTACACGCTCTTTTGTGTGCGGTACGGCAAAGCGTTATATAGGTTCGCACACAGCCAGAGAAGGCGTTTCCACTCTTTTAAGTTCTCTTTGTCGCTGCTTTTTAAAATATTTTCGAATGTATCAAACTCCAAAAAGGCAGGAGTCCCTTTGAAATTTTCAAGGAACTCCTTTTTTATCTCCCGTATCTGATTTTCTTTAAATGCCTTTTCCTCTGCCTTTCCAATCAGCGCTTTTCCAAAATACTCTGCCAGCACTTCTTCCGGTGTGACCGTCCCATATTTGCTGCAGGAAAGTGCTTTTCGGAATTTTTCAGCAGAAACCGTAATACTTTTTTTGCCATGAAAATTCTGGCAGAAGAATCCTTCTAACGTGTCAAGTCCGTCCCCGGATATATTCTTTACAGTCACTTTACCCGAAAATCTGCCGTAGGAACTGTATTTCTCACGAAAACCTGTAAAGATGCGCTGCCAGATCTCATTTTGCCTGAAATATGCCACGCAGTCACGTTTTAACTTTTCATGCCCTGTCAAATTGTTCAATCTCTATCCCTCTTTGTTCTACTTTTTCTTCATCATCTAACAGTTCTTTACTGTGTCCGTTCCATAAATAAGGCATTACGGTAACAAATTTCGCGTTTTCCGGGCGGATCAGCTGATAAATTGCCAGCGCATCCAGCGTATCACAGTCTCCCCACAATACCTGTGAATTGATAATAAAATCAAATTCAAACTGTGTCATCAGGCGGAACATGTCTCTGATATTCCGGTTGTCGACACCGGCAAATGCCTCATCTAACGAGATCAGTCTCGGCGCATCCGCCCTGCCGCCCTGATATTTTGCAACGACAGCAGAAAAGAGCGGTACATACATGGACATTGCTTTTTCTCCTCCACTGAACGTACCAAATACACTATTGGTCAGTTCCTTCTGGCGCTCTCCGCTTTTTTGGGAGAACAACTGAAATTCAAACCATTTTCTATAATCAAGTGTTTCTTTCATGATCTGATAAAAGGAGATCATTCCGGCACTGTCACGCGCATTGCGTCTCGCCTCGTCGACCTTTGACCTGAAATGTGCAGAAAGTCTTGCCGCCTCTTCTTCACTCATCAGACGGTAATCTTTCTTTAACAGTTCTACCAGTTCCCTGGTGTCAAGCTGATCCTCTTTTTCGGCTGTCTTACTCCTCCATCTGAGACTCAGTTTCAGACCGCTTGACGTATCCATGCCATTCATCAGCGTATTCATTTTCTGCACCCACAGATTCGACGCATTGATCTTTCCCCGGATCTTGCGGCTCACAGTATTGGCCAGAATATCTTCGAATAATTCCCGGTCTCCGTCTTTGATCAGGTTTTCAAGCTCACTGATGTCTTCATCAAGATGTGTCAGCAGACTTGCAAACGTTACCTTCGTCCCCTGATATCTTGCTGTGATATCAAGCCGCTTTGGGGTATAATCATCTATTTTTTCACTCTCATCCGATTCTGCAAATAATTCATTCTGCGTAAGCTGATAATCGGTCAGAAAACCTCTGTTTTCAAAATATACCCTGTTAAGGTCAGCGATAATACTGTTTTTTTCCATATCTTTGATATCCGTCAGCAGATAATCATAAATATGCCCTGCATCATCCGTAATCTCTTCTGGTACAGCCACATAAAAAAGTCCCCGCTCCTGTTCATAACATTTCCGGTAAAATTCCACTTTCTTTTCATATACCTTTATCGTATCCGCATTGCTGATACGGTTCGCTTCGATCAGCTTTGCTTCATCCGTCTTTTGTGTTTTTTCGGTCACACGTTTCTGAAACTCTTTCGGAAATGCATTCAGCCACGAAATGCAGGCATCTAACCTGTCTTTGACCGCTTCATAATCTGTCAGGGCAAGCTGTTCCAGAATGGATGTTCTTTCTTCCTGTTTTGAACTGATCTGCTTTTCGGTCTCCCTTATGTCATATCTGATCTGATCCATATCAAGATCTAAATCTTCTAAATGAACTTTGCGCTCCCTTAAGTATGCCGCGCTTCTTAAAATCATTTCATGTGCCGACTTTAACTCTACCAGATTTTTGTCATATTCCTCCGCTGCACTTTTTGCACTCTGGAACGTCTCATAAGTACAGTTGAGATACAATTTTTCAGCGATCTCAATCGCACCCTTTTTCTTTTCCTTTATTTCTTCCAGAAAGGCTGTCAGCTGCTCCCCCGTCTTTTCATTTTCACTCCGCAGCAATTCATACTTTTGTTCTTCCGCTAAGAGCAGCTTCATTGCCTCCCTCAGATCCGTATCGCCCGGAAGCGCATCATATTCTGATTTCAGCCGGTCCTTCCGTTCTGATAAATTGTTTCGTTCTCTCTCTAAACCTGCAATCTTTTCCTCTAACACCAATATCAGATTTTTACATTCTTCTATTTTTGCAAGCCTGTGTCTTTCCCTCGCTTTACTGCCCAGATACCCTGCTTCATATTCCCCGGTAACTGTTCCAGCCAGAACACCCATATGATAGGAACCATCCTCAGAAACTGACACATCATTCTCACCGCCATAAGCGATACTTGAAAGGATTTTTGTCAGTCTCTGGTTTGAAAAAATATCATTGACTTCCTCGTTTAGTTCCAGTACGTCCAACAGACTCTTTTCTGCCTGCGTTTTTCCTGCAAAAAGATAATGGTCTTCGCACCCTTTTACCGGTGTAAGAACCTGTTCCCTGTATTGCTCATCCACCACAATTGCATCGAGTATTCCCATTTTTAGCAGGGCTTCTTCTAAATGGTTACAGGCATCTTCATCCAGCTCCGATCCAAACTCTATCACTTTATAAAATTCCTGATATGGAATCCCTGCTTCATCCAGTCTCTGGCGGTTTCTTATCACAGCTTCTGATCTCTGTGGCTGTGGTTCTTTCTGATTTTCCCACTCACTCAGCTCTGTTTTTACTTCATCGAGTTCTGTTTTTGCTGTTTCCTGCTCCAGAAGAATGGAATTGATCTGCGTTTCTATTTTAGACTGCTTTTTGATCCATTGATCTGCAGCCTTCTGGCGTACCACCGCGTAGTCAGAATTTTCCTCATACGTATCTGCGAATGTACTGAGCTCCCTCAATAGTTCCTTTTCCAATTTCAGTTCCACATTGTTTTCATTCCATTGATAAAGTGCTTCTTTCCACTCATTTTCTACCTGGATCAGCATGTTTTCAAATTCCGATATTTTTCGCTGGAGTGCGTCTAATTCCCGGATCTGCTTCTCCCTTTTCTGGATCATTTCATCCTTCTGCCGGTCAAGACTTTTAAGTTCTGCGAGCAATTTTTCTCCATCATTGATATATTGACGTGTATGTTCAAACTGCTGCCTGTGAAGATCAAATTTATAATCATTTTCCAGATCAGCGCACAGTTCCTCACTCATAAATGCAAATTCCTGGAATGCCATCTGGTCTGCTTCCTCACGCATATCTTCTAACAGAGTCTCTACTTCTTTTTCTTTTTCATACTTTCTGTTTTCTTCCTCTTTGATCTGGTTTGTGACATCTCTGTACTGTGCTTCCTTTGCAGCCAGAAATGACTTTTTATCCGCAAGGATTTTATCATGAGCCTCAAGTTCTTTGGTAAGCTGTGCCTCTCTGCCCTTTAGCGCAACTGCATCACTTTTATTGAGGGACTCCTTTTCTTTTTCTAAGGTTTCCTTCTTCTGATTCATCTGCAGAATCTCTGTTTCAAGTTCCTCAATCTTCCGGTTACATTCTGCATATTTATCCTCATATGCCTTTTGTTCTGCTGCCGCTTTTTGTAATCTCTGCTTTGTACGTTCATATCTGTCCGCTTTTTCACAGAGCAGAAGTTTATTATATTTCTGGAAAACCGCATTGATCTTTTCAGCAGCCCCTCTCGCCTCCCTGCGCCCCTTTAAATTCATATTCATCATGTCCATATTTTCAATGGCTTCTGACATCGGACGCAGATCCTCATCCGAAAGCGGCTGGAGAGAATCACTCAATATATCATTGATCACAGACGGTTTGAAATCCTTTGACAGCTTTGGGGTTCGAAGCTGGATCAGCAGATCTACCATTTCCTTATATTCATCTGCAGTCTCAAATCCAAATATCTGTCTGTTGACATAATCCATGTAATCTGCCTGACGATCAAATACTCTTCCGCCTTCTGCCACCCTGTTTTCCAGTTCTTTTTTGGAAAGGGTCACTTTCTCACCCATATCTTTGTATAAGAAAAAGTCTTTGCCGATGCGTCTTCCATCTGTCAGACTGAAATACCATTTATCGAGCGGTTTATTTCGCTTTGCGCGGATTCCCATTCCGATCGTCAGATATGTTTCACTGTCTTTTCTTTTGAACTCAAGATAAAGATAACCAGTTCTCTCTTCCCTTCCATCATTTTCCTCGAGAAGATAACTGCTCATTTTACGATCCCTTGAACCAAACGGATCAAGTCTCTCCGGACTCATATTTCCGTCTAATAGTAACGGCACAACACTCTGCATCGTTACCGATTTTCCGGAACCGTTTGAACCACGGAGAAGCATCCGCCCCTTTACAAAAGGAAATTCCTGTTCATCATAATACCAGAAATTGATCAGCCCAATTTTATTTGCCTGCCATCTACTGTTCATTTTCATTTCCTCCTGTGTAATCCTGCGGATAACTTCCCTGTATTTTTCCGACAAGCGGACAGATTTTTATCTGATGCATATCATCCACTTTTTTTATAAACATCCAGCGTTCCATTTCATCTGTTACGTTTTTTATAAACTCCCCTTCCGGCATATCCCGGTAAAGTTTCGCAAAACCAGATCCATATTCCTTTTTCACATCCAGGATCAGAGATTCAAACTCAATCTTATCAACAAGACTCATTTCTTCCGGCGTTATTTTCCACACCTTACCTTCTATTTTTTCTCTGATCTTTCCAAAGGCAAGCATTAAAATATCTGCCAGGGAATTGTTCTCCGGAAAAGCAGCTCCCATCCGGCAGTCCTGCCCGGATAAAAGAAATGCACTTCCCCGATGAATCTGTACATGACATTCAAAAAGCTGTTCTAATTCTTCAGAAAGCCTGTATCCGTAATATTTTAAATACTCGAAATCCTCCCCTGATCCATCTTCCCTGTACACTGCCGGTGCAAACAACAGTCTCTTATACACTCTGTGCCTTCTGGCTAACCCGCGGTCCTCGTCCACTTCAAACCATTCACTTTCCCGGAAATCTTCCGGTTTTGTATACTCCATGATATCCCGGGAAAAATTTCTCATAAAATATTTGGATGCCCCTGTATTTTCATATAAGACCTCGCCCCCGGCATCATCCATAAACACATCATCTGTTCCATCCGTCACACGGACCATTCCCTGTTCCACCGTATAGCGGAGTACCCGGATGAGTTTTCTCCGGTTGTTGTACAATGTCCAGTCTGTGATCTCACCGGGCATCACCGCCGTCATATATTCCGTCAGCTGTGACAGTATAAACTGCTCCTGTGCATCTTTATCTTCCAGAAACATCAATAAAATACACAGATACACATATTCTTCTTTCGAAGAGAACTGGCCAATTCCCATAAACTGCTCCGGGATGACCGGTATCTTTTCCAGTTTTATCAGCAAAGAATTATCTATGATCTGACAGCCTAATTTATCTGTCACATATTTCCGGATCTCCCCGACTGCATCCCTGACCCTGTAATACAGTTCCTTATCTTCTGATTTCAGTATCCAGCGTCTGTTTAACAAAATTTCAAGCTCTTTCATACGCTCTCCTCCTGAAATACGATCCTCATCTTTGGCATGGTAAAATTGCCATCCTCACAATGCACCACACATTTTTCTGCCATATTACTTTTGTCTAAACGATATCTTCTGCCATCATCCGTCCTTGCAGAAAAATCAACCGACTCCATTGCATCTGAAATCCATTTTAAAAGTATTTCCCGGATTCTCGGCTCTAAAATGGGCAATGCAGAAAAGTCAATGGCTCCATCTTTTTCTAACATCTTTATTTTCTTTTCCTCTTCCTTTTGCTGCTCTAACATTTTCCTGCGTGTTTCTAATTTTTTTTCGGTTGATTCTATGATGGAACTTCTTTTTGTCTTTTCCCGGTATGTGCGCACTCTCGGTTTCAGTTCTATCCGAATCGGCTTTTCTTCATACACTCCCCGGTTCATGCTGTCCGTCTCTCTTACCTGATCCCCTGCGATATGAAATGTTTTTTCCATCCCAAAAACCATGGCAGACATTTTGTGTGCTTCCTCAAGATTTTCACATCTCATAAACATTTCAGCGACTTTTCTGTATTCCTCTTTGCGGTTTGCACCGAGTGCATTTTTTTCACTCAATTGTGCTGCATACCGCGTGATTCTCCGTATGATCTCATTTGTCACGTCAAAAAGTTTTGCTGCCTCATTTTCCTGTCCTTCACTGCCCACAAACCAGTCATAAATACTTTTAAAACGTCCCTCTGCCTTCTGCCGGATCATTTTTTCAGACACTTCCACTTCCATACGCGGAATCAAAAGCTCATATTCGACGATCTTATCAAATACCGCCTCGCGCATATCACTTTCCTGCGTTTTCAGACACTCCTCAATCACACCGACATTGCGCTGCAGACCTTTGATAAAACTGCGCAGATACTCAATCAGTCTGTCTTTAAACACCAGAAATTCCTTTGTGCGCATCATTTCCTCTGCCTTTACGCTGTTTAAGTCCCTGATATAATCCTGATAATTCTGATTCAGCCTCATAAAATCATTGTTTAAATCCGTCCACCATGTATAAACTTCATTCTTATCTTTCCCTGCCATCTCTGGAAAACGTTCCATATTTCTCCGTATCCGCTCAAGCAGCGTAGGTTCTAACGATGCCCCTTCAATAAAAAGATTTTCAAGACGGATCACAAGTCTCTCAATCTCGACACTGTATTCCGACATCTGGTAACGGTACTTCTTATTTTTAAATTCTTCTATGGAAGACACTCTTCTTGTGTCCTGTATCGTGTTTAAATTTTTCCATTCCGTAAGCATCGTCAGATCCTGCTGGCACTGCTCGATTTTATACTCTGACCAGAACGGATCTTTTAACATTTCCTCATAAACTTCTTCTAAATACAGCCAGTATTTTAACTTTTCATAATTCTCAAAAAAAATGCGCATAATGCAACGATACCTGCTGACATTATCCGCATTTAAATATTTTGCCTCTGTGAGTGGTTTTAATAATTTATCTGATACCTGCAACGCGACATGTTCTCCTTTATTCATGATACGCCAGAACCAACTGCCTGATTCTGATATTTGTGGTATGTCTGAATCAGCTTCAACCGCCTGATTCCAGTTACTCTCCAACTTTTATTCCAATGTTTATATTATACTTACAAATTGAGACAGCCGCAAGAAAATTTTTGTTTCATTTTAAGATTTACAGATTTTCTGTTACTGTTCGCACTTCCAGTGTGAACAACAACAATTACAGCCCATGAAAAGTGCCTCTTTGAGGCAGGGGCTGTAATCTCACAACAATATACACTACGGCACATAGCTTGACAGCCAATCGTCAAGCTTGCGTCTGAACAGTAGCGATTTTCTCTCAAATTCACTGTTTTACATAACTTACCAGCCATTAAGTTGTAAAGAATCTTTTGATATCACAATCCTATAAAAAAAAGACACTAAATTAATAGTGTCTTCCATACCTCAGTATAAATAGCGAGAAAGAGACTTGAACTCTTAACCTCCCGGGTATGAACCGGACGCTCTAGCCAGTTGAGCCATCTCGCCATATATTTATTTGAACAAAAAAATATTGATACCTTCAAAACTTCATACAGATTTCCGATTTTATTTGGTCAAGCCCTCGATCGATTAGTAACAGTCAGCTCCACACGTTACCGTGC